>Ga0070713_100003229_pt1 | contig 10739 bp, 10 predicted proteins | sample LARL82metaG_FD_65465 | JGI IMG/M metagenome (GOLD analysis project Ga0070713, IMG submission 65465) | Corn, switchgrass and miscanthus rhizosphere microbial communities from Kellogg Biological Station, Michigan, USA - LAR L8-2 metaG | ecosystem: Host-associated > Plants > Roots > Rhizosphere ... | reverse complement strand
CCCGGCCTGGACCGCGGCGATCTGCGACGAATCGAGGAAATTTTCCGGCGCGCGGCGCACGCGACCGGCCGCCTTGAGAGTCTTCGGGGTGTTCATGGGAGTGTTCGGCGACATTCTGCAAAGCCCGCGTATATTAGTCAACACTAATATTGACGCCCGCCGATCGAGGCCCTTACAGTCGCACATGCCCGCAACGACCCGCAAGCGCCCGAGCCGCAAGGTCTCCGAGGACATCTTCGATCTCATCGGCAAGGGCGAATACATCCGGGAAGCGAGCGCGGCGATGCAGGCGATGGCCCACCCGCTGAGGCTGAAGATCCTCTGCCTCGTCGGAAACCAGGAGCTCTCGGTGCTGGAGATCGTGGACGCGGTGGGCACTTCCCAGAGCAACATTTCCCAGCACCTGGCGGTGCTTCGCGACACGGGCGTGCTCAAGGCCCGCAAGCAGGCCAACAAGGTCTTCTACCGCATCCACGACCCGCGCGTGCTGGAGATGATCGCCCTCACGCGGCGCATCTTCTGCACTTTCTAGGTCATTTCCAGCGCGCGGCGGCCTCGTCGTCGCTCGAGCGCGCCTCGACCCAGCGCGCTCCCGCGGGCGTTTCCTCCCGCTTCCAGAACGGCGCGCGGGTCTTCAGGAAGTCCATGATGAACTCGCACGCGGCGAAGGCCTCGCCGCGGTGGGCGCTCGTCACGCCCACGAGCACGATGCGATCGCCGGGCACGAGCCGGCCCACGCGATGGACCACGAGCGTGTCGATGAGCTTCCAGCGCGAGGCGGCCTGCGCGCAGATGTCGTCGAGGGCCTTCCTGGTCATCGCGGGATAGTGCTCGAGCGTCATCGCGCTCACGGCATCGCCCTCGTTGGCGGCGCGCACCCGCCCCACGAAGCTCGCCTGGGCGCCCACGTCGGTGCGCCCCTTCGTCATCGCCTCGAGCTCGCGGCCTGTGTCGAAGTCGCCTTCCTGCACGCGCACGGTCGAGGCCACCCTACCCTCCCGTGACCGGCGGGAAGAAGGCGACCTCGTCGCCCGCCTTCACCGGCGTGGCGAGGCTCGCCATCTGCTGGTTCACGGCGACGCGCCAGGCCTTGCCGGGCGCGAGCGCATCGGCCCAGCGGGCGCTTCGCGAACGCAGGGCTTCGACCAGCGACCCGATCGTGGCCCCGGGTTCCAGCGCGAGCTCCTCGCGCGGCGTCCCGACGGCCTCGCGCAGGCTGGCGAAATAAAGGAGCGTGACCACGGGCTAGCGAACCAGGCGCGCGCGATCGAGGCCGAGGTGCCGCACGATGAAGCGCGCCACATCCGGTGGCGAGTCCAGGTCGAGCTGCGGAAGCTGCGTGTCGAGCGGCTCGTCGGTGGCCACGGCGACCACGTGGGGGTCGTCGGGATAGAGGAGCGGCGCCCCCGAGTCCCGGCGGTGCACCTCGAGCTTCGCGATGGGGGCCGCCTTGTAGCCCTCCACGATCACCAGGTCGCACGGCGACAGGCGCTTCAGCTGCTCGTCGAGCGAGGCCTCGGGAGCTCCGCGCAGCTCGTGCACGATTGCCCAGCGCCGCGACGAGCTCACCAGGACCTCCATGCAGCCCGCGTGCCGGTGGCGCCACGAGTCCTTCCCGGGCTGGTCGAGGTCGAATTCGTGGTGGGCGTGCTTGACGAGCGAGACGCGCAGGCCTTCGCCCACGAGGATCGGGATGACCTTCTCGATGAGCGTGGTCTTGCCGCTGCCGCTGTAGCCCGCGATGCCGATGACCTTCATCGGGGAAATGATACGGCATCGGCCAAAAGAAAAGCCCCCGGGGTCGCCGGGGGCTGGCAGTTGCTGCTGCTACCCGCGCTGGTTACTTCTTCTTGGTGGAGCGCTTGGCGGTCCTGGAGGCGGCGGCCTGGACGGTCGCGACGTTCTGCTCGACGGTGTCGTAGAGCTGCTTGTTGATCGCCGTGAAGTTGTCGTAGGCGCTCTGGGCCGCGGCCATCGCGGTCTTCATGTTGCCGACGACGCCTTCGCTGCCGGCAGGCGCGTACTTGAGGGCTTCCTCGAGGGCGGTCACCGCGGCCTTGTTGAACTGGGCGGCGTTGGCTTCGAGGATGCGCTTCACTTCCTCGCTCGAGGTCGCGGCCGCTTCGTACGCGGTGCGCGAATACGAGTAGGCGCGCTTGATGGCGGGCTCGACGGCGGCCGCGTTGATCGCGATCGCCTCGTTGATGTCGCGGGCGTTGGCGAGCGTCTGCGCGTGGCGCGTGGCCTGGGCCACGGACTCGCGGGCGACGCCGAGGCCGATTTCGGTGAACTTCTCGATGTTGCCGAGGGAGAGCTTCGCGAGGAACGCGAACTGCTCGATCGCAGCCTCGTTGGCCGCGGTGAACTGGTCGATCTTGAACATGGCGTGTGTCCTTTTAGGGTCTGGTTGGGCGGCTGTATTGCTGCGCTGCACAAAACCAATCTTACGCCGCCCAGGGGCGAAGTCAAGGGGGTTTGCCAGATAAATGTTGCGCTGCCGCAATGTTTTGCGGCAGCGCAACAAAAAGCCTTTTCCGACAAGGACTTGGAAGGGCCCCTAGCGGACCGGAAGGCGCATCCCCGGGATGGCCACGCGCTGGTCCAGGCAGGAGATCTTGCCCTTGGGCTCGCCGGGACCGCCGATCTCGCCCGCGGTCGACGGGGAATTGTCCCGCCGGTTGCTGTCGGAGTTGGCGGTACAGAAGCGATGCCCGGCCACCACCGGGCTGGTGGGTGTCTCCAGGGGCCCTGCGTTGCGCAGCAGGGTGGTCGCGTCGACGGGATTGCGGAAGACGTCGATGGCGTGTCGGTTCCCCGAGACGAAGACGACCGCATTGCGCTCGTTCGCATCGGCCCAGATGTTGCCGGCCTCGTCCAGGAAGATGCCGTCCGCCCCTTCCAGCATCGGGTTGGCGAACCACACGTGCGAGAGGCACAGCGTGTCGGCCGCGAACGTCTCGTCGCAGCCGGTCCGGATGCCGGGCGTGCTGTCCTGCTCCACGTGGATCCGCCAGAGCGCCCCGCGCGCGGTGTCGGCAACGTAAAGGTTGTGGGCATGGTCGAATGCGAGCCCGTTGGCCACCAGGGGCTGGCTGCCCGCGGTATTGGACGCGTTGCGGGAGGTCGCGGTCACGGTGATCGTGCCCGGCGGCAGGGACCGCACGTCGCGGCCCACATTCGCGACGCCGCTGGGCGTCGTGACCTCGTTCGCCATGGGCTGGATGCGGAAGACCTCCGTGGGCGTTCCATCGGGAGAGATGCGCCATACCCTTCCCTGCCCCGTCGTGCCGTCGCCCGTCCAGAGGTTGCCGTTCCAGTCGAAGGCGAGGCCGTTGGTGCCCGGTACCCCCGAGGCGAAGAGCGTGGCCGTGGGCGGCGACGAATCGCTCGGCATGAAGCGGTAGATCCGGTCGGTCTGCGTCACGTAGAGCTGGCCATCGGAGCCCACCGTGAGGCCGCTGGGCGAGCAGCTCGCGGTCGCGCTGGGTGCGGGCACCAGGCCCACGACGGTGAGCGACGGATTGTCGAGCGGGATGCGCCAGACCGGACAGGGATCCCCGGGGTTCAGCGCGCGGCCCGGCGCATAGAGGTTGCCCTGGTCGTCGTTGGCGAGGCCCTCGATCGCGAGCGGCGTGGTGATGAGCGTGCTCATCGACGCGGCCACGGAATGATTCTCGGCGTTTGCTGTGCCCGCGGACGCGAGCACGAATGCCGCGAGCCACGATGTCGTCTTCATCGCGCTTTCTCCTCGGTGTTGTTGGGATAACGGCTGCGAACATCGTGCGCGCAGCGCTATTCCGGCGCAACCCGGAGCGCGATTTTTCCGCATGAAGGAAAAGCCTCGAGCTAGTCTTCGGAAGGCCTGTCGATGCGGCGAACGCCGCCTTCGATCGCGCGCAGCTCGAAGATCTCCGCTTCCTGCGACGTGGCGCCCAATTCCTTGAACTTGCGCGCCGAGACGAAGACCCGGCTCTCGAACGAAGCGATCGCCGAGTTGTAGCTGTCGAGGGCGCTTCCGAGGCCCTTGCCAAGCCGGCCGAGATGCTCGGCCATCACGCCGAGACGCTGGTGCAGCTCCTGGCCGAGCTGGCTGATCTCGCGCGCGTTGTCGGCGATGCTCTCCTGGCGCCAGCCATAGGCGGCGGCCTTGAGGAGCGCCATCAACGAGGCGGGCGAAGCGATGATCACGTTCTGTCCGAACGCCGTGTCGAGTAGCTCCGGGTCGGCTTCCAGGGCCGCGCTGTAGAAGGCCTCGCCGGGGATGAACATGACGACGACTTCCGGCGTGGGCTGGAACTGCTCCCAGTAGCTCTTCCTCGCGAGCGACTCGAGGTGGCGGCGCATGAGCTGGGCGTGCAGCTGGATCTTCGCCTTGCGCACCTCCTCGACCGTCGCCTCGTGCGCCTCCATGTACGCGCTGATCGGCGCCTTCGAATCCACCACGATGTGGCGGTTGCCCGGAAGCTTCACGATGAGGTCGGGGCGCAGCTTGCCGTCCTCGCCCGATTCCTGCTCGACGAAGTCGCAGTGCAGCATCATGCCGGCCATCTCGACCACGCGGCGCAGCTGGATCTCGCCCCAGCGCCCGCGCACGTGGGATTGGCGCAGCGCCCTCGTTAGGTTGCCCGTTTCGTCGCTCAGCTTCGAATGCGCCGACGTGATCTGGGCGAACTGCTGCCGCAGCTCGCCATAGGCCTGCTCGCGCGCCCTTTCGAGGACCTGGATTTTCTCGTCCACCTTGTCGAGGGAAGCCCTCACGGGACCCACGAGCGCGTCGATGGCCTGCTGGCGGCGCTCGAGGTCGCCCTTGGCGACCTGCTGGAACTCGCCCAAGGAAGCCTTGGCGAGATCGAGGAAGGCGGCGTTGTTGTGCTTGAGCGCTTCGGCCGAGAGCGACCGGAAGGCGTTCTCGAGGGCCTGCTTGGCATCGCCCATGAGGCGCGCCCGCTCCTCGAACACGGCGCTTCGCTGCGCGGTTTCCAGGAGCTGGGAGCGCAGCGTGGAAGCCTCGCGCTCGAGCTCCGCGGCCTGGACGCCCGAGCGCATCCCGGCCTCGCGGGCGGCGACGAGCTGTGCTTCCAGCTCGGCGACGCGCTTTTCGTCCTGCGTGGGGCGGGTGCGGTTCCAGAGGTGCGCCGCGGCGAATCCGCCTGCCCCGCAGAGGGCGGCGAGCGCGAGCCACGCGATGCTCGATTCCATGCGGCCATTCTACGCAGCCGGGTAGCTCATGGGGTGAGCCTCCGGGGGCGGCGCTAAGATGGGCCATGCCCGAGCTGCCGGACGTTACGGTCTACATCGAGGCCCTCGAGCGGCGCATCGTGGGCGAAACCCTGGAGGGGGTGAAGCTTTCGAGCCCCTTCGTCCTGCGGTCCTTCGATCCCCCGCTCCAGGCCGCCTTCGGACGGACGGTGCGGGGCCTGCGCCGCATCGGCAAGCGCATCGTCATGGACCTGGGCGACGAGCTCTTCATCGTGGTCCACCTCATGATCGCGGGGCGCCTGCACTGGCGCGCCGCGGGCGAGAAGAAGAAGCCGCCGGGGGTGATCGCGACCTTCGCCTTCGCCGCGGGGACTCTATATTTTACGGAGGCCGGGACACGCAAGCGCGCTTCGCTCACGGTGGTGCGCGGCGAAAGCGTCCTCGCGGCGTTGGACCCTGGCGGCATCGACGTCATGAATGCGACGTTCGAGGAATTCCACCAGGCGCTCGCGAGCGGCAACCACACCCTCAAGCGCGCGCTCACCGATCCGCACAAGTTCAGCGGCATCGGCAACGCGTATTCCGACGAGATCCTGCACGCGGCGCGGCTCTCGCCCCTCAAGCTCACGCGTTCGCTCACAGAGGAGGAGGCGCAGCGCCTGCACAAGGCGGTGAAGGTCACGCTCGCGAGCTGGACCGACATCCTCCGCGGCGAAGCCGGCGAGAAATTCCCCGAGAAGGTGACGGCGTTCCGCGAGGGGATGGCCGTCCATGGGCGCTACAAGAAGCCCTGCCCCGTGTGCGGCGCGCCCGTCCAGCGGATCGTCTACGCGGAGAACGAGGCGAACTACTGCGCGCGCTGCCAGACCGGAGGGAAGCTCCTCGCGGACCGCTCCCTCTCGCGTCTCCTGAAGGACGACTGGCCCAAATCGATCGACGACCTTTGAGGGGGTCTGCCCCTTTTACGCGGCCTTGTCTTCCCGCGCGGCGCGCTTGCGGTCGTGCTCGGAGAGATAGCGCTTGCGAAGCCGGATCGACTTGGGCGTGACTTCCACCAGCTCGTCGTCCTCGATGAACTCGATGGCGCTCTCGAGCGTGAGCTGGATCGGGGGCGTGAGCGTGACCGCCTCGTCCTTGCCGGCGGCGCGCACGTTGGTGAGCTTCTTGCCCTTGATCGGGTTCACCACGAGGTCGTTGTCGCGGCTGTGGATGCCGATCACCATGCCCACGTAGACGCGCTCGCCGGGAGACACGAACATGCGGCCGCGCTCCTCCAGGTTCCAGAGCGCGAAAGCGACCGCGTCGCCCTGCTCCGAGGAGATGAGCACGCCGTTGCGCCGTGCGGGGATCTCGCCCTTCACCGGAGCGTAGGTGTCGAATACGTGGCTCTTGATGCCGGTGCCGCGCGTAAGCGTCATGAATTCCATCTGGAAGCCGATGAGGCCGCGCGACGGGATGTTGTAGTCCAGGCGCACGCGCCCCTTGCCGTCCGGGACCATGTCCTGCAGCTCGCCGCCGCGGCGCCCGAGCTCCTCCATGATCTTGCCCTGGTTCTCGCTCTCCACGTCGACGGTGAGCTGCTCCCAGGGCTCCATCTTCACGCCGTCGACTTCCTTCACCACGACGCGCGGCTTGCCCACCGCGACCTCGTAGCCCTCGCGGCGCATGTTCTCGATGAGGATCGTGAGGTGCAGCTCGCCCCGGCCCGAGACCCGGAACACGTCCGCATCCCCGGTCTCCTCGACGCGCAGCGCCACGTTGGCGAGGAGCTCCCGCTCCAGCCGCTCGCGGATCTGCCGGCTGGTGACGTACTTGCCTTCCTGCCCCGCGAGCGGCGACTTGTTCACCATGAAGTTCATGGTGAGCGTCGGCTCGTCCACGCCCACCATCGGGAGCGCCTCGGGGTTCTCCACGTCGGCGAAGGTGGTGCCGATGATGAAATCCTCGATGCCCGTGACCGACACGATCTCGCCCGCCCCGGCCGATTCCGTCTCGACCTTGTCCAGGCCCTGGAACGTGTGGATCACGCCGATCTTGGCGGTACGCACGGGCTTGTCGCCCGCGAGGATCGCCACCTGCTGCGCCTTGCGGATCGTGCCGCGGCGGATGCGCCCGATGGCGATCCGTCCGAGGAAGCTCGAATAGTCCACCGCGGCGATCTGGAGCTGCAGCGGGGCCGCGGAGTCGCCCTTGGGCTCCGGGACGTGCGCGAGCACGGCGTCGAAGAGCGGGCGCATGTCGGTGCCGATCTTGCCCACCTCCGTGGAAGCCCAGCCGTTCACGGCCGACGCGTAGATCACGGGGAAATCGAGCTGGTCCTCGGTGGCGCCCAGCTTGTCCATGAGGTCGAAGGTCTGGCTCACGACCCAGTCGGGGCGCGCCGCGTCGCGATCGACCTTGTTCACCACGAGGATGGGCTTCAATCCCTGCGCAAGGGCCTTGCGGGTGACGAAGCGCGTCTGCGGCATCGGCCCCTCGACCGCGTCCACGAGCAGCAGCACGCCATCGACCATCGAGAGCACGCGCTCGACTTCGCCGCCGAAGTCCGCATGGCCCGGCGTATCGACGATGTTGATGTGCACGCCGTGGTAATCGACCGCCGTGTTCTTGGCGAGGATCGTGATGCCGCGCTCGCGCTCGATGTCGTTCGAATCCATCACCCGCTCGGCGATGTGCTGGTGCGCGGCGAAGGTGCCCGCCTGGTGCAGGAGCTTGTCGACGAGCGTGGTCTTGCCGTGGTCGACGTGGGCGATGATGGCGATGTTGCGAAGCGGGCGGGGCATGGTCTAAAACTCGAAAAATTTCAACATTTTAGCAGTTAGTGCTGCACTGCATCAAGCTTTTTTGGCGGCTACAATCGCGATTGGACCATGAAGCTCGCCCTCAAGATCGACGTCGACACCTACCGCGGCACCCGCGAGGGCGTCCCCGCGCTCCTAAACCTGCTCAAGCGCCACGACGCGGGCGCCACGTTCCTCTTCAGCCTCGGCCCCGACCACACGGGGCGCGCGATCCGGCGCGCCTTCCGCCCCGGCTTCATGCAGAAGGTCGGCCGCACGTCGGTCGTCGAGCATTACGGCATCCGCACCCTCCTCTACGGCACGCTCCTTCCCGGTCCCGACATCGGCAAGCGCTGCGCCGAGATCCTGCGCAAGGTGCGCGACGAGGGCTTCGAGGTCGGCATCCACACCTGGGACCACGTGAAGTGGCAGGACGGCGTGGCTCACGCCGGCGAACGCTGGACGGCCGACCAGATGAACCTCGCGTGCGCGCGCTTCCGGGAGGTCTTCGCGGAAGATCCCCGGGTCCACGGGGCGGCCGGATGGCAGATGAACGCGCACGCGTACCGGCGCACGCAGTCGCTCGGCTTCCGCTACGCGTCGGATACCCGCGGCACGCACCCCTTCATGCCGGTCGTGCGCGGCGAGCTGGTGGCGTGCCCACAGTTTCCGACCACGCTTCCCACCCTGGACGAGCTGATCGGCCTGGACGGCGTAACCGAGGCGAACGTGGCCGAAGCCCTCCTCGAGCGCACCCGGGAGCCCGCCGACCACGTCTTCACGCTCCACGCGGAGCTCGAGGGCATGAAGCTCGCGCCCGCGCTGGAGAAGCTCCTCGCGGGCTGGAAGTCCCAGGGTTATTCGCTGGTGGCGATGCAGGAACTCGTTGCGGGCACGGACCCCGCCGCGATCCCGCTGCATTCGGTCGTCGATGCCCCCAGAAAAGGGCGCTCGGGCACCCTCGCCTCGCAGGGCCCGGCCTTTCTTGCCGAGGATTCAGCCCCATAGCTTGCGTTTTTCAGGGAACTTGTTACGATGGGTTGTGGGTATGCGTTGCACGCCTCATGACTAGCCGGATGGACGGCCTCATCGGATGACCGAGAAGCCGGTCCTGCCCGATTTCGAGCTTCCCGCCACCGGCAACCAGCGCTTCCAGCTTTCGGCCTTCAAGGGCCACCCCTTCGTCCTCTACTTCTACCCGCGCGACGACACGCCGGGCTGCACCGACGAGGGGCGGCAGTTCCGCGACCTCCACGGCAAGTTCCTGAACGCACGCGTTCCAGTGTTCGGCGTGTCGCGCGACTCCATCGACTCCCACGAGAAATTCAAGAAGAAGATGTCCTTCCCGTTCGAGCTGCTCTCGGACGCCGAGGAGAAGGTATGCGGCATCTTCGGCGTGATGAAGGCGAAGAACATGTACGGCCGGCAAGTGCGCGGCATCGAGCGCAGCACCTTCGTGGTCGACCGCGAGGGGCGCATCGCGAAGGAGTGGCGCGGCGTGAAGGTGCCGGGCCATGCCCAGGATGTGCTCGACTTCATCCGCTCCACCCGGCTATAGACCCTTTCCCACCCACGTCCCCGGAAGAGAATGCCCAACGACCCCCTGAGAGAATCCTCCGCGCGTCGCGAGGAGGAGGAGTCCGGCTTCGCATCGAACGCGGAGGTGCCCATGCAACGCAGGCGTGAACGCGAGTCCCCGCGCGCCCACAAGGCCGCCGCGGCGACCAAGCTCTTCGTGCTCGACACGAACGTGCTCATGCACGATCCGACGAGCCTCTTCCGCTTCGAGGAGCACGACGTGTTCCTCCCGATGGTGACGCTCGAGGAGCTGGACGACAACAAGAAGGGCATGAGCGAGGTGGCGAGGAACGCCCGCCAGGCGAGCCGCTTCCTGGACGAGATCGTCTCCCAGGAAGGCGCCATCGAGGCCGGCTACTCGCTGAAGGGCAAGAGCGGCGGCGAGGCGAAGGGCAGCCTCTTCCTGCAGACGCACTCGGTGAGCGTGGAGATCCCCGAGTCGGTCGCCTCCCAGAAGGCCGACAACGTGATCCTGGGCGTAGCGCTCCACCTCAAGCAGAAATTCCCCAAGCGCGAAGTGGTCCTGGTGTCCAAGGACATCAACATGCGCATCAAGGCGCATGCGATCGGGCTGCCCGCCGAGGACTACTTCAACGACAAGGTCCTCGAGGACACCGACCTCCTCTACACCGGGATCCTGCCGCTGCCCGAGGACTTCTGGGACAAGCACGGCAAGGACGTCGAGAGCTGGCAGGAGCACGGGCGCACGCTCTATCGCGTGCGCGGGCCCCTGGTCCCCTCCATGCTGGTGAACCAGTTCGTGTTCCACGAAGGCGACCGGCCTTTCCTCGCGGTGGTGAAGGAGGCGCGCGGCAAGATCGCGGTCCTCCAGACCCTCAAGGACTTCTCGCACCACAAGAACAACGTCTGGGGCATCACGGCGAGGAACCGCGAGCAGAACTTCGCGCTGAACCTCCTCATGGACCCGGAGATAGATTTCGTGACGCTGCTGGGCCAGGCGGGCACGGGCAAGACGCTCCTCACCCTCGCCGCGGGCCTCATGCAGACCCTCGACTTCAAGGTCTACAGCGAGATCATCATGACGCGGGTCACGGTCCCCGTGGGCGAGGACATCGGTTTTCTCCCCGGAACCGAGGAAGAGAAGATGACGCCGTGGATGGGCGCGCTCGAGGACAACCTCGACGTGCTCATGCGCACCGACGACGAGGCGGGCGACTGGGG
>Ga0070713_100003227_pt1 | contig 10741 bp, 4 predicted proteins | sample LARL82metaG_FD_65465 | JGI IMG/M metagenome (GOLD analysis project Ga0070713, IMG submission 65465) | Corn, switchgrass and miscanthus rhizosphere microbial communities from Kellogg Biological Station, Michigan, USA - LAR L8-2 metaG | ecosystem: Host-associated > Plants > Roots > Rhizosphere ... | reverse complement strand
TCGTTCCTGCAGCATTCTTTTCGTCAGCTCCTCCGAAGAGAAACGATTGCCGACCATCATTGTGGAAGCGGAGCGTGTGCACGTGCTCACGGTCAGCGACATGCCGCACTTCGCGGAACGAGGGGGCACGATTGGCTTAGTAAACCATAACGACCGGATCCGTTTTGAGGTGAACCGCGCCGCAGCCGAAAAGTGCCATCTCGGGCTCAGTTCAGAGCTGCTGAAGGTAGCACTCAGGGTGATTGGGGGCAAGACGGCCCGGAACTGACGATGGCACTGAAACGTACACCTTCGATTTCCACGCGCCTCACACTGATGAACATGCTCGTGAGTGGCGTGGCGTTGTTGCTGGCTTGTGCGGGATTCTTTACCTACGATCAGATCACCTTCCGGCAAGGCTTACTTCGAACGCTCTCGGCACAGGCCCAGATCGTGGGCTCTAACAGCGTGTCGGCGATCCTGTTTAACGATCCGCAGGCGGCGTCGGGGACGCTATCGGCGCTTCAAAGCTCGCCGAATATTTCGGCAGCAGGAATTATTACAAGTGACGGGCGCGCGTTGGCACAATACTCACGAGATGGCAAAAGCGAGATCCTCAATATCCCGCACCTGGATGAGTCGAAAAGAGAGGGCTACTGGTTGGCCCGCGGTTATGTGATTCTGATTCGCAGGATCGTTTCCGAGGGCAAACCGATTGGGTTCGTTTATCTCAGGGCAAGCCTTGCGGACATCGATCGGAGACTCAGGCGATATGCATTGATTGCGTTTGGCGTACTGCTCGTGTCGCTTATAGCGGCGAACGCCGTCTCATCCACTTTTCGGCGATCGGTGGCGCAACCGATTATCCAGCTAGCGGAAGCGGCGCAACGTTTCTCCCGCGACAAGAATTACGCCATGAGAGTCAGTCCTCCGGCAGAGCAGAACGAAATGGCAGTTCTCGTTAAGTCGTTCAATGAGATGCTGAACGAGCTTCAAAAGAGCCATGAGGAACTGGAGCGTCGAGTTGCGGAGCGGACACGGGAACTGCTGTCGGCAAACCGCGAGCTTGAGGCATTTTCTTATTCCGTTTCGCACGATCTGCGCGGACCGCTAGATGCCATCAACGGCTTTAGCTATCTCATGATGCAGCAATTCGGCCCAGGTATTGGTACACGGCAGCAGGAGTTGCTAGAGAATATCCGGGCGAGCAGCCGAAAAATGACGGACCTAATTGACGACCTGCTAAATCTGTCGCGCGTGAACAGCAGCGCCATGCGCACTGAAACAGTGGATTTGAGCGGAACGGCGCGGTCGATTATGGAGGAGCTTTGTGCGAGTTCGCCGGAGAGGAAAGTAGAGTTCATAAGCGCGGATAAGACGGAGGTGATTGGCGATGCACGGCTGTTGCGCATTCTGATGGACAATTTGCTGCGCAATGCTTGGAAGTACACTTCGCATCACGATCGCGCCCGCATAGAGTTTGGGGTTATACGGGAAAATGGCCGGATAATGCATTTCGTGAAAGACGACGGGAGCGGCTTTGACCCTCGGGCAGCGGATCGGCTGTTTCAACCCTTTCAGCGCTTGCATTCGGCGGCCGAATTTCCCGGAAGCGGAGTTGGGCTCGCAACTGTGCAGCGCATTGTTCGGCGCCACGGTGGAGAGGTCTGGGCCACGGGGGAAATAGAAAAAGGGGCAACCTTTTACTTCACGATCAACGCGCCCCGCGATTACGCCTTCTAGACATTTTCTTCTTCGGTTCTACAGCGGATCAAGTACACAGATTTTCAATTCCTTTGGGTTGGAATGGCGGAGCAAATCCGTCCAGTGAAGGTGGAGAGACTCCACCAACTGCTGTGAATTCAGGAGCATCCAAGTGGAACGCTTCGTGTATCAAGTATAGTGAGCAAATGTCCGATCGAAGCTGACTTGGTAGCCTATGCGGTTCGCGGTCGTTGTCGTTGTCTTATTGGCAAGCGCAAGTGCATTTGCGCAACTGATGTTTCAGCCTGCCTCGGAGACCTATAACGGTCAGAATGTCAGCCGAGTTTCGCTGATCGCGAATCCGCATCGCGATTTGCAAAGCCTGTATCCACTAGTCACTCAGAAAACCGGCGAGCCGTATTCGCAGGACAAAATCGAGGCTGATACCGCGGCGCTCAAGAAAGCAGGCCAGTTCGAGCAAGTGAAGGCGAGCGTGGTGCCTGACATTAATGGGCTACGGGTGCAATATCTCCTCGAGCCAGCATACTACCTGGGAGTGGTGGAGTTCCCGGAAGCAACCAAGCTCTTCTCGTACACCCGGTTGCTGCAGGTTGCGAATCTCTCGGACGAAGACCCATACGATCCGGCTCAGATTCCAGTCGCCGAAGATGCGCTGAGAAATTTTCTGCACCGAAACGGGTATTTCCAGTCCGACGTACGAGCCGAGCCTGCGATCGATGACAGCCATCAACTGGTAAGTGTGAGTTTTGCGGTTCGTATCGGGAAACGCGCCAAAATTGCTTCTGTAAGCATCGAGGGACCAAGCGAGCAGGAAAAGGGCCGACTTTTACATTCAGTGGAATCGCTGCGAGCACGGCTCTCTCGGGCACTGTTGAAACCGGGGAAGCCTTACTCTGCATCACGGATTTCAGCAGCTACAACTCTCATGAAGAAGGCGCTAGGCGGTCGGCATCGGCTCGCGAGCAGCGTCAAGGAAAATCCACCCAAGTACGATGCCCAAACGAATCGGGTTGAGGTTTCCTTTACGGTGGAGGTGGGTCCGGTGGTGACGATCCGAACGGAAGGAGCGAAGCTCACCTGGGTTCCTTTTCTGTCTGGACGGCAGAAGAAAAGGCTTATCCCTATTTATACGGAAGGAGCAGTCGATAGGGAGCTGGTAGCAGAGGGCGAGCGCAATCTCACAGACTATTTCCAGAAAAAGGGCTTCTACGACGCAAAGGTGACGACGGATTTCAAGAAAACACCTGACGAGATTTCTATTGTTTACAAGATAGATCGCGGGAAGAAGCACAAAGTCGACCGAATCCTTTTGCACGGCAATTATGCCATTGGCGAGAAGGATCTTCTTGCGCAAGTGAGGGTGAAGAAATCTCACATCTGGACGCATGGGAGCCTCAGCCAGCAATTGCTGAAGCAGAGTGCCTCGAACATCGAAGCGTTGTATCGCGATCGCGGATACCAGGATGTCAAGGTCACGCCACGAACAGTGGATCGCGAGCCGAAAATCGATGTGGATTTCGATGTTGAGGAGGGGCCGCAGACCATCGTCGACAACGTGCAAGTTTCGGGGAATCAGAACGTCGCCTACGGAGATCTAACTGCGCCGAAGGGTTTTCAATTGCGATCGGGAGAACCGTTTTCACCGAGGAAAATGGCCGATGATCGAAACCGGATCTCGGCCACATATCTCAACCGCGGATATCTGAACGCAGAGGTGAAGGCAACGGCCCAGCGGTCGGGAAATGATCCCCATCGAGTGAATGTTTCTTATGCAATCACCGAGAACCAGATGGTGCGAATGGATGACGTCGCTTTCCTGGGGCAAGAACGGACGAAAGTTTCGTTGCTGAACAGGACCGCTCAGATTAAGCCGGAAACGCCAATGCGGCGCCGCAGCCTGATGGAAGCTGAAAGCCGCCTATATGACTTGAGCATCTTTGATTGGGCGAGCGTAGGACCGAGAAGGCCGATCACCGACCAAACGGATGAGACGGCTCTGGTCAAGGTACACGAGGCGAAGCGAAACGAAATTACGTATGGATTTGGATTTGAAGTCTCCCATCGCGGCGGAAATGCTCCTAATGGAACGGTTGCCCTGCCGGGAGGTGGGGGCACGATTGGATTGAACGGATACAAGATCGCACCGAGCCAATCGACGTTTGCGAGCCCACGAGGAGTGGTCGAGTTCACGCGTCGAAACATTCGCGGCCTGGCTGAGACGGGAACAGCCTCGATCCTGGTCTCAGAACTCGACCAGCGCGTGCAGACAACATATGCTCAGCCTCACTTTTTTGGCACGGACTGGCAATCGCTGAGCAGCTTTTCGCTGGAACGCACCAGCGAGAATCCCCTGTTCACCGCGGGATTAGGAGACCTTTTGTTCCAATTAGAGAGGCCTATCGCTCACAGCAAGAACACTCGTGTGCAGCTTCGGTACGACTTCAACAAAACAATCCTGTCGCACATTCTGGTGCCGGACCTGGTATTGCCACAGGACCAGAACGTTCGGCTGTCGACGTTTTCAGTAACCTTCATTCACGATACGCGAGACCAGCCTTTGGATGCGCATAAAGGGATGTTCGGAACCGTAGATGTGGGCATCACGCCGACAGCACTAGGGTCAAGCGCAGACTTCGCGAAACTCTTTGGTCAGTACGCGTTCTACAAACAGCTGCATTCGGTTGTGCTCGCGAACAGTATTCGCATTGGATTTGCCGCGCCGTTCGCGAATAGCTTCGTGCCAACAAGCCAGCTGTTTTTCACGGGAGGTGGTACCACGCTGCGCGGCTTCCCGATCGATTCGGCGGGTCCGCAAAGGCTGGTGCCGTTCTGCGATGTTCTGCAGGGAGAGTCGGGATGCGTGAACATCACAGTTCCGGTGGGCGGCAAGCAGCTGTTTATCCTCAATTCCGAGGTGCGTTTTCCACTGGGGATCATGAAAGCGTTGGGCGGGGTTCTCTTTTACGATGGCGGCAATGTCTATAGTGCCATCAACCTGCACCAATTCGTCAATGAATACACCAACACCGTTGGTCTCGGACTTCGATATGCGACACCGATTGGGCCGGTGCGTTTCGATGTCGGGCGAAATCTTAGTCCGGTGCCCGGCCTTAATCCATGGCAATACTTCGTCACTATCGGGCAGGCGTTTTAGGGGTTCATCATGAGTTGGAAAAGAAAGATCGTGTGGGCGGCGCTGGGACTGGGAGTGTTGCTGCTAGTCGTGGTGGTTGGAGGCTACGCCTATTTAAAGAGCAGTGCATTTGAACGATTCGCTCTGCGCGAAATCGGGAAGCAGGCGGCTGAGGCTACTGGCGGGAAGACCACCGTTGGCGGGTTAGACTTCAGCCTTTCAGGACTTACAGCAAATCTCTACAACATTACTGTTCGCGGGACGGAGAGTCCCGATCAACCGCCTTTACTGCATGCCGATAAGCTCACCGTACAAGTGAAAATCGTCTCGCTGCTGCACCGACAGGTTTCGTTACGCGAGCTTCTGATTGAGCATCCTGTGATTCATGTTGCGGTGAGCCAGGAAGGCAAGAACAACCTTCCGACTCCGCCTCCGAGCAAAAGCACCAGCCACACCAGCGTATTTGATCTAGCGATCGGGCACGCGCAACTCACGAATGGTGAAGTCGACTACAACGATCAGAAGACGCCGATAAATGCGGATCTTTATGATCTCGGGACCGACATTCGGTTTACGCCGGGGATCAAGAAATATGAGGGTACTCTTTCGTATGATCGCGGAAGGCTGCGGTATGCCGCGTACCAGCCTCTTCCTCACAGTCTTAATCTGAAGTTCGGCGCGACTCCCGAACAATTGAAGGTTGAATCAGCGACGCTGAGGGTGGGAGGGTCGGAGGTATCACTGCAGGCCGAAGTGACGAACTACTCCAATCCTATCGCGAATGGCGCATATGCAATTCGAATTCACGCGCAAGATTTTGCGTCGATGTCGCCGAGCGCCAAGGCTGAAGGCGATGTGCTGCTGAGCGGTAAGCTCCACTATCAGGCGGTAGGGAATGAATCGGCCATCCGAAGTGTCTCGATTGACGGCCGGATTGCGAGTGATGCACTGCTTGCCGCGGCTTCAGGCAAACGAGTTGAATTGCGCAAGCTTCAGGGCGAATACCGGCTGGCGAACGGAAATCTGATTCTTCGCAGTATTTCTGTCGACACATTTGGCGGGCGAATCGTGGCAGACGGTGAAATGAATCATTTGGAGTCGACACGAGATTCGCGCTTTCATGCGTCGCTGCAGGGGATCTCGTTGCGCGAAGTGCAACGAACGGCGGGAACACAGCTTTCGGGCGCGGCGATTTCCGGCCAGATTGGCGGAACGGCTGAGGCCGCTTGGAAAGGCAGCATTCAGGACATGCGTGCTCGCTCCGATCTTAGCTTGAGAGCGGAAGCCACCAGCACCGCGAATCCGAAGGCTGAACAAGTTCCGGTTACTGGCGATATTCATGTCATGTACGACGGACGGCGTCAGAGCATCCAGGTGCAGGACACCGTAATCAAGATGCCAACGGCGAGTGTCACCGCTCAGGGGACGATCAGCGACCGTTCGAGCCTCCAGATTCAGATGGTCGCGAACGATCTGCATCAACTTGAGTTGCTTGCCGCTTCATTCCGGTCGGGACAGAATCCACCGCCTGCAGTATCGGGGAAGGCGACGGTAGATGCGGTGGTGCAAGGGTCATTGAAGAAGCCGACGATTTCCGCACAGCTGAATGCACAGGACTTGCGCGTGCAAGGGAGCGAGTGGAAAAGTGCAAGCTTGGGGCTGCGAGCGAATCCGTCGGAACTGAACGTGGACAATGGAAAGCTTGTTAACGCGCAACAGGGACAGGCGACTTTCAGCGCGACTGTCAAATTGCACAATTGGGCTTATCAGCCGTCCGATCGGATCCAAGCGCGGCTCAATGCGCAGCAGTTCAGCATAGCCGATTTACAACAGCTTGCGAACCAACACTATCCGGTATCAGGTGTGATGAACGCGAAATTGGTCCTCGATGGAACACAAGATAATCCGGAGGGGAATGGGCAAATCGAAATTGCGAACGCGAATGTGTATGGGGAGCCGATTCAGAAGCTCGCGACGAACTTTCATACGGATAATGGGGCGATCGTTTCGAATCTGCAAGTGGCTTCAAAAGCTGGGAACATCAACGGCGATCTAACTTACGCGCCAAAGACCAAGGCTTACAAGGTGAGCGTGGATGTGCCCGGGATTGTTTTGCAGAAACTGCAGATGCTGCAGGAAAAGAACCTGCAAATTACCGGAACCGTCACCGCCTCAGTTCGGGGCGAGGGAACTGTAGATGATCCGCAGCTTGTGGCGAGTCTCGAGTTGCCAAAGCTTGAAGCGAAGGGCAAGTCGATTTCTCAACTGAAGGCCGAGGCACGGGTTGCACAGCATCGCCTCAACCTGAACATGGATTCGAAGGTGTCAGAGATTGCCGTGCATGCGCAGGGACAGGTCGCACTGGCGGGAGATTATGAGGCGGAGGCGAACCTTGATACCGGCACGATTCCCCTCGACACACTGATGGCGACCTATGCGCCCAGCGTATCGCAGGGATTTCAGGGGCAGACGGAGGTGCATGCGAGTTTGAAGGGCCCATTGAAGGACAAGCATCGAGTGGAGGCGCATCTTTCGATTCCGGTTTTGCGGGCGAGCTATCAATCGTTGCAGGTGGGAATTGCGCATCCGATCCGCGCGGATTATGCCCAATCTGTCGTGACGCTTCAACCGGTCGACATTAAGGGCACCGAGACGTCTTTACATATTCAAGGGCGCATACCAATCGGAGGCACGGCTGCGCCTGATGTGACCGCGACGGGATCCGTCAATTTGAAGATTGCGCAGATTGTGGCGCCGAATGTTAAGAGTTCGGGAGTATTGGCACTCGATGTGAGGACCGCCGGGGATGCGACGAAGCCCGGAGTTGAAGGCAAAGTAACGCTGGAGAATGTTGCGCTGACTACGGCGGATGCGCCGATCGGGGTGGAAAAGCTAAACGGGACGTTCGACATATCCAGCGACAAGGTGCAGGTTACCGATATGAAGGGCCAGATGGGAGGTGGGGCTATTTCTCTTGGGGGAGCGATCACTTATCGTCCCAGTTTGCATTTTAATCTGGCGGTGCAATCGCAATCGGTGCGTTTGCTATATCCCACCGGGCTGCGGACGTTGCTGGATGCGAACCTGGCGTTCACAGGCAATACGACTGCTTCAACGCTGAATGGCCGAGTGCTCATCAATAGTCTTTCGTTCACTCCGGATTTTGATCTCGCCAGCTTCGCAGATCAATTCAGCACCGGAGGGACGGTTTCGCAACCGGGATTCGCTGACACGATCAAACTTGGTATTGCGGTGCAATCGCAGCAGAACTTGAACGCCGTCAGTTCGCAGGTGAGCATCTCTGGACAGGTCGCGCTGCAAGTAGGAGGAACGGCTGCGAACCCAGTGATTATGGGTCGAACGACGCTGAACTCTGGCGAGGTTTTCTTCCGTAATGTGCGCTACCAACTTCGGAGAGGCGTGATTACGTTTGACGATCCGAATGAAACTCATCCGGTGCTAAACCTTTCCGTAACTACGATAATCGAGCAATACAATCTGACGCTGACGATGCGGGGACCGTTGGACAAGCTGACAACTTCGTATGTGTCTGATCCACCATTGGCCACGGCGGACATTATTAACCTTGTTGCGCGCGGTAAGACGACACAGGAGTCGGCTGCGAGCAGCCAGAGCACCGATTCGATGATTGCTTCGCAAGCTGCGAGCAAGTTGAGCAGCAGTGTGCAAAAGCTGGCTGGGCTGTCGAGTCTGTCGATTGATCCGACGATCGGGGGCAACGGGCAGAATCCATCAGCGAGGATCGCGATACAACAGCGGGTAACGAAGAGTCTGCTGTTCACATTCTCCACTGATGTCTCCCAGCCGGGCAGCGAAATCGTGCAGGGTGAATATCAGATCAACAGGAGATGGTCGGTGAGCGTGCAACGCGATGAACTGGGAGGAGTATCGGTGGACGGGAAATATCACTCCCGCTTCTGAAGTGTTCTCAAGCTGCGCGGTCAAGCCTGAAGTCGTCCGCTTCGCCGACGTTTATCTCCGGAACGTTCTTTGGCTGAATACCTCCCTTTTTGCTTTGTTTCGCAAGCTCTGCGCTGATTTCAGCGCCGACCAGCAGTACGAATGACGCCCAGTAGAGCCACGTCATGAGTGCGATCATTCCGCCGAGCGTCCCGTAGGTGCGATTGAAGTTGGCAAAATGGCGGAAGTAGAGGCTCAGCAGCAGCGAGAGTCCATTCCAAGCGACCACGGCGAAGATCGCTCCGGGTAAGGACGCTCCGAAGCGCTGCTTGACGTTGGGCGCGAGGAAATAGAGCAACTCAACAGCGAGCACTGTGAAGCTGATCGCAATGGTCCAGCGCAAGGCTGGCCAAACGACCGCGAATGCAGACGAAAGACCGAGGTGAGCGGCGATCCATTCGCCAAAACGTGGACCGACGATCATAACTGCCAGCGCGATCAGTAGAAGGCTGCCGCAGATTGCAGCCAAGCCGATGGCAAGCAGACGCGTTTTCCAGTAAGGACGATTGTCGGGCGCATCGTAAGCAATGTCGAGGGCCTCAATCATTGCATTAAAGCCGGTGGACGCGACCCAGATGGTTCCGATCATGCCAAATGAGAGCAGAGTCCCGCGATGATTGGAAAGGACATCCTGCAATACCGAATAGACAACATGCATGGTGTCTGGCGGGAAGAGGCGGGTCATCAGCGCGAGGACGCTTCCGAAAAGATGCTGGTCGTGCATCCATCCGATGACTGCAGATAGAAAAATCAGACCAGGAAATACGGACAGGACAAAGTAATACGAAAGCGCTGCCGCGACCTGAAGCGTGTGATGCCGGAGAATATCCCGGTAAGCGGATCGGAACGCTTGTTTGATGCCCGCGATGCGCACACCCCTACGATAAGTTGTTCCGAGAACCCCGTGAATACCCGGATGACGGTAGGTTCCTTCCGCTGCATGCGGTTATTCCGTGGTGTAGTTCACTTCCATACGGCGAACCTGGATGCTTGAGATGTAGAGTGCGACCCCGGCAACGACCAGGATGCCGAAGATCGCCAGCGGCGCAGAGACAGGCTCACCGTTCGAAATCAACAACGCCAGTAAAGGTGGTGTGCCGGGATCAACCGGGACATCGACGGGGCAGAGAGATTTCAGATAGTAGATGATGCTGATCTGCTTGAGGATGTTCGGAAGAAAGGGATTGATGCCTTCCCAGATCAGGGCGATGGCGGCGGGTGCGATGGGGTTGCGGAAGACCATGCCGGCAACGAGAAAGAAAGCGCCGTAGCCAAGGCAAGCAAGCACAGTTACCCCGATGTAGGTGGCGGCGTGTTCCAATCCGTGATTGTGGTAGAGAAATACGTCCTGCTGCCGCGCAGTGAAGTGCCACAGGAATGCGCAGGTTTGCAGGATTTCACTGGTGACGAAGATCGTGCACGTTGCAAGCAGGCCCGCGAGGAACTTGCCAGTCATGAGAATGTCACGGCGAATTGGCGCCAGGAAGTAGAAGTGGAGGCTGCGGTCGAGTACTTCGCCGCGGAACAGATTCATGAAGATTCCGAGGCATCCGAAGAAGACAGCCAGGCGCAGGAAAAAGAACTGGAAGATTCCGGCGAACATAACTGAATCGCGGCCGGGATCGTCGAAACTGTTGATGGCGACGCTCGTGACTTTGCCGTCGGCAAGGTTCACATAAAGATCGCTCAGACCGTCGGAGTAGTGATAGTCCTCGTGCGCGACCTTGACGTTTGAGCCTGAATCAGTCGGGCGTTCTTCGCTCCAATGATCAGCGACGGGCGGCTTGCCGAGAAGAGCCAGAACTTCTTGTTTTGTCATGCCGGCATTAACTGAGGTCAGGTCGCGATACGTCAATGCTTTCTCGCCGCGGCGCGCTACTTTTTCGGCTCCATGCTGCTGGTTCGCGACGACGACCGCCAATG
>Ga0070713_100003222_pt1 | contig 10747 bp, 7 predicted proteins | sample LARL82metaG_FD_65465 | JGI IMG/M metagenome (GOLD analysis project Ga0070713, IMG submission 65465) | Corn, switchgrass and miscanthus rhizosphere microbial communities from Kellogg Biological Station, Michigan, USA - LAR L8-2 metaG | ecosystem: Host-associated > Plants > Roots > Rhizosphere ... | reverse complement strand
TCGCTCGGCCAGCTGGTATGGCATGAAGACGAGCCGATCGCGCACCCCTCGAGCATCGCTCTGCACTTCGTCTCCCGGCTCGCCGCGGATCATGTGAAAGTCGTGCTCACCGGCGAGGGAAGCGACGAGCTGCTCGCCGGCTACGGCCGGTACCGCACGACTGTCTACAACCTGGGTCTCGGCCGCTGGTATAATCGCCTCGCGCCGCGACCGATGCGTGCGGCGGGGCGCGCGATGATCGACACTCTGGCCGGGAACAGCGAACTCGTTAGGAAGCTGCGACGGACGGCGTTGTATCGGCCGGCGGACATCACCTCGCTGTACTTCGACAATTTTGCCGTGTTCTCCGTGGCCTGGCAGGACGCGATGCTCCGTCCGGAGCTGCGCGCCCGGATCGACGAGCCGCTGCTGAACCCGTACGTAGCGCATCAGGCCCATTACGCGTCGCAAAGCGATCGCTCGCTCCTCGATCGGCTGCTCTATGTGGACGCCAAGACGTACCTCCACGAATTGTTGATGAAGCAGGACCAGATGAGCATGGCGGCCTCCATCGAGAGTCGGGTGCCCTTTCTCGATCATCCGCTCGCCGAGTTTGCGGCACGTTTGCCACAACGCCTGAAGCTGCGCGGATGGACGACGAAGTACGCGCTCCGCGCGGCCATGCGCGACACGCTGCCGCCGCCGATTTTGAGTCGGCGGAAAATGGGGTTTCCGGTGCCTGTCGGCCGCTGGCTGCGAGGTCCGTTTCGCTGGCTCGTAGATGAGTACGTGCTGGGCGAGCGAGCTGCCGCGCGTGACTTGTTCGAGCCGGACGTCGTGAGGCGACTCGCCGCCGCGCACCAGGCTGGCGAGAATCACAGCGAGCGTCTCTGGGCTCTGATCACTCTCGAGGTCTGGCAACGCATCTTCCTCGAGGGTGAGGATGCGCGCGACGTCATGAGACCCGGTAGGAGGACGGCACCCACGGCCATTCCGGCGAGCGCGCTCCCAGCGAGGACTGCCTAACGTGCATATTCTCTGGCTCAAGACCGAGCTACTCCACCCGGTCGACAAGGGCGGGCGCATTCGAACGTATCAGATGCTCCGTCACCTCGTTCGCGAGCATCGCGTGACGTACCTGACGCTCGATGACGGCTGTCGCGATGCCGACGCGATCGACCGCGCCGCTGAGTACTGCACTCACCTGATACGGGTGCCGCTCCGAACATCGGCAAAGGGATCGCTCCGCTTTTATGGAGAGCTGGCGCGGAACCTCGTCTCGCCGTTGCCGTACGCGATATCCAAATACCGCGCACCGACGATGGAGGCGGAGATCCTCCGGACTGTGGCGCGAGAATCGGTGGATCTCGTCGTGTGCGATTTCCTGGCACCGGCGGTGAATGTGCCCGAGGCGCTCCCGGTTCCCGCGTTGCTGTTCCAACACAATGTCGAGGCCGTGCTCTGGAAGCGGCACGCGGCCGTCGCCTCGGATCCCTGGCGGCGCGCCTACCTTCGGCGCCAATGGCGTCGTATGCACCGATTCGAAGGTGCGCAGTGTCGTCGCTTCGATCATGTGGTCGCGGTCTCGCCCGAGGACGGCGTCTGCTTTACCCGAGAATACGGTGTGCGCGAGGTGTCTCACGTGCCGACCGGCGTCGACACCGAGTACTTCCGGCCGACCGGCATGACCAGCGGCGATCCGTACGGCCTCCTCTTCACTGGCTCGATGGACTGGATGCCTAACGTCGACGCCGTGCAATACTTCGCTGACGCGATGCTCGGACGTATCGCGACCGAGAGTCCCCAGGCGAGCTTCAGCATCGTTGGTCGCAACCCGTCGCCAGCCGTGCACGCGCTTGCCGAACGAAGCCCCCGCATCCGGGTCACGGGCACCGTGCCCGACGTCAGGCCATACCTCGAGCAGTCACGCGTCGTCGTCATACCGCTCCGAGTTGGCGGTGGCACACGGCTCAAGATCTTCGAGGCGATGGCGATGGAGAAGGCGATCGTCACGACCTCGGTCGGGGCGGAAGGCTTGCCCGTTCGCCACGGTGAGCATCTACTCATTGCCGACACACCGTCCGCCTTCGCCGAGGCCGTCACGCGGCTCCTGCGCGAGCCGCAGTACGCGGCCGCACTCGGACGGCGCGCCGCCGAAATGGTGCGGTCGCGGTTTGGATGGGAACAGGCGGCCGCCCGCTTTGCCGACATATGTATGCGTACCCTCGATCCGACCATGTCTCACGCCCGGCCCCAGGTGCCCGTGCAATGACTACTACCATCAGCGTCTTCGGCCTCGGCTACGTCGGTTGCGTCTCGGCCGCCTGCCTCGCCAATGAAGGCTTCGAGGTCATCGGCATCGATGTGAACCTTTCGAAGGTGAAGCTCGTCGCGAGCGGGCATGCCACGGTGATCGAGGAAGGTATCGACGCGCTGGTCTGCAGCATGGTGAGCGCCGGTCGCCTGCACGCGACGTTCGATCCGGAAGAAGCCGTGCGCTTCAGCTCCATCTCGATGATTTGTGTGGGGACGCCGAGCATGCCTAACGGCAGCCTCGCTCTCGCGCACGTACGAAATGTCGCCGAACAGATCGGGAAAGCGTTGCGAACGAAGAAGGAGTATCACGTCGTCGCGCTGCGGAGCACGGTACTGCCAGGTACGACGACGAGCATGCTCATTCCCACACTGGAAGAGGCCTCGGGGAAGCGTGAAGGGCGAGACTTCGGTGTGTGCATGAACCCGGAGTTCCTGCGCGAGGGCACGTCCATCCGCGACTTCTCGCATCCGCCGTTCACGATCATCGGTGCCCGCGACGAGCGGGCTGGTCGCGCGGTGAGTGAGCTGTACGGGGGCATCGAGGCGCCCCTGCACGTCACCGATATCGGTGTAGCGGAGATGCTCAAGTATGCCTGCAACTGCTTTCACGGCGTGAAGGTCACGTTCGCCAACGAGATCGGGAATATGTGCAAGGCACTCGGCACCGACAGTCACGAGGTGATGCGGCTGTTCTGCGAGGACAAGAAGCTGAACATCTCGCCTGCGTACTTGCGTCCAGGCTTCGCGTTTGGCGGATCCTGTCTTGGCAAGGATCTGCGGGCTCTCGTGTATCGTGGCAAGGAGCTCGACGTCGAAACGCCGGTGCTGTCCGCCGCCCTGGAGAGCAACCGTAAGCAAGTGCTCAAGGCGTATGAAATGATTCATGCCGCCGGACGACGGCGCGTCGGAGTGCTCGGTCTGAGCTTCAAGGCTGGAACGGACGACCTTCGCGAATCGCCGATTGTGACGCTCGTGGAGATGCTGATTGGCAAAGGTCACGTCCTCTCCATCTACGACCGGCTGGTCTCGCGCTCCGGATTGATCGGCGCTAACCGCGACTACGTCGAGCGAGAGATTCCGCACATCTGGTCATTGATGCGTGATGACGTGAGCGAGGTCGTGGGCGAGTCCGACGTGATTGTCGTCGGGAACGACACCGCGGAATTTCGCGACGTCCAGGGCGCGCTCCGCGACGATCAAGTGGTGATCGATCTCGTCCGCGTATTCGGTGAACAGACCAGCACCGGTCGGTATCAGGGGATCTGCTGGTGACCATCCCCGTCACTCTCGAGGCGAGCGCACCGGATATCGCGTCCGCGATCGATGCCTGCCGTGAGACATTGAACTCCGCGGCGCTCCGGGAGACCACGCGGAGGCTGCGCGCGCTGGGGCTGTCCGAATCCCACTGTGTCGAGTTGATCGAGGAGGTCGGACTCCAACCTGACGCGGCCGAGCGCGTTGCGAGGCTGCGGGCCGAGCTCTCCATTGCCGACGCGCAGGACACGGCGCTCGAGCACTGCCTGTTGCTTCATACGGCGGTGGCGCATCGCACGCGACTCATAGAGTTGGTGATGGGCACGAGTGTCTTGCACCATCTCGCGGACGAGTTGCTTTTTCTTGCCGCGCCACCGCCGCAGGATCGGAAATACTTGTCGGCGCCGTCGCCGAGCTTCGTGGCGTTCGCGAAGATCGTTACAGCGCGCCGCTTTCCAGCGGGCCAACTGCACTTCGAGGTGTCGGGCATTCCGCTTTCCTGGCTCCTTCATCTCGGTCCCCGTCGTCTCACGAGAGTCCTGTTCTTTCTCGCCAGGAATGGTGGTGCTCGCCGTCCCTTCTTTTGCCACCACCTGACATGGAGGCGTAAGAATCGGATGATGCTCGTCGAGAGCGAACAGAATCGTTCGTACTATCGGATCGCGCAGTCGCTGGCGCTGTATCCGCGAGTCAAAGGGTTGCTCACCGAATCGTGGCTGCACTCTCCCGACACGTTCTCTGTCAGCCCGCACCTCGCGTGGCTCAACACGCCATTCCTCGAGTACGGAGGTCTCGTCGTCGTCCTCGGTGCCGCGGAGGAATCGAGCGGCGTGTTCACCGCCAGCGCCAAACGCAGACAGCTCTACGATGAGGGCCGCTTTCGGCCGACGACGGCGATGGTGCTCTGGCCGAGAGCTGCGATGCTGGCCTGGGCGAGCGCGCATCCGGAGTACGGAGATTGACGCTGAACACGCCGCCCGGCTGTGGTGAAGTATGAGCGCAACCGGTGAGCAAATCGAACGACCCGGCTTGATTGCGGCGTCGCGGGCCAGATTGACGAGGTATCTGGCGAAGGGGGGAATCGCGCAGGCGTTGGCGCGTGGTGCCGCGTGGTCGGTCGGCATCAACGTCGCTGGCCAGGCGCTCTCGTTCGTGGTGCAGGTGGTGCTCACTCGATCACTGGGTCGGGTGCAGTACGGAAACTACGCGTACGCGCTCGCGTGGATGAACACCGCGCTCCTCTTCGCCAAGCTGGAGATGGATACGTGCTCGTTGCGCTTCATTGGCGTGTACGATGGTGCAAAGAGCTGGTCGCTGTTGCGCGGCTTTCTCGGGCGCGCCGCCCGCCTCGTCGGGTTCGTGTCGTTAGGCATCGCCGCGGTGGCCGCGCTCACGGTCTGGATCATTGCCAGCCACCTTCGCCAGGGAGTGGCCGCGAGCCTGTGGGCGGCATGCGCTCTCCTGCCGGTGACAGCGTCGACGGAGCTCAAGGCGCGATGCCTGCACGCCTTCAAGAAGGTTCCAGAGTCCCAGATACCCACGCTGGTCCTGCGACCAATACTGTTCGGCCTTGGCGTGGCGCTCGCCACGTATGCATTTCATCTGCGGCTCGAGGCACCCGCGGCGATCGGGGTCAACGCGCTCGCCGCGCTCATCGCACTTCTCGTCCTGAGCCGGTACCTGCGCAGGACGATCCCGCGCGAAGTGCAACTGGCCGCACCGGTATTTGAAACACGGCAGTGGCTGCATTCGGCTGCCGGGTTTCTCGTGATCGCTGCCGCCCAGCTGGTGCTCGGCACACAGATGGACGTCGTGGTCATCGGATCGATGCTCGGAGGAACGCAGGCGGGATTGTACCAGATCGCGAGCCAACTCGCGTCGCTCGTCAGCTTTGGCATAACGGCAATCATCTATCTGGCACTGGCGATGATCTCCGACCTTCACGCCAAGAGGTTGCGAGCGAAGCTCCAACATCTCGTCACGCTGCTGAGCCGAGTCAATCTGATCGTCTCGCTGGTGGTCGTGATACTACTGGCTTTCTTGGGAACCGAGATTCTGGGTCTGTTCGGGCACTCGTTTTCAGCCGCGTATCCCGTGTTGATGGTTCTGGCGAGCGCGAACTTCGTCTCGGCAAGCGTCGGCATCCTCGCGGGCTTTCTGCTGACGCTCACGGGGCACGAGCGGCAGGCGGCGATAGTGGTCGTCGGCGGTGCTGTACTCAACTTCACGCTCAGCGTCGTGGCGACGAGGGCGTTCGGTGCGATCGGGACCGCGTCGGCAACGGCTGTCACAGCCGTCCTGCGCAGCGGTGTGCTCGCATTCTACTGTTGGAAGCTGCTGCGCATCCTGCCGGGGCCGTTCGGCGGCCTGCGCGAGGGCAGCGAAATGTCCGCCGGTGCCTAACGAGTGGCGTGACCTTCGCTCAGTGCATCCAGCCAGCCTATTGGATAGATCACCGGCTTGGCGGGGTGATACGCGGCGAGGACTCGCTCGGCGCCGCCGGCGCCAAGATCGCCAAGCAGCTCGACGGCATTCGGATTAAAGGAGCACAACGGCCAACGGAATCGGCCGAACGCTTCGCGCACCATCGGAATGCGCATCGGATCATACCCCAACAGGCGCGCGCCGACCCAATCGACGCAGGCCGCGGACTCACTGGCGAGCAGAAGGCCGAGGGCGAAGGGCTGCGGCGCAAGAGGTCCGTCGCCCTGACCGGCGATGATCGCATCCACGATGTGGATCACACGTCGCGCCGGCGTATTGCCGAGCGTTCCGTCGCTGCGACCGTAGATGAGAATCCGATTCAGGTCGAGGCACGTTCGCCAGATGGTATCATTTCCGGACCATGAACCCTCCACGCCCAATCGGTCACCATGAAGGCGAGCTACGCGATCCAGCAATCGGACGCCTGCAGCCCACGCTCGGCGCGCCGCGCCGGACGATGAACGATTCAATTGATCGTAGGCGGACTCCAGGCTCCTCTTGATCATACTCGTACCGGGATAGCAGTCACCGCCATGTCCCGAGCCGCCGACACGATGATGGGGCAGGTACTCCTTATTCCCGTTGATGCCGATGAGGTTCTTGAGTGCGCACGTGAGGCCCGCCTTCTTGTGCGTTTTCAGTTTGGGGAGGTTGACGATGACGTCTGCCTCGATGACATCGCGCGCGACGAGATACTGATGTCGTCCCCGAGTGTGCGTCTTGGCCATCTGCGCGGGGTCGTATTGCGTCACGCGAAATGACCCGCATCGATCGGTTACCGGCTCGAGGAGACTTTCCTCCCCGAGGTCGAACAGCACGAAGTGATCGGCTGACAGCTGATCCTCGAAGGCTTCGCGCACACCACCGCGCATGACGCACTTCGTGCGGCGGAAATCGCGTATTCCGGCAAAGATCGATGCCATCGCTTGCAGCTGTGTACCCCAGCGGCCGAGGCCCGTGACCTCCAGGAGTTGGTCGAAGTCGCAGCTCTGGATTGGTGCGTCACCCACGGTGAGCCGGGAGGGCCGTGCGCGAAGCAGCGCTTCGACGACGCCGCGAATGATGGAGGCATGCGTGAGCAAAGGCTCCATGCCCCAGGGTCCCTGGTTTTCGTGAAGCACCCAGTTCGGTTTGACGAGGACCTTCGCGCCGGGCCTAACGATTGCGTCGAACGGCCCTCGCTCCGCGGCGCCCCACCCAAGCAGCCGCGCGATCCGATCGATGGCAGCCTTCAACTCGCCCGAGGCTTCCAGCTCGCCGTACGAATCTCCGCCCAAATCCGCCGCGGCCACGCGCGGATCGAAGGTCGCTTCAGCTGAGGAGGTCACGGCCTGCTCCATCCGGTTGTGATTCGAGCTCGCTGATCACGGGACGTCGCTTATTCGCCCTCGTTTTGGGAATGTCATCGACAACCAGAAGACTCACCGGCAAACCGACCAAATTCGCTCTCATCAACTGGAGGATGCCTTCACGGCTCGCGTCCGTGAGCGGGCCGCGAGGCACGACTCTGACCTCGACGCTGAAATCGCGCCGCTGCACGACCTGAAACTCTCGCACCGGGTAATCTTTCATTAGATGCGGGAAACCAAGGCCGTGCGCCCATCGGCCGTTAGGCAGCCAGATGCGATCGGCGGTGCGCCCAAGAATGTCCTGAAGTGTCAGCGCCGGCTGGCCGGGACCGCTCCCTTCGGGAAAGCGGCCGATGTCGCCGATGCGATAGCGCAGCATCGGCATCGCGTCGGCGTGAAGCTTCGTGACGAGGATGGGTGAGTCTGGCCCCTCCGTCTCTGGCTCGACGAGCACATTGCACCAGTCGACTTCGAAATCGAGTGCGCTGCCTGGGTTCGTCTGAAAGGCGATCAATCCAACATCTCGACTTCCATATCGCTCATGGACGGGCTTATGGAATGTCTGCTCGATGATCGATCGCTCGTGCGGCATGAGCTTCTCGGCCCCCGTTACGAAACAGCGCGAGGGATAGCTCGGTTGGAGCGCCGGTCGGTGAACCTGCTCGGCCAACGCGGCGAGCGCGCTCGCGTACGCGACGACACCGTGCGGCCGCCACTGCTGCAACTCGCGATGGTACCCCTCGAGCATGTCGGGTGAGAGACGAAGGCAGTCGAACCAGCGAACATTGTCCGCCCAGTCGTGAAGCCAGTCGCGAACGCCGCGACGCTGCACGGGATCCAGATGATGGCCCCACAGCAGGCCGATTCGAGTACCGGACGGCAAGCCGACGCGGTGCATGTAGTACTCGCTGCCGCTCTCGCGCCAGCCTCGTTCTTCGGGGCCTGTCCAGATTTCCGTCGGCGCACCGGTCGATCCACCGGTGGCATCCTTACGAACTTGATCGGCGGAAAGGACGGTGGTGCGGAGCGAAGGGCCAGCGCGATGCACGTCCCCTCGCTCGAGCACCGGCAGGCGTGCGAAATCTCGAAAATCGAACTCCGCCACTGGATCGAAGCCGAGCGCCACGAATTGATCGCGATAGTACGGTGTCTCGCGCGCGGCGCGCCGCACAGCGTGGCGCAGCTGTCGCAGGATCCAGTCGCGTTTCTGCTCCGCGGGCCATCGCATGGTCCCGGTGCGAAAGCGCATGCCACGATTGAACGCGAGCATCGCCGCGCGCTGCGAGGGGCGAGCGAGGCGAGACACGCGAAGAAGAGGTTGAACAACGCGCATGGAAGCGGCATCGTGGATCGTTCCCAGGATGCCCCGAGCGGCTGTGTTGGGCGAGGCGAGTCGCGAAATGCTCACCGTCTGCGCCTAACGCTTCTGGCGTTTCGTCGCGAGGCTGGTAACACCGACGGACGCGTCATGACTCCGCGGGCTCGTGAGGCCAGCTCGCGTCGGGTCACGTCGCCTGTCGCCCAGAGCAGCACCAGCTGGATGTGGAGGAAGGCGAGATATGCGAAGGATCCGAAGATGCCGGCGGCGAAGAACGAGAGGAGGCCGGCCTCGAGGAAGAACAAGGGCATCCCGAGCTGCGGCGCGCGGCGCGCGCAATCTCGGCGCACACGTTCGGCTCCAAAAGCGACACATCCGATGAGGCCCAGAAAGATCAACGTGCCCGGCACGCCGGTTTCGGCGAGGAGATTCAAGATCGTGCTGTGGGTGTCTCGCTGGCCGGCAGCGGTCGGCTCGAATTCTTCACCCCGTGCGTAGATCTCATGGGCGAGTGGGTAGGCCGACGTCCCGACGCCCAACACGGTGTGGTCGTGGATGATCTTGACGGCGACCCGCCAGATTTCCCAGCGCTGACGGGCGGAGCCCTCGGCATCGACCTCATCGAGCTGCTCGGGACTCGTTAGGTGCTTGAGGCCAGCGACGCGTTTCCACACGCCGCCCGGCGCGAAGAAGGTCACGGCTGCCAGAATCGCAGCTGAGAGGATGACCAGGCGAATCCGGCGCGTCGTGTCGAACAGCCTGCGCAGATATCGCCACTGGCCCACCGCGCAGCAGCCCGTGAAGAGCGCGAGCGCAATGAAGCCCCCTCGCGACTGCGTCATCAGCACCAACAGCGGCAGGAGAATGAGGCCAAGCTGGCAGGCGCGTTTGACCCACCATTGCCGCTCCACGGCGAGCAGCGCCGCGACCATCGACAGCTGCAACACGGCAAACGCGGCGAGATCGTTTGGATTCTCGAATGCGAGATTCCAGATCGCGCGTCCGAGCACGGTATATCTGAACACGAAATAGTTCTCGAGAGCACCGCGCAGCGGGAAGAACGCGAAGCAGGCGAGAAAGAGGACGGTGAACACTCGAATCTGCGGCCGCGATCGCAGGGCGTTGACTCCTACGAGAACGATCGCCCACAGCTTGACGAGAGCGACCAATCCATCCCACGCACGCTGCGGGTAGGGGCTCCCCACGTAACAGATTGCGCACCACAGAATGAATGCGGAGAACCAGCCGAGCATCCACGGGAAGCGTCTTGGCTCCGCCTGCAGCGCGATCCCAGCAAGACCAACGATCATCGCGAGACTGCCGATGGGCAACTTGTAGGTCGTGATCGCGACGATGTAGGCGAGCAGGGCAAGAAATGGAACGGTCCAACGAACGCCATCGAACAGGCCGGGAGCCGGCGCAGATGCATCGGGCACCCGCAGTCCGCCGTGGACGCGCGCCAGCCACCGGCTGACCGCGGGCGGCGACATCGCGATGGCGCCGCTCCCGATCGATGGCGCACCGTCGACGGCCGGAGTGGATTTGCGACCCATCATCACGTGTTCGCCGCCAGCAGCCGATCGTACAGTGCTTCGAGCGCCGGCAACACACTCGCGGCATGATATCGAGTGCGTGCGCGCTGCTGGGCGGCCTCGCCCATTCTTCGACGCAATTCCGGGCGCAAGAGGAGCTCCTCGATCGCGTTCGCCATCTCTCGAGGCGAGCGAGGAGGCACGAGCGTTCCGGTCTCACCCTCGATCACCGCATCGGCGACGCCGCCGACACGCGTGGCGACGACGGGCTTCCCGGCGGCCATCGCCTCGACGATGGTGTTGGGAAACGCTTCGGTCACGGAGCTCAGCACGGAGATATCGAACAGGTGATGGAGATTGGGCTCGTTAGGCATGGCTCCGGCGAATCGGACGACGTCGCCCAGGTCGAGGTCAGTCACCAGCCGCTCGAGATGCGGACGCACGTCCCCATCACCGATGAGTACCAGGCGCACGGCCGACCAGCGTGGCCGGAGGTGCGCCATCGCCCTGATGAG
>Ga0070713_100003220_pt1 | contig 10748 bp, 7 predicted proteins | sample LARL82metaG_FD_65465 | JGI IMG/M metagenome (GOLD analysis project Ga0070713, IMG submission 65465) | Corn, switchgrass and miscanthus rhizosphere microbial communities from Kellogg Biological Station, Michigan, USA - LAR L8-2 metaG | ecosystem: Host-associated > Plants > Roots > Rhizosphere ... | reverse complement strand
ACCTCGATGTTGGCGTTGTCGTAGTCGCCGCTCTTCAGCGCGTGCGCCGCCGCCGTGAGCTTCTCCACCGGCCTCACGATCGAGCGCGCGAACATGCTCGCGATCGCGGAGAAGATCGCGCCCACCAGGAGCACGCCCAGGAGCGCCTTGTCGAGAAGCCGCCGCAGCGGCGCCGCGAAGTAGTCGCTCGATTCGGTCACGCCCACGGTCCAGTCGTTGCCGGGCACGGAGGCCCAGCCCGCGATCTCGTCGCGGCGGTTGGTCCGCGAGTGGTACATCACGTGCCCCGTGCCCTTGGCGCCCACCATCGCCGCGGCGAGCTCCGGCTGGTTCACGCTCTCGATGGTGGGGCGCCGGAAGCGCTGGTCGGCCACGATCTCCTGCAGCACCGTCTTCGTGAGCGGCACGAGGCTCTTGAACATCATCTTCGGGTCGGGGTGCCAGACGATCACGCCGTCGCCGTCCACGAGGAAGGGCTGCCGGTCCTTGCCGTCGGTGGTGGACCCCACGATGCGAACGAAGGGGTCTGACTTCACCCGCATCACCACCGCCCCGTTCACCTCGCCGCCGTCCTTCGAGTACACGGGCCGCGAGAAGAACACACCCGAGGCGCCGGCCACGGAGCCCACGATGATTCCCGTCATGTAGGCGCGGCCCTCGATGGCCTCCTTGAAGTACTCGCGGAACTTGAAGTTCTTGCCCATCACCTGCGGATCGGTGGCGACGATGGCGTTGCCAGCCTTGTCCATCACCATCACGAACTGGATGTCCTGGTTGGTCTTCACGAGCCCCTGGAGCTTGCCGAGCGTGTCCTTCGTCCCGACGGGCGTGGGGTGCGCGAGGTAATCCACGAAATCGTCGTCCGTGCCCACGTAGTCGGCGAGCCCGCGCATGGCGAGGATGATCTGCGAGATGCGCCCGGCCGTGGTCTGGGCGAGCTGCTCGAGGTTGCGAAGCTCCATCCCCGCCATGTAGGCCTGCGACGAGCTCACGTTGTAGTAGGCCGTGATGAGCATCGGCACGAGCGCCGTGGTCACCATCGCGATCGTCATCTTGACGGCGATGGGCCACGAGGCCGGGTGGCGCACCAGGCGGATCGCGCGGTGCATGCGCCCGCGGCGCTTGCCGTGCTCCTCGTCGCCCTTGCGCAGCGCCTCCTGCAGGCCGAGCGCGCCCGCGTGGGAGGCGAAGAGCGCGGAGCGGAATTCCGAGACGTTCTGCGGCCGGTCGCCCGGGTGGCGCGACAGCGCCCAGTCGATCGCGCGCAGGAACTCCTCGCTGTAGCGCCCCTTGCCCAGGGCCTGCGCGCTCGGCAGGGGATCGGGCTCCGCGAGGCGGCTGGGCGCATCGAGGGGCTTCCTGCCCGAGATCAGCCAGAAGAGCGTGGCGCCCAGGGAGTAGATGTCGGTCCAGGGCCCCTGGCGGCCGCCCCCGGCGTACTGCTCGATGGGGCCATACCCGGGCGTCACCACCATCCCGATCTCGCTCTTCTCGATGGCGGTCTGGCGCGCGGCGCCGAAGTCGAGGAGCACCAGGCTGCCGTCCTCGTCGCGCACGTAGATGTTGTCGGGCTTGATGTCGCGATGCAGGTAGCCGGCCGCGTGGACCACTTCCAGGCCGTCCAGGAGCGGCGCGAGCAGCCCCACGATCTCCTTCTCGGCGATGTTCTCGTGCTTCTTGCGGTAGGCCTTGAGGGACTGGCCGCGCTCGTACTCGAGCACCATGTAGGCCGTCTTGTTCGCCTCGAAGAAGCGCGCCACGCGCACGATGTTGCGGTGGCGGAAGGTGGCGAGCGTGCGCGCTTCCACGAGGAAGCTGTCGAGCCCGCTCTGGTAGAACTCCTGGTCGAAGTCGTCGCGCGCGTGGACCGAGTTGTCCGCCGCCCGGTAGGCGAATTCCTCCGGCAGGTACTCCTTGATGACCACCTTGGCGGCGAGGTTCACGTCGGTCGCGGCGTACGCGATCCCGAAGCCGCCCTGGCCGAGGATGCCGTCGATGCGGTACTCGAAGAGGCGGAAGCCCGCCGGCAGGGCGAGGGCCGCCGCGGCGGGCGTGGGTTCCAGGACCCGGCGCGGGTCGTTGGGGGCGCGGGGGGCCGTGGGCGCGCGCGTGACGGCCGTCGGGTCGACCACGGTCGGATCCCCCGCGTCGCCCTGATCCCCAAGATCCCCAAGATCGAAGAGCGGGTCGCCCTTCGGTTTTTCGCTCATCGCCTCCCCCGTCGATGGGCCGGCACCGGACCCCTAACCGTACCACAAAATCCCGCTCCCGCAGGAAAGAGGAACCCCCTTAAAGACAAATACTTACGGGAAAATCCTTAGGCGATTCCCGAAGGCCCGTGATACCATTCCCGAAAAGGTGCGCCGCACCGGGGGAGCGGGGTCTCGGGATGGGGACGATACGCGTCCGATTCATCATCGTGGCACTGGTGGTGAGCTTCTTCGCCGTCGGCATGGCCGCGTTCCTGAACTACTTCAAGTACAAGAGCACGATCTCGTCCATCGTGCGCTCGCGCGTGCTCGTGATCGGGCGCAACATCGAGAACAGCGTCCAGGCCTCGCTCTCCGTGGGCATGCAGTTCATGGAGATCGGCACGATGAACGCGCTGCTCGCCCGCGAGCGCGCCTCCGACCGCCTGATCCAGGGCATCGACGTCTTCGACCACACCGGCCAGGTGATCTACAGCACCGAGCGGGCGCGCGTGGGCGAGAGGGTGCCCAACGCCTGGACCGAGGCCGCGGCGCGCTCCAAGACGACCGAGTGGGGCACCGAGGGCGCCGAGGAGTACGTGGCGGGCATCTCCCTCAAGAACAACTTCGACCTCACGGTCGGATACCTCGCGCTTCGATATTCCTCGGAGGAGGTCGAGCGCGCCGCCAAGGCCGCCGGGCGCGAGATCCTGCTCGCCTCGATCTTCTCGTTCCTCTGCATCGCGCTGGTCGCCCCGCTCGCCCTCATCGTCGTGATCCGGCGCTTCGAGCGCGACCTGCGGGCGCTCGAGGCGGCCGCGACCCGGCTCGAGGATCGCGCCGACGCCCCGGCGCCGGCGGGCAGCGCCTTCGACGCGGCCATTGGAAACCTGCGCTCGTCGCTGAACGGCGCCAACGGAGCGCTCGACGACCTGCGCGCCCGCCTGGACGCGGCCGGCTAGCCGACGATGCTCGAGAAGAATTACCTCTGGCGGATCTACTGGCGCCTCGCGGGCGTGATCATGATCTGCGTGGTGACGGCGCTCGCAGTGGTGTCGTACTTCTCGCATCGCGTGTTCGACCAGGAGCTGGTCCCCGAGACCGAGCAGAAGGCCGCGACGGTGGGCGCCTCGGTGCGCGCGCTCGTGCTGAAGGCCACGAGCTACGGCATCGACTTCTCGCAGCTCTACGGCGTGGAGCAGACCTTCGCCGAGGTCTTCGAGGAGAACCCGGAATTCGCCTACATGGCGATCACCAACATCGACGGCAACGTGCTCTACGCGCGCGGCACCGAGCCCATCGGGGCCCGCACGCACTTCCGCAACGCGGTCGTGCTGCAGATGGCGCACGAGACGAGCGAGATCTCGAAAGCCGCCCGCGTGGGGCAGCAGTACATCGTCTCGGTGCCGATCAACGACAACGGCAAGCCGCTCGGCATCCTGCACGTGGGGATCGACGCCGCGTTCGTGGACCACGTGCTCCTCGAGGTGCTGCTGGACGTGCTCGTCGTGCTGGTGGTCTCCCTCTTCTTCACCCTGGAGCTGCTGAATTTCATGGCGGGCGCGCGGCTTGCCTCCGGCCTGGGCGAATTCGCGCGCCAGGTCGACCGCATGCGCACCGGGGACTTCACCGCCACCGCGCGGGTGCGCGCGAACGACGAGATCGGGCGGCTCCTCAGGCGCATCGACTCGGCGATCGACCACCTGAACGTCCGCTACGAGTTCCTCGCGGGCGAGCTGCAGGACAAGATGCGCACGGCCACGGGCGCACGGCGCGATGCCCTCAGGCCCGCGCAGCTCGCCTTCGAGGCGCTCAGCAAGCGCTTCCGCTTCGGCGCCTCGCCCGAGGGCGAGGACCTGGACGAGATGAACCTGAACCGCATCCGCGCGCCGCTCTTCGCCTTCATCCTCGCCGAGGAGCTCACGCGCTCGTACCTGCCGAGCTACGTGAACCAGCTCCTCGTGACCATTCCGGGCATCTCGCCCCAGGTGGTGATCGGCCTGCCGATCATGCTCTTCATGCTGATCGTGGCCCTGGGCCAGCCCTACCTGGGCAGCTGGAGCGAGCGGGTGGGCCGGCGCAAGGCCATGCTGGTCGGCGCGATCATGGCCACGGTGGGCTTCACCGGCACGGCGCTCGCCTACAACCTCTACGACCTCATCCTCTGGCGCTCGCTCTGCGCGCTGGGCTACGCGATGGTGTTCGTCGCGGCGCAGGGCTACGTGCTCGACCGAACCGGCCACCAGAACCGTGCCCAGGGCTTCGCGCTCTTCATCGGCGCGATCATGGTGGCCACCGTGTGCGGCCCGTCGATCGGGGGCATCCTCGCCGACAACATCGGCTACCGCGCCTCCTTCGGCGTCTCGGCGCTGATGGCCCTGGTGTCGATCCTCGCCATCAACCGGCTGCCCACGATCGAGGTGCGCACCGCCGCCTTCAAGCCCCAGCGCGGCCCGCGGATGCGCGAGATCATGGCGCTCCTGGTGAACCGGCGCTTCATGACCCTCACCGGGCTCGCGGCGATGCCGGCGAAGGTGATCCTCACGGGTGTGTGCTTCTACCTCGTGCCGCTCTACATCGTCTCCATCGGCAACACCTCGGCCATGGCGGGCCGGATGCTGATGGTGTACGCGGTGATGATGGTGCTGATCGTGCCGCTCTCGGCGAGCCTTTCGGACGCGACGATGCGCCGCGACCGCTACGTGAGCGTGGGGCTCATCATCTCGGGGCTCTCGGGGCTGCTGCTCCTCCTCTCGGAGAGCTTCCTCGTGCTCTTCGGGGTCGTGTTCCTGCTGGGCCTGGGCCAGGCCCTTTCCATCGCCGCGCAGAGCGCGCTCGTGGCCGAGCACTGCCAGGACGAGATCCGCATCTACGGAAACGACGCGGTGTACGGCGTCTATCGCCTCCTCGAGCGCATGGGCAACGCGCTGGGCCCGCTGATCGCGAGCCTCCTCGTGATCGTGTGGGGCTACCAGGGCGCCTTCGTCGCGATCTCCGCGCTCGTGCTCTTCTGCGGCATCGCGTTCACCGTCGCCACGCACGGCTCCGACTGGCAGCCGGCCGCCGTCCCGCAATGAAGCGCGCCTTCCTCTGCTTCCTCATGGTGGCGATGGAGCTCGTCGCCGACCACGGCGTCCAGGCGCAGCTCACCACGCGCCCGTACCGGATCTACGCGATCACCTTCCGCGGCCGCACCGACGTCGAGCGCGGCTTCGAGGACTACTTCGCGGCGCGGCGCATCCCCGTGCAGATCACCTACCGCGACCTCGCCCGCGACAACTCGAAGATGCCGGGCTTCATCGAGGAGATCCGCCGCACCAAGCCCGACCTCATCTACACCTGGGGCACGTCGGTCACGCTGGGCGTGGTGGGCACCTACGACCAGGTCGATCCCACGCAGAACATCACCGACATCCCGGTGGTGTTCACGCTCGTCGCCGCCCCGGTGCTCGCGAAGATCGTGCGCGACCTGAAGAACCCCGGCCGCAACGTGACAGGCGTCTACCACGTGGCGCCCACCGAGACGCAGATCCGGGCGATGGCCTCCTACCGCCCGTTCAAGTCGATCGGCATCCTCTACAACCCCACCGAGCAGAACTCCGTGGTGGTCGTGGAGGAGGTGCGCGAGGTCTCGCGCCGGCTGGGCTTCTCGGTCGTCGCCAAGCCGCTCAGGCTGGACGCCAACAAGAAGGTCACCGCCGAGGGCGCGGCCGACATGGTGCGCGAGCTGAAGACCCAGAACAACGTCGACTGGCTCTACCTGCCGCCCGATTCGTACCTCGGCATCATCGCGCAGAAGACCGTCATCCCGGCCGCGATGTCGGTGGGCCTGCCGGCGTTCGCTTCCACCGAGCAGCTCATGGAGACGGGCGCCCTCACGGGCCTCGTGAGCCGCTACCACTCCATCGGGCAGTTCACCGCGTACAAGGCCGAGCAGATCCTCGTGAACAAGGTGCCGCCCTCGAAGATCCCGGTGGAGACCCTCACCCGCTTCGCCCTGCAGGTGCGCATGGACGTGGCCGAGGCGCTGAAGCTGCCGCCGCCGCTGCCGATGTTCAACTACGCGGAGCTGATCGTTCCCAAGCCCGAAGACCGGATCCAGACGAGCCTCGCGGCCATGGCGGCCGAGGGCAATAAAGCGCCAACCGCGCAGAAGTAAGGTTCAGTCCCGGTTTCAGCGCATCAGCGCCCCGAGCAGCTCCCCCACGATTTCCCCCGTTTCCGCCGACTTCGACTTGAAGCGCAGCAGCGTGTTGCCCACGGTGCGCTCGAGGCGGATGCCGTCGCAGTAGAGGGCGATCTTCGACTGCGGCGCGTAGCGCACCGCGGCGACCTTGCCGCTCGCGGTCTTCACCACGAGCCGGCGGTTGGTGACGATGACCGAGGCGTCTCCCTGGAGCTTCGCCCCGTCCTCGGGCAGCACGTGCATCTGCGAGGTGCCGCTCTCGTAGCCGCCCCCGAACTGCATCTCGAGCCCGTCGTTCTGGCGGGTGGTGCCCAGGTCCAGCATCTCCGCGGACATGCTGTAGTGCGCGACCTCGCCCGGCTCGAGCTCCACCCCGCGCAGCGCCGCGTTGTTGGGCGGCACCTCGGGCAGGTTGCCGCGCCTGATCTCGGTCAGGGTGCGCAGCCGCGCGAGGTCCCAGCGCGTCTTCTCCACCTGGTCGTCGCGCAGCGCGAGGAATTTCTGGATCTTCGCGAGCTCGTGCGCGTCGGTGGCGCTCACCTCGCCGTCGTTCTTGGCCGCGGCCACCGCCTCGTTGTAGATCTCGCGGCGCATGACCGTGCGATCCTCGGAGGCGCTGGGCACGTCGAGCTCCTTGCGCAGCTTCTCCAGCTCCTTCATGTCGTGGCTGTCCAGCTTGCCGTCGGACACCGCTTCCTTCAGCTTGTCCCGGTATGCGGCCTTCTTCTTGTCGCCGCCGAACCAGTCCTTGATCCCCATGGCCTTCTCCTAGCGCATCAGCGCCGCGAGCAGCTCGCCCACGATCTCGGCGGTGTCCGCGGACTTCGACCTGAATCGTAGCAGCGTGTGGCCCACCGTGCGCTCCAGGCGCAGGCCGTCGGTGTAGAGGAAGAAGTTCGCCTGCGGCGAATATTCCACGGCCGCCGAGCGCGCGGCGCCCTTGAAGAAGAGGCGCTTGCTGGTGAGGAAGAGGTAGCCGCCGCCGCCTTCCCTCGACCCCTCGACGGGCAGCGCGTGCGCCTTCGAGGAGTTGATGGTGTAGGGGGTGCTCCAGCGCACGGGCACGCCGTCGTGGCCGCCCGTCGAGGGGCGGTCGAGCATGTCGACCTGGACGGCATAGTGCGCCACCTCGCCCGGGAGGAGCTGCACGCCGCGAAGCGCCGCGTTGTTGGACGCGACGACCGGAAGCTTGCCCTGCCGGATCTCGGTGAGGGTGCGAAGCTTCGCGAGGTTCAGCTGCGTGCGCTCGACCTGGTCGTCGCGCAGCGCGAGGAATTTCTGGATCTTGTCCAGCTCGGCGGTCTCCACGTCGGTGAGCTTCCCGCGCGCGCGCACGTTGTCGGCGGCCTCGTTGTAGATCTCGCGGCGCAGCATCGTCTTGTCGTCGCTGGGGTCCTCGATCTCGTGCTGGGCCGAGAGCTTCGCGAGCGCCTCCGCCTTGCCGGGCACGAGCCGGCCCTCGGACAACGCCTCCTTCGCCTTCTCGCGGAAGGCCGCCTTCTTCTTGCCGCTGCCGAACAGGTCCTTGATGCCCATCATGCCTCCCGTGCCTTGCGTTACTCGCAGAAGAACTCGACGAACTCGGTCGCGGTCGACCGCGACTGCCCCAACGTGATGAAGCCGTGCCCGCGCAGCAACGCCTCCTCGCGCCGCAGGACGATCTCGCGGTCGCCATCGATGCTGAGGAAGGTGCCGTTGGCGCTGCGGTCCGCGATCACGAACTTGTCCTGGCGCTGCTCGATCTCGCAGTGCGCACGCGAGGCCATGCGGTCGGCCACGACGAGGTCCGCGGTGGCGTCGCGCCCCAGCACCGCCGAACGGCGCTCGGGGCCCAGCACCATCACGCGTGTGCGGTAAACCAGGCGCAGGGCATCGCCCGAGTCGGTGGATGCGCGGCTCGCGACCAGCTGGGTCGCGTCGTCCGTGTCCGTCCACATGAGCTCGCAGATGTCCACCTCGCGCTCGCGGCCCTTCACCGGGATCGAATACAGGCGCCGGGCGTCCATCTTCTGGACAGGGGCCAGCCGCTCGACGGTCTCCAGGCTCGTGATGATCTGCCCGCGGGAGGCCATCTCCGTGAGGCGCGCGGCGAGATTCACGGTGTCGCCGAAGACGTCGCCGTCGCGCTCGACGAGCACGCCGTAGTGGAAGCCGATCCGCACGCCCAGCCGCACCTTGCCCACCGGCGCCATGTCCTGGACGCTCAGCTGGATGTCGCGCGCGGCGTCCGCGGCGAGCGGGGAATCCGGGAAGACCGCCATCACCTCGTCGCCGATCGTCTTCACCACCCGGCCGCCGTGCTGGAGGGTGAAGGCCGAGAAGAGCTTCACGCAAAGCTCGATCGCCGAGTGCGCCTGGGCGTCGCCCACGGTTTCGTAGAGCTTGGTGCTGCCGCTCACGTCGGCGAAGAGCACGCAACCCGCAGTCTGGTCCCCCATGGCGCGAGAGTCTGCCACAACCGGGGCTACTTCTTCAGGCGATCCATGTACTGCTTGCGGAACTTGGCCACCTTGGGCTCGACCACGAAGCTGCAGTAGGGATTGCCCCCGCCCACGCGGCTGAAGTACTCCTGGTGGTAGGCCTCGGCCATGTGGAACGTCCCGGCGGGCACGATCTCGGTCACGATCGGCCGCGAGAAGGCCTTGTCCCGCCCGAGCCTCGCCACCATTTCCCTCGCGACTCGCTCCTGCGCGGGGGTGTGGTAGAAGATCGCCGAGCGGTACTGGCTGCCCACGTCGTTGCCCTGGCGGTCGAGGGTCGTGGGGTCGTGGATGGAGAAGAAGATCCCCAGCACGTCCTCGTACGAGACTTGAGCCGGATCAAACGTGACGCGAACGACCTCCGCGTGGCCGGTATCGCCGCCGCATACTTGCTCGTACGTGGGATTGGGCGCCGAGCCCCCCATGTAGCCGGACTCGACGGATTCCACGCCCTTCAGCTCGTCGTAGACGGCCTCCAGGCACCAGAAGCAGCCGCCGGCGAGGGTCGCTGTCTCGGACACTTTCTTCGCCTCCGGAAGACTAAAATGGACATCATGGCACAGACCCTCGAATCCCCGCGCGAGCCCCGCACCCGCGAAAGCCTCCCGGCGCAGCCGATTTCCCGCGAGGTGCTGGTCGAGAAATACGCCAAGGACGGCGAGGCCTCGGCGGCCGAGGTGCGCGCGCGCGTGGCCCGGGCGCTCGCCCGCGTGGAGCCCGAGGATCGCCGCGCCCACTGGGAAGCACGCTTCCTCGAGGCCCAGGAGGCCGGCTTCATCCCGGCCGGCCGGATCGACTCCGCGGCGGGCACGTCCCTCACCGCCACGCTCATCAATTGCTTCGTGCAGCCGGTGGGCGACTCCATCTCCGAGGTCGTCGACGGCAAGCCGGGGATCTACACGGCCCTCGCGGAAGCGGCCGAGACCATGCGGCGCGGCGGCGGGGTGGGCTACGACTTCTCGTCGATCCGCCCGGAGGGAGCGTGGGTGAAGGGCACCAACTCGCGCGCGAGCGGGCCGGTCTCCTACATGCGCGTCTTCGACCAGTCGTGCGAGACCGTGGAATCGGCGGGCGCGCGCCGCGGCGCGCAGATGGGCGTGCTGCGCTGCGACCATCCGGACATCGAGCGATTCATCCACGCCAAGGACTCGGGTGAGCTCACCAACTTCAACATCTCGGTGGGCGTGACCGATGCGTTCATGCACGCCGTCGAATCGGACGGCGAGGTCGAGCTCGCGCACAAGGCGGAGCCCGCGCCGGACGTGAAGGCGGCCGGTGCGTACCAGCGCGCCGACGCGACGTGGGTGTATCGCAAGGTGCGGGCACGCGAGCTGTGGGACCAGGTCATGCGCTCCACGTACGACCATGCGGAGCCCGGGATCCTCTTCCTCGACCGCGCGAACGCCGACAACAACCTCAACTACTGCGAAAAGCTCGAGACCTGCAACCCGTGCGCCGAGGAATTCCTGCCTTCCTACGGTTGCTGCTGCCTCGGATCCATCGACCTCACGCGCTTCGTGCAGGAGCCGTTCACGCCGAACGCGCGTTTCGACGACGCCGCCTTCGGCGAGGTCGTGTCCACCGCGGTTCGCATGCTCGACAACGTGCTCACCGTGACGCCGTGGCCGCTCGCGCAGCAGCACGAAGAGTCGAAGGCCAAGCGCCGCGTGGGACTGGGCTATACGGGCCTCGGGGACGCGCTTGCCATGCTGCGGCTCAAGTACGACAGCGACCCGGCGCGCGGCGAGGCCGCACGCATCACCGAGCTCATGCGCGACCATGCCTACTCCGCGTCGATCGAGCTCGCCCGGGAACGGGGCGCCTTCCCGATGTTCAACAAGGACCTCTACCTCTCGGGGGGCAACTTCGCCTCGCGCCTGCCCGAGGCGCTCA
>Ga0070713_100003219_pt1 | contig 10749 bp, 11 predicted proteins | sample LARL82metaG_FD_65465 | JGI IMG/M metagenome (GOLD analysis project Ga0070713, IMG submission 65465) | Corn, switchgrass and miscanthus rhizosphere microbial communities from Kellogg Biological Station, Michigan, USA - LAR L8-2 metaG | ecosystem: Host-associated > Plants > Roots > Rhizosphere ... | reverse complement strand
CGGTTCCCGGCGGCGGAGGCGCTGCGGATGGGCCTGGTCAACCAGGTCGTCCCAGTCGGCCAGCTCCGCAATACCGTCCACGGGCTGGCCGACAGCATCGCCCGGAACGCGCCGCTCACGATCGCCGCCGCCAAATCCGCGATACGCGCGGCCGCCCAGCCTCCCGGACAGCGGGACCTGGCCAGGGTCCAGGCCCAGGTCGAGGCCTGCTTCCGCTCCGCGGACTACCGCGAAGGCCAGCGTGCCTTCGCGGAGAAGCGACCACCGGAATTCACCGGCCGGTGAGGCCGCGAGCCCGACCGTGCTCTACCGGGATCCCCTCGACGCAAACCTCGAGCTGTCCCAGCGGCTCATCTCATCGATCTCCCAGGCCCCTTGATGTCCGGTGACATGCATCTCGGCCCGGCGGGGTGGCTCTGAGCTGGGCGGGCCTTATTTATTAGGTGGCAATCGGCACGGTTGAGATCCGCCGTTCAAGCCGGCCCGGTTTGGTTTCCGGGGAAGTCTTGTCACCGATTCTGGCCCGGCGGTTGATGCATGCGCTGGCGATGAGGCGGGAAGCGCCAGCGTCTTGCTCGTGGAGCGGTCGTTCTCCGGCCTTGCCGGCGGGAAGTGCGGCCTGGCCGCGGCTGGTGCGTGGTCCGGTCCTGGCCTGGGCGCGAAGGCGCGCTCATTGCGGCAGGGCCTGGGCGCTCGGTGATGGAGCACCCGCTGCGTCGAGTCAGACGTGGAGTCGTCGCGGAACTGCGTCGGCCCGGCCGGAGGTCAGTACTCTGGCCAGTCCCCGGCCGAGTCGGTCAACCTGCTGCGGTGTCAGGTCCAGGGCGAAGCTCGTGTCGGCAGGCATGCCCAGGCTGCCAGCGGCTTCTTCGGTGAGCGCCAGGCGAAGCCGCCCGCCGCCGAGTTCGCATTCCCGGACACCGCCATAGCAGGTGGCTTGTCCGGGATCGACCACCAGGCAGTAGGTGTCCATGCCCGGGTTGACCTCCTGCGGATCTTCGGCGTCGTGGCACTCCATGAACAGCAGCGACCAGGATTCCGGGGTGTCGGCCTCGCGGATTCCGACCACGTAAACGTCACTGTCATCCTCGCCCACGTCGCCGATGACTGCTGGAGCCCACCCTCGCTGCTCATGACCCGGCATTTCCACTCCTCGTCCAGGGGCGCGGGATCAGGACCGGGCCAACTCTAGTGACAAAACCTGCGATCGGGCCGCCTTCAACCGGACGGCAGGTCGGCTCCTCCCTGGGCGTCGCCGTGACCGGCTCGGTGTTCGCCGCGGGCTTGCCCGGCCCGATCGCCACCGGCTTCACCGCCGCCACCAGGCCCGCCTGGTGGATGGTGACCGCGATGGGCGGCGCGGCCGCGGCGTGACCGCTGATCATGTGGATAGTTAAGTCGTATGGAGAGTAAGGAGCAGGCGGGCTCGTGACGACCTTCGCCCCGGACGTGATCATCCCCGAGGGGGACGCGGGCCGCCGCCGTCGCCTGGGCGTGCTGCTGATCTGCTCATCCAGCCTGTTCATCGTCTACCTGGACTTGACGATCCTGAACGTCGCGTTGCCCACGCTGCGGCAGAACCTGCACGCCAGCCTGTCCGGCCTGCAATGGGTCAGCGACGCCTACCTGCTGGTGGTTTCGTCGCTGCTGCTGCTGTCCGGCTCCGCCGCCGACCGGCTCGGGCGGAAGCGGGTCTTCCTCGCCGGGCTCGCCGGGTTCGGTCTCGGCTCGCTGCTCTGCTCGCTCGCACCGGACACCGGATGGCTGATCGGGCTGCGCATGCTGCAGGGCATCGGCGGGTCGATGCTCACCCCGGTCTCGCTGTCGATCGTCCGCAACACGTTCCACGACCCGAGGGAGCGCGCCCGCGCCATCGGCATCTGGTCGGGGATTTTCGGCATCGCGACGGCCTGCGGCCCGGTTGTCGGCGGCGTGCTCGTCTCCACCGTCGGCTGGCGGTCGATCTTCTGGCTCAACGTGCCGATCTGCGCCGCCATGATCGCCGCCACGGTCCGCTACGTGCCCGAGTCACGGGCGCCGCGGCCCCGCCGGGTGGACGTCCCTGGCCAGTTGCTGATGATCGCGGCGCTGGCCTCGCTCACCTACGCGGTCATCCAGGGTCCTGTCGCCGGCTGGACCTCGGCGCCGGTGCTCGCGCTGTTCGCCGTCGCGGCGCTCGCCGCGGCCGCGTTCACCGTCGTCGAGCGACGGGCGGCCGAGCCGCTGATCGAGCTGCGGTTCTTCCGCTCCCGCCCGTTCACCGGGGCCAGCGCGATCGCGGTGCTGTCGTTCATCGTGCTCGGCGGATTCCTGTTCGTCAGCACCCTTTACCTGCAGGAGGTGCGCGGCGACTCGCCGCTGACGGCCGGGCTGTCGCTGCTGCCCGCCACGCTGGTGATGGCGGCGGCCGCGCCGGTGGCCGGGCAGCTCACCGCCCGCCGAGGCCCGCGTGTCCCGCTGGTCGCGAGCGGCCTGTGCATCGCGGCCGGGCTCGCGCTGCTGCTCGGCCTCGGCCCGGCCACGTCCTACTGGTGGCTCGCCGTCGCGTTCGCAGTGCTCGGCGCCGGGCTCGGCCTGGTCAACCCGCCGATCACCAACGCCGGGGTCTCCGGCATGCCGCCCGCGCAGGCTGGGGTCGCCTCCGCGGTGATCTCGGTGACCCGCCAGGTCGGCTCGCTGCTCGGCGTCGCGGTGATGGGGGACATGGTGACCTCCGGGGTGCGCGACGGCATGGCGGCAGGTCAGCCGGCGCGGGCCGCCTTGTCGGCGGCCACCCACGCGCCGTGGGCGCTTGGCATCGCCTGCGGCCTGCTGGTCGCGCTGGTCGGCTACCTGAGCACTACCGCCCGCGCGCAGGCCACTGCGGCCGCCATCACCGAGCAGGGATAACAGCAAGAGGCGCTGTGCGCCCCCGGGGGCGCAGCGCATCCCCATCCGTGCGAGATAACAGCAAGAAGCTCGGCGTGTTGCTGTCGCTGGCAGCTCCGGAGGGCCTACGGGCGCGGTGCAGGTTCCCGGGACGGCGGCGCCGGGCCTGTCGCTACCCGGCGAGTTCGGCGAGCAGCCGCGCCTCCTCGGCCGGGTCGAAGCCCTCCTGCTCGGGGCCGCCGCGCCCGACGTCCCAGGCGAGGGTGTCGCGGATCGTCTCGGTGATCGCCCGGCAGGCCAGGCCGACCCCGACGGCGCGGGAGGAGTCGACGTCGTTGAACGCCTCGTAGCCGGGCTCGCCGATCCAGAGCGGAATGCCCATCTCCGGGCTCACCCCGGCCGCCACCAGCCGCTCGGTGTCGATCCACACCAGGTCGGCGTCGCTGTAGGTCGCCGTCCGGCACAGGTCGAGGAGGATGCCGAACGGACGCGGGTTCCCCGTCAGGTTGAACACGCCGCCCCGGTCGCGGTGGATGCCGTCGAGCAGGAACCCCGCCAGGTCACGGACGTCGATGACCTGGGTCAGGTCGGTGGGGTCGCCGGGCGCGAGCACCCGCCCGCCGCGCGCGATCCGCCGCGGCCAGTAGGGGAACCGGTCGGTCGGGTCGTGCGGCCCGCTGATGAGCCCGGGCCGGCCGATCAGCGCCCGGTTGCCGTAGACCTCCCTGACGACCGCCTCGCACAGCGCCTTGTTCGCGCCGTAGTTCTCCGCGAAGTCGGTCGTGTCCGGCTTGAGCTGCGCCAGCGGCGCGTCCTCGAGCTGCGCCTCGGTGGTGCTCTGGTCCGCGTAGACGGACACGGTGGAGACGAACACGTACCGCCCCGTGCGGTCCCTGAAGGCCTCGGCGGACAGCCGGGCCGTCTCCGGCGCGTAGCAGGCGACGTCGATCACCGCGTCGAACTCGCGGCCGTCAAGCGGCGACAGGTCCGCGGTCCGGTCGCCGATGACCGTCTCCACGCCGGGGAACAGCCCGGGGTTGGACTGGCCCCGGTTGAACATCGTGACGGCGTCGCCGCGCCCGAGCGCGGTCTCGACGATGGCCCGGCCCGCGAACCGGGTGCCGCCCAGGACTAGTATTCGCACCTGCCCATGCTGTCACTCGCGTCGCCGCCCGGTAGCCCGATTAGCCCGTTTGGCAGCGTGGCCGGGATGCCGCGAACGGGGTCGCCCGGCCGCGGCCCGCGGTAACCGGCCGGTGCTCCCGTCGATCAGCTCGCGGAGGATGTCGGCGTGCCCGGCGTGCCGGGCAGTCTCCTCGAGCAGGTGCATCAGCACCCAGCGCAGGCTCACCGGCGGCCCGGGGTCGGGGCGGCGGCACAGCTCGTCGAGCCCGGCCCCGGCGAAGGCCGCCGCGTCCACCCGCTGCCAGCCCTGCCGGTAGGCCTCGGCCGCGGCCCTGAGCGTGCCGCCGGGCGGCTCGGCAGCGACCGGGTCCTGGCCGGCGAAGCGGTCAAGCACCCAGGTGACCTCGGCGGCGGCCATGTGCGTGACCAGCCACAGGAGGCTGGTGCCGCTGCCCACGGGCGACCAGCGGGCACGGTCCTCATCGACTCCGTCGACCTTGCGCAGCAGGGATTCCCGCTGGTACTGCAGCAGGGCGTGCAGGGTCTGCGCCTCGCCGCTGGCAAGGCGCGGGGGCTTGAGATCGGCCATTGCCACAATCTACGCCGGACCAGAGTTCTGTCCCCGCGCTGGCCGGGTGGCGCGTGGCGCGATCCGGCCCGAGGGTAGCGTGGGCCACGTGATTCGCTATCGGTTGCTGATCTCAGGCCGCGTGCAGGGCGTGTTCTACCGCGGCACGTGCCAAGAGGTGGCCGAGGAGCACGGCGTGCGCGGATGGGTGCGGAACCTGCCGGACGGCCGGGTGGAGGCGGTCTTCGAGGGAGCCGCCGAGGACGTGCGCCGCCTCGTGGATTGGTCGCGCCAGGGCCCGCGCGACGCCGTGGTCGAGGACGTCCGCGTGCAGCGGGAGCGGCCCGAGGGCATCAGCGGGTTCGAGGTCAGGTAACGCTTTCCATTCATTAACGTGCCAATAGCAGATTGGTGCGCCTTTCCCGTCCGCTTAACCATCGCAGATCGAAGTTGATCATTTCCGGTGGTTTACAGAAACGTTGACCCGCTGGCCATTCTGGTGTAAGACTCGGACATCTTGTCGCGGCCGCATCAGGCGGCTGTTCCGGCCGGGAGGCGTGACGGCCGCGTGGCAAGCGCCGCGACGGAGCGGGAAAAGGGGACCAGGCGAGGGCGGGGAGAATTCCATGTGCGGATCTGAAGTTTCATTTGTCGTCATGATGAAAAAGCGCGTCATTTAACCGCCGGGCGGACCCGATGAGCAGCGGGTCATCAGGACCCGATTCCGAGGCGCACGGCTCGGCTGAGCTTGAAGCGACCCGTACCGTCGCCGGGGGACGACCGTCGGCGGACGGCGCGGCCGAGCCCGCAGCCAGTGCGACGGCCGGCGCGGCGGTGGAAACGGTGACTCCGCGGACCGCGACGGAGGTGGTGAGGCATGGTCCCGGGCTAACCGTTACCGCTGGGCCCGACCCGGCTGGCACCCAGGGGTACGGCCTGACTGGAACCGAAGGGCTGGACCTGACCGTCACCACGGGGCCGCAGCAGGACGGGCCAGCGGTGCGGCAGGTCGGGACCAGCGCCCGGCCGACCGGGCTCGTCAGGCACGGGCCCGGGGTGCCGGCCGTCCCGCCCGCAGGCCGGGCGGGACTCACCGCGGAGCACGTGTGGCGTGACAGGCGCCCCGCCGGGCCGTCACGGCGCCTGGCCCGGCTACGGCGGCTGTCTGGCCTGACGCTCACCGCGGCGCTGCTCGCGGCCAGCGGGGTGCTCCTGTACCTGCGCTTCCATCACGCGCCGTTCCAGGTGACCGGCGCCGCGATCACGCGGCAGGCACCGAACGGCTGCGGCGTCGAGGTAATCGGACAGGTCAGTACCAACGGCTCGGCCGGGACGGTCACCTACCAGTGGGTGTTCACCCCGGGCACGCAGCCGCCCCAGCCGCTGACCCAGTCGGTCGCCGCCGGGCAGCACACCGTCGACGTGACCGTCGCCGTCGAGGGCGAGGGGCAGGGCAGCGCGTCGCAGCGGGTCACCCTGCAGGTCCTCGGCCCCGAGCTGGTGTCGGCGTCGGCAACCGTGACGGTCAGCTGCCAGTGAGCGCCGACCGCCGGCGGGCGACGGCCCGCCTCATCTTCGTACGGACAGGATCCGCCCGGCACGGAAAGCCGGGCTGAAACCCCGGGAAGGGGTGCTCTCGCATGCCGGAGTGGAAGGTACCCGGGTACACCGAGCTCAAGAGGATCGGCTCGGGCGGATTCGGCGACGTGGTCATGGCCAGGCACGACGAAACGGGAACGCTGGTAGCCGTCAAGTACCTGCACGCGGAACTGCTTGACGACCACGATTTCCTTGAGCTGTTCCGCGGCGAGGCCGCGGTCCTCGCCGCCATGGATGACCCGAACGTCGTCCGGCTCTATGAGTACGTCGAGTCGCCGTCGGGCGCCGCCATCGTTATGGAACTGGTGGCGGGCGTCTCGCTGCGCGAGATCCTGAAATACCAGGGCAAGACCACTGCGCAGGCCGCCCTCGTCGTCCTGCACGGGTCCCTGCTCGGACTGGCCGCGGCCCACCGGCGCGGCGTGGTGCACCGCGACTACAAGCCAGAGAACGTGCTGGTGAGCGGGGACGGCATCAGCAAACTGACCGACTTCGGCATCGCGGCGCGGGCAGGTGACCGCCCCGTCGCCGCGGGCACCCTGGCCTACGCCGCGCCCGAGCAGATGGCCGGGGGCCCGGCCAGCCCGGCCAGCGACATCTACGCGGCCACCGCCACCTTCTACGAGTGCCTTACCGGGCGCCCGCCGTTCACCGGGGACACCGTTGAGATGCTGCTGCAGCAGCATCGCACGGCGCCGGTGCTCCTCGACCTGCTGCCCGAGAAGCTGCGGCCGCTGGTGGCCGCCGGGATGGCCAAGGACGCCGCGGGGCGTCCGACCGACGCCGCCAGCTTCGTCGCCCAACTCGGCACCGCGGCCGCGGGCGCCTACGGCCGGAACTGGCAGGAGCAGGGCCGGTCGCACCTGGGCGAGGCGGCGCTGCTGCTCGCGCTGCTGTGGCCGTCGGGACCGCCGCCCACGGCGCAGGGCACCACGGTGCAGCAGGTTCAGTTGGGCGGGCAGGCCAGCCGGCGAGCACGACCGCGGCTGCGGCGGCCGCACGTACGGCACATCGGCCCGGTCAAGGCGGTCATCGCGGCTGGCGTCGCCGTCGCGGCCGTGGCGGCGGGCGTCGCGCTGGCCGCCAACGGATTGCAGCGGCCGGCCGCCTCCAGCAGCCCCGCCGCCGCGGTGCGGTCGGTCTCGCTCCAGCCGTCGACCCTGGGCTCTTCTTCGTCGTCAACGCTGCCGTCGCCGTCCACAGTGCCGTCGCCGTCGCCGGGCGGCGGCGGCCCTACCTCCGGTTCGCCGGCCGTGGTGCGCACCTCCGGTTCGCCTGCCGTGGTCCGCACCTCAACCTCGCCCGTCGTGGTTCCCACCACAACTGCCCCGCACACCGTGGTTACCACGACCTCAAGCCCGCCGCCCGTGGTAACCGCGCCTGCCACCCCAGGCGGCGTCGCGGCCGTCGCCACCGGCCAGTACTCGATCCAGGTGAGCTGGTCGGACGCCTCGGCCGGCATCACCGGGTTCAACGTCGACAACGGCTGCCCGGTCGGCTCCTGCGATCCGGGGGCCACCCTCGTCCAGACGACCGGGCCGGTTGACTCGACGACGTTCACCGTGACGCCCGGCACCTACCAGTGCTTCCGGGTCCAGGCGGTCGACAGCGCGGGTAACTCGCCCTGGTCGGGCTACGGGTGCACGTCGACACCCGGGCTAAGCGTGCCCGCCACCACGCAGTGGACCAGTACCGGCGTGACGGTTCCGGCCGGCGACGAGCTCGGCATCACCGCGAGCGGCACGGTGACCATCGGCGGGGGCGCCTACGGCCCCGACGGAGACGCGGCGTGCACGCCCAAGGCGACGTTCCCCCTGGGAACGGACGCCCCCTGCTACGCGCTGATCGCCCGGATCGGCAACGGCGCGCCGTTCGCGGTGGGCACCTCCGTGCTGATCACCCCCGGCGCTGGCGTGCTCTACCTGGGCATCAACGACGACAGCTTCTCCGGCAACGCGGGCAGCTGGACGGCGCGCATCAAGCTCGGCGGCCTGCCGCCAGCCTGAGCCGCCGGGTTTCCTGAGCCGTCGAAGCCCCGCCTCGTTGTGGATGACGAGAGCAGCAGCGCGACATAGCCGTCACTTTCTGTAATCGTGTCGTCAATGGAAATGATCTTGACCGGCGGGACTGATGGGTATGGTGTTGCCCACTGGGGGACAGATGATCGTGACCATCGTGGGGGCCGGGCGGCTCGGGGAAGGCCTGGCTGTGCGGGCGTTGGCGGGCGGCCACCGGCTGCGGATCACCGATAGCGAGCCGGGCAAGGCGGACGCGCTGACCGTGAGCCTGGCCGAGCGGGCCGGCCGGAGCGGAGCGCCAGGGCACGATTCTTCGTCACTGAGCGTGGCGACGGTGGGCGAGGCGATCGCGGGCACGGACGTGGTGATCCTGGCACTGCCCTACCCGGAGGGTCGGATCCTGGCCCGCGCGCAGGGGGCGGCGCTGTCCGGCGTGACGGTGGTGGACACGTGCAACCCGGTCGACTTCTCCACCTTCGACTCGCTGCTGACCAGCCCGGGGATGTCGGCGGCCGAGGAGATCGCCGCGGCCAGCCCCGGGGCCAGCGTGGTGAAGGCGTTCAACACCACGTTCGCGGCCGCGCTGGTGGCCGGCTGGGTCGGCGGGCTGCCGCTCGACGTGTTCATCGCCGGGGACGACGAGCGGGCCAAGGCGCAGGTGGCGGAGCTGGTACGGGACGGCGGCATGCGCCCGGTGGACACCGGGCCGCTGCGCCGGGCGCGGGAGCTCGAGGCGTTCCAGTTGCTGCACATGACGCTGCAAGGGCCGCTTGGCCTGGACTGGGCGAGCGCGGTCAAGCTGCTGCCCTGATGCCGGTCCGCGCCGAGAACCGGGATGACCTGGGGACATTCTCCGGGACGGAACAGGGAGTTACCTGATGGCCGCCCGGCCCCGGCGCGCCTAGCGTGAATGTCATGAGCAAGATGACGAGATCACCCGGGCCGGCGCGGCCGGCGAACTCAGCAGCGGGGACCGCGCACCCTCCGACGATGCCCGTCCCGGCGGTGCCCGCATCGCCCGCGCGCACCCGGCGTCGCTCTGCCTGGCTGTGGCCGCTGTTCGCCATCGGCGCGGTGATGGCGGTGTACCTGGTGGGACGCGGGGTCGCGGAGCTGATCCTGATCAACTACGGAGACCCGGCCAGCTACGCCAAGGACTGGGGCGGTCCGAGCCTCGCCGGCGTGCTTGCCGTGCACAGCGGGCCCGCCCTGGTCATCATCGCGAGCGGGGCGTGGTGGTGGGTGCGCGGCCGCCGCACCCAGTCCTGACCAGTGTGACCGGGCCGGCCCGGACGATCTCACCGCAGCCTCTTACCGCGCGCCACAGTGCCGGACCGTGCCAACGTGGCCTGAGAACACTCCAGACGCCTACACCTGGCGTTGGCCGTGAGGCCTGGGATTGTTCGCGGCGGTGGATTCGATCGTGGCCGCCTCACGGAGCACGTCGTAGCCGACGAACCCGAACAGGCGGTCGCCGCGGCGCAGAGGCTGGGGTCTTCCGGCGAACCGGTGCACACCAACCCCGAAGCCGGCGTCCGCTGCCGATGATCTCGGCCCGGGGACGCCGCCCGGCCGAGCCCTGATCGCTCCCAGCGTGCGGAAGCCCGGTACCGGCAAGGATCCCATCGCGGTGCTGAGGGACCGGCGTCGTATCGTGGATGGCGAGATGCCTGAAGCAGAACACGGTTCACCGCGACGCAAGCCGCCCCAGACGGGCTTCACCTCCTGGATCGACCAGCAGGTAGCCGAAGCCGAGCGGCGCGGTGTTTTCGATGACCTGCCGGGTGCGGGCAAGCCCCTTAACCTGCGCCCAGGCGCGACCGACGGTGACTACGGGCAGGCGTGGCTGCGGGACTACGCCCGGCGCGAGGGCATAGCCGCCGAGGAGATGCTGCCGACACCGTTGCGGCTGCGGCGGGAGATCGAGCGGCTGGCGGAGACGGCGGGGGAGTTCCGCTCCGAGCAGGAGGTACGCGAGGCCGCGGCGGACCTGAACCGGCGCATCGTCGAGTGGCGGCGCATCCCGGTCGGCCCGCCGGTGCACGTCCGGCTGGTGAACGCCGACGACCTGGTCACCCGCTGGCGCGCCGCGCGATCGGACCGCGCCGCCCAGGAGGCCGCCGCCCGCGCGGCGGCGCGGCAACCGGCTGACCCGTCACAGACGCGAGCGGCGCGTCGCCCCCGCTGGCTTATCTGGCGGCCCGGGCGAACGGACCCAGGCAGGCACGGGAGCTAGCCTGGGCATCGGTCGGCGGCGGTCGCGCAGTCCCGCGCCCCCTGCCCTCGGCGAGCTCACGGGCGTGCGGCGCGGGGCCTCAGCCGAGTGCCGCGCCGAAGCGGGCTCGCAGGTCACCGAGGCGTTCCACCGGCTCGTTGGCGAATACCAGGCGCAGGTAGCGCTCGCCGCTCGGCCCCCAGCCGGTCATCGGTGTCGCCGCGATCTCGCCGCGGTCGAACAGCCGCCGCGACACGAGCTCCGCGGGCATCCCGATGGCCGCGCAGTCGACGAGCAGCGACCAGCCGCCGTGCGGGCGGATGCACGGGTAGCCGGCCAGCTGGCCGAGGATGTGC
>Ga0070713_100003217_pt1 | contig 10753 bp, 9 predicted proteins | sample LARL82metaG_FD_65465 | JGI IMG/M metagenome (GOLD analysis project Ga0070713, IMG submission 65465) | Corn, switchgrass and miscanthus rhizosphere microbial communities from Kellogg Biological Station, Michigan, USA - LAR L8-2 metaG | ecosystem: Host-associated > Plants > Roots > Rhizosphere ... | reverse complement strand
CCTCGAGGTCGCGCTCGGCCTCGGCCTGGGCGGCCTGCGAGAGCGTCTGGGCGAGCACGCGCTGCTTGTCCGCTTCGGCCTGCGCCACCGCGGCCGCGCGCGTCGCCTCGGCGCGTTTGATGGCCGTGTCGCGCTCGGCCTCGGCCTGCGCCACGTCCGCTTCCATCTTGATGCGCACGATGTCGGGACGGCCCATGTTGGCGATGTAGTCGTTCTTGTCGCGGACTTCCTTGATCGTGAACGAGATGACCTCGAGGCCCATCTTGTTCATGTCCTCGGCGCACGTGGAGCGCATGCGGTCGGCGACCATCTCCGGCTGCTTGACGATCTCCTCGACCGTGAGCTGGCCGATGATGCCGCGCAGGTGGCCTTCCATGACCAGGCGGATCAACCCCTCGCGCTGCGGCGGCGTCTTGCTGAGGAACTGCTCGGCCGCGGTCTCGACCGAGACTTTGTCCGACTTGACCTTGATCTGCGCGACCGCCTCGACCGTCACGGCCACGCCCTGCTTCGTGTACAGGTTCTGCTGCGGCGCGACGTCGAACGACATCAGCTCGAGCGAGAGCGTGCGGAAGGTCTCGACGAGCGGCCAGATCACCGAGCCGCCGCCGGTGATCACGCGCTTCCCGCCGAGGCCGTAGACGACGAGGGCCTCGTGCGGGCCGGCCTTGCGGAAGGCGCGGACGAAGCCCGTGACCATCACGAAGACGACGAAGACGATGCCGCCGCTGATGAACAAGGCTGAATTCGTGAGATGGGTGAGCATGGGGTCTCTCTTTCTGCCCTAACGGGCGATCATGCGGTCGAACTCGCAGACGTAGGCGATTCCTTTGTCGTAGCGAGTGATGACGACTTCGGTGTCGCGGGGGATGGCCCGGCGGTCCTCGGTGCGCGCGCCGGAGCAGCGGCGCTTGCCGTCGACGGTGTAGACGATCTCGCCGGTGCCGCCTTCGCGGATCGGGATCGTCAGCTTGCCGATCATGCCGACGAGCTGGATCGGCTGCAGCGGGTGCTCCTGCCGGCGCATGGTCTGGACGATCCGCACGATGGCCGCCGCGCCGGTGATGCCGGCGCCGCCGGCGATGGCCACGATCAGCGCGCTCACGAGGTGCGTCCTCTGCTCGAGGAGCAGGCCGACGCCGCCGAACCACGCCAGGAACATGGTGATCGCGGCGAGGTTGAAGAGGCTTCCGAAGAAGTCGCTGGCGTTCTTCAGCAGCGAGCTTCCGGAGCCGTGATGGAAGTGGAAGTGGACGCCGCCGTGGTGCAGGTGCAGGAAGCTCGCGAACAGCGACACGGCGCTGACACCGAGGCCGACGAGAAAACAGATCAGGAAGAGAGTCGACATTGCTAGCGCTCCACGAGGTTACGGCGCCGGCGGCGCCGAGGTTGCGGCGCCGGAGCGAGCCGTTCGATGAGACGTTGGATCAGGACCTTGTTCTCGACGATGGCGCCGAGAAGGACGAGGCAGTCGCGGGAGCGCTCATGCTTGGCGATGGCGATGAGCGCCTGGCTCAGCTCGCCGTCGTCGCGGAACTCCTCGGCGCCGTCGATGAGCCAGAGGTCGATCTTCTCGTCGCTGTCGCGCCGCGGCCGGATCGGCAGGTGCGGCTCTTCGAGGTCATCGACGAGATACCCCGGATGGACCTTGAAGAAGCGCGCCAGCGTCTGCCGCGTGCCGCTGGTGAGGTGCAGCCGCGCCCCGTTCTCGATCTGGGAAAGGTAGGACTGGCTGATGCGCCCCCCGAGCTCGTCGCGGATGGCGTTGGAGACCTCGGTCTGGGTCATTTCCCGCCCGAGCCCCCGCGCGGTGCCTTCGAGAACGCGCAAGCGCGCGATCTTGTCGCCAAGCCTCATTACAAATCGCAATATATTGCCAATTGCGATAATTGTCAAGTCGCGCCGGCGTCCCGCCGGCCGGCCCGCAGGCGTCTCGCCTGCGTCCCCCAAAGGCGGCGGGACGCCGCCTCTCCAGCCGCCGGGACGGCGGCTCTACTTGGCTCCCCGGCGGTTCACGATGGACATGAACTCCTGGCGGGTGCGCTCATCCTCCAGGAACTCGCCTCGCAGCACGTTCGTCTCCATGAACGACGACTCCTGCTCCACGCCGCGCATCACCATGCAGAGGTGCAGGCCGCCCATCCACACCGCGATCCCGCGCGGCTCGAGGATGCGCTGGATCGTGTCGGCGATGTCGTGCGCCAGATGCTCCTGCGACTGCAAGCGCCGCATGTGCACCTCCACCACCCGCGGAATCTTCGACGCGCCGATGATCATCTTCTCCGGGATGTAGCCGACGATGAACTGGCCGAAGAACGGCAGGATGTGGTGCGCGCAGAGCGTCTTGTACGTCCCTCCGACCACCACCAGGTTCTGGCAGTTCTCGTCCGCCGCCGAGCACGCCTTGCGGAACAGCGTCGTCAGCTTCTTCACGTCCGTGAAGTCGTAGCCGCTCGTCATCGTCACCAGCGACTCGGCCCAGCGCCGCGGCGTGTCGCGCAGGTTCTCGTCGTCGAGATTCACGTGCAGCAGCCGCAACGCCTCGCGCAGGTGCTCCTGCAACTTCTCCCGGTCGACGTGCGGCCGCGGGGAGGCCAGAAGACCGCGGTCGTACAGCAGCGCCTCGAGCTCCTGTTTCTGAACGGCAACGGCATTTTTCATAGGCGCAAAAGCATATCCCGGCAGGACTTTTGCGATTGCTAGCCCGATGATTGACAACTGAATGAGCGTTCATTCATACTGATCGTCACAGGAGTTTTCATCATGGCTGAAGTCAAATCTCAAGGCGCCGTCGAGGCGATGGAAGTCGCCGAGGCCTCGCGCGAGACCGAGTGGGAAAAGCCGTCTTTCGTCGGCCAGCTCTTCCTCGGCAAGCTCGACACCGACATCATTCACCCCTTTCCCGAGCAGCCCGCGCCCGACAAGGCCGAGGCCGACGAGTTCCTCGCCAAGCTCGATCGTTTCCTCGCCGAGAACGTCGACGCCGACAAGATCGACGAGCAGGGCGAGTACGACTACTCGCTCTTCGACGGCTTCGCCGAGCTCGGCGCCTGGGGGATGAAGATCCCGAAGGAGTACGGCGGCCTCGGATTCAGCGCCACCAACTACAACCGCGCCATCGGCCTCGTGGCCACGTGGTGCGGCTCGACCGTGGCGTGGCTCTCCGCGCACCAGTCGATCGGCGTGCCGCAGCCCCTCAAGCTCTTCGGCACCGAGGAGCAGAAAAAGAAGTATCTGCCGCGGCTGGCCAAGGGCGCGATCTCCGCGTTCGCGCTGACCGAGCCGGGCGTCGGCTCCGATCCGGCGAAGATGATGACCACCGCCACGCCGTCGCCGGACGGCAAGGGCTGGATCCTCAACGGCGAGAAGCTCTGGTGCACGAACGGTCTCAAGGCGGAGTTGATCGTCGTCATGGCCCAGACGCCGCCGAAGATGGTCAAGGGGAAGGAGAAGAAGCAGATCTCCGCCTTCATCCTGGAGACCGACACGCCGGGCTTCGAGATCGTGCATCGCTGCCAGTTCATGGGACTGCGCGGCATCGGCAACGTCCTCATCAAGTTCAACAACTGCTTCGTCCCGAAGGAGAACCTCCTGTGGGGCGAAGGCCTCGGCCTGAAGCTCGCGCTGATCACGCTGAATACCGGCCGCCTGACGATCCCCGCCGGCTGCGCGGCCATCGGCCGGCGCATGGTCGACATCGCCAAGGAGTGGGGCCTCGAGCGCGTGCAGTGGGGCGCGCCGATCGCGAAGCATGAAGCGGTCGCGGCGAAGATCGCCTGGATGGCCTCGCACACGTTCGCGATGGAAGCGATCGTCTGGCTGACGTCGGGGCTCGCCGACCGCGGCGACGTCGATCTCCGCCTCGAAGCGGCCATGGCGAAGCTCTTCAACACCGAGGTGGCGTGGCAGTGCGTCGATCACCTCGTGCAGATCCGCGGCGGGCGCGGCTACGAGACCGCGCGGTCGCTGCGCGAGCGCGGCGAGAAGGGCTATCCGGTCGAGCGGATCATGCGCGACATGCGCATCAACCGCATCTTCGAAGGGACGAGCGAGATCCAGCACCTCTTCATCGCCCGCGAGGCGGTCGACCCGCACATGAAGCGCGGCTACAAGATCCTGCAGCCGGAGACGCCGACGGGCGAGAAGCTCGCCGCGGCGGCAAAGGCCGGCGCGCACTACGCGGCGTGGTATCCGAGCAAGTACGTCGGCTGGTCGCGCTTTCCGAAGTACGGCGAGTTCGGCTCGCTCTCCGGCCACATGGGCTACGTCGAGCGCGCCTCGCGGCACCTGGCCCGCTCGATCTTCCACGCCATGATGCGTTTCCAGGCGAAGCTGGAGCGGAAGCAGATGGTGCTCTTCCGCGTCGTCGACATCGGCACGGACCTCTTCGCGATGTCGGCCGCGGTCAGCTACGCGACGATGCTGGCCAAGCAGGGCCACGCGAACGCGGTCGACCTCGCCGACGTCTTCTGCAAGGAAGCGCGGATGCGCATCGACTACAACTTCGCCCACCTCTTCGACAATCACGACGAGGAGTCGTACCGCCTCGTCACGAAGCTGCTGAAGAACGAGTACGACTGGTTCCGCGGCCCGATGGTCGAGCCGGTCATGCCGACGCCGGAACAGCTCGAAGAAGCGATCGCGAAGATGGCCTGACAGGAGGCCGCGAGCCCCGGCATAGAATGTGGGTCCATCATGGGCGCTCAGTTCGTCACGCCGTTCATCCGCAAGCTCGTTGTTCGTAATTTCAAAAGCATCGCTACTTGCGATGTCGAGCTGAGTCCGCTGACGGTGCTGGTGGGACGCAATGGATCGGGTAAAAGCAACTTCCTAGACGCCATCCACTTTGTTGCAGACGGATTGCAGACGTCTCTGGATCATGCGATCAAGGCGCGCGGCGGCATCGATGCCGTTCGCCGGCGAAGCACGGGGCACCCGCGGAACTTCGCGATCCGGGTGGACTTTACCCTCCCCAATTATCAGCTCGGCACCTATGCCTTCGAGATCGCAGCCCGTCCCAACGGCGGGTTCGCGGTGAAAGATGAGCGCTTGGAGATCACGACCGCAAACGGTCGGAGTGCCGCTAAATATCATCGGGAGGAGAGTCGAGTCTCGTCCGCGTCGGAAGACGTCATGCCGCCGGTCTTGGAGGACCGGTTGTACCTCGTGAATGCAGCAGGCCTTCCACAGTTTCGCGGCGCCTACGACGCCTTGTTATCGACAGGCTTCTACAACCTGAACCCCGAAACGATGAAAGAAGTTCAAAGTCCGGACGCCGGCGACCTTCTGCACGGTGACGGTTCAAATATCGCGAGTGTCGTTGCGCGCCTGACGATGCAGCAGCCCGAGACGCTCGAACGAATCACGAGCTACTTGCGTACGATCGTCCCCTCGATCCAGACGGTCGAAAGAACGTCACTCGGACCCCGGGAGACGCTCACATTCTGTCAAAACGTGGAAGGCGCTCAACATCCGTGGCGCTTCTACGCGGCAAGCATGTCGGACGGCACGTTGCGCGCACTGGGAGCGTTAGTCGCCGTGGCACAGCTTGCGAGCGATGCATCGTCCATTCGATTTGCCGGTATCGAAGAACCCGAAACTGCTCTTCATCCCGCTGCAGCCGGCGCATTGATGGATGCGTTGCGCGAGGCAAGCACGCGAACGCAGGTGGTTGTTACGAGCCATAGTCCCGATCTGCTCGACCAAATACATGTCGAACGGGACACGCTGTTGGTCGTCACATTCAAAAACGGCAATTCGCGTATCACACAAGCCGATCCTGCAAGCCGCGACGCCATCCGCCGGCATCTCTATACGCCAGGCGATCTCCTGCGTATGGATCAGTTGCAGCCGGACGAGAGTGATTATGAGCGGCAGACGCGCCTTCCGTTCATTGACGCGTCTCCTTCGATTGCATGAATCGGCTTCGCGTCGTTCCTGTCGTCGAAGGGCATGGAGAACAACAATCGGCGATCCGCACCCTGCTGGTCCGTCTATGGACAGAGCTGCTCGGCGGCGAGTACATCGACGTACTGCAGCCAATTCGTATTCCGCGCTCGAAATTGATTCAGCCCGCAGAGCTATTACGCGCGGTCGACCTCGCCCTCTTGAAGCTTCATGCACAGTCATCTGAAGACCCATGGTTCGTTCTCGTCGTCTTCGACGCCGATGACGATTGTCCGGCGACGCTGGCTACGGCACTCCGCCAGACACTCGCGGAAGAACGGGCACATGTCGACGTTGCGGTTGTCATAGCGAATGTTGAATTCGAGACATGGTTTGTCGCGGCAGCGGAGTCCTTGCGCAGCTACTTTTCGAACTTTTCGAGCTCCGGCGTCCACGATCCGGAGGCTGCCAGACAGGGGAAAGGACTCATCGAGAAGTGGATGGCTGGCAGATACGGAGAAACGGTAGATCAGCCACGGTTGACGGCAGCGATGGATTTGGCTCTTTGCCGGCGTCATTCGCCGTCCTTTGACAAGTTGTGCAGAGAGCTCGAGCATCGGAGACGAAGGTCGCCCGATTGACGCCGGAACAGCTCGAAGAAGCGATCGCGAAGATGGCGTAGCTACGGGCACGGGTGGAGAGCCGAGATTTTTCGCGACTCGAGGTTTTTTTCGCCGATGTTGAGAGTTTTTTTCTCAACTCGAGATTGTTTTTCTCAACTCGAGATTGTTTTTCTCAACTCGAGATTGTTTTTCGCGGCGTTGAAAATTTTTTTCTTAACTTGACGAGATTTTCGTCATCGTCGGGAAAGAATTCTTCAACTTGCGATTTGTTTTCTCAACTTACAAATTAATTTCGCGACCTCGAGGATTTTTTCGTCGTCGTCGGGAAAATTTTCTTCAAGTTACGGATTTTTTCGTCAACTTGCGATCCGCGGCGTCGCCGTCGTCGCGGCTTTCCGTGCCCGGACTTTCATATCCGCGCAGGCACTCACCGCAAATGAGTGCCGGCGCCGTCCCGGGCCGCGGCACGAAGCCGTCCTCGCTCACCACCCGCGCGAAGCAGGCGATGTACTCGTCCGGGATCTCGCCCGAGACCTCGCGGCTCCGTCCGCACTCGGCGCACGTCACCGCCGCCCGCGCCTCCACCGCTACCGCTCTCCCGCCGCGGCGAAGACCGGCGTGAAGTCGACCGGAATGTCGGTCAGGCGGCGGTTCACCGCGTCCATCTCCGGCGTGGCGTGGCCGTACTTCGCCAGCAGCGCGTTGGCGCGGTTGTAGTCGCCGGTGGCCTCGATCGTCAGCAGCTCCGTGGCGAGGTCGCGCACGGCGGCGCGCATCTTGTCGAAGTCGACGGTGAACTTCGTCCCGGCCGGCGCGATCGCGCCGCGCTCGCGCAGCCAGTTCCACTGCACGGCGTTGCCGCGGCCGTGCGCGTCGCCGGTGCCGAAGCGGAGGGAGCGGAACATGAGGCCCGCGTACGTGGCGAAGAGCTGGCGCTCGTTGAACGACGTGAGGAGGTTGTGCTGCTGCGCGTACTCGATGTTCCAGATGCCGAGGACGTCGGCCTTGCATTCCTCGATCGTCGAGAAGAGCTCCTTGAGCGGCATGCGCGCCTCGACGCGCTGGCCGTTTGCCTGCGTCACGAAGCCCGGTCCGAGGCCGTGCGACAGCTCGTGGAACAGCGTGTGGTTGAAGTAGGCGTCGAAGGAGAGGTCGCCGACCAGCGCGGGGTCGAGCACGCGCAGCGCGATGGGACGGCCGCTCAGGCGGAACTTCGCGTCCATCACGTTCTTGAGCAGCACCTTCTTCGAGCCTTTTTTCTCGCGCACCACTTCGTCGTTCGGCAGGTTGAACGCCGACGTCTGCACGCTGTGCCGCGCGTCGCCGGCGGTGTAGATCTCCTGCACCACGCGGATCGGCGACTCCGTGCCGCGGCTCATGTTCTTGTACTGCTCGGGCTCGGGGAGATTGCGCTCCATGTCCGGCAGCGCACGGGCGTACGCGGCTAGCTTCGCCGTCTCCGGCGCGTCGACGGCCGTCACGAACGCCTCGTACGCGGCCTTGTAGTTGAAGAGGTTGTCCTCGTAGACCTCGTACGGGCCGATGACGACTTCGATCGGACCGTCGACGTCCATCCAGGCCATGTCGCTGTCGCGGTAGTCGTCGGAGAGGAACGCGTCGGCGCGCTTGGTGAGGTAGGTCTTCAGCGACGCGTTGTTCGACAGCGCCGCCGCATCGCGCAGCGCCTTCGCCGCCGGATCGAGGAAGTCGAGGTAGTAGGCGTGGTACGGCACGCCGACGAAGTCGGTGCCGTCGCGGCGGACGATGGTGAAGAGCCCTTCCAGCTCGTCTTTCTTCTTGGGATGCCCGGCGACGTATTGCTCGAGCTCCGCCTTCGTCATGTCGGCGGGATAGAACGCCGCGCCGGCCGGCTTCCTCGCGGTACCGGCGAACGGCTCGTCATCCTTGAGGCGGTCCCACGGACCTTGATTGATGATGAAGTAGTCGTAGCCGGCGCGGTCGAGCGGCGTGGCAGACGGCGCCGCGGCCTGCTTCGCCAACCGGTCGCGCATGGACGGATTGTCCTCGGAGACCTGGCGCAGGAAGAGCTCATCGATCTGCTTCGACGCGTCGATCAGCTTGGCCACGACGCGGCGCTCGTCGTCGGTGAGCAGGGCGTGGTCGTAGTCGATCACCGTCCGCGGGAGCTGCGCCACGCGCTGCGGCGTGTCGGGCGCGATCGGGACCTTGTCGACCTCCTGCGGCATGCCGACCGGCGCCGACGGCATGGCCACGGCGGGCGGCGGCGAGGTCGTGCAGCCGGCGGCCAGGAGCGCGCAAAGAGCGGCGAGTGAAAGCAGATAACGTCTCATCGTGCGGCGATTGTATTATCGTCGCTCGCCGTGATCATCGAATGCCCGAGCTGCCACGCGCGCTACCAGTACGACGAGGCGCGCTTCGACCACAAGCCGTCGAAGAAGATCAAGTGCGCGAAGTGCGCGAACATCTTCGAGATCCGGAACCCGGCGGCCGCGGCGGCCGAGCCCGCGCCGGTGTCGCCGGAGCGCTTCGAGCGGACGTTCACGCGCCGCGACGAGCCGGCCAAGCCGACGGAGACGACCGAGCAGTCGCCCGTCCCCGAGCACAGCACCGACAAGATGCCGGCCGAGCTGCAGCTCCCGCAGGGGAAGCGGATCTCGCTGGCGGTGATCGCCGGTCCCGACGCCGGCTCGGTGTACCGCGTCGAGAAGCCGCGCGTGACGATCGGCCGCTCGAACGCGGACTTGACGCTGAACGACACCGAGGCGTCGCGCACGCACGCGGCGGTCGAAGTGCGCGACTTCCTGATCCAGCTCCGCGACCTCGGCTCGACGAACGGCACGCTCATCGACGGGCAGAAGATCGCCGACGTGGTCGAGCTGCAGGACAAGTCGGAGTTCCAGGTGGGCGCGACGACGCTGATGCTGATTGTGACCGAGGACGCATAATCTCAATGCAAAGGCGGTCGTGAGCGACGAGACATTTCGCTTCGATGCCTTCGTGAGCTATGCCGCCCAGCCGGACTACGCGACGGCGCGGCGCGTCGAAGCATTCCTCGAGTCGTTCCGCAGCCAGTTGGGCGCGGACGAAGCGCGCGTACGTCAGATCGAGATCTGCCGCGACGGCAGCGACTTTCGGCTTCCGGCGCGTCCGCCCGGCGGCGCGATGACGGAGTCGATCTGGTCGATCATCGCCGGGGAGCTCGAGAAGTCGCGGTACCTGCTCGTCCTTTGTTCGCCGGAAGCGACAAAGTCGGAGTGGGTCGCGAAAGAAATCGCGTGGTTTCTCGACCATCGCGGTCCGCAGTCGATCCTCCTGGCCGTAACGCACGGCGCCGATCCCGCCGGCGCGCCGGAAAGCTGCTTTCCGGCGGCGATCCGCGCAACGGGCCTGCACACATCGCAGATCTGGTACGACCTCCGCCGGCTCGATCGCGGCTACACGGGCCAGGCGCGCGATGCGGAGGACGAGCTCGTGCGCCTGGCGCGCGACCTCCTCGGCTGGAATGACGAGGTCTCGGGACCGCTCGGTGCGTTGTGGCTGCGCGAGGAGACGCGGCGCCGCCGGCGCTCCATGCGGTGGACGATCGGTGCGGCCGCGGCGCTGAGCGCGCTGGCGATCTTCGCGACCGTCGAGGCGTGGCAGTCGAAGGCCGCTTCGCAACGCGCACGGGGGAACGCGATCGTCGCCACCGCGGACGCCGCATTCGATCCGCTCGCCGGCGTGCTGATGCTCGACGAGCTCGCCGGCGAAGAGGAGCCGCTCGACGGCATGCGCGTGGCGCAGCGGCTCGCCGCCACGCCGATTCCGGAGGCGCTGCTCCGCGGGCATACCGGCAACGTGACCGCGGCGGCGTTTCTCCCCGACGGCGCCGTCGTCACGGGATCGGCCGACGGCACGACCTCGATTCAGCGGCGCGACGGCGGCGACCGAGCGCTGGTCCTCGCGTCCGGCGCGGTGACGGCGCTGGCAATCGATCCGCTCCGCATGCGCATCGCCACCGCGGCGGAGTCGGGCCTCGTGTCCCTCTGGTCGCGCCAGGGTCAGCGCCTCGCTCACGTCTCCGCGAAGGTTGAGGTCAAGTCGATGGCGTTTTCGGCCGACGGCGAATGGCTCGCGCTCGTCGATCGCGACGGCGGCGCATCGCTGTGGCGCTTCGCGGCGAAGGAGCTGATCGCGATAGCTCTTCCGAGCCGCGTCGATCGCGTGTGGCTCGCACCCGATGGACCGCGCGGCTTCGTGGCCACGACGGACGGGGCGGTGTA
>Ga0070713_100003216_pt1 | contig 10754 bp, 9 predicted proteins | sample LARL82metaG_FD_65465 | JGI IMG/M metagenome (GOLD analysis project Ga0070713, IMG submission 65465) | Corn, switchgrass and miscanthus rhizosphere microbial communities from Kellogg Biological Station, Michigan, USA - LAR L8-2 metaG | ecosystem: Host-associated > Plants > Roots > Rhizosphere ... | reverse complement strand
TTTCAATGTTGCCCATGGCAGAGAGAGTGGGAAGGAGGTTGAAGCGCTGGAAGATGAAACCGATTTTTGCGCGGCGCATTTTGGTGCGCTCGGCGTCGGTGAGTTTGGCGAAGTCAGTGCCGTCGATGAGTACTGAGCCGGTGGTGGCGTTGGTGAGGCCGCCGAGGATGTAGAAGAGGGTGGATTTTCCTGAGCCGGAGGGGCCTACGATGGCGACGAACTCTCCCGGAGTAATGGCGAAGTTGACGCTGCGGAGGGCGGGAACCTCGAGCTTGCCGGAGCGGTAGGTCTTGCCAAGGTCGCGGGCCAGGATGATGGGGGGAGCGGTGTGGTCGGGGAACGAGGGAGACGTCAGCGTGGAAGAATGAGGATGCATTGACGCAGAGCGCGGGTCGGGATTGGGTTGCAGCGTGGAAGAATGAAGATGCATTAGATATCTAAAGTCTATCGTGAATGGGGCGTGGATGAAGGGGAGAGAGCTTCTACTGCTGGGGTTGGTGGGGTGGACGGCGATCGGCGTGCTGGGAGTGGGGGTGTCGGCGTGGCGTGGTGAGCGGCAGAAGGTGCAGCGGGGAGTCGCGTGGCTGATCGGGGTCTGGGTGATCTATCTTTGCGTGCTGATTGGAGTTTCGCTGGTTCAGCGGCAGCGGGTGGTGGCGATGGGAGAGCCGCAGTGTTTCGATGACATGTGTTTTACGGTTACTGGAGTGGAAGAGGTGCCTGGATTTCTGATTCGAGATGGGCGCCGGCTTGTGCGAGTTACTGTGCGGGTGACGAATAAAGGAAAAAAGTCGCAGCGTGAGGGATTGATACGGGCTTATCTGGTGGATGGGCAGGGCCGGCGATGGGAGGAATCGCCGGGTGTGAACGGGGTAGGATTGACTTCGAGGGTGCCAGCGGGAGATTCGGTGATAGGTGAGCCGGTTTTCAAGGTGCCAGCCGATGCGACGGGGCTGGGGCTGGTGTTGACTCATGGACGGCGGCAGCCGGGGGTGCTGGTGATTGGAGACTCCGACAGCTGGCTGCACCGGCGGACCGTAGTGGAGCTGGGGCGTTGACGGAGGCACCTGTGGAAAACTCCAGAGTGGAGGAGGGGTAACAGGCCCGTAACTTTTGCCAGGTGTGAATAAGAGGGGGCTTTTGGTCGCCTCTTTTGAGACATCTTTTTTCCTTGACATTTGCAAGAGACTGCATGTAGTGCACGGTCGCCTATGTGAATCGCCGCATAAACGCTGGGTCGCACTTTGGAACGCCAATTGCTTTCTATCCTGGCGTCGGAAGTTCAGGACTTCGACATGGGCTCCTTCCCAACCTGCGCGTGAAGGGTTCACGCATGAATGCAGGGCCGACATTTATGAATACTGATGGGCTTCACGCATGATTGGCTTTTCGAATGCGATTTGCTTCGACAGTCTGCGTTTGTATCACTCCCCCTACTCCCGCTGTTTCCTTGTGCTGGTTCTTTCCGGCTTGAGTTGAAGCCCTAATTTGACAAATATCGGCGATGTACCCCCGTGTGCCTTACGCACTTGCGCAAAGGAGAGCACGTTCTGGTGCGTTCAAATTGGCCCATGCGCAGCTTGGCTTTGCTGCGCACACGGTCGCGCTCGTCCACAAAACCTTATGGAGTTATAGATGAACAAGCTTATTTGCACCTTCGTTACCGCTTCGGTTCTGGTTAGCGGCGCAGCCTATGGCCAGAACAAGACCAAAACAACCCATGACAAGCAACAGCTGCGTGACAACCAGATGGATAAAGTCACCGCGGCAGGCGAAGAGCAGGACTCGATTGCGGCGAATCACTCGACCGTGACGGAGAATAACACCTCAGCCGTAAATCTCTCCGGAAGTGCGTTAATGGGAGCAAGTGGCATCAATATCGTGAATTCGACCGATGCCCTTGTTGCCAACGGCGCGAACGTTTATGACGGAAGTCTAACCACCGCGGGGACCCCTGCGAGCTCGAAGGTCGATCAGGTCAACTCCATAAGTCAGTCGACCAAAGACCAAGCCACTCTCTCGGGATACAAGCGGGGAGCGAACAGCCAGCTCGATTCCACGAAGACGAGCAGTGAGATGGAGACGAGCAGCTCTTCGAAGACTCTCAATGCTTCCTTTAGTCATAACGATAACCACAGCGCTTCCGCGACGGACAATTTCACGACCAGCTCAAGCAAATCGTTGGCCGCGACCCTTGCTGTGGCGGCGAATAAGTCAAACAATTCAAGTAACGTGAAGTCGAATAGTGCGACGGAGAACGCAACGTCGAACAAGTCATTCACGGGCAACGATACGTCGAGCTCGAATCACACCGCGAACTCTGCTACGTCTCTCACGGGAGGCAGCGCTTCTTCGATCGGCACCTCGACATACACCAACAGCGGTTCGGGCGGCGGAGCCACCTCGTCGAGCAATGGCAGTGCGGGCAACACCACCAGTTCATCCGGCAACGCAACTGCGACCAACTCTACCTCCAACGCCGCTTCTACGGATGCGGACTCTTTAACCAAATCCCACACCTTCGGTGCAACCACAAACTCAGCGTCGAACGTGAGCTCGTCGTCAAGCGCGGCTGCATCGCTGAATGCAAGCCTGAATGCCTCGAGCAACTCCTCGACCACTCACAACAAGAGTGCGACGGAGAGCAACGCATCCTCCACGTCTGCCAGCCTTGCTACCAGCAATACGAAGTCGGAAACGGAGACTGCATCAAACAGCAGTCACGTTATCGACAACGTAGAGGGAGCAGTCAGCTTCAATTCAGCCACAGCGCAGAACATCGCAGTGGATGGGTCATCTATATCGGCAACTAACAACTACTCGGTAACGCTGGCCGGTACGGCAGAGGAGAATGCAAAAGCGTTGAACATCGTGAACGCAGCCGGCGGGATGGTTGCCAACGGCGTCAACATTGCGCGCACAACAAACATGAATGCAACGCCAACCCTTACCCAGACAAACAGCATTTCGCAGGTTCGCTAAAGACGCAGCGGGGAGGGGTTCTCAAACCAGGGAGCCCCGGCCCCGCGCTTCTCTACAGCTTCAAGGAGGATTTATGCGTCGTCTTCTTATCATTGCGAGTCTTGCGTTGCTGACCCAGGCAGGCATGGCCCAAAACGCAGCCAAGCACAAACCGAAGCCGTTGAACGATGCCGCAATGGATCGTGTGACGGCCGGTGGATTTTCAGCTGGGCTTACGAATGGGGTCGTGGCGTTCCAAGGGTCGGTGCCGACGAACAACGGCCTGGTAACAGGAGCTGGCACTCTGGCAGTGTTGACCGGGCCGTTGACGGGAACAAGCCAGAGCACGCTGACGTTGAACGGAGGAGCGCAGCAGAATCTGAGCTCGCTGGTCAACATCAACGCTGTGAACTCAAACATCAATGTGCTGCTGAACCTGAACGTCAATCTGAACTCGACGGTCGGGACAATCACGCAGACCAACATGAATGGGAAACACTGATGAACTTGCGTAAACCAATGCTTGCTATTGGACTGGTTATTGGATTGGCCGGTCCTCTTATTTTCCCTGCACCCGCGCTTGCCCAAAATTCGGGAGAGGAGGCGGGGGTGCAGGGGAGTAAGAATATTCGCAGCCTGAAGGAGATTCGCGGCGAGGGTGTGGTTCGGCAAAAGTGGGATATGAGCTGCGGCGCTGCGGCCTTGAGCACTGTGCTGACCTACGATTTCAAAGATCCAACCTCGGAGTCGGCGATCGTAGTGTGGATTCTGCATCGCGTCGATCCGGTACGGGTGCGCGCGCGGGGCGGTTTCTCGTTGCTTGATCTGAAACATTTCGCCGAGGCCCGGGGATACCGCGCCGAGGGCTTCAGCGATGTAACGATCGAGGAGCTGGCGCAGGAAAAGACTTCGGTCATCACGCCAATCCGGGCAAAAGGTGTCGATCACTTTGTCGTGGTGAAGGGCTTCGTGGCAGGACACGTGCTCCTGGCAGATCCCGCCTTCGGCAACATGACGATGCGCGTCGATCAGTTCCAGGCATTGTGGAAGAACGGCATCGTGTTCATCGTTCATCCTCCGGACGAACGGATGATCAGCGAAAGGACTCTTGCAATGGCGTCGAGGCTGGTGCCTGACGAAACAGTCATCACACGCAGGATCGGGGTCGTGGCTCCGAGCAATTTTTTGTATTGAGGGGAAAGGCGGGCTAGATGTTGCGGCGAAGACTGTTAGGAATCGTACTGATGGTGTTGGTGTCTGGGGGTGCCGGGGAGGCTCAGACAGCTTCGACCGGCGGGGGCGCGCAGGCAAAGGCCCAGGTGAAGGACCCGGTCGACGTGAAGCTGCAGGATGCGCTGCGGGAGCGGGACGCGATTATCCGCAACCTGCTGGAGCGGGTCTCCGAACTCGAGTGGAGAGTGAACGGGGGATTTACGAGCGCTGCCAAGCTTGATGAGAGGCCTGTGATCACAGGGGCTTCGAACAGCCGCGTGATCAACTCTGTGGTATCGACCAACTCTGTCGTGTCGAACTCGACGTACGATGCAGCGGAGCGGCAGGCGACACAGGCGCTGGACCAGGCGTTGATTGTCCGTGGTGGGTTGTTGCTGCCTTCGGGGATGCTGGAGATCGATAACACGACCTCTTATTACAGCGCGTCTTCGGACCACCTCAATGTCAATGGGTTTGCCTTACTGCCTATTCTGGTGGTCGGGGACATCACATCGCAACGGGTGCGAGAGGATTACCTGTTGCCGTCGTTTACGACTCGGCTTGGACTGCCGCATAAGTTACAAATGGATTTCGTCATTCCTTATGGTTATGAGTTGATACGAACGGTGGACGCGACGGGCACTCAAACGTCGGCCAGCAACTTTGGTCTTGGAGACATTTCGGCTGGAGTCTCCCGACAGTTGACGAACGAGCATGGAAATGTGCCGGACCTTCTCGCGAATGTGCGTTTCAAATCGACAACAGGGGCAGATGCCTTCACCCTGACCAGCAGTGAAGTCGCTCTGGGAACCGGATTCAATTCCATTCAAGGCAGCCTGACGGCAGCGAAGTCGAGCGACCCAGTGGTGTTCTTCGGGAACCTTGGCTATACCTACAACATGCCGGCAGGCCATACCGTCTCAGCGAACGACCCAACCAATCCGGGCGCGACCAGGGTTGGACACTTCAATCCGGGAGGGGCGGTAGGGTTTCAACTCGGATCGATCCTGGCGCTGAATCCTGAGCTGTCGATGACGGTGGGCTGGGACCAGCGTTTTACCCGCGCTACGCAGCTGGATGGTACTGATATTCCGGCGTCCTATCTGGTGGAGGGCACGCTACGGCTGGGCACGAGCTATATGTATGCACCGGGCAAGATCGTCGATCTGAGCTTTGGAGTAGGGTTGACTCCGGACACACCAAACCTACAGTTCTCTGTGGGTGTGCCGTTCCGGACGACTCTGTGGGGTCCGAAGATCAAGAAGATTCCTAACGTTAAGTGAGTGGGTGGGGGTTGAGCAGATGCTCCCCCCTACCCCATCAATATGTGTGCAAAGTCTTGGATCGAGATACTTTAGGTCTGGACTTCGGGTGCACTCGCCGGGGCACTCGGGTTTTGCCTGGTCGATTCAGGGCCTGGGGCGGGCTTAGGTTTGTCAAGTTTTCAGCATGTTTCCGGGATAAGTCTTCTGGATAGGTCTTCTGGACAGGTCTTAATGTCAGGCGGGCGGTTTGGTGAAGACGGATTGAAGGGTGGCGTCTTCGAGGAAACTGATTTCGATGCGGATGGCGACGACCTTGCCGAGGTCGGCGGGAGCGGAGAGGTTTTTGCGGCAGGTGCAGAGGTGGGTGAGACCGAGATGGCCGGAACGCGTGAGTTCTAGGCCCGAGGCGATGATGGAGGAGTAGAGATCGACGGCTGCGCGGAGCTGGATCTCGAGGCGGAACTCGATGGTGGAGGGCGTGAGGGTCCTGCGGTCAAGGATCCAGCCGCCGCAGTCGGCGAAGGCGGAGGTAAGGGTGGGCAGTAGGCCGTGCCGCTCTTCGTAGCTGAAGCCCTGGATGTCGAGCGATTGCATGGATATGGGGGCCTCTGGCGGTGGGTTGATTGCCGTTAGGGTGTTCATCGGAGGATGGCAGCCAAGCGTGAGAGGCAGGCGCGGGTACGGTGGTCATGTGACCGTGGGGTTATGCTGCTGTAACGACTTGATTTGTGGATTTGGCTTCTGCACGACAGAGGTTGTTGCGAGGTTTGGCATGGTTCTGGGATTAGGGACGGATTTGATGGAGACCAAACGAGTGCAGGAGAGCATCGACCGGTTTGGCGATCGGTTTCTTCAGCGGGTCTTTACGGCGGGAGAGATTGCCTACTGCACACGGAAGAAGAAGAATGCGGCGGAGAGCTTTGCGGCGCGGTTTGCGGCGAAGGAGGCCGGGGCGAAGGCGCTGGGGACAGGAATCAGCCGTGGAGTGAACTGGAAGGAGTTCGAGGTGAGGCGGGAGGCGAGCGGGCGGCCGACTCTGCATATGAGCGGACGAGCGGCGGAGCTTGCCGAAGCGATGGGTGTGAGGCGGATTCAGTTGAGCCTGACCCATAGCCGGGAGCTGGCGATGGCGGTGGTCGTGGTGGAGGACTGAAGGTTGGATAGGGCAGTTTGAAGCCAATGGCCAGAGTTGCGCATCTATTGAAGACAAAGCACTTTGAGGGCAAGTGGAATTGTGTTCGGTTTTGCCTCGGAAGGGGTTGGGAGGTAATGTATCCTCTCAATTACTGGCACCCTGCTTGTCGATAGCTGGTGGCGGCGGATGATGCGCCGTGCGGTTGGATTTTTGTGGAACAAAGGTTAAAGGAGAACTGATGCCCAGCCAGCAGGAGGTCCGATGGTCGCAGTTGAAGGTGGGCGTGATTGTATTGATTTCGACGGTGATCCTGGTGACGCTGCTGTTCCTGATGACCAGTTCGTCGGGGCTGGGGATTCTGACGCATAAGCTGACGATATACACGTACTTTGAGAATTCAGCTGGTCTGAAGTCGGGTGCGGCGGTGAACCTGGAAGGGGTGACGATCGGCACGGTGAAGACGGTAACGATCGACAACGCGCCGGAACGGAAGCTGACGCCGGTTAAGGTCACGATGAAGTTGGACGATAAGTATACGGCCACTCTGAAGAAGGACTCGAAGGCTTCGCTGTCGACGGTGGGAGTGCTGGGCGATACGATCGTGGATATTAACAGCCAGTTTGCGGTGGGCCCTCCGCTGCAGGATGGCGATGTATTGAAGACAACGGAGACACCGAGCCTGACCGATGTGGTGAAGGCCAGCCAGGGCACGATCGAGAGCCTGAATGTGATTCTGGCGAAGATGAATGTGATCGTCGACAACCTGCAATCGGGCAAGGGGTCGATCGGGCAGTTGATCAACAATCCCGATCTCTACAACAAGGCGAACAACACAGTCGATGAATTGTTGAAGCTGGAGAAGAATTTGAATGCCGGACGCGGGTCGATCGGCAAGCTGATGACCGACGATACGATGTATAACCGGCTGAACGATGCTGCAGGAAAGCTGGAGAGCATTGCGGATTCCGTGAATTCCGGCAAGGGCACGGCGGGGATGCTGCTTAGGGACGATACGCTCTACAAAAATCTGAATTCGACGCTGGCGCATGCGAACTCGATCATGGCCGATGCGGATGCGGGTAAGGGCGGGCTGGGGTTGATGCTGAAGGATCCGAAGTTCCGGCAGGACCTGAGCAATACGCTGACACAGGTGAATACGCTGGTGACGGGGATCAACGACGGTCGCGGGACCCTGGGTAAACTGGTGACCGACGACACTACCCATACGAATCTGAATAAGCTGTTGACGGCGAGTACTGACCTGGTGACGACGATCCGGAGCGATCCGAAGAAGTATCTGACGATCCATTTGAAAATTTTCTAGGGGAAGCAGGAGTTGCAATTGCGGCCTTAGAAAAAGAAAGGCCCGGGGCTAAAGAGGGTGCTGAAAAAGTCACCTGTGGCCTGGGGAGATTCCCTCAGTGGCTAAAGCCACATTGATATATTGACATTTACGGCGCGGCTGAAGCCGCGCCCCTTCAAAACGATTAGTTTTTCAGCACCCCCTAAAGCCCCTTGTATTTGCTGGACTATTCGCAGGGTTAAAACCCTGCGCTCCCTCCCAAAAAGCAAAAACCCAACTTTCCCGGTGCCTGTTGACCCCGCTTTTTCTGCATTGGCCGATGCCAGAAACTTTGTGATACGGTGTTTCGTCTTCGTAATATCTCAAATATCTCCAGGTTCCGAATGGGAGTTTCACCGCTCGTTTTTTAGAAAAAAGTTTTTACCTAGCTTAACTTTTGAGGAGAACCGTGATGTTCAAGTGTCTTGCAAGTTTTCTGGTGCTGTCCACAGGCGTTTGTCTGGGACAGTCGTTTGTTGGAGCCGATACGCCGAGCGGACCGACGACGGAACCGAAGAAGCCGATTATCTTCGATGTTTCCGCGATCGATAAGACCGCCGATCCCTGTGTCGACTTCTATCAATTTGCGTGCGGAAACTGGCTGAAGAAGAATCCGGTTCCGTCGGACCAGGCCCGTTGGTCCCGGTTCAACGAACTGGCGGAGAGAAACAACTACCTGCTGTACGAGGAGTTGAAGACCGCAGCCGATGCTCCGAAGACGCCTTTGCAGAAGAAGTATGGCGACTACTTTGCGGCGTGCATGAACGAGGACCTGGCAAATAAGCTGGGCGCGAAGCCGCTTGATCCGGTGATGAAGACGATCGCATCGTTGCAGGATAAGAAACAGTTGTCTGCGACGGTTGCGGAGCTGCAGGCCAAGTACGCCGTAGGCACGCTCTATCAGATCCGCGTGGAACAGGACCAGAAGGACTCGAGCAGTCAGATTGTGAATGCAGGGCAGGGCGGCATCACGCTGCCGGACCGCTCGTATTACCTCGATGCGGGTGCACGAAGCGAGAAGCTCCGCGGACAGTATGTGGACCATCTGACGAAGATGTTTGTGCTGCTTGGCGATACGCCCGACAAGGCAGCGGAAGAATCCGCGAGCGTGATGTCGATTGAGACGGCACTGGCCAAAGGTTCGGTTGACCGCGTGGAGCTACGCAATCCGGACAAGCGATATCACATGATGACGCTGGCGGAGTTGCAGGGGCTGTCTCCGGATTACAACTGGGAGGCTTACCTGAAGGGAATCAAGATCGGTGAGTTCAAAACGCTGAATGTGACCACGCCGACCTACTTCACGGCGATGAATGCAGAGATCAATTCGGCAAGTCTTAACTCGCTGAAGAGCTATCTGCGGTGGCATGCGCTGCGGGCGGCTGCGCCTGCGCTGTCGAAGCCGTTCGTCGATGAGAATTTTAACTTCTTCCAGGCGACGCTGAACGGTCAGAAAGAGCAGACGCCGCGATGGAAGCGCTGCACACGGTCGACGGACCAGGCGCTGGGCGAGGCTGTGGGCCAGGACTGGGTGAAGCAGAACTTCCCGCCGGACGCGAAGGCGAATATGGACAAGCTGGTGGCTGCGCTGGAAAAAGCACTGGGCGAGGATATTGCACAGTTGCCGTGGATGAGCGATGCGACCAAGGTCGAAGCGAAGGCAAAGCTGGATGCGATCCGAAATAAGATTGGCTATCCGGACAACTGGCGCGATTACAGCGCGCTGGTGGTGAAGCGTGACGATCCGCTGGGCAACATGGAGCGGAACGCCGAGTTTGAGCGACGGCGCAACTACAGCAAGCTGGGCAAGCCGGTCGACGAGAAGGAGTGGGGCATGACGCCGCCAACGGTGAATGCCTACTACAACCCGCCGAACAACGACATCAACTTCCCTGCCGGGATTCTGCAGCCGCCGTTCTTTGATAACAGGATGGACCCTGCGGTGAACTTCGGCGGAATCGGCGTGGTGATTGGCCATGAGATGACGCATGGGTTCGACGACCAGGGATCGCGGTACGATCCGAAGGGCAATGTGCGCAACTGGTTTACGGCAGAAGACCGCACGAAGTTCGACGAGCGGACCGGCTGCGAGGTGAAGGAGTATGACGGCTTCAAGGTCGCGGAAGGTCAGAACCTGAACGGTAAATTGACTCTCGGTGAGAATACGGCGGACAACGGCGGTATTCGAATCGCGTTCCAGGCGCTGCAGGAGGTTCTTGCTAAGGGCGGACCGAATGCCGAGCCCGGCTATGTCAACGGAGAGAAGGACGGGTATACACCAGCGCAACGGTTCTTCATCACCTTTGGTCAGGTGTGGTGCGAGAACCAGCGAGAAGAAGCGGCGCGGGTGCAGGCCAAGACCAATCCACATAGCACAGGCGAGTGGCGGGCGAAGGGCACGGTGCAGAACTTCGATGAATTCGGCAAGGCGTTTGGCTGCAAGGTGGGCCAACCGATGATGCCGACGAGTTCGTGCCGCGTCTGGTAGAAGTCGGGAGTGGCGAAAGGGTCCGGGCTTATGTCCGGGCCTTTTTCGTTGCGCGGGAGTGCCAGCGGGCGGGTAACCATGGGTTGGTGACCGTGTCTAAGGAGTTAGTTAGATTGGATAGAATGCTCGTGACAAGTGGCACAAAGTCGCGACAGCTTCTACAATAAGCAGAGGAATCGTACCCTACAGATTTGCTCGCGGCAGAAGGTGGAAGAACTGTCCACTGGCGAGGTTAAGGAAGCGCATGAAGTTGAGCAGGATTGGCCGGGTTTCAATGGCCTTGGTAGTGTCCGTAGCGATGGGTCTGGGCATGACGGCGTGCGGTGGAGGCACGATCGGGTTCATGTGGGT
>Ga0070713_100003212_pt1 | contig 10758 bp, 8 predicted proteins | sample LARL82metaG_FD_65465 | JGI IMG/M metagenome (GOLD analysis project Ga0070713, IMG submission 65465) | Corn, switchgrass and miscanthus rhizosphere microbial communities from Kellogg Biological Station, Michigan, USA - LAR L8-2 metaG | ecosystem: Host-associated > Plants > Roots > Rhizosphere ... | reverse complement strand
AGCTGAGGCACCTTGGCCAGGGCTGCGGTGACCATCTGGCACACGGCATCGTCCGGCCGGATGGTGGTGAGGGAACCCTTGAAAGCCCTGCCGATGGGGGACCTGGCTGTCGCGACGATCACTGCCTCAGGCATGTCTGCTCCCTCGGTTCCACTGGGCTACTGGTCAGTAGCTTACGTTAGCTCCCTGCCGTGGCAAATTGTTCCCCGCCCGCCTCATGATCACGATGAGGGGCGGTGTAACGGGGGCGATGATCATGGTGGCGGGCCGCGGCAGAGGGAGTGCGGGAAGCGGGCCAGTGGGCTCCCGACGTGGGATAGCGTCTGTGCAGCAGGACCGGCCGGGACAGCGCCGTCCCAGGACCGGCCGCCACAGGGGAGGCTTGGTGATGCAGGTCCACGACTCGCTGATCGAGCTTGTCGGAAACACGCCGCTGGTCCGGCTGCGCCGGGTCACCCAGGAACTGGGCGCGGGCGCACCGGCCGTGCTCGCCAAGGTCGAGTACTTCAACCCCGGCGGATCGGTGAAGGACCGGATCGCGCTGCGCATGGTGGAAGCGGCCGAGGCGTCGGGGGAACTCCGCCCCGGCGGCACAATTGTCGAGCCGACCTCGGGAAACACCGGCGTGGGCCTGGCCATCGTGGCGGCCGAGAAGGGCTACCGCTGCCTGTTCGTGTGCCCGGACAAGGTCGGCCAGGACAAGATCAGCGTGCTGCGCGCCTACGGGGCCGAGGTCGTGGTCTGCCCGGGGGCGGTGCCGCCCGACCACCCGGACTCCTACTACTCGGTCTCCACCAGGCTCGCCCGCGAGACACCCGGCGGGTGGAAGCCGGACCAGTACGCCAACCCGAACAACCCTGACTCGCACTACCACTCGACCGGGCCGGAGATCTGGGCACAGACCGAAGGGACGGTCACCCACTTCGTGGCCGGGATCGGCACCGGCGGCACGATCAGCGGTGCCGGGCGGTACCTCAAGGAAGTCTCCGGAGGCCGGGTCAAGGTGATCGGCGCCGACCCGGAGGGCTCGGTGTACTCCGGTGGGACCGGACGGCCTTACCTGGTGGAGGGCGTGGGCGAGGACATCTGGCCGCTGACCTTCGACCGGGACATCTGCGACCGGGTGATCGCGGTCAGCGACGCCGACTCGTTCCTGATGACCCGCAGGCTCGCCCGCGAGGAAGGGCTGCTCACCGGCGGTTCCTGCGGGCTTGCCGTGGTCGCCGCGCTCCGCGCCGCGGCCGGTTCCAGCCCCGGTGACGTGATCGTGGTGCTGCTGCCCGACGGCGGCCGTGGCTACCTGTCCAAGATCTTCAATGATGACTGGATGGCGGACTACGGCTTCCTCACCGAACAGACGGCAGAGCCTAAGATCGCCGATGTGCTCGCCCGCAAGCAGGAGGGGCTGCCGGTCTTCGTGCACGCCCACCCGGACGAGACGGTCGCCGCGGCGATCGCCATCCTCCGCGAGTACAACGTGTCCCAGCTTCCGGTGATGAAGGAGGAACCGCCGGTGATGGTGGCCGAGGTCATCGGCTCGGTGGTGGAACGGGACCTGCTCGAAGCGCTGGTCTCCGGCCGCGCCCGCCCCCAGGACCCGGTCGGCGAGCACATGTCCCCGCCGCTGCCCATGGTGGGCTCCGGCGAGCAGGTCAGCAGCGCGGTCGAGGCGCTGGAAAAGGCCGGGGCGGCCGTGGTCCTGGTCGATGGCCGCCCGGCCGGCATGATCACCCCGCAGGACCTCCTGTCGTTCCTGGCCGGCGGCACCTCATGAGCGGGCAGGGCGGTTTCGAGACGCTGGCGATCCACGCCGGGCAGGAGCCTGACCCGGCCACCGGCGCCGTGGTCCCGCCGATCTACCAGGTCTCCACCTATGCCCAGGACGGCGTGGGCGGGCTGCGGGCCGGCTACGAGTACTCCAGGACCGCGAACCCGACCAGGGCCGCGCTGGAGGAGTGCCTCGCCGCGCTGGAGGGCGGCGCCAGGGCGCTCGCCTTCGCCTCCGGCATGGCGGCCGAGGACTGCCTGCTGCGCACCATCTGCCGCCCCGGCGACCACGTCCTCATCCCGCACGACGCCTACGGCGGGACCTACCGGCTGTTCGACAAGGTCCTTGCGCCCTGGCAGGTGAGCCACCAGCCGGTGCCGATGTCAGACCCGCAGGCCGTCGAGCATGCCCTGCGGCAGCGGGCGGTGCGCGCGGTCTGGGTGGAGACCCCCACCAACCCGTTGCTCTCCATCGTGGACATCACCGCCCTGGCGGCGCTGTGCGCCGACGCTGGCGCGCTGCTGGTGGTGGACAACACCTTCGCCTCGCCCTACCTGCAGAACCCGCTGGCGCACGGTGCCGACGTCGTGGTCCACTCGACCACCAAGTACCTCGGCGGCCATTCCGACGTGCTCGGCGGCGCGCTGGTGGTGGCCGATCCCGCGCTCGGCGAGCAGCTCGCGTTCGCGCAGAACGCGACCGGCGGTGTCGCCGGGCCCTTTGACGCCTGGCTGACGCTGCGGGGCATCAGAACGCTCGCGGTGCGCATGGACCGGCACAGCCTGAACGCGGCACGCGTGGCGGACATGCTGCTCGCGCATCCAGCGGTCTCCGGGGTGCTCTACCCGGGGCTCCCCGCCCACCCCGGTCACGAGATCGCGGCCAAGCAGATGCGCGGGTTCGGCGGGATGGTGTCGTTCCGGGTGCGCGACGGCGAGGAGGCGGCGGTCGCGGTCTGCGGCCGGACCAGGCTGTTCACCCTCGGGGAGTCGCTTGGCGGGGTCGAGTCGCTGATCGAGCATCCGGGCCGGATGACGCACGCCTCGGTGGCCGGCTCCCCGCTGGAGGTGCCCGGCGACCTCGTCCGCCTGTCGGTCGGCATCGAGTCCGCCGACGACCTGCTCGAAGACCTGAGGATGGCCATCGGCTAGCAGCCCGCTCCTGGTCAGGAGTTCCAGACCATGAGGACCAGGATTACCAGCCAGATCAAGGTGACGATGCCGGCCAGGGAGGCGATGCGGCCCCGCTCCACCGACGCGGAGGCGTGCGGCTGCGGCGCCACCGGGATGGCACGGGCGTCAGGGGCGTCGTCGTCCTGGCCGTCCGGGCTGCTGTCGGCGGCCGCGGGCGGCGGGGTGTTCGCGGTGGCCAGCGCCTCGTGCTCACTTGCCGTTTCCAGCGCGACCACGGCCCGCCGCTGATCGCGCAGGATGAGCACGAGCAGCACGAGGGACACCACGAACAGCGTCATCGCCGTGGTGACCCACGCGGAGTTCAGCTTGTGCAGCGACTGCGCGGCAGCGATCCCGAAGGCGAGCACGCCCAGCGACGCGGTCCCGAAAATCCTGGTCGTCCGCAGCATGTACCGGAGCACGGCGATGTTGCGCGTCCTGATGTACCGGGGGGTGGCCAGGATCGCGATGGTGACCGGCCCGATCGTGAAGATCACGAAGGCCACGTGCAGCCAGATGATGAGCCGGTCGGTGAACGAGGTCCCGGAAGCCTGCTGGGTGGCCGCCAGGGCGGCAAGCCGGTCGGTGAGGGGCATTGTCTGATCCTAGGGGCCGGAGTGCGCACAGTCATGATCCCCTGGCACACGGTGCCAGGGGATCATTGGTGCGGGGCAGGCCGCGGCGGCCTGCCCCGGTCAGCTGCGGCTGGAGGCGTCCACGGGGTCCCGGCTGCCGTCTTCGGCGGCCTTGTTGCTGCGGTTGACGAAGAACGCGGCGACCAGACAGATCACGCCGACCACCAAGGCCCCTGCGCCACGCAGAGAACGGCTTGCGTTCGCCCGGCCCACCGAGGCCGGCGGGTGCGTGATTTTGCCCATGAAGGTAGGCAGGGAATGCGCTGGCTCGATGAAGTAGATGATGCCGGCGACGATCGCCAGAACGGCGATGACCACCAGCACGACGGTGATGATCGTCTTGCCGGACGACCGGCCGGACGCGCTCACAGAACTCACGGGTTCCTCCTTGACGGATGTGCGGGCCTTGCTCCGGCTGCCGCTGCACAGGCCCGCTCATCAGTGATGACTGCCGAACGCTACTACGGGAAGGGGGTGCTACGGTGTGAGGTCCTCAATGCTTCGGATGTAAATCTAGCGCCTGCCCTTACGGCGAGTGCGAAGAAAGTCCCTTACGACGTACTCCCCGAGCCGGTCGGGCTGGGCACGGAGCACTCGGCCACCGTTCCGCCGCGCTACTTCCTCGACAAATGCGGTCAAGCGTTCGTCATCAGCAAGCATAAAAATGTTAAGTTGTGCCCGCCTCCTGGTCATTTTGTCCACCTCGGCAAGGGTCAATTCCAGAGTTTCCGGCGCGGGTGGCCAGTCGAACCAATATTGCCCGTCCCGGCGCAGGTGTGCGGTGGGCTCGCCGTCGGTGACGATGAGCACGACCGGGTCGTGCTCGGGCCGCTGGTCAAGGAAGCGGCCGGCCAGCACGAGCGCATGGTGCAGGTTGGTGCCCTGCACCATGTCCCAGCCGAGCCCGGCCAGGTCGGTTTCCCGCAGCTCCCTGGCGTAGTTGGAGAACCCGACCACCTGGATGCTGTCCTGCGGGTAGCGGCTGCGGATCAGCGCGTGCAGCGCAAGGGCGGTCTGCTTGGCCACCCCCCAGGTGCCCCGCAGCGCCATCGAGTAGGACAGGTCCACGAGCAGGCAGACCGCGGCCGCGCCGCGGCGCTCGGTCTCCCCGACCTCGAAGTCCTCGGGAGACAGCCGGACCATGGGCAGGCCATCCTCGGGCCCACCGGCCCGCTCGCGTATCGCGGTGGCGTCCCGCAGCAGCGCGTTGCGCACCGTCGCGGGCGTGTCGATCGCCTGCTCGTCGCCGAACTGCCACGGCCGGGTCGCGCCGGTATGCTCGCCGGCCTGGCCCGCGTCGTGCAGGTCGTGATCGCCCAGCCGGCCCTCGGGCAGGTCGGCGAATATCTGCCGGAGCGCGGTCTCGCCGAGCCGGCGCACCGCCTTGGGGGTGAGCTCGAGCCTGCCCGCCACCCGCTGCAGGTATCCCTGCCGCTCCAGCTCCCGCTCGATCTGGCGCAGCGCCTCCATGTCGTCCACCGCCTGGCGGCCCAGGGACCGGCGGATCGACTCCTCGTCGATGTCGTCCAGGCTGGCACCGGGGTAGTCCTGGCCCAGCGCCGCCTCAAGGTCGGCCAGGTCGGCCAGGTCGGCGAGCGCCGTGGTGGCGTCGCCGAGCCCGAGCGGTTCATCCCCCGTCATCGACTCTTGCGGCCATCCGGCCATGTCGATCTCGGGCCGGCGGCCCCGCAGCGCGTTGGCCAGCCGGGTCATCTCGGTGGCCAGTCCCGCGTCGGACAGCGCCTGGTCCATCAGGCCGGCCAGTTCGTCCCGCTGCTCGGCGGACAGCGACGACAGCAGCCGCTGGGCCGCCATGGCCCGCCGGGCAAGCTGGTCGACAAGCTCCTCCAGGTTGGCCGGGCGGTCGGGGAACAGGTCCCCGTAGCGGTCCATGAAGGCGTCGAAGTCCTCCTGGGTGTGCTCGCCCCTGGCGTCGGCGTCCAGCATCGCATTCAGGTCGGCCAGCATGTCCTTGACCCGCTGCAGCGCCTCCGGGTCCGGGTTGGCCAGCGCCTCCTTCATGCCGCGGAACTGGCTGTCGAGCACCTCACGCCGCAGCAGCTCCTTGAGCTGCTCGAAGGTCTGCCGTGCGGCGTCCGAGCGCCACTGGTAGTCGGCCAGGCGCCTGATCGCCTGCGCGGTGTCGGCCGGGAGCGCGTCCAGCTCGTCCTCGCGCATCCTGGCGTCGTCGCCGGGGTCGGGGAAAAGCTCCGCCCGCTCCTGTCCCACCGCGGTGTCGAGCAGGGCCCGGGCCTGCTCCAGGATGCCGTCGAGGCGCCCGCGCTGGCGGATCTCCGCGCGCTGCTCGCGTATCCGCCGCAGCATGTCGTCCAGGCCGCGGTGGCCCTGCAGGCCCCGGCGGAGCAGGTCGCGCAGGGCGGTGGCCGGATCGGCGCCGGCGAGCACCGAGTCGCCCATCTCGTCGAGCGCCCCCCGCGCATCGTAGGGCGGCGCGAGCGGATCCGGGCCGCCGTCGTACGGGCCGTACCGGTAACCAGTCACGTTGACCCTCCTTGGGCCGGCCGGGCCACCATCAGGTCCGGTACACCGCCCCACCGTCGACCTCGTCCTTGGACAGGCGGCGCATCAGGTAGAGCCCTTCCATGGCGAACTCCACCGCCGCGGCCGCGTGGCCGAGCGATTCGCTGCCCTCCATGCCGAGCCGCTGCATGATCTTGGCCAGCCCGGGCATCTCGCCGACCCGGCTGAGCAGGTCGGATGCGGGCACCAGTTCACCGGTCTCCACCGTGCCGCCGCCCTCGAACAGGGCGAGCAGGCCGGACAGGTCCGCGCTGCCGAGCCGGGCACGGAAGGTGTCGGCGGTGGCCCGGCGGAGCATGTGCTCGAGCACCTCCTGCTCCCGGCCCTCCTCGCTGACCTCGAACTCGACCTTGCCGCGCAGGCTCGTGACCACCGGCGGCAGGTCGCAGATCCGGACCACCGGCGTCTGCTCACCGGTCAGCGCGGCCCGGCGCACCGCCGCCGCCGCGGCGGACTCCGCGGCCGCGATCGCGAACCGTGCCGACACGCCAGAACGGGCGTCCACGGCGGGCGACACGCGCACCAGCCGGGTGAACCGCGCGATGACCTCGACCAGGTGGCCGGGCAGCGCCGCACCCGGGTCGGAGCCATCCGCGGCGAGCTGCGCCTCCTGGCGGATCAGTCCCAGCTCGTCGGACAGGGACAGCGGGTAGTGGGTGCGGACCTCGGCGCCGAACCTGTCCTTCAGCGGCGTGATGATCCGGCCGCGGCTGGTGTAGTCCTCCGGGTTGGCGCTCGCCACCAGGATCAGGTCAAGCGGCAGCCGCAGCGCGTAGCCGCGCACCGCGATGTCCCGCTCCTCCAGCACGTTCAGCAGCGACACCTGGATGCGCTCGGCCAGGTCGGGAAGCTCGTTCAGGCAGAAGATGCCGCGGTTGGTGCGGGGCACGAGCCCGAAGTGGATCGTCTCGGCGTCCCCCAGGGTGCGGCCCTCGGCCACCTTCACCGGGTCCACATCGCCGATCAGGTCGCCCACGCTGGTGTCCGGGGTGGCCAGCTTCTCGCCGTAGCGCTCGCTGCGGTGCCGCCAGGTCACCGGCAGCGCGTCCCCCTGCTCCGCGGCGAGCCGCCGGCAGCGCGCGCACGCCGGCTGGTAGGGGTGGTCGTTGATCTCGCACCCGTCGACCGCGGGCGTCCACTCGTCAAGCAGTGTGGGAAGGGTTCTGATCAGGCGCGTCTTGCCCTGGCCACGCTCACCGAGCAGCATCGTGTCGTGCCCGGCAAGCAGTGCCCGCTCCAGTTGCGGAAGCACCGTCTGGTCGAACCCGATGATCCCGGCGAACCGCTGCTCGCCCGCGCGCATCGCCGCCAGCAGGTTGCGGCGGATCTCCTCTTTGACGGTCTCGTAGGCGTGCCCGCTGGCGCGCAGCTCGCCGACGGTCGCGATGCCGGGGCGGGGGGCTGCGGGAGCGGCGGCGTGTGTCTGATTGTCTGAGTGCACCATTCGACACTATGTCCACAAGGGCGGGGCTGGCACCGGCCCGGTCAGCCGGCGGCACGACTGCGCGGGAGAGGCGAGCGAGATGGGACCTGAGGATCCGGTGCTGGCGATTGACATCGGCGGCACCAAGATCGCCGCTGGTGTGGTCGAGCCGGGCGGGCGGCTGGCGTCCTGGGCGCAGACGGAAACACCCCGCGGCATGGAAGCCGAACAGCTCTGGCGGACGCTGGACGTCTTGTGCACGAACCTGCTCGCCGAGCAGCGGACAGACCCGGGTGACGGCCTCGCCGGCGTGGGGTGCGGGTGCGGCGGCCCGCTGGACTGGCCGGTGGGCCGGGTCTCGCCGCTGAACATTCCCGCGTGGCGCTCGTTCCCGCTGCGCGAGCGGCTCCAGGAGCGGTTCGGCGGGATCCCGGTGCGGCTGCACAACGACGCCATCTGCATGGCCGTGGGCGAGCACTGGCGGGGCGCGGGCCGGGGGCGGCGCAACATGCTCGGCATGGTCGTCTCGACCGGCGTGGGCGGTGGCCTGGTGCTGGACGGGCGGCTGATCAACGGCGCGACCGGCAACGCCGGGCACATCGGGCACGTGGTGGTGGATCCGGCCGGGCCGTTCTGCGTGTGCGGCGGGCGCGGCTGTCTGGAGGCCATCGCCCGGGGGCCCGCCCTGGTCGCCTGGGCGCAGGGTGAGGGCTGGCGCCCGGGCCAGGTGCTTGCGACCGCCAAGGACCTCGCCGACGACGCGGCGCAGGGCCACCCGATCGGGGTCGCTGCCATGCGCCGGGCCGGCGGCGCGCTCGGCATCGCCATCGCCTCCGCGGTCCAGCTGTGCGACGTGGAGGTGGTCTCGATCGGCGGCGGCCTGGCCCAGGCCGGGCCGCTGCTGTTCGAGCCGCTGGAAGAGGCGCTGCGCACCCATGCGGGGCTCGACTACGCCAGGGACGTGCCCGTGGTGGCCGCCACGCTGGGCCAGAGCGCCGGCCTGATCGGGGCCGCGGCGCTGATCTTCGCGTCCGACCGGTACTGGGCCGGCGACTGATCGCGGGCCGCGCGCGATGAAGCCGCGGCGTCCGGATGCGACACTGCTCGCATGACGACCATCCCCCGGGTCCGCCCCGATGACGTGGCCGCGGCCAGGAAACTGCTGCGTGGAATCGTCTCGCCCACCCCGGTGCTGCACTCCCGGGTGCTGTCCGACCGGCTGTCCGGCCCGGTGTTCCTGAAGTGCGAGAACCTGCAGCGGACCGGCTCGTTTAAGACGCGCGGCGCGTACGTGCGGATCAGCAGGCTCACCGAGGCCGAGCGCGACCGCGGCGTGGTGGCCGCGAGCGCGGGCAACCACGCGCAGGGCGTTGCCTTCGCCGCCGCGATGCTCGGGGCGCGGGCCACCGTGGTCATGCCGGAGGGCGCGCCGCTGCCCAAGGTCGAGGCCACCAGGGGCTACGGGGCCGAGGTCATTCTGGGGGGCGAGACGATCGACGACGCGCTCGGCGTGGCCCTGGCGTACGCGCAGGAGCAGGGCTCTGTGTTCATCCACCCGTTCGATCACCCCGACGTGGTGGCCGGCCAGGGGACCGTCGGCCTGGAGATCTTGGAGCAGTGCCCGGAGGTGCGCACGATCGCGGTGCCGGTGGGTGGCGGGGGACTGGCGTCCGGGATCGCGGTCGCGGCGAGCGATGCCGATCACCCGGTGCGGGTGGTGGGGATACAGGCGGAGGCGGTCGCCCCGCTGCCCGCCTCACTGGCGGCGGGACACCCGGTGCGGATCGACCCGGGAGCCACGATGGCGGACGGCATCGCGGTGGCCAAGCCCGGCGAGATCTGCTGTGACATCTTCGGCGCACTGGGCGTCACCGTGGTGACGGTCACCGAGGAAACGCTGTCCACGGGGCTGCTGCTGTGCCTGGAGCGGGCCAAACAACTGGTGGAGCCCGCCGGGGCCGCCGGGGTGGCCGCCATGCTTGAGCACCCGGAGGCGATCGAGACGCCGGCCGTCGCGGTGCTGTCCGGCGGCAACATCGACCCGCTGCTGCTGGCCAAGGTGCTGCGGCACGGCCTGGCCGCGGCCGGGCGGTACCTGATCTTCCGGTGCCAGCTGCCCGACCGCCCCGGCGCGCTCGCCACGCTGCTGGCCGAGGTGGCCGCGCTCGGCGCGAACGTGCTCGACGTCTCGCACGAACGGGTGGCGCCCCGGCTGCTCATCGAGGAGGCCGAGGTGCTCCTCCAGGTGGAAACCCGCGGCCGCGGTCACTGCGATGAGGTCATCGCCGGTCTGCGCGGCGCCGGCTACACCCTCAAGTTCATCTGAACGCTCCCGAGGCCGGTCCCGCCCCAAGCGCCCCAGCCCCGTGGCCGGCCTAGGGCCAAGGCCCCGTGACGGGGGAACGGGCCTCGGGCCATCGGGGGTTCCGGGGGTCGCTCCCCCGGGCTAGCAGGGTCAGAGGTTGCCGCGGCGGGCCTGTTCCCGCTCGATCGCCTCGAACAGGGCCTTGAAGTTGCCCTTGCCGAACCCCTGCGAGCCGTGCCGCTCGATCAGCTCGAAGAACACGGTCGGCCGGTCCTGTACCGGTTTGGTGAACACCTGGAGCAGGTAGCCGTCCTCGTCCCGGTCGGCGAGTATCTTCTCGGCGGCCAGTTCGGCGAGCGGCACCCGGGTCTCGCCCACCCAGCTGCCGAGTTGCTCGTAGTAGGTGTCCGGGGTGTCTAGGAACTCGACCCCAGCGGCCTTCATGGCACGCACCGTGGCCACGATGTCGCCGGTGGCCAGCGCGATGTGCTGCACCCCCGGGCCACCGTAGAACTCCAGGTACTCGTCGATCTGCGACTTCTTCTTGCCCGGTGCGGGCTCGTTGATCGGAAACTTGACCTTGCGCGAGCCGTCCGCGACCACCTTGCTCATCAGCGCCGAGTACTCGGTGGCGATGTCGTCGCCGACGAACTCCTTCATGTTCGTGAAGCCCATGACGCGCTGGTAGTAGCCGACCCACTCGTTCATGTGGCCGAGTTCCACGTTGCCCACGCAGTGGTCGATCTCGGTGAAGAAGGGCTCGCCGGCCGGTGCCACCAGCGGATTCGCCGGCCCATAGCCGGGCAGGTACGGGCCCGAATAGTTGGACCGCTCCACCAGCGTGTGGGTGGTGTCCCCGTAGGCGGCGATCGTGGCCAGCACCACCTTGCCGTGCTCGTCCTCGGCCGTGTGCG
>Ga0070713_100003209_pt1 | contig 10766 bp, 8 predicted proteins | sample LARL82metaG_FD_65465 | JGI IMG/M metagenome (GOLD analysis project Ga0070713, IMG submission 65465) | Corn, switchgrass and miscanthus rhizosphere microbial communities from Kellogg Biological Station, Michigan, USA - LAR L8-2 metaG | ecosystem: Host-associated > Plants > Roots > Rhizosphere ... | reverse complement strand
CGTCATCCGCGCCTCGGTCGAGGCTGATGGCCAGTTCCTCGCGCGCATCACGGTGATCTCCGACTGGATGACCGGCTCCGCGGCGCCACACGCTGTTCCTAACCCAGAGGAAGTCGTGGATGCTGTCAAAGTCTGGCTACGATACGTAATCTCCGGCGACAACGAGTCGCCGGACTGAGTTCGCTTGGTCTCCTCGGCCGCGATCGGTCACCGTACTGCATACGGCGAGACTCAGCCTGACCCAGCTACCGGCTTGCGCGGCCGCCCGCGGGCGGGCTGCTGATAGCAGCACCCGGCCGAGCCGATCGGCGCGGGATCATACGGCCCGTCTACGGAAACAAGGATGCGCACGAACATTCCGCTGTGACCCTTCCAGGATGATGCTCGTATCAGCCGATCCTTCAATCACATTCACGCTGATCCTTTCAATGACATTCGCAAGGTGATCGATACTTGCGCAGAGAAAGCCAGTTTCATCAGATAAAAGGAGACCCTCACCATGACCGGTTTCGTATCTCTGCAGAGGATGAGGGAGAATTGACGTTGGGTCCAGCGAAGTACTCACTAATCTCAAGCCTGGGCAGAATACGATGCTAGGCGATCCCAGGATATACGTGGCTGCGCAGGATGGTCCTGCGGATTTGTCCCACTGCTGCTCGGCCGGCGGCAGCATCGGGGCGACTCGGCATGTTGGAGCAAGATCCGCTGGAGCCTGTCCGGTATCGGGATCCGCCTCACCGCCGACCGCTTCTTCCTGATTGGCGCTGACCATGGCAGATCTCGTCAGATTGCCGGGAAGCGAGCGGCAGGCCGTACCAGGCGCACAAGTACTTGGCGACGTACCGGAAGAGGATACCGTCGAGGCCACCGTGGTGTTGAACGGACCTTCGGGGTCTGTTGCCGAGGAGTCCGCGATCGATATCGTGCGGTCGTGGGCCGAGCAGGCCGGCCTCCAGGTAACGAGCGTGGATCCCCCAGCTCGAAGCCTCACCGTGTCGGGCGACGCGCGCACCGTCCAGGCCGCCTTCGGTACCAGGCTGGCGCTGGCCAGTGTCGGCGGCCGGCGCTTCCGGCAGCGAACGGGGCGCATCGGACTGCCATCCCCGGTGGCTAAGGTAGTGAGCGCGGTACTAGGACTCGACGACCGGCCGCAAGTCCGGCCGCACATCCGGACCTGGCAGCTGACCCAAACCGGGGACACGCCGCTGACTCCAGCCGCGGTGGCCGATGCCTACGGTTTCCCGCCGCGCCCGAGTGCCCATCGGGTCGCCATCCTGGAGTTCGGTGGCGGTTATTCCGAGTCGGACACGACGCGCACGTTCCAGCTGCTCACCCGCCCGGCGCCGACTGTCAACGTCATCAGCGTGGGGCAAGCGCCGACGACGTCCGGCCAAGACCTCGACAGCGACACCGAGGTCATGCTCGACATCGGGTGCGTTGCGGGCGTCGCCGAGCTTCAGGACGTCGACGTGATCTTCGCGCCGCCCACGACCCAGGGCTACTACCAGGCACTCGCCCGCGCCCTACATGGTTCCGTCGCGTATTCGGCTCTGCTCATTACGTGGGGCAACTCCGAGTCCGCGTGGCCGGCGCAGGCCATGAGCAGCCTCGATGCCCTGCTGGCGGACGCCCAGCTGAAGGGTGTGCTCGTCTGCGTCTCCTGCGGGGACGCTGGATCGGCCAACGGGGTTGCGGACGGCAAGCCGCATGTCGACTTCCCTGCCTCCAGCCCGCACGTGCTCGCCGTGGGCGGAACTCATCTGACACTCGGATCACCGGGGCCGTCCTCGGAAGTGGTGTGGAACGACAGCCGTGGGGCTACCGGCGGCGGCATCAGTACGGTCTTCGCGCGTCCTGACTGGCAGCCCGGCGACGTCCCGCTGGCGGACGGGTTCGCCGGCCGGGGGGTACCAGATGTGGCGGCGCCGGCGAGCCCCGGTTACACCGTCGTGGTCCACGGCATGAAGGGGTCCTTCGGCGGGACCAGCGCGGCAGCGCCGGTGCTGCTCTCGCTGGTGCTCACCGCCGCAGACGATGGTCAACCGCTCGAAGGGTTCCCTGGACGCCTGTACGCGGCGGGCGCCACCGCTCTGCACGAAATCATCGACGGCTCCAACGACGTCAGCGGGCTGGGTGTGTATGCGGCGGGACCCGGTTGGAACGCGTGCTGTGGTCTTGGACGCCCGGACGGCGATGCCTTCGCGAGGCTTCTGCGGCAGGTGTCCGCGCCTCAGCACACGGAGCTGTCATGACTGTCCTGGACTGGGAGACCGGCCCAAGGTGCAGCAGATGCCGGCCGCAGATCCGCAGCAGCATGAGCGGGCGGCCGCAGGGCCGCCGTACGGTGCGGGAGGGCTGAATCCATGACATTGCTCGAAGCGGCGGAGTTGCAACTTCCCAAGGTCTTCCGCTCTGGAACGGACCGTATAGTCCCTCCCGAGGTCACGCTCCGGCGAGCTTGGGATCGACGCCGTGAGATGGGCATTACCCGGTTGGCGAATATTACCGGGCTTGATGACATCGGCCTGCCCGTCTACATGGCCTGCCGTCCCAATTCCAAGTCCCTCTCCGTGACGCAGGGCAAAGGGGCTACGGTCGGGGCGGCGAAGGCGTCGGCGATAATGGAGGCGGTCGAGAGTTTCCATGCCGAGACGATTGACCTACCCCTGCTGCTCGGGACGTGGCGCGACATTGCCCGCAGATATCCGGTGGCTCCGCTGGAACAACTTCCGCTCATCAAGACGGCGTCCCCGGATCTCGACTGCCCCATGCTCTGGATCGAGGCTGCCGACTGGATGTCCGGCGAACCCTTGTACGTGCCCTACGACATGGTTCATCTCGATCTCACGTACCAGACCCGGCTCGGGCGCGGGCTGTTTGACGTCACGTCGAATGGCCTGGCGTCGGGCAATCACCTCATCGAGGCTGTCAACCACGGAATCTGTGAGCTGCTGGAGCGTGACGCGATGGCGCTGTGGTTCCACGCCCCGGCGCGCCGCCGGCAAGAGTCCGCCGTCAATCTGGACTCGGTCAGCGACGACGTCTGCCGGTCGGCGCTGGAACTGCTAGACGCCGCCAGCATCCCCGTCCGGGTGTGGGACACGACGGCCGACCATGGCATCCCGTCGTACCTCTGCATGATCAGCGACCAGCAGGAACAGTGGCAGGGGCTATACGCGGCCTCCGGTATGGGGTGCCACCCACGACGGGAGGTCGCGCTTCACCGCGCGATCAGCGAGGCCATCCAGAGCCGGCTGACTATCATCGCCGGCGCGCGCGATGACGTGGGGCCGGCCGACTACCGCCGGCTGATGACCACCCGCGTGCTCCAGGCCGCGCTCGACGTCACCACGGCGGGACCGGCCACCAGGGACTTCCATGCCACGCCCACCCACGACAACGACTTCGTCGAGGCGGACAATGACCTGCTCTTGTCCCGGCTGCGGGATGTCGGCCTCCGCCAAGTCGCCGTCGTCGACCTGACGCGGCCGGACATAGGGATACCGGTCGCGCGCGTGATCATCCCGTCGCTCGAGTTCTACATCAACCCCGAACTGTATACGCCCGGTGAGCGGGCTCGGGCCTGCGGCGAGTCCACGGCATGACTGAGCAGATCTTCGTCTTCCTCGGCCCCTCGCTCGAGCGGAAGGACGCCGCTGCGATCCTCCCGGAGGCCACCTTCCTCCCGCCCGCGGCGCAAGGCGACCTGCTCTCCCTGGTCTCCCAGCACCCCAGCGCCATCTGCTTGATCGACGGAATCTTCCGCCAGGCCCCCTCCGTGTGGCACAAGGAAGTGCTGTGGGCGCTCAGCAAAGGCGTCCCGGTGATCGGCGGATCAAGCATGGGTGCATTGCGGGCGGCCGAACTCCACGACTTCGGCATGCAGGGAGTCGGAGAGATCTTCGAGGCTTTCCGGGACGGGACGCTGGAAGACGACGACGAGGTAGCCGTCGCGCACGCGGGCGAAGAAAGGGAATACCGCCCGATCTCCGAAGCGATGGTCGACATGCGGGCCACCTTTGCGCTGGCTGCCCGGTGCGGGATCATCAGCGACCCCACGGCGCAGCGGCTCACGGCCGCGGCCAAGGCGTTGTTCTTCCCCGACCGGCAGTACGAGGCCGTGCTCGAGGGTCTCTCGGCTGACCTGCCGGCCGAGGAGAGGGAGCGGCTGCGGGCCTGGCTGCCCGAGGGAAAAGTCCAGCAGAAGCGATGCGACGCCGTCCGCGTCCTGGAGTTCGTGCAGAGCGGGGCCTGCCGGGCCCGCCGTCGGCCGTCCTTCGCCTTCCAGCACACCACGTTCTTCCAGCAGGCCCAGCAACGGGTGCGGACCGTCCGGAGCGGGGCTCTGGCCGATGATCCGCGGGACCGGATCCTCGACGAGCTACGGCTGGATCCGCAGGCCTACCACGCGGCCCGGCGTGCTGCCTGCACGAGGATGCTAGCCGCCTGGGACGCAGCGACAGCGGCCGGTGCCGAACCCGGACTGCAGTCCCTGTCCGAGGACTACCGCAGGGAGCGGGGGCTGCTGGAGCCCGCCGCCACCGAGGAATGGATGGCGAAGAACGATCTGTCGATGGGCGGCTTCGCCAGGCTCCTCGCCGGAGAAGCGGCGCTGCGGGCGTTCACGGCCAAATACGGGAGGAACATCGACGACTACCTGCTGGACGAATTGCGTACCAGCGGAGCCTACGCGCGTTTGAGCGACCAGGCCGAGGAGCGAGAGGCCGACCTCGACCAGATCTTCCTGCCGGTGCCGGACGAGACACTGCTCGCCTGGTATTTCGGCAGTCACCTCAGGAGGCCGACTCCGCGCAATGTCGAAGAGTTCGCGCTGTCCCTCGGCTACGCGAGCAGTAAGGCGCTGCTCGACAACATTGAACGGCTCTACCGCTCGAGGCCCAGGTCGGCCGGGCGGTTAGTCAAAAATGGCACACCCGCTTACCCAGAAGGAGTGACTGGATCATGACCACTGCCGACGACATCTCCGCCCGCCAGCTTCGCGATATCTTCCACCCGATATTCGTCGACCAGCGTGAGCGGGAGCTCGTGACGACCACGCCCGAGATCGTGGAGGTCACCGGGGGAAACCAGGACGAGGAACTCCTGCGCATGGGCGGGCTGACTGACACGCCCGTGGTCGTCCTGTTCCTCACCCGGAGCGGGACCAGCCGGCTGGAAGACGTCCGGCGCGCGATAAGCAACCCCGATGCCGCGCGTGCGCTGGCTCTCGAATTCGCGGCCGACACGGATAAGCGCCAGGAGGGCCCCATGAGCGCGGCCGTCCAAGATCTGCTGGCGCAACCGGTTTACGCCGACTTCCGGTACGGAGAATACACCCTGGCCGAGCATCTCTTCGTGCCACCGGAGTATGACCTGGTGCCTTTCCTGTTCCCCTATAACGGCGGCAACCTCACTCAGGGCGCGTTCCGGCTCGTTCAATGGCGCAAGGGTGGATCGGGCGCCGAACTGACCGGTCTCGTCGTCCACTACTCGCCCCTGTCACCCGCCGAGCAGCAAGCGGCCCAGGGCGAACCGGCTGTGGTGCACCCGGAGAAGATGTGCGACACGACCTGGGTCACCGTGGCTGGCGGGGTCGCTCTCATGACGGCGGGGCTGGCCGCGGCGGCGGGACCGAGCCCCAGCCTGCTGGAGATCAAGGAAGCCCAAGGGGATACGAGCGGCCTGCTCGACCAGCCCTCGGTCTCGGAGCTGATCGGCTTCCGCATCGACCGTTTGACGGAGTGATCCCTGCATGGTCGGTAACGTTATCGTCGCCAGCCTGCTGTGCCTCTGGACGGCGCTGACGGTGAGCCTTCAGGTGCCAGGCCTGCGGAACCTGATCCGCAGGCTCGACGTCTTCTTGCTCCTGCCTGAGTACCGCTTCTTCGCCCCGAACCCGATCCAGTACGACTATCACCTGCTGTACCAGGACGAGTTCGGCGACGGAACCGTTTCCGGTTGGACCGAGGTCTGCAAGCTCCCAGATCGCCGAGTTCTCGACGTCGTCTGGAATCCCCGGAAAAGAGAACGCAAGGCGCTGTTGGACGCGGTCAACCTGCTGAGCGAGATATCTCAGGTCGAAGGCATCTATGTGCCCGCGACGACGCCATACCTGCTGCTGCTGAACAAGATCGACTCGATGCCGCGGACGTACTCGGCTCAGCGCACGCGATTCCGGCTCATGGTGTCACGGGAGTCGCGCGGCTCTTATTTCTGCACCGACATCTTCGTTTCCGATGTGCACCGGCTCACCGGTGCACCGGCACCGGCACCGGCACCGGTGGGAAAGCTGGCCCATGGTGATCACCGCTGAGGACGCGATCCTCCTCACCGTCCGGATCAGTGCTGTCGGCGTGGTCATCACGAGCCTGGAACTCGTGCTCCAGGCAGAGGCCATCTCGCCGCACGGCATGATGAGCTGGTACGTCAGCCGCATTGACAAGCCGTGGATAATCGCCGGGAGGCGCGGGCGCGCGGCGGACGCGGTGTTCGGGCCCGCATTGCCGTACCTGTTGTGGGTGCGGATCGCCGTCGCGGCGCTCTGCGTCGCGGGGCCCGCGGGCGTGGCGCTCTCCGCGCCCGTCATCGCGGCCGCCGCGTTGCTCAGCGTCTCCCTGTCGGTACGTTCGCCGTTCGGTCTCAACGGCGCCGACCAGCTCGACACCGTCGTTTACGGCGGCCTCGCACTGGTCATGCTGCACCGCACCCCGACGACCGAACGCTGGTACATCATGTTCCTGGCGGCGCAGTGCTGCCTGGCGTACGGGGTGGCGGGCATCGCCAAGGCGCGGTCCCGCGTCTGGCGCGACGGTAGCGGACTGCAGCGCATCCTCGGCGTACGCAACTACGTCGGGATGCGCACGGCGAGGTTCGCCGATCGACATGCTGCGATCATCCTGCTGCTGTCCTGGGCGACGATCATCTGGGAGTGCTCGTTCTGGACGGTGCTGTTCTTGCCACCGCCACTGGCTCTGCTGATCTTGGCGGCCGGCGCCGTCTTCCACGTGATCATCGGGTTTGTCATGGGCCTCAATGACTTCATCTGGGCATTCCTCTCCCTGTATCCGGCGCTCCTCTACCTCCGGCTGCAGTGAGCGGGAAGGACGGCGGGGCAGGATGACGAATCACGCTGGTGCGGGATTTCGGCAGCTAACGCCCACGCGATTGACGACGGCCGACGAATTCGCCGTCCGGCTGGTGCGGCACGTGTCCGCGGGCGCGCGCCCCGCCGTCGTCGCGGTGCGGACGGACGGCGAGGAGTACTGTTACGGGGCGTCGAGCGGTGACGTGCGGGTGGGGCTGTCGACCTTCTTCCCGATCGGTTCCCTGACGAAGATCTTCACCGGCTCATTGTTCGCCGCCGTAGTCCGCAGCGGGGTCGTGCAGGCACACGAGCCGGTATCGGCGTTCTTCCCCCGGGGGGCGGTACCGGACCTCTGGGCCGACGTGCCGCTCGACGATCTGGCGACGCATGCAAGCGGTCTGCCCGGATCTCCCGGGAACCTGGACGGCTCACCCTGGGATCCGTACGCCGGATGGAGAACAGGTGAGCTGATCGAGGCGATGCGGATCGCGCGCCTCCGGCGCCCGACGCACTACCGCTACTCCAACTTCGGGTACGCCGTGCTGGCCGAATGCCTCACCCGGCGATCGGGGCTGTCCTACCGGGATGCGCTGTCCCACTACCTGGGCCGACCGCTGGACCTGCCTGTTCCTTCCGTGGGGCCGCCCAGCGAGCCGGACGAAGTCCGGGTTCCCGGCTCTGTCTGGTCGTTCGGCGCGATGGCCGGAGCCGGAGGTCTGTGGTCGTGCCTGCGGGACCTGCTGCGCTGGTCGGCAGCCCTGGCCGATCCCGGCTGCCGGGAGCGCCATCCGTGGATCAGCGATGCCCAGTCCCCGCGGAGAGATGCCGCCCGGGGGGATCGCTGTGGCTATGGCTGGCATATCCGCCGGAGCGGACAGCTCGACTACCGCTACGGGACCGGCGCGGTCAGTTCCTCCTGCACCTGGATGGTGATCGAGCCGGTGACCGGTGCAACGACGGTGGGCTGGACCTCCGCTCGGCCCACCAAGGCAGCCCGGACGACGGCTGATGTCTTGGCCATGTTCGTCGCTAGCACGCAGACCGGCTAGGAGGGATCAGGCATGGTGAACAAGGGCATCATCGACGCGGACACGCACGTCACGGAACCCGCTGACCTGTGGACATCGCGGGTGGCGCGACGGATGGTAGCGGATGTGCCGCAGGTGCGGCTCAACCCACAGGGCTACGAGGTGTGGCTGGTGCGCGGCCAGCCCATCGCCCTGACCGGGATGGGAGCCACCGCGGGGGTGGGCACGATCCAGGAGATCCCCAAGACCCGCGACGACGCACTTCCGGCTGCCTACGATCCCGCCGCACGCGTCATGTACATGGACGAGAACGGGGTCGCCGCGTCGGCTCTCTACCCCAATGTCATGGGCTTCTCTTGCCAGCGGGCCCGGATGATCCCGGACCAGGAGGTGCGCCTGGCCTGCGTCATGGCCTACAACGACTGGCTTGCGGAGTGGGCGAGTCATGATCCCGACCGTTTTCTCCCGATCGCCGGCCTGCCGCTCTGGGACGTGGCGGCGAGCGTGAAGGAGTTGCAGCGAGCAGTTGCTCTCGGCCATCGTGGCTTCTTGTTCTCAGGCCGCCCGCAGGCGTTCGGCTATCCGGTGATGGGTGACCGTTACTGGGATCGGCTATGGGCCTGTGCGTCGGAACTCGGCCTACCCGCGTCGCTCCACATCGGTTCCGGTGACACGGAGGCTCGGCACCTTGCCGAGGTCGCCTGCTACGGGCCAGCGGTGACGCTCACCATGAAGTCGATCGACACGATCCTCGAGAATGCCTGTCATGTCGCCGAACTTCTGCTGTCGGGCGTGCTTGCCCGCTTTCCGGGAATGCGGTTCGTCTCTGTCGAGTCGGGTGTCGGCTGGGTCCCGTTCGTGCTCGATGCGCTCGACTACCAATTCCGGCAGAACGATCTCCGGTTTGAGCCCGGAAAGTTTGAGATGCTGCCATCTGAGTACTTCGTCCGGCAGGTTGCGGCGACGTTCTGGTTCGAGGATGAGGAGGCGGAGAAGGTGGTCCGGCGTCTCGGCGGTACGTCAGTCATGATCGGCTCAGATTTCCCCCACCCGACCTGTCTGTATGGGCAGACACTGGCAGAACAGGCGGAGCGGGCATTGAGCGGCTTGCCGACCGAGGTTCGGAATGGTGTCCTCGCCGGAACGGCTAGTCAGTTTTACAGCGCGGAGAGGCGGAACCCCGCAGGTATCTAACCTAGGCGCTGGCGCACGCTGGAGACTACCGTGCGCGGGTCGAACCGGGTGGCGGCCCACAGGTCCACGTACACCCGCCCGCTCATCAGAGCGCCAGTGTCCCCGTCGGCGAGCCAGCCGAGTCAGGCCCTACGTCCCGGCGTAGGCGCGGATGTGCGCGGACCACAACTCGGTTTGCCACGTCACGGGGCCACGTGCGCGGGCAGCCTTTCTAGATCATTTGGCATGGCCCGGTTGGTAGCTCGGATTAGGCCCGGCTTGCTGCGGCAGGTCCGTCAGCGCTGCAGCCAGTGGCAGACTCAGGTCATGGCGGGAGGGGATGACGGCGCGGGTCCGGGTGCTGGTCACGGGCGGCGGTGGGATGTGGCGTTGTCGTTCGCCGGGACTCAGCGGGATTACGCGGGCCGGGTTGCCGCGGCGCTGAAGGCACAGGGAGTGCGCTGCTTCTACGATGCTGATGAGCAGGTCCGGCTGTGGGGAGCGCACCTGGCTGAGGAGCTGCCCCGGATCTACGCGCGAGAATCGGCGGCGGTGGTGGTGTTCATCTCGGCCGACTACGCGGGCCGGAAGTGGACCCGGCTGGAGCGCCGGGCCGCGTTCAGCCGGGCGGTGGCCGAGGCCGGGGTATACGTGCTCCCGGCCCGGTTCGACGACAGCGAGCTGCCCGGGCTGCCACCCGACGTCGTTACCGTCGACCTGCGCCGGTATACCCCCGAGCGGTTCGCCGGGTTGGTCGCGGCCAAGCTCACCGACCTCGCCATCAGCCCGGCACCGCTGCCTGCACCTGACGCAGGACGTCCGCCGGGAGCAGTGCGGGTCGCAGAGGCGGACCTGCGGCGGCTGGGAGTGCATGCGGCGATCAGCGTGCCCGGAATCCCCGATGAGATCCCGCCAGAGTACGTGCCCCGGGACACCGACACAGACGAGCACGGCGTCCGGGCTAAGGTAGCGGCCGCGGCGCAGCGGGGCGGGCTCGTGCTGCTCGTCGGCGGATCCTCGGTCGGCAAGACCCGGTGCGCGGCCGAGGCGATCAAGGAGCTGCTGCCAGACTGGTGGCTGGTCCACCCGGCGGGCCCGGCCGAGATGGCCGCGCTGGCGGCTGCGCCGCCCGCGCGGATGGTGGTGTGGCTGGATGAGCTGCAGCGGTATCTAGATGGCGAGCATGGCCTGGCGGCCGGCACGGTCCGGGCCCTGCTGAATGCCCCCGTACCGGTCGTGATCATAGGGACGCTGTGGCCGGACCGGTACGCCGCCTACACCGCCGTGCCAGCCCCCGGCCACCCCGATCCGCACGGCCGGGAGCGGGAGGTGTTGGAATTGGCCGCAGTCATCCGGATCAGGCCTCAGTTCAGCGCCGCCGAGCAGGACCGGGCCCGCGAGGCCGCCGCGCGTGACCCGCGGCTGGCGGCCGCGGTGAAGGCGGCCGGATACGGGCTGACCCAGACCCTGGCCGCCGCACC
>Ga0070713_100003208_pt1 | contig 10768 bp, 7 predicted proteins | sample LARL82metaG_FD_65465 | JGI IMG/M metagenome (GOLD analysis project Ga0070713, IMG submission 65465) | Corn, switchgrass and miscanthus rhizosphere microbial communities from Kellogg Biological Station, Michigan, USA - LAR L8-2 metaG | ecosystem: Host-associated > Plants > Roots > Rhizosphere ... | reverse complement strand
GCGAATTTTTCAGGCACAACCCGAATCAATGGCAGTTCCGCGCATCTAACCGATCTGGCAGGTAAGTTACTGACTTCGATTTGAGAGAGGGAAGAGCAGCGGACAAGCAAGTGCAAGAGAAAGGAGAACCACAAATCAAATGCGAATCCCCAGGAGCTGAAAATGATCTCAATAGTTGTCCCTATCTATAACGAGCAAGAATTGATTGAGCGACTGAACGATGCTATTGCAACCGCCCTGAAGGAGGTTGTGGATGATTGGGAGGTCGTATATGTCAACGATGGTTCCACCGACTCCTCTCTCCAGCTTCTGAAAGGAATGCAAGCCGTTGATTCGCATGTAGTCGTCGTCGACTTATCGCGTAACTGGGGCCACATGGGGGCTATCTCCGCCGGCATCCAGACGGCGCGCGGTCAGGCCGTCATCCTGATGGATGGCGACTTCCAGGATCCGCCGCAGGTTCTTCCGCGATTGATCGAAGCCTGGCGTGACGGCGCTGAAGTCGTCGTGGGAGTGCGTCGCAGCCGCCAGGAAAGCCGCAAGATCCTCGCTGCGCTCTTCCCACTTTTCTATCGCGTCCTGGGAACTCTTTCGGATTATCCGATCCCTTTGAATGCTGGTATCTTCAGCCTCATGGACCGAAAGGCCGTGAATGCAATCGTGGCCTTGCGCGAGAAGAACCGCTACCTTCCTGGACTGCGCGCCTGGGTGGGCTACAAGAACTCGATCGTCTATTACGACCGGCACGACCGCGCAGCAGGCGATGGAAAGCTCTCGTTCATCAGCCGCATCAAGTACGCCATGGATGCCATCACCAGCTTCAGCTACAAGCCTCTTCGGTTGAGCTTTGGGCTCTTTGGATTTGCCACAACGATGGCTGTGTTGTTGGCAATGTGCATGATTCTCACATCCACCGCAGTATCCACCGCGGCATTCGGTATCGCAAGCGCCGTATTTTTCGTAGGCGGACTCCTGCTTCTATCCATCGGAATTCTCGGCGAGTACGTTGGCCGCGTCTACGACGAAGTGCGCAACCGGCCTGTTTCACTGATCAGTGAGGTCCATCGTCCGCAACTCACTATCGAGACCGAGGCAGGATCGATCGAGGTTCCGGTCGGTAGCTATGGCGTCGCGAATGGAAGCCTCGCAATGCAGGCCGTCAGGTTCTCAGAGCAGGACGCCGCATAGAGACACAGGATTCCTTCCACCCCGCAGCCATTGGCCGCGGGGTGTTCTATTTGCTTTGGAAAGAGGCCTGGGCTCTATAGCAAGCATCCCCTCTAGGGGGGTGTGGCGGGATTCATCGCGGAAGTTGCGCTCGAAGTCGACACCATGTTCGCGTCGTTCCCCTTGTCGCAGGCTGGAATGCCGCGTTCGATTGCAGACCCTTCTTCATAATCGTTCCACGTTTCCAGCATGACAAATGGAGGAGGCTCCGTTGCGGGAAATTCCCTGCGCCAGAAATTGAATGTGTCGGTAAAGGTCTGGCCACAGCGTGCGGATATGTGGCGATTCAATCCCCAGGATGCCTTGCTGTCATCGAAGGTCGACCACGCTCCACCAACAATGATCTTGTCAGCGTATTTGGTCTTCATTGTTTCGTAGAAGGTGCTCAGGTACTGCTCCCCCCAGTCACTGCCGTCTGGCTTCCAACCCTGCGTACCGGGATTAATCCACGCGTAGAAACCGTCAAAAGCATTCGCGTACTGACCAGGGAGATTTTCCTGGATAAGAAGCGGCGCTGGATTCCATGTGTTCACCGTCGCACGCACCTTGTCCCAGTTCGTATGGCCACCCTTCGGGAAGATAAAGATCACCGGACGTCCCTCATACGTGAGGTAGGCTTGGTGGCCAGTCGATTTCGACGTCAGATAAGTGTCGTGAAATATTGTAAAGTCCGCAATTGCTTCGTCCGTGGAATCGTCTTCATGGTTGGTCTCGTCGTACATCATGGCCACCTGGAAGCCGTTCTTTCCCGCTTGCTTCTGCATTTCCGCATAGCTTTGATCGATAAACGGCTCGCGGTCGCCATACCAGTCCACAACGAATGCGGTGATCCCCATCTTCTTTGCGGCTTTGATCTGGCGCTGAATCTCCTCGGGATCCTGCGACGAATAGCCGACCGGGAGGTGCCTCGGGTGTCCAAACCACGCCTCGTAGAGGGCGATCACCTGTGGCGAACTCCCTGTGGCTCTGTACTTTAACTGTACGGGCGCATCCGAAGCCGGTGCGAAGCATCCGTGTGCCCCAAAAAGGAAGAAGAGTAGTGTAACGCCTGAACGATTCAGCATCAATATTGGTTTAGAAGCCATTAAGCCTGCTTCGGTTGCAGACCGGACCTGCAACAACCTGTCGCTCGGCCGCGAGCAGCCATCGCACCAATTAGCGCATCGGACTAATAGAGGCTGTCCCCGGAACATATTGAGAAAGCCTGCGATAGATGCAGTTCCTTTAAGAAGCCCATGGAGACCCATTCACAGTGGTGAGTTCTGTTGCCCAAACCAGAAAATCGTTGCAGGCGCGCATCATTTCAGGCAGTATCGTCCTGCTTTCCGGTTCCGGGCTCAACACCGGAATCAATCTCGCGTACAACATTGCCGTCGCTCGATTTCTTGGGCCAACGGGCTTCGGTCACGCTACTGTCATCTACACCATTCTCGTCCTGCTCTCGGCTGTGACTTTGTCATTTCAGATCATTGCCACCAAAATGATCGCCCAGCAGCAGTCCGTCGAAAACAAGACCGCCATCTATCGTTTCTTTCATCGCGCCTCATGGGCCGGCAGCGTTGCCGTTGCCTTGCTGTTGGTTGCCTTTCAAGGGCCCACTGCAGCCTACTTGAATCTGCCCGACGCCAATCTCATCACTCTCATTGCCGTCGGTGCGGCTTTCTATATTCCGCTTGGAGCACGACGCGGTTACATCCAGGGAACATGCGGCTTTCGCAACCTGGCGCTCAACCTCGTCATTGAGCAGGCGATCCGCCTGGGCGGGTCGCTCGCACTGATCGATCTGGGATTTGGACTCAAGGGCGTCATCGCGGCAAATTCCGCGGCCATTGCGATTGCCTACTACAGTGCTCGCGTCAAGCTAACCGGTCACGCTCCCAATCCGCTTCGCCTCCCCCATGTGGCGCACGAGACCTTCCAGGCCGTCATCTTCTTCGCCGGCCAGATGATTATTAACAACTGCGGCATCGTTCTCGTCAACCACTTCTTCCTGGCACGGGAAGCAGGGTACTATGCGGCTACAGCGATGGTCGGCCGCGTCATCTTCTCCTTCTCTCAGGCTGTCGTAAATTCCACCTTCCCCCTCGTAGCCGGAACCAGCAATGAAGAAAGAAGAGATTTTCGCGTCATTGCGACCTCTTTGGCTCTGGTGCTCGGTGTAGGCCTCACCATTACCGTTGGACTTTGCTTCGCTCCGCCCGAGCTGTGGTCGCGTCTGTTCGGAAGCGACTTTGCAATAGCGGGAAAATACAATCTGCCCTATCTGCTCGCCCTCTACGCCCTTGCTACCGTAATCTACTCACTCGCCGGCGTCATCATCACCTTCGAGATGTCCTACAAAATTGCAAATACCAGCTGGGTGCAATTGATGATCAGCGGCGTTCTCATCGTCGGAATCTGTGAATACCATTCCTCGTTGAGAGAGGTCGTGCTCGTTCAGCTTGGCCTGATGTGCCTCTTGCTTGTGTTCGTGGCAATCCCGTTTCTTATCAATTCGCTCACCGATCCCAAGGATATTTTGCAGGCTGGAACTTCCCGTCCTCTCCGTCTAATCTGCCGCGTCTCTGAAGATGTCGCAATCGCGGAGTTCTTGAAAAGCGACTTCCACGGGCCGGCCTTCCGCGACTATCACGACGTCCTCGGCGATATCGTCAAATCTCCAAATTTTGAAGATCCCCAGGAAAACGCAAAGCGTCGCGCTCTCCTCTTCCTTCGGCATTTATACCTCTGGCGGGAGATTCCGCCCGATACACAGTGGTACGAGGCCGAGATTTCAACTGAAGACCTCGCCAACATCCGCATGTTTCCGCGAGCTCAATGGCGCAAGGTCGCGAATGGAAGATTCTCAACCCTTGCGATCGCCGATGGAATTCAAAAGCGGCAGGATCAACTTGACGCGCAATTCATCGCAAAAATCAATGCGATCTCCCGCCGCTTCGATGCGGAAGATCCCGAACTCAGCGCTGTTTTGATGATCGGTTTGAGCGATTCTGACCCAGTCACTGTTCTCGATGGCAATCATCGGATGATGGCGGCAATGCTCCACTCACCGCAGGCACTCAGAAAGCTTCGCTTCATATGCGGACTCTCCCCTCGCATGACAGAGTGCTGCTGGTACCGGACAAATCTCATGACTCTCTTTCGCTATGCAAAGAACGTTCTTACGCATTCCACCCGGAATCCCGCGGCGGAACTGGCCCGCCTTTTATAGAGCCACCTGCCGCCTTTCTCAGGTATGAGGTCGCCGGGAATTGGAAGACATTACAACGCGCGATGATCTGAATCGAGAAGAAAGCTAATCGAAAGGAAATATAGCAATGAAATATCGAAAGAGATTCATTGAGGTTCGGACGCTCCCTCCGCAGATCGATGGTTCGCGGCTGAGAGCGCTCTACGGTGACCTGGAGAGCTGTATCAATGTTTATGCGCCCGCGGTGGTTCTGGATTGTTCCATGCTCCGCCACGTCGACAAGCCTGCGCTTCACTTTCTGCTTTGCTGCCTTGAAGAAGCCATGAAGCGAAATGGCGATATTCGACTCGCGGCTCTGCAACCTTCGCTGATGACCGAAATTCGCTCAATCGGCCTCGATTCACTGTTCCAGATCTACGAGAGCGTTGAGGATGCGCTGGAAAGTTTCCAGGCTCCGCGAATGGATTTCATTCTGCCCGGCCTGTCCGCCGCGAACAATCGCCACACGAGCGAGAATGCTGCTTAGCATTGTGGGAGAACGTATGGCAAGAACACAACGCAGGCTCTTCCCTCAAAGGGAAATGGGTAGTCTCTTGAGTCGCGGTATTCGACTTGTTGCGTTCGGCATGGTCGTGCTTTTGACGCTTGAGGCCTCAAGTGCGGCTGGCGCGCAGCAAGGCCCCCCGTCAACTCCACCCAGCCTCCCCTCGCAGGCGCCCCAGCCGCAGATCACGCAGCAGGCAGCCACGCCGCCCGAGCCGACTGCTCAGGATGCGCGTAATGAATCCCCCGATGCACTCCCTTCGGCGCCTACTCCGATGCCTGCGCAGCAGGAGCCCGTACAGCAGCAGACAACTCCGCAACAGCCGGTCGGTACCGCGGCCGCACCATACGAAAAGCCTACTGGCGTCGCAGGCTCAAGGCCGGCGGGAGCCGCTATCGCCCCCGCCAAGCAGCGGAGAGTGCGCGCCATTGTCATTCGAGTAGGAATCGTGCTCGCGGCGGGGGCAGCCGTCGGCACGGTTGTGGGATTGTCCAAAGCGACTCATAGTGCCCCTCAATAACTCAAAAACGGGCTAATTCAGATGAAAGGTGCGGATGCGAAGCAGGCGCGACAGCCCAAGAGTCAGATTCGTGAGTTTCTCCGGCGTTGACGGCGCCGGAAAAACCACGCAAATCGCACTTCTGTGCGCTCAACTTGAAGAACGGGGTCTAAGGATTCGCGTGGTCCGATTTTGGGACGACGTCGCAAGGCTTACAAAACTCCGCGAAAGCACGGGCCATCGAGTCTTCAAGGGCGACAAAGGCATCGGCAGCCCCGAAGCCCCCATCCATCGTCGCGATAAGAATGTCGGGGGCCGGCTGATGACTGGCCTTCGTTTCTTCCTCTACCTGGTTGACGCAATCTCGTTGTGCCATGTGGTCAGAAATCAACTTCGCGGCGATTGCGATTTCATCATCTTCGATCGCTACACGTACGACGAGCTGGCCAATCTCGACTTGAGTAATTCTCTCGCGCGTACCTACGCTCGCATGATCGCCCGCCTTACCCCCAATCCTGATGTCGCCTTTCTCCTCGACGCGGATCCAGAGGCCGCGCACGCCAGAAAGCCCGAGTACCCGATCGATTTCGTTCGCGTCAACCGTCGAGCCTACATGCGGTTAAATGAACTGCTCGGTATTTATACAATCGTCGCCCCATCTGAAATCGAAACTGCGAGTCGTGACGTCTTAAGCCACGCCCTTCGTGTCCTCGCGCCCGAGGGCCCGCCGGAAGAGGCGCTCCATATCCGGCTCTCCAGCGAGAGCTAAGCTGCCGCGCCGCCGCTTTCGGGATCCGCGGCCGCCACGAACTACCACTTGTAAACGGTCAGATCCGTCCAGGATCGCCGCTTTGGCACCGCTGTGCCACTCGTCGCCTCATTCAAGTTGCATCGTAAGAATTACTCAGAATTCGCCGTATTGGTCCGAAGACAGCTCCCTTGATGTCCATAGGCTGGGACGATTTCGAGGCCCAAAAACGCGCCCGCACACAGTTTGAACTATGATTCTGTCGTTTACTCCAAAACAACCCGCGAACTCTGTATTTCAGATGGGCCCACTCCCGCATCTAAACGTTGATAGGTCTGTTTCGCATTGCGTCATCGACGCAGACGGGGAAGAGGCAAGTTCACCTATGCCATCAAGATTTGAAATGCATCGGCGGACCATATCGTTTTTGGTCGCTTTTTGTTTCGCCTTCCAGCTGCCGCTGGCACATGCCGCCACTTGTTCAACTCAGTCCCAGATGCCCCTTCAGCAGCGCGACGCCCTCGCCAATGAAGCGCGCGCCATGATTGCGCTCGCCCAGCAAGGCAACATTACGGGTTTGCGCGCCCGCACGCTTCCCGCAATCGCGGCAGATTTTGACGGCATTGCAGCATCCGTAACCGCTCTCAGCCCGCTGATGCAGAACTCGACGATTACCGTCGAAGATCTGTATTTGCTCGATGCGTCCATGGTGCAGCCCGGCACGGAACGCACGCAGTTCTTCTGCGGCACGCCTACGGTTGTTCTTACGTTTAATGGCATTCCACCCGGCAACTACGCATTGGCAATCCTGCATGCTACGGGGGTGCCTCACCCGCAGCAAATCTCCCTCATTCTCGCGAACGCTCCTGGAAATCGGTGGCAGCTCGCGGGTTTCTATGCCAAACCGATGCTAGTGGCCGATCACGACGGAGTCTGGTATTGGGCATCGGCGCGCAAGCTTACGCAAACCAAATCGAATTGGCCGGCGCTCCTCTATTTCCGCGTGGCGCAGAATCTGCTTAGTCCCGTTGACTTCCTTTCCAGTCCGAATCTCGAGAAGTTGCAACAGGAAGCTGAGCAGGCGCGTCCAGTTGATCTCCCCGGAAAGTCACCCTTAATGCTTAACGCGGAGGGCTCGACCTTCGAAGTGACTGCCGTCGACACAACTACCCAATTCGGTCCATTGGATATTGATCTTCATTACTCGCCCAATTCTGCGCAAGTGGCGCAATTGCGGATTCCCGTTTCCGCCCGCAAGCAAGTCACCGACGTCATGTCGGCGTTGCTCCTTCAGCACCCTGACTTGAAGCAGGCGTTCCATGGAATCTGGATCCATGCGGACCAGGGGAATGCGAGTCTCTTCGCTCTCGAATTGCCGATGGATCAGATTTCTTCAGGTTCCCAGCCGCAGGCCGCAAATACACCACCGGCCGTTCGTTGACTTCGCCTGGCTGAGATGCAAGTGCTGAATCCGAACGCATGACTCATCTGAGCCCGATTCGATCTTGAAATCGTACCCAGAAATGGTCGGCAAACGGTTTCTGGCGCCTCGCTCGTAAACCGACCCCCGCCTTGCAATGCACCTTAAAAGCCAGCAAAGGCGACTCTTCGATTTGGGATACCGTTTACCCGACTAACTCAATCATTTCCTGCCTATTGCGCGTATCAAGTTCCCTATTGACAGTTTTCTTATCCGCTGAATACCATACTCGCCGTACTTGTAAAGCGTTTTACCCTGCTGCCAACTGACCTCAGATGCTTCCCTGGGTTCCCGCATACTGAGGCAGTTTTGAACACTTGTTGTTTGAGTGCTGGAGGCTTCCCCGAAGTGCTTCGGCTGAAATTTCGAATCAGGTAAGCTCGGGCGGATTTGTCGTTCGTCCGAAATGTTCGCTTGCAACCCAGGGATATGCAATCGCTCAGAACGGCGGCAGAGTTATGGTCGTCTCGAGCGAAGAAAAAGCGGGACTAACACCGCGGCGCATTGTGAGTGCTTCAACTGCACTTAGTCACAGCGCCATAAGAAATGAAACACCAACTTTAATGGAGAGTGACGCATGAAAGTGAACCTAGCAACACCTGCGAAATACAGATTATTTGTGTTATCGCTCGTTCTGCTTCTCACGTGCTTGGCGGGACGCGCCCAGCAGAATTCAACCATCACAGGAACTGTTTTTGACAAGAACGGAGCAGCTGTTCCGGGAGCCGAGGTCACACTCACCCAGCAACAGACCGGCTTCGTTTCCAATGCCGTCAGTAACGAAAGCGGCAACTTCACCTTCAACGGATTGAATGTTGGAACCTACGATCTCAAGGCCGCTGCAAAGGGTTTTAACGCCTATGTGGAGAAGGGAATCGTCGTCAACGTTTCCCAAACCACTCGTGTCGACGCAACACTTACGGTGGGCAATGTCGACCAGACCGTAACTGTTCAGTCCGACGTTCTTCAAGTACAAACAGACTCCAACGTCGTCAGTACGCTCGTCAGCGAAGAACAGATCACTGAAATCGCGACAGAGAACCGGAACTTTGCGTCGCTGGTTGCGCTCGGTCTCGGCGTCAGCTCCACACTGCCAGACAACAACACGCCGACCTCTGTCGGATCGAGTGCGAGCATCAGCGTCAACGGTCTTCGCCAACACCACAACATCTGGCTGATCGATGGCGGCGAGGCTGATGACCGCGGCGGCGCCGGTGGCATCGACATTCTGCCATCGCAGGATGCGATCGCACAGCTCGAAACTCTCTCCTCCAACTATCCACCGGACTACGGTATCTCCTCCGGTGCCACAATCAGCCTTTCGCTCAAAAGCGGCACACAGAGTTTCCATGGTGAAGCCTGGGAATTCAACCGCAACACGGCCTTCAACGCAAACAGCTACCAGAACAAGAACAAGGCAGTTCCCACCAAGCGCGCCAAGTTGAACTACAACATCTACGGCGCCAATCTTGGCGGCCCGCTCTTCATTCCGGGTGTCTATCCCAGGGGCAAGACGTTCTTCTTCTGGAACGAAGAGTGGCGCAAGCTGATCCAGGGGAATGCTCCCAATCTCCAGAATGACTTGCCTGCGGCAGACTTCCCGACCGCCGGGCAAAACCTCACCTATGTCTCCCCAGCATTCCTCACGGCTCCCATTGTGCTGAATGTTCCGACGGTTGGCGATCCTGCTTGGAAGGCCAAGTTGGCTGCGGCATGCCCCTCCTGCGTCGAGGGCCAGCCGTTCCCCGGTGGCGTAATACCGGCAGGCTTGTTCGACGCCAACGCAGTGGCATATTTGAACTCCGGTATCGTTCCCAAACCGAATGCGGCTAAAGATCAATTCCTGGGCCAGGCGAGTCTTCCCATCAACGTCCGTGACGACGTTGTGCGCGTGGATCACCGCTTCAACGACAAGTATCAGATCCTCGCTCACTACCTGCACGACTCGGTTTCACAAGCGTTCCCGGCACCGATGGTGGGTTGGTCCACCGGTAGTTGGCCCACCATCACCAGCACCCTCAACAATCCAGCAAACAGCGGCGCCATCAAGCTGACTGCGACCATCAGCCCCACTCTGCTGGTCGAAGCGAGCATGAACTATGACGGCAATATCATCGACATCGTCAATAGCCCATCCGGTAATCTGCCGTCCAGCTTTGCGGTGAACAAGTTCTTCAACAACGGTTCCAAGTCGGCCCCAAGCATGAACTGGGGCGGCAAATACGGCGTGCAGGAAAATCCGGGCTCTGCCCCCTGGCACAATGCTGCAGAAGACTACGAGCCGAAGGTGGATATTTCATACACCGTTGGCAAGCACGCCATGAAGTTTGGCGCGAGCTATAACCGCTACACCAAAAACCAGAAGCTCTTCCTCAACGCCGAGGGAAGCTATACCTGGGGTACCGCTACAAACACGGGCGACGCGTTCATGGACATGTTGCTCGGTCTGGCCGCGAGTTACTCCGAGTCACAGGCTGCCCCGATTCGGCACTACGTCAACCAGACTCCATCGGTGTATGCCATGGATACCTGGAAGGTCACACCTCGCCTCAGCCTGCAACTCGGGCTTCGTTATGACGCGCTGCCGTCCGCATGGGAGCGCTCCAACCAGGTAGCTACCTTCGATCCGGCACTGTACCTGTCCAGCCAGGCCCCAATCTGGCTATCGAACGGATCAATGGACCCCAGCAGTCCCGGGCTCCAAACTGTCAATGGAGGAACTTTCTACCTGAATGGAGTACGCCTGGCGGGTCAGAACGGAACTCCAAAAGGCCTGGTGCATAACGACTACGACACGCTGCAACCACGCATTGGGTTCTCTGAAGACCTCTTCGGAAACGGCAAGACCGTGCTCCGCGGCGGCTTTGGAACATTCTATGAACGGCTGCAAGGAAACGACATCTATGATGCCGCGACCGCCGCTCCGTTTGCCAATACACCCCAATCCAGCACTGTCTACCTGAGCGATCCCCATGTGAGTTACGTGTCCGGCTCTGCGGCGGCTACACCGTTGTTTGCGCAGGGAAGTACTTCACTCGCGCAGGTATTCAAGGCTCCCGCCGTGGCGCAGTTCAGCTTCG
>Ga0070713_100003207_pt1 | contig 10768 bp, 13 predicted proteins | sample LARL82metaG_FD_65465 | JGI IMG/M metagenome (GOLD analysis project Ga0070713, IMG submission 65465) | Corn, switchgrass and miscanthus rhizosphere microbial communities from Kellogg Biological Station, Michigan, USA - LAR L8-2 metaG | ecosystem: Host-associated > Plants > Roots > Rhizosphere ... | reverse complement strand
GCCACGCGCGGCGTGGGCTCGTAGAGGCGCATCACCGCTTCGCGGTAGTCGGCTTCGGAGAGCACGAGCTTGCCGTGGCGGTGGGCGACCGCGAGCGCCGCATCGCCCAGGTTTCCCGACACCCAGACGTCGTGGCCCGCCTTCGCGCCGCTTCGCTTGAGCGCCGCGCCCATGGGCACCTCGCCCATGATGGTCACGGTGAGCGAGAGCGGCCCGCGCGTCGTGTCCCCGCCGATCAGCGAGACGTTGAATTCCTGCGCGAGGTCGAAGAAGCCCTTGGCGAAGGCGGCGAGCCACGTGTGGTCCACCGAGGGCACGGTGAGCGCGAGCGTGGCCCAGTAGGGCATCGCGCCCATGGCCGCCATGTCCGAGAGGTTCACGGCGAGCGCCTTGTGGCCCAGGTTCTCGGGGTCGACATCGGGGAAGAAATGCGTGCCGGAGACCATGGTATCCGTGGACACCGCGAGGTCCATGCCATTGCTCACGTCGACCAGCGCCGCGTCGTCTCCCACGCCCAGCACCGCGTTGGGCGAGGGGCGCATGAAGTGCCGCGCGATCAGGTCGAACTCTGAATTGTTACTTGCCATTGCGCTTCTTTCCTTTTTGCGCGACCTCGTCGGCCCGCACGGTCGCGGCAAGACGATCCAGCACTCCGTTGACATACTTATGACCGTCGGTGCCCCCGAAGCGTTTCCCGAGCTCGATCGCCTCGTTGATCGTCACGCGATACGGGATCTCCTTCTGGTGCAGCATCTCCCAGGCGCCGATCATGAGGATGCTGCGCTCCACGGGGCTCACCTCGTCCCACTTGCGGTCGGCGAGCGGCTCGAGGTGCTGGCGCAGCCCGTGGGCTTCGGCGATCGCCCCCTTCAGCTCGGCCTCGAGGAACGCCCGGTCGGCTTCCCGGAAGCCCTCGAGCTCGGCGAGGTTCCTGAGGACATCGGCGGCGGGATTGCCCGTGCAGATCCACTGGTAGAGGCCCTGGAGCGCGAGCTCCCGCGAGCGGCGCCGGGCGATGCTGCGCGAAGGGGCCTTCATCCCGCGATGGATCGAAGGGTGTTGGCCATCTCCACCGCCACGCGGGCCGCCTCGGCGCCCTTCACGGGAGCGCGCTCCTTCGCCTGCTCCTCGTTGTCGGTGGTGAGCACGCCGTTGGCGACCGGCACGCCGGTCTCGAGCTGCACGTCGAGGATGCCGCGCGCGCTTTCGTTGGCGACGACCTCGAAGTGGTAGGTGTCGCCGCGGATCACCGCGCCCAGGGCCACGAGCGCGTCGTAGCGCATCGACCCCAGGCCGCGCCGCTCGAGGGCGAGCGCCTGGAGGGCGAGCGGGATCTCGAGCGCGCCGGGGACGCTCACCGCGTCGATGTGGTCGGCGGCCACCCCCAGCTCCACGAGCTGGCGGTCGCAGGCGGTCACGAGCGCCCGCACGATCTCCTCGTTGAAGCGGCTCCACACGATCGCCACGCGCAACCCGGCCCCGTCGAGCGCCGGGACGGCCGTCTTCACGAAGCGGCCTTCACGGCCACGGCGTCGTCGGGCGACACGTACTCGACCACCTCCAGCCCGAAGCCCGACATGCTGGGGATGCGCTTGGGCCGCGCCATCACGCGCATGAGGCCCACGCCCAGGTCCTTCAGGATCTGCGCGCCGATGCCGTGAAGGCGCGGATCCCACTTGCGCGCGGGCTGGGCGCGCCTCGCGGCGGGCGCATCGATGCGCTCGAGGATCTCGGCCGCGTTCTCGGGGCGCCGCAGCAGCACGATCACGCCCTCCTTCTGGTGGGCGACGATGCGCATCGCGTCCTGCACCGAGAAGGCGTGGCGCGAGGCGTCGAAATCGAAGAGGTCCAGGGACACGAAGGGCTCGTGCACCCGCACGAGCGTGGGGCGGTCGGGGCGCGGCTCGCCGCGCACGAGCGCGTAATGCACCTCGTCCACGGTCTTGTCGTGGTAGATGCAGAGCTTGAAGGGGCCGTAGGGCGTGGCGATGGTCCGCTCGGCCACGCGCTCGACGAGCTTCTCGGTCTCGCTGCGGTAGTGGATCAGGTCCGCGATGGTGCCGATGCGAAGCCCGTGCGCGCGTGCGAATTCCCGCAGCTCCGGCATGCGGGCCATGGATCCGTCGGGATTCATGATCTCGCAGATGACCGCGGCGGGCGTGAGGCCCGCGGCTTCGGCGAGGTCGCAGCCCGCCTCCGTGTGGCCGGCGCGCACCAGCACGCCGCCGTTTTGCGCCATCACCGGGAAGATGTGGCCGGGCTGGACGATGTCCGTGGGCTTGGCGTGGCGGGCGGTGGCCGCGTGCACGGTGCGCGCTCGATCGGCGGCCGAGATCCCCGTGGAGACGCCGCTCGCCGCCTCGATGGACACCGTGAAGGCGGTTCCCAGGGGCGAGCGGTTGTCGCTCACCATGAGGGGGAGCTCCAGCTGGCGGCAGCGCTCCTCGGTGAGCGTGAGGCAGATGAGGCCGCGCGCGTGCGTGGCCATGAAGTTGATCGCCTCGGGCGTGACGAAGTCCGCGGCGAGCACCAGGTCGCCTTCGTTCTCGCGGTCCTCGGCGTCGGCGAGGACCACCATGCGGCCGCGGCGGATCTCGTCGATGAGGTCCTGGGGCGGGCTCAATGTCGTGCTGGCTGTCATGTCGGGCCTCCGGGAAGCCCTCTATTTTGCCATCAAGCGCTCGACATATCTCGCGAGCAGGTCCACCTCGACGTTCACGCGGTCCCCGACCGCCAGCTTTCCGAGGGTCGTCACGGCGAGCGTATGGGGGATGAGGTTCACCTCGAAACGCCCCTCGCCCACGTCGTTGGTGGTGAGGCTCACGCCGTCGACCGTGACGCAGGCCTTGCGCGCGACGTAGCGCGAGAGCTCCGCCGGCAGCTCGACCTCCAGGCGAACGCTCCCGCCCAGGTCCTCGAACGCGGTCACCCGGCCTACGCCATCGACGTGGCCCGCCACCAGGTGGCCGCCCAGGCGGTCGCTCGCGCGAAGGGCCTTCTCGAGGTTCACCGCCCGGCCGGCCGCGAGGCCATGGGTCACCGAAAGGGTGTGCGCCGAGGCGTCGGCCTCGAATCCTTTCGCATCGCGCGCGACCACCGTGAGGCAGACGCCCTGCACGCAGATGGAATCGCCCGCGGCCACGTCTTCCAGGCCGAGGCCCGGCGCCTCGATCGCGAGGCGGTGCCCGTCGCCGCTCGGAACGGCGCTTGCGATGCGGCCTACGGCCGCGACGATGCCCGAGAACATCAGGCGCCGAACCTTGCGGTCACGCGGAAATCCCCGCCCAGGGAGCGCACGTCCACGATGCGCGGGCGAAGCGCCTCGGAAAGCCGCGCGGGCTCCGGCAGCACGAAGAGCGCCTGCGCCTCGTCGCCGAGGATGAGCCCCGCATAGTAGATGACGAGCTCGTCCACCACGCCCGCCGCGATGAGCGAGCCCATGAGCTTGCCGCCCGTCTCCGCGGTGACCTCGTTGAACCCCTTGTCGCCCAGCACCTTCGCCACCGCCGCGAGGTCGCTCTTGCCTTCGCCCGGGACCCGCACCACTTCCGCGCCCTTCGCCTCGAGGCTCGCTCGCTTCGCCTTGTCGTCGCTTACGGTGAGGATGAGCGGGGGCACGCCGGCCAGGATCTTCGCGGTGAGCGGCATTTCGAGCCGGTTGTCGATCACCACGCGGCGCGGCTGGCGCGAACAGGGCACGTGGCGAACGGTGAGCTCGGGATCGTCCTGGCGCACGGTGCCGATGCCGGTCAGCATGGCGCACGAGCGCGCGCGAAGGCGATGCACGTCGCGGCGCGCTTCCTCGCCCGTGATCCAGCGGCTCTCGCCCCCGGAGAGGGCGATGCGCCCATCGAGGGAGGATGCGGCCTTCACCCGGAGCCAGGGACGGCCGCGCTGCATGCGCGAGAGGAAGCCGCGATGGGCCTCGCGGGCCTCGTCGGCCATGAGGCCCACGTCCACGGCGATGCCCGCCTCGCGAAGCCGTGCGAAGCCGCGGCCCGCCACCTCGGGGTTGGGATCCTCCAGCGCGGCCACCACGCGCGCCACCCGGGCCTTCACCAGCGCTTCCGCGCAGGGCCCCGTGCGCCCGTGATGCGCGCAGGGCTCGAGCGTCACGTACGCGGTCGCGCCTTCGGGCGATTCGGTGGCCGCCTGCAACGCCCGCACCTCCGCGTGCGCCTCACCGGCGCGCTCGTGCCAGCCCTCGCCGATCACGCGGCCGCCCTTCGCGAGGACGCATCCCACGTTGGGGTTGGGCGTGCAGGTGTCACGCCCGCGCTCCGTCAGCGCGAGCGCGCGCGCCATGAAGGCGAGGTCGGTGCCGCTCCACGTGGCAGTGGTCGTCATGGGGTCAATCCGAAAGCGGGAGCTACTTCGTGTCGCGAACCTCGCGGATCGCGTCGCGGAAGTCGTCGGGATCGGAGAAGCTCTTGTAGACCGAGGCGAAGCGGATGTAGGCGACCTTGTCGAGCTTGCGAAGCTCCTCCATCACCATCTCGCCCAGGCGGCGGGAATCGATCTCGCGCTCGCCGAGGGCGAGCACCTTCTGCTCGATCCTCTGGATCGCGGCGTCCACCAGCTCGGTATTGACCGGGCGCTTGTGCAGCGCCCGCTGGAAGCCCGTGCGCAGCTTCGGGCTCGAGAAATCCTCGCGCACGCCGTCGGTCTTCACGATCTGCGGCATGCGAAGCTCCGCCGTCTCGTAGGTCGTGAAGCGCTTGTTGCAGACCTGGCAGCGGCGCCGGCGGCGGATCGAGTCGCCCTCCTCGCTCACGCGCGAGTCGATGACCTGCGTGTCCTCGGCGCTGCAGAAGGGGCACTTCACGCGGCGGCCCTGCCTTTGCGGGCGCCGCCGCCATACCCATACGAGGCCCACATCGCGGGGCCGTACACGGGAAACTTCGCGCAGAGCTCCTTCACGGCGCCGGCCACCCTCGCCGCATCGCCCGGCGCGTCCAGCACGTCGGCGATGAAGTTCGCGACCTGCACGCTCTCGGCCTTGCCGAAGCCGCGCGTGGTCATGGCGGGCGAGCCCACGCGGATCCCGCTCGTGACGAAGGGCTTCTCGGGATCGTTGGGGATCGCGTTCTTGTTCACGGTGATGTGCGCCTCGCCAAGCGCCGCCTCGGCCTCCTTGCCCGTCGTCTTCTTCGCCCGCAGGTCCACGAGGAACATGTGGCTCTCGGTGCGGCCGGACACCACTCGCACGCCGCGCTGCACGAGGGTCTGGGCGAGCGTGGCGGCGTTCTCCATCACTTGCTGCTGGTACTGCTTGAAGGAGGGCTGCAGCGCCTCCTGGAACGCCATCGCCTTGGCGGCGATCACGTGCATGAGCGGGCCGCCCTGGAGCGACGGGAACACCACGGAGTTGAGCGCCTTCTCGTGCTGCGCGCCCGCGAGCACGATGCCCCCGCGGGGACCGCGGAGCGTCTTGTGCGTGGTGCTCGTCACGAAATCGGCGATGCCGATGGGCGAGGGATAGAGCCCCGCCGCGACGAGCCCCGCGTAGTGGGCCATATCCACGAAGAAATACGCGCCCACGTCGTCCGCGATCTCGCGGAACCTCTTCCAGTCGATGCGAAGCGCGTACGCAGAGGCGCCCGCCACGATCATGCGCGGCTTGTGCTCCCTCGCGAGGTCGCGCACCTGGTCGTAGTCGATCTCTTCCTTCGCGTTCAACCCGTACGCCACGGCCTTGAAGAGCTTGCCGGAGAGGTTCACCGCGGCGCCGTGCGTGAGGTGCCCGCCGTGGGCGAGCGACATGCCGAGGATCGTGTCGCCGGGCTTCAGCACCGAGAGGTACACGGCCTGGTTCGCCTGCGAGCCCGAATGCGGCTGCACGTTGGCGTACTCGGCGCCGAAGAGCTTCTTCACGCGCTCGAGGGCGAGGGACTCGGCCACGTCCACGAACTCGCAGCCGCCGTAGTAGCGCTTGCCCGGATAGCCCTCGGCGTACTTGTTGGTGAGGACGCTCCCCTGCGCGGCGAGCACCGCGGGGCTCGCGTAGTTCTCGCTCGCGATGAGCTCGATGCCCTCTTCCTCGCGGCGGAATTCCGCGGTGATGGCGTTCCAGAGCGCGGGATCGGCGCTCGCGATGGTTTGCGCGTCGGGGAACATCTCACGAAGTCCTTGAATGAGCTTGAATTTTATCACCGAATCGGTCGACGACCCGGCCTTCGCCCAGGACCGCGAGGTACGGGAGGCCGAACGACTCGAGCCACTCGAGCCCGCGAGCCTCGCCCATCACCATCGCCACCGTCGTGGCGCTGCCAGCCACGAGGCAGGTCGCGGCGTGCACGGTGACCGACTGGAAGCCTCGCGCGCTTCGCCCGGTGCGCGGATCGAGCACGTGGCAATGGCGCACGCCGTCCACCTCGATGAAGCGCTCGTAGTCGCCGCTCGTGGCGATGGCCCCCGATTCGATGTCGAGGGTGGCCACGACGCGCGTGGCGTCGCGAGGATGGCGGATGCCGACGCGCCATGGCGCGCCGCCCGCCTGCGGGCCCACGACCATGAGGTCGCCCGCGAGGTTCACGAGGGCGCTCGCGATTCCGGCCTCGCGAAGAACGAGCGCCGCGCGATCGACGGCGTACTCCTTGCCGAAGCCGCCGAAGTCGAGCTCCATGCCGGGATCGCGAAGGCGCACGCCGTCGGGGCCGACCTCGACGCGTTCCCAGCCCACCCGCGCCGTGAGCGGCGCGAGCTCGTCGTCGGTAGGGACGCGGCTCACTTTGAAATCCCACGCGCGCCGCAGAACGCCCGAGGTGGCATCGAACGCACCGTCGCTTTGCCGCCAGCAGGTGTCGGCGTAGGCGATGAGGCCTCGCGTTTCCGCGTCGATCGGGACGCTCACCCGCCCGGCGTTGGCGTTGATGCGCGAAACCACGCTGCCGGCGCGGTAGCGCGAATACTTCTCCTCGATGCGCTGCACCTCCGCGATGGCGCGCGCGGCGGCGTCCTCGGCGAGCGCCGCATCCTCCGAGTGCACCTGGATCTCGTTGTCCGCGGCCATGGCGCGGAACGAGAAGCGCCGCAGCGTCACGGCGCCCTAGAAGGGGTAGCGGACCCCCACGATGCCGTACACCGCGCGCAGCGTCTCGAAGGCCGGCGAGCCCGAGCCGCCGAAGCGCAGGTCGCGCGCATTGTGCACATACCCCAGCGTACCCTCGATCGCGATCCCGCGTTCGAAGCGGCGCGTCACGCGAAGCGACGGCGAGAGGCCGCCCCAGGCGCCCAGGCGCTGGTCGCTGGAAAGGATCGCGGGCGGGGGATTCGTGGCGACCGGCGAATAGAAATCCGCGGCTTCCTGCGTGTAGTAGCGAAGCGCCGGGCGCACCGACCAGCGCTCGCCGAACGCCTGCTCCCAAGCGGCCTCGAGCGTATGGGCGCGGATGCCCCAGTCGTCGCGGTAGTAGCGGTAATCGACCTGGAGCGTGCCGCGGACCTCAGGGAAATGCCGGCGATAGCGCGTGAGCCACGTGAGCGTGTCGCGATGGTCGGGCCGCGTGTCGGGAAGGAGCAGCGGGATGCCGGTCTCGAAGAACGTGAACGTGAGCTTGTAGGGGTCGTTGTACCAGCCGCGGCCCTCGGCGCGGGTGACCGTGCTCTGCACGATGGCCACGGGCGAGACGACCTGGGTGATGCCCACGAGGTATTCCTTCGTGTCGCGCCTTTCGTGGAGCGTGGGGTCGTTGCGCGAGCCCACCCGGTCGTTGGACTTACCGTAGCCCGCGGCGAGCGTTGTGTTGCGCTGGTTGAGGCTCCATTCGGCGCCCAGGCCGAAGGCGCGCGAGTTGTAGTCGTTCTCGTCGGAGATGGCGCGCGAGACAGACAGCGCGAAATCCCCGAAGCGCCGCGTGACCTTGGCGTCGGCGGTGTTGCGCCGGTCGGTGATGGATGCCGAGCTGATCGAGTTCACGGGGCGCCCGCTCACGTTGGTGACGAGCTGGGGGCTCGCGCCGCTGATGATGTCCACGGCCGCGCTCGCCTCGACCTCCCACACGTCCTGGATCGTGCCGTGGGCCCAGATCACCGGCTCGGTGATCTTCATGAGGCCCTTTTCCTTGTAGCCCAGGACCGTGAAGCCCATCTCGTTCGCCTCGGCGGCCACCGCCCGCGCGGGGATCGCGGCGATCGGCAGCGCGAGCGCCGCCGTCATGAGCGCCTGCAGGGGCGAAGCGCGCTCGCGCTCAGTTGCAGCCACAGCCGCCCCCGCCCACGGAAGCCCCGCCGCTCGCGGCCTCCTTCGCCGAGTAGACCTTCTCGAGCGCCCGCGACATGCCGGGCGACGGGTCGAAGGCCATGTCGTCGCGCGCAAGGTAGCCGCGCTGGTAAGGCGCGACCGCCGTGCATCCGCAAAGCATCGCGGCGGCGAGCGCCGCCAGCCAGCGCTTCATGAAGGCTCCTTCATCAACGCGTCGATCTCCCCGCGCAGCTCGCCCGCGGTCTCGCCGGTGAAGCCGCGGTGCACCTTGCGCACGATGCCCTTGCGGTCCACGAGGTAGCCGCTCGGCATCGCCTTCACGTCGAAGCCGCGCGCCGCGGCATCGCCGGGGTCGGCCACCAGCGGGAAGCTCACCGCGACCTTGCCGAGGAAGCGCCGCGCATCTTCGGCGGACACGTCCTTGTTCACGCCCACGACGACGAAGCCCTGGTCGCGGCGCTCGCGGTAGAAGCCTTCCAGCGCGGGCATCGACAGGCGGCACGGCACGCACCACGATGCCCAGAAATCCACGTACACCACCTTCCCGCGAAAGCTCGCGAGCGCGAGGCTCGCCGCCGGATCGTCCAGGCGCGGAAGCGCGAGCGCCGGGGCCGCGCCGCCCGCCTCGACGGCGAGGGCGCCATGGCAGGCGAGGAGCAGGACCGCCGCGAGGAGCCCGCGCATCAGAAGGGCTGCTTCTGGATGGCCTTGGTCACCTGGAAGCCTTCGGCGGTGTAGGTGATCGTTCCATGCGAGGCGTCGCTGAAGCTGAGCGTGGCCGTGCCCACCTGCGAGACGCTTCCCGCCTTGAACGCGCCGGTGGCCGGTGCGCCGCTCACGCGATAGAGCGAGCCGGTGAAGACCGTGGACGAGGTCCAGGAGCCGCCGGGCATCACGAACCATGCCGGCCGGTTGGGGGTGTCATAAGCGTAGATCACCGCGAAAAGGGTTCCCGATGGGTGCTGTACGAGATTGAGGCCCCATCCGGATTCAAGCCCGTCGAACCAGAGGTCGGTGTAGTCGAACTGCGGCTGCGGGGGCATGCTGCCGCCGCCGCCGCCCATCATCCCGCCTCCGCCGCCCTGCAGGCTCGCGATGTACGCCGAGATATCCGCGGCATCGGCCGCGGTGATCTGCGAGGCGAAGGGCCTCATGACCCCGACGATCGAGAGCGCCGTGATGATGAGACCCGGGTTGTTCGCCGTGAACTCCGGCCCGCCCGCGGGCGGGAAGCCGTGGCAGGCGCGGCAGATCGAGTTGTAGAGCTGCTCGCCATGGGAGGCGCTTTGCGCGAAGGAGGCGGATGCGGCCGCGAGCGCCGCGGCGGCGAAGAGATTCGTGACACAACGTTGCATTCGAGGCGATTCCGGTGGGGTAGGCGCGCTGTCAACAGCCCCGGCGCGCGCACTATTCCGCCTATAATGCCCCGGTTCCCGAGGAGAGTCCGCGTGTCCTTCCTGCTGCGCTTCTCGCGCCTCATCGATGCCCTGAACGAACGCATCGGCAAGGCCGTCTACTGGCTCGTGCTCGCGATGGTGCTGATCAGCGCCGGCAACGCCATCGTGCGCAAGCTCTTCAACTACAGCTCCAACGCCTACCTCGAGGCGCAGTGGTACCTCTTCTCGGCGGTGTTCCTGCTCGCCGCGGGCTATACGCTGCTGCGCAACGAGCACGTGCGCATCGACGTCATCGCCGGGCGCCTTTCGCCGCGCGCCCAGGCCTGGATCGACATCTTCGGCACGCTCTTCTTCCTGCTGCCCATGGCCACCCTCATCATGTGGCTCTCCTGGCCCGTGTTCGTGCAGATGTACGTGCACCACGAGATCTCGGGCAGCGCCGGGGGCCTCCCGCTCTGGCCCGCGCGCCTTCTGCTGCCCGTGGGCTTCGCGCTCCTCGTGCTCCAGGGGATCTCGGAGCTCATCAAGCGCGTCGCGTTCATCGCGGGCGCCGGCCCCGACCCCATCAAGCGCCACGACGCGCACGCGGCGGAGCTGGAGCTCGCCGAGGAGATCCGCCGGATGGCCGAGGGAAAGAGCGCGTGACCGCCTTCCTCATCGCCAACATCGCCCCGATCATGTTCGGGTCGCTGATCGTGGTGCTCCTCGTGGGCTACCCGGTCGCCTTCGCCCTCGCCTTCAACGGCATCTTCTGGGGCCTGGTCGGCATCCAGCTGGGGCTGCTCGACGCCTCGCTCTTCCAGGCGCTGCCCGAGCGCCTCTGGGGCGTGATGTCCAACGACACGCTGCTCGCCGTGCCGTTCTTCACCTTCATGGGGCTCATCCTCGAGCGAAGCGGCATGGCCGAGGACCTCCTCGACACCATCGGGCAGGTGTTCGGCCCCTTGCGAGGCGGCCTCGCATTCGCGGTGATCTTCGTGGGCGCGCTGCTGGCGGCGACCACCGGGGTCGTCGCTGCGTCCGTCATCTCCATGGGCCTCATCTCGCTGCCCATCATGCTGCGCTACGGCTACGACCGGCGCTTCGCCGCGGGGGTGATCGCGGCCTCGGGGACGCTCGCGCAGATCATCCCGCCGTCCCTCGTGCTCATCATCATGGCCGACCAGCT
>Ga0070713_100003206_pt1 | contig 10770 bp, 8 predicted proteins | sample LARL82metaG_FD_65465 | JGI IMG/M metagenome (GOLD analysis project Ga0070713, IMG submission 65465) | Corn, switchgrass and miscanthus rhizosphere microbial communities from Kellogg Biological Station, Michigan, USA - LAR L8-2 metaG | ecosystem: Host-associated > Plants > Roots > Rhizosphere ... | reverse complement strand
CGCCGTGGTCGAGGGCGTGGGCGACCACGGCTGCGAGTACATGACCGCCGGCGTCGCCGTGGTGCTGGGTCCGACCGGACGCAACTTCGCGGCGGGCATGAGCGGCGGCGTCGCCTACGTACTGGACGAGAACGGCCACTTCTCGGAGCGCTGCAACCACGGCATGGTCGAGCTGGAGGACGTCGTCGAGGACGAGGACGTCGAGACGCTGCGCTCACTGGTGCAGCGGCACGCCGACTACACCGGGTCGACGGTCGCCGAGCGGCTGCTGGCGAACTGGGAGACCAGCCTGCGCAGCTTCGTCAAGGTGATGCCGGTCGACTACAAGCGCGTGCTGCTGGCCCGCCGCAACGTGTCGCTGGAGCTGGTCGGATGACAACCCCCGCGCCGGAGGCGCGCCTGGCCCGCGCCGCGCAGCAGCGCCACCCCGGAGGGCGGGTCCGTGGGTAAGTTGGGCGGCTTCGTCGAGTTCCATCGCAAGCTCCCCCCGCGGCGCCCCGTCGACGAGCGCGTCAACGACTACCGCGAGGTCTACCTGCCCTTCCCCGCCGAGGCGGTGCGCGAGCAGGGCGCCCGCTGCATGGACTGCGGCATCCCCTTCTGCCACAACGGCTGCCCGCTCGGCAACCTCATCCCCGAGTGGAACGACCTGGCCTACAAGGACGACTGGGAGGCCGCCATCGGCCGCCTCCACCACACCAACAACTTCCCCGAGTTCACCGGCCGCATCTGCCCTGCGCCCTGCGAGCCGGCCTGCGTGCTCTCCATCAACGACGACCCGGTCACCATCAAGCAGATCGAGGTCTCGATCGTCGATCGCGCCTGGGAGGAGGGCTGGGTGCAGGCGCAGCCGCCCTCGCACCGCACCGGCAAGCGCGTCGCGGTGATCGGCTCCGGGCCCGCCGGACTCGCGGCCGCGCAGCAGCTCAATCGCGCCGGCCACTGGGTCACCGTCTACGAGAAGGACGACCGCATCGGCGGCCTGCTCCGCTACGGCATCCCCGACTTCAAGTTGGAGAAGTGGGTGGTCGACCGCCGCCTCGAGCAGATGAGCGCCGAGGGCGTCATCTTCGAGACCAATTACGACATCGGCGTCGACGTCACCGCCGAGGACCTGATGAAGCGCTTCGACGCGGTGGTGCTCTGCATCGGCGCGCAGCATCCGCGCGACGTCGGCGTGCCGGGGCGCGAGCTGGACGGCGTGCACTTCGCCATGGAGTACCTGCCGCAGCAGAACAAGCGCGTCGCGGGTGACCTCATCCCCGCCGGCCGTACCATCACCGCCGTCGGCAAGCGGGTGATCATCCTCGGCGGCGGCGACACCGGCGCCGACTGCCTGGGCAACGTGCACCGCGAGAAGTGCGCCTCGGTGCACCAGTTCGAGGTCATGCCCGCGCCGCCCGACGAGCGTGCGTCCGACAATCCCTGGCCGGCCTGGCCGGTGATCATGCGCACCTCGACAGCCCACGAGGAGGGCGGTGTGCGCGACTACTCGATCCAGACCACCGGCTTCAGCGGCGGCGACGGCAGGGTCGAGAAGCTGCACGCGGTGCGCGTCGAGTCCAAGCTGGTCGACGGACGGCCGCAGTTCGTGCCGGTGCCGGGCAGCGAGTTCGAGATCGACTGCGACCTGGTGCTCATCGCCGCCGGCTTCGTGCACCCGGTCCACGAAGGACTGGTGCACGACCTCGGCGTCGAGCTGGACGCACGCGGCAACGTCAGGACCGACGAGGCGCTGATGTCGAGCGTGCCGGGCGTCTTCGCCGCCGGCGACTCGCACCGCGGCGCTTCGCTGGTGGTCTGGGCCATCGCCGAGGGGCGGCAGGCCGCGCGGGGGGTCGACGAGTACCTGATGGGCGCCACCCGGCTGCCCCAGACGCTGCGCTCGATCGCCTGAGCGACGCGCCGCCCGCGTGATCCGATCCGGGCCGCGCGACGTAGTTGTCAGGAGGGCGGCCCTGCCGTAGTGTTCCGCGCCGGGGTCGCCTTTCTCCGCATCCGACGCAGCCGGCTGGGCTGAAACGCTCAGCCGCTCAGTCCCGGCAGGCCGCTGGCCGCAGCCAGGTCGAGCGCGTGGTTGACGAGCAGGGGCACGCGCGGGCCCATCAGGTCGAAGCCCTCCCCCACCGTCTGGCCCATCAGGAAGCGGGCGTGGATGCCTTCGGCGACGATGGCCAGCTTGTAGTAGCCGAGGCAGGTGTACCAGTCGAGCTTCGAGAGGTCGCGGTCGTTGGTGGTGTCGTAGGCGCGCACCAGCTCGTCGCGGGTGGCGAAGCCGTCCTGGCGCGTGATCGGCGCCAGCGCCATGCCCTCGACGAGGTCGACCTTGTCGGTGCGGTCCGACCAGTAGACCATCAGCAATCCCAGGTCGGCGAGCGGGTCGCCGAGGGTGCACATCTCCCAGTCGAGGATGGCGCAGATGCGCGAGGGATCGCCGGGCGCGAACATCACGTTGTCGAGCCGGTAGTCGCCGTGCACGATGCCGGGCGGGCCCTGCTCGGGCAGCCCGTCCTGCAGGCGGCGGCGCAGTTCCTCCATCTCCGGCAGCTCGCGCGTCTTGCTGAACTCCCACTGCTGCCACCAGCGGTTGACCTGGCGCTGCAGGTAGCCGGCGGGCTTGCCGAAGGTGTCGAGGCCGACGGCGGCGGGCTCGATGGCGTGCAGGCGCCCCAGCGTCTCGATGAGCACGCGCGAGAGCTCGGCGCGCGTCTGCGGCGTGTCGGCATAGTCGTCGGGGATGCGCTCGCGGATGATGTGGCCGCGCACGCGCTCCATGACGTAGAACTTGACGCCGAGCACGTCCGTGTCGGTGCAGAGGCCGACCGTCTGCGGCACCGGGATGTCGGTGGGGCCGAGCGCGCTGATGACCCGGTACTCGCGCTCCATGTCGTGCGCGGTGGGCAGCACGTGGGCCAGCGGCGGGCGGCGCAGCACCCAGTCGCGCGCGTCGTCGGCGATGACGTAGGTGAGGTTGGAGCGGCCGCCGGCGATGACCGCGGCGCGCAGCGGGCCGTGCACGCCGCCGACCAGCGGGTCGAGCCAGCGGGTGACGGCGTCGAGGTCGAGTCCGGGCGGCGCGACGGTGCTCAGTTCCACGGCGCGGCTGAGGATGACGGATCGGAGGGCCGGGGCGCAAAGGCGGCATGATGGTCGTCCTCGACCCGCCATGACGACGCACCGCAGCTTCCTCGACTGGCCGCAGCCCATCCCCTTCGCCCATCGCGGCGGGGCCGGCGAGCATCCCGAGAACACCCTGCCCGCCTTCGCGGCGGCGGTGGCCATGGGCTACCGCTACCTGGAGACGGACGTGCACCTCACCGCCGACGGGGTGGTGATGGCCTTCCACGATGCCGTGCTCGACCGGGTCACCGACCGGGCCGGGCCCATCGCCGGGCTCAGCGCCGCGGAGGTGGAGGCCGCCGACGCCAGGTACGCGTTCTCGACCGACGGCGGCACGAGCTTCCCGCATCGCGGCCGGGGCGTGCGCGTGCCGCGCCTCGACGCGCTGCTCGACGCCTGGCCCGCGGTTCGGGTCAACATCGACCCCAAGTCGGACGCGGTGGTGGGGCCGCTGGTCGAGGTGCTGCGGCGGCACGACGCCTTCGACCGTGTCTGCGTGGGCTCCTTCTCCGACGCGCGCATCGCCCGGGTGCGCGGCTTGAGCGGGGGTGCCGTGTGCACCTCGATGGGGCCGCGCGCGGGCGCGGTGGCCTGGGCGGCGTGCCGCAGCGGGCGCATGCCGCGGCAGGGCGCGGACTGCCTGCAGATCCCGGTGTCGATGCGCGGGGTGCGCCTGGTCACGCCTGCGCTGCTGCGCGCGGCGCACCGCAGCGGCTTGAAGGTGCACGTCTGGACCATCGACGACGAGGCCGAGATGGAGCGCCTCCTCGACATGGGCGTCGACGGCATCATGACCGACCGCATCGGCCTGCTCCGCGACGTCATGCGGCGCCGCGGTGTGTGGGTCGACGGCTGATGCGCTACGCGGTGGGAACAGCCGGCTGCAGGCCGAGCTGCTTGCTCATGCGGTCGCGCAGGATGAACTTCTGCACCTTGCCGGTGACGGTCATGGGGAACTCGTCGACGAAGACGACGTAGCGCGGCACCTTGTAGTGTGCGATCTGCCCGTGGCAGAAGGCGCGCAACGCCTCGGCGTCCAGCGCCGCGCCGCCGCGCAGCCGCACGCAGGCGCAGACCTCCTCGCCGTAGCGCACGTCGGGCACGCCGACCACCTGCGCCTCGACGACGTCGGGATGGGTGTGCAGGAACTCCTCGATCTCGCGCGGATAGACGTTCTCGCCGCCGCGGATGACCATGTCCTTGATGCGCCCGACGATGTTGACGTAGCCCTCGTCGTCCATCACCGCCAGGTCGCCCGTGTGCATCCAGCGCGCCTGGTCGATGGCGCCGGCCGTGGCCTCGGGGTTGTCCCAGTAGCCGAGCATGACGCAGTAGCCGCGGGTGCAGAACTCGCCGGGCTCGCCGCGCGGCACGGTGCGGCCGCTGGTCGGGTCGACGATCTTCACCTCGACGTGATCGTGCACCTGGCCGACGGTGGTGCAGCGGCGCTCGACGCTGTCGTCGCTGCGGCTCTGAAAGGACACTGGCGAGGTCTCGGTCATGCCGTAGCAGATGGTGACCTCGGCCATGTGCATGCGCTCGACCACCTTGCGCATCACCTCGACTGGGCAGGGTGAGCCGGCCATGATGCCGGTGCGCAGCGTGCCCAGGTCGAACTCGGCGAAGCGCGGATGGTCGAGCTCGGCGATGAACATGGTGGGCACGCCGTGCAGGGCGGTGCAGCGCTCGGCCTGCACCGTCTCCAGCACCGCCAGCGGATCGAAGGCCTCACCGGGGATGACCATGCAGGCGCCGTGGGTGACGCAGGCGAGGTTGCCGAGCACCATGCCGAAGCAGTGGTAGAAGGGCACGGGGATGCAGAGCCTGTCCTCGGGCGTGAGACCCATGCGCTCGGCGATGAAGTGGCCGTTGTTGAGGATGTTGTGGTGTGAGAGGGTGGCGCCCTTGGGGAATCCCGTGGTGCCGCTGGTGTACTGGATGTTGATGGCGTCGTCGGGATCGCACTGCGCGGCGCGCTCGTCGAGCTCTGCGGCGGCGACGCCGTCGCCCGCCTGTTCCAGCTCACTCCAGGTGCGCTGGCCCGGGCGCGCCGCGTCGTCGAGGACGATCACCGTACGCAGCGAGTCGGGCGGGTCGCAGGCGGCGATCATGTCCAGGTAGTCGGAGCCCTTGAAGGCCGGCGAGGTGACCAGCCCGCTGAGGCCCGACTGGCGCAGCGCGTAGCCCAGCTCGCTGGTGCGGTAGGCCGGGTTGATGTTGACGAGGATGACCCCAACCCGGGCGGTGGCGAACTGCATCACCACCCACTCCCAGCGGTTGGGCGCCCAGATGCCGACGCGGTCGCCCTTGGCGAAGCCGAAGGCGATCAGCCCGCGGGCGACGCGGTCGACCTCGTCGAGCAGCTCCCCGTAGCTGAAGCGCCTCCCCTGGTGGCGGGAGACCAGTGCCTCGCGATCCCGGTGGGTGCGCGCCGCCTCCACGAAGAAGTCACCGATGCCGACGCCGAGCAGCGGCGTCGACGAGGCGCCGTGCACGTAGCTCGGCGCGGCGGTCCGGGCCGGCGCGGACGGCTGGGGCGGGGCGGTGGTGGCCATGCGCGGGCGTCCTCCTCGGCGGCTGCTGCGGCTGCGGCACTCGCGGCCGCCATTGTCCGCTCCGGGGCGGCCGTGCTCAAGGGGTGCCTTGACCGCCCTTGTGTGTTTGTCGTACAAACATCCTCACCCATGGCTGCCGTCGCCACCGCCGCCCGCCACAGCGCCCGGGCCACCCGCACCTCGGGCCGGCGCACGCGTTCGCAGCTGCTCGACGCGGCCTCGCGCCTGTTCCGCGCCCGCGGCCTGGCCGACGTCGCCCTCACCGAGATCGCCGCCGCCGCCGACGCCTTCCCCAGCCAGGTGACCTACTACTTCGGCAGCAAGGAGGCGCTGTTCGTCGAGGCCGCCTGCCGCGACGTGCTCCACGCGGCCGCGGCGGTCGAGGCCGCTGGACGCCGCACCCGGACGCGCGAGCAGTACGCGCGGCGCCTCACCGAAGTGGCCCTCGACTCCCCCGCCCTGCTCACCTTCGCCGAGGCGCTGTTGCTGGCCCGCACGCGCAGCGAGCTGCGTCCGCTGATCGCGCGCACGCTCGACCGGCTGCACGACGAGGGGGCGCGCGCCGTGGACGACCACTACCGCGCCCGCCGCTGGACGCTGCAGGCGCCCGCCGCCGCCGTGGCCCGCGGCTTCTGGGCCACCGTGCTCGGCATCGCCCTGGAGAGCGCCGGCGCCGGTGGCGCCTTCGACCTGGCCGCGGCGCAGTCCGCGGTGCTCGCCACCCTGACCGTTTCGGCAACGCCGCGGAGGCCCCGACCATGACCCTGCCCAGCGATCCCGGGACCCGCCACATCCCGCTCGTCGAGGACGACGACTGGTACGCGCCCGACGAGCACCTGCAGTGGCTGGCGCGGCGCACCCTTGGCGAGTCGATCTGGCCGGTGGCGAAGTCCGCATTGCAAGACGCGGGGCGCCTGGTGCCCACCGTCATCGAGCCGCTCGCCGCGCAGGCCGACAAGCATCCGCCGGTGCTGCACCAGTTCAACCGCCGCGGCGAACGCGTCGACGAGATCGAGTTCCATCCCGCCTACAAGGAGCTGGAGCGCACCGTGCTGCAGTTCGGCGTGGTGCGGGCGGGGTTCAGCAGCGGCTGGCGGGGGTTGCAGGGACGCGCGCCGCGCACCCTGATCGCGGCATTGGAGTACATCGTGCTGCAGGCTGACCAGGCGGTCACCGGCTGCCCCATCGGCATGATGTCGGCGGGCGCGCGCGCCCTGGAGCGCAACGACGCGCAGCTCGCTGCGCGCTACGTGCCGCGCATCGCCGACGACACCGGCAATCACCTCACGGTGGCGATGTTCCTCACCGAGAAGGCGGGCGGCTCCGATGTCGGCGCCAACGAGACCGTGGCGGTGCGCCAGGACGACGGCACCTACCGCCTGCACGGCGAGAAGTGGTTCGCGTCCTGCCCGCATTCGGACCTGGTGCTGGTGATGGCGCGTCCCGAAGGTGCGGGCGCGGGAACGCGTGGACTGGGACTGTTCCTCATGCCGCGGGTGCTCGACGACGGGACCCGCAACGCGTACATCCTGCACCGCCTCAAGGACAAGTACGGCACGCGCGCCATGGCCTCGTCCGAGCTGGGGCTGCGCGGCGCGCTGGCCTGGCCGGTCGGCGACATCACGCGCGGCATGAAGCAGATGCTCGACATGGTCAACCTCACCCGCGTCGGCATCGCCACGGCGACGGCCGGCGCGATGCGGCGGGCCACCTTCGAGTCGCTGCAGCACGCACGCGCGCGGTCGACGTTCGGGCAGCCGCTGCACCTGCACCCGCTGATGCGCGACACGCTCGCCGAGCTCGTCGTCGACTCCACCGCGGGCTTGACCGCGGCGCTCGCCGTCGCCGAGGCGCTCGACCGCACCGACGCCGGCGAGCCCGGCTGGGAGGGCACCCTGCGCCTGCTCACCCCGCTGCTCAAGATGCACGGCACTGAACGAGCGGTCCACACCGTGCGCGAGGCCATGGAGGTGCGCGGCGGCAACGGCTTCATCGAGGACTGGCCCAACGCGCGCCTGCTCCGCGACGTCTCGGTGCACGCCATCTGGGAGGGCCCGGGCAACATCATGGCCCTCGACGTGCTGCGCGCCCTCGCCCACGGCGCCGGCCCCGAGTTCCTCGCCGACCTCGAGCGCCGCGCCGAGACGGTGATGGGCGACGGCCCCATGGCCCCGCTCGCGCCCGCGCTGCTCGACCAGTCGCACCGCGTCGAGCGCGACATCGCGCGCCTCGCGCAGCTCGACCCTGAGGCGCAGCAGCTCCCGGTGCGCCGCCTGGCGCGCCGCATGTCCATGCTGGCCATCGGCACGCGCCTCGCCGAGCAGGCACGCGAGCACGCCGCCACGACGCGCAGCGGACGGCTCACCTGGCTGGCCTCGCGCTACATCGCGCGCCTCGGCGGTGAATCCGCGGTGGCAGCCATCGCCGACGATCCCGCCTGGCTGGCCCACGCCGAGCCGTTGCTCTACGGAGGGCCCGTGCCGGTGGAGGTCGGCGAGCGCGCGGCGCGCGCGGCCGCGGCAGCGCTGCATTCGTCCGCGCAACCCGCCGCCGTGTAAGAACATCGCTCGCGCCGCCACGGCATCCCGCATAATGCCGAGCCCTGGAGCGGCCACACAGGGGACACCGATGAGCGACGCGATCGAGCAGATGGTGCGCGAGGCCTACGCGGCGTTCGGCCGCGGCGACTTCGACGGCTACATGAGCGCCTGCACGGACGACTGGGCGTTCCACGTCCCCGGCAACTGCCGTGCCAGCGGCGACTACCACGGCCGCGACGGGCTCATGCAGATCGTGGCCACCGTCGGCGCGGTGGCGGGCGCGAGCTTCCGTGAGGACGTGCACGACGTCGTCGCCAACGACACGCACGCCATCGTGCTGGCGCAGCACTCGTTCGAGCGCGACGGGCAGCCGCACCAGTACAACACCGTGCACGTCTACCACCTGCGCGACGGCAGGCTCGCCGAGTGCTGGGAGTGCCCGGCGGATCACCTGGCCTTCGAGGCGGCCTGGGGGCCGAAGTAGCGGGAGCGACGCCGCGGGTTGGCGCGAACCCGCCGCCGTCGCCGCAGACTCCACCCCGCGGCCGTGACCACCAGCGCCGGCACCGCGAGCACCGGCCACGGGGCTGCCCCGTCGCTGTCCTCGAGCGAGGCGTCCGAGGCGCCGGCAATGGCCACGGCGGCGCGAACGCCGGGCAGGACCTGCCTCCACAGGGTGGAGCCTGCGCTGGTGGCGAGGAACACCAGGCCATCGGCCGAAGGCGCGACGGTCATGCCGGCCAGGTCCGCCACCCCGGGGACGCCGGCAACGCTGTCGTCGAGGGCGTGCCACGTCAGCCCTTGGTCGTAGGAGGCGGCGCCGCCCGCGGCGCCGGCGTTGGCGAAGATCACCAGCCGGCCGGCGAGGCGAAGGCCGTGGAGTCCGAAGAAGCTGGGACAGCACACGGTGTCGGTGACGTGCTCGCCGTCCTTCACCAGCGGTCCCCCCGATCCGGTGCGGCGTTCGGGAACGCGGATCACCGACCAGGTCATCCCGGCGTCGGTGCTCCGCCAGATGCCACCCTCGAAGCCGGTGCCGGCGTCGCCGGCCATCAACACGGTCGCCGTGCCGGGAATGGGCAGGAAGTCCCTGATGAACGGCCCGCCGGGGTACGCGGCGCGCACGAAGGGACCGCCGTCCTGCTTGACCCAGAGGTGGTAGTGGTCGAACGTCGAGTGCGGATCGGTGATGGGAGTGGCCAGGATGGTCTCGTGTCCACCGTGGCTCCACTCGCCGACCAGTGAGTAGCCATCCTCGGGGATGCCGTAGCTGTGCCAGCTCTCGTCGGGCAGCACCGCGCGACGCACCGCCCGCGAGACGCTGAAGAGGATGGTGTCGGAGACGATGGTGACCATGCCCGACTCGGGGGACACCGGATTCCAGGATCGCCCGTCGTCGGTGCTGCGCCAGAGACCGGCGTCCCCGGCGACGAAGATCCAGCGCCCCTGGCCGTGGTGCCAGATGGCGGCGCTGTGGAGCCCGCCGGCGGGGGTGTCATGGACGGACCATGACCTCCCCCCGTCGGTGCTCAGGTAATAGCCGCCACCGGCGACCGGCGCGAACACGAACCGCGGGTCCTGCCAGTCGACATCCAGCTGATCGATGCTGAACTTGGCCCCGGGCAGCCCGCCGGTGAAGGTCCATCGCGGGACCGTCAGCCCGTGCAGGACCGCGTGGAAGCCGGGCGGTTCACCCGATGCCGATGTCGATGCCGCCGGCGGAGTCTGGGCCAGTGCCAGGTGGGGAGCGGCGAGCTGCACGCCCAGGAAGGTCAGGCAGGCCAGCACGCGGATGCGCATTTTCACGGTCGTCACTGGTCGTGAGGGCAGGTGAAGAACCCGGGGGAGTTCGGCCACACCGTGCACGGCTCGACCTGGAAATCGAAGGTGGCGATGGGCACCGTGGACGGCTGCACTCCGGCCTGCGCCACGCTGTCGGTCTCCCGGTCAGGATGATCGAAGATGCGGATCTCGTGCGCGCTCACGTCGGTGAGCTGGTTGACGTCGAACCAGAAGAACGTGTTGCCGTGGGTGATCCCTGCCAGCGCGCTGCCGGGACCGCCGGCCACCAGCGTCTGGTCTGGTACCGCGCCGGCAGACTGACGGTCTCCGGGAAGGTTGTTGGCCAGGTCGAAGACGTTGACCGTCACGGTGTGCGCTGTTCCTGGCCGTTGCTCGCCCTCGTAACCCAGGAAGAACTCGGCGTCCGCACCGGTCCCGAGAACGGTCTGCGGCGTGCAGCTGTCGTCGAGGTAGACCAGGCCGGAATCGCACGCCCCCTGCGGGCTCGCCTCACCGGCGATCCAGTCCTGGTGCATCCCGTTGGGCGCCGTACCGCCGCTGATCGTGTTCCCGCCCCAGTCCTTGAAGTTCCAGTTGAAGGCGTCGAGGGTGAAGTCGCCGGTGGTCGTGTCGCCCTGCTGGCCGGCAGCGGTCTTGGTCAGGCCACTCGGGTTGGAGGTGACGTACCACTCCTGCGGGTGCGCGTACGTGTTCCCCTGGCAAGGCCAGGCCGTCCCGTCGCTGCACTCGATCGTGGAGTACCCGATCGCCGA
>Ga0070713_100003205_pt1 | contig 10771 bp, 3 predicted proteins | sample LARL82metaG_FD_65465 | JGI IMG/M metagenome (GOLD analysis project Ga0070713, IMG submission 65465) | Corn, switchgrass and miscanthus rhizosphere microbial communities from Kellogg Biological Station, Michigan, USA - LAR L8-2 metaG | ecosystem: Host-associated > Plants > Roots > Rhizosphere ... | reverse complement strand
GCTGCGCAGGTGCGTGCTGACGGTGTTCAGCGAGACGGACAGCTCGCCGGCGATCTCGGGCCGGGACAAGTTCGTCGGCAGATACCGCAGCACCCGCAGCTCGCCCGGGCTGAGCTCCTCCGCCGGCGGCAGTGAAGACTGCTCCCGGGCCGCCGGGGACGAACCGTGCAAGACGTCGAGGACGTCGGCGAGCAGCGCGGCGTGCGCGGTCGCATGGTGCGGCAGGGCCTCCAGCAGCCCGGCCGAGCCGGTCATCGCGAACGGCAGCACCAGCCGGTCAGATTCGGCGAGGGCCAGCGCCCGTTCCGCCGCCTGGTTCGCGGCGCGCTGGTCACCGAGCTGAAGGTGGGCGAGCCCGGCCACCAGGTGCGCCTCCAGGACCGTGACGTAACCTATGACCGGTGCCGTGCCATCCAGGACATCGGCCACCGCGGCCAGGGCCGCGGCCGGATCGCCTTCCGCGAGGCAGATCACCGCGAGCGCGTTACGGATCTCACCGGAGCTGGCCCGCTCGTCATCGAGCGCCGCGAGCGCCGCCCGGGCCTCGCCGGTCATCCCGAGGCGGGCCTGCGTGGCCAGCAGCCAGCGGGTGGTCCGGGTCGCCAGCGCCTGCGAGTCCACTAGCTGCGATCCCAGGTATTCGGCCGTGCCGAACTCCTCGAGCGCTTCATGGCGGCGGCCGCGGCCGGCGTGCAGCATCCCGGCCGTCTGGTGCAGCAGCAGCGTGATGTCCGGCCCGGTATCTGTCCGCAGGGCCTGTCTGGTTCGTTGCAGCCATCGCTCGCCCTCGTCGAACTCACCCGTCCAGACCATCGTGCCGGCGAGCATTATCAGCGCGGGTGCGATCACCGGTTCCGCGCCCCAGCCGTGCCGCTCGGCGAGCGCGATCGCCTCGCGGCAGCGCACCTGGGTCGCGGCGAACGAGTGGAGGACCAGCGATGCGAAACCGAGCTGCGCCAGGCAGCCGACTTCCAGGTAGGGGCGGCCGATCTCCCGGGCCAGGTCGGCGCCCTCCCGGAGGTGGCGTTCGGCGTCCGGCGCGTCTGGCCGCCCCAGCGTCCACGCCTCGGCGGTCCCCAGATTCATTAGCGCCACCGCGCGCAGGTCGCTGCCGAGCGCGATGTCCTCGTCGGATTGCCCCCTTACCGGGGAGGCGAGGAACCTGGCCTGCTCGATGACGCCGGGCAGGTAACCGCGCCGCCTGGCCAGCGCCAGCTGCAGCGACGCGATCGCCACCTGAAGGCGGCGCTGGCGATCTGGCGGCGTCGTCTCGGAGTACGTCTCGGCCACTGCCAGGTGGGCGGCCGCCTCGTCCAGGCGCCCCTGAGCAAGGTCACCCATCGCGCGCACCACGGCCAGCTCGGGGTGATCCGCGCCCGGCGGGAAGGCCCGCACCAGCGCCTGCATGGTCTGCCCTTGTCCGTCGAGCGTCAGGCTGAACGAATGGTCGGCGAGCAGCCGGGCCGCCTCCGGCCAGTCGCCCGCCGCCTGGGTGTGCCGGATCGCGTTGACCACCTGGCCCTGCACGGTGAACCATCCGGCGGCGCGCCGGTGCAGCGCGGGTACTTCTTCGGGCAGCGTCCGGCTCAACTCCAGCCGCAGGAGATCCGCGAACAGGTGGTGGTAGCGGAACCAGGTGCGCCCGGGGTCGAGCGATTCGACGAACGCGTTCGCATCTTCGAGACTCAGCAGGGTCTGTTCCGAGCCCGGGCGACCGGTCAGCAGGTCCGCCAGTTCACCGTTGACGCGATCGAGCAGGCAGGTGCGCAGCAGCAGATCCTGGACGTCGGCGGGCTGACGTTCGAGCATCTCGGCCAGCAGGTACTCGGCGACCATGCGGTCGCTGCCGGAGAACTCCGCGACGAACCGCTCCGGGTCGGGGTGGCCGACCAGGGAGAGCACCGCGAGCCGCAGGCCGGCGGCCCAGCCCTCGGTCCGCTGGTGCAGCAGCGCCGCCCCGGAGTCGGATAGCGCGATGCCGGAGGCGTCGAGCAGCTCACGGGTTTCGCGCTCGGTGAAGCGAAGATCCGCCGCGCGGATCTCGGCCAGCTCGCCGGCCAGGCGCAGCTGATGCAGTCGCAGCGGCACATCGTGGCGCGTGGTGAGGATCGCGTGCACGTTCGGGGGAAGGCTCGTCAGCAGCCGGGTGAGCTGAGCGAGAACCTCTGGCGAGTGCAGCTCGTGCAGGTCATCAATCACCAGCGTGACGCCGCCGGGAACGTCAGCGAGCTCCGACAGCACCCGGCCGGCCATCGCCGGTGCGTTGAAGTCGGGTGCCGCGGCCGACGGTTCCGCACGGCCGGTCGTGGCCGAAGCGCGACGAATCGCGTCGAGCAGGGCCAGCCAGAACTGCTGGGCGTCTTGCTGGCCGCGCTGCACCTGCACGAGGGCAAGCCGGCGCGGCTGGCCCGGACGGTCGGCCCAGGCGCGCAGCAGCGACGTCTTCCCGCTGCCGGCCGGAGCCGAGATGACCGTCACCCTGCTCACCGCCGCGCGATCCACGGCAGCGACTAGATCACCCCGGTCGATCAGCCGGGGAGCTCCTCGAGCCACCGTCACAGGGCCGCCCTGATATCCACGCCGACACCCTGACGCCGGTCACCCAGTCCTGGCACCTTCCTCCCTCGGTATCAAGCAAGTGAACGCGCTGTCAGCGGGACGCGAATCTCGGTTCTGGTGCAGTCTCATCCAACGCGCCGTCGGCGCGATCCCATCCCGTCGTGCATTGTCCGGGCCGTTGCCCGTGCACTCGGCGTCGCCTGGTCGGCCAGGCAGCCCGGCGTGCACTGCCGATCATGACCGCTCCACCGCCGGTCATCGCACGGCGTCGTCAGGCGAGCGAGGCGCCGGCGGGATATGAAGCGCCCCGCCCGTTCGAGACATACGTTACTGGGATGTGGACCGTTGACCCGCCGCCGCAATGGGTGGGCCGCGGGCAGGAACTCGCGGTCCTCCGTGCTGGTGTCGAGGCTCTCGGGCGCGGGGAGGGCACGGTGGTCTGGGTCGAGGGCGAACCCGGCATCGGCAAGTCGTCTCTGGCCGCTGAGGCCCTCGCGGCAGCCAGCGCCCCGGGGTGGGACATCGGGTGGGGGATCGCCGGCAAGCTCACCGAGCGGCTGCCGCTGCGCGTGATGCTGGACTGCCTTCAGGTACGGCCGGGTTCATCGGACCCGCGGCGCGCGCAGGCCGCCGACGTGCTCCGCAGCCTGCGGCAGGAGCTGTTCGCAAACGGCGGCGCTTCGGTTACCGGGATCGAGGTGCTGGTCGGGCTGGTAGATGAGCTCTGCGCGGCCGCTCCCGCGGTCATCGTCCTTGACGACATGCAGTGGGCCGACGACGCGTCGCTGATCGTCTGGCATCAGCTCGCCGCCTCCATCGGCCAGCTGCGGCTGCTGCTGATCGGGACGTGCCGGCCGGCGCCTCGCCGGCCAGAGGTACAGGAGCTACGCGCGGCCGTCATCCGCCACGGGGCCGCGATCGTCACGCTGGGCCCGCTGACAGAAACCGACGTGACGGCACTGGTGACGGCGATGCTCGGATCGCCACCCGGAGACACGCTGCGGCAGCTGACGGCGCAGGCCGCCGGCAATCCGCTGTACGTGCGCGAACTGGTCGACGCCATGGTGCGCGAACAGGCACTGGAGATCGGCCCCGCCGCCGCCGAGGTTTCGGCCGGGGAGCGACTGCCAGTCTCACTGGCCGCCGTACTGAGCGACCGGCTCAGCTCCGTGTCGGCTGGTACGGCGCAGATGCTGCGGACGGCCACGCTGCTCGGCGGCAGGTTCACGGTCACCGACCTGGCCGTGGTGCTGCACCGGCCAGCGTCGGAACTGGCGGCCGACGTCCAGGAGGCGGTGGCCGCGGGCATCTTGATCGGCTCCGATCCGGACCTGGCGTTCCGCCATCTGCTCATCCAGCAGGCGCTATACGAGAGCATGCCTGCCGCGCTGCGCACCGCGCTGCACGCGGAGGCGGCCCGGGGACTCGCCGCCTCCGGCGCGGACGTGCTGAGCGTCGCGCAGCAGCTTTCCGCCGCGAACAAACCAGGCGAGGCATGGGCCCGGAAGTGGCTCGTCGAGTCCGGGCCCGCGCTGGCTACCCGGGTCCCGCAGGTCGGAGCCGAGATACTCCGGCGGGAGCTGGACGCGACGCCGAGTGGCGACGAAGCCCGGGACGGGCTCATGGCCAGCCTGGCCTGGGCGCTGCTCGCCGCCGGGTCCTACCGGGAGGCGGCCAGACAGGCCAGCCGGGCGCTGGCCGTGATGACCGACCCCGTGCGACGGGCCGAGACCCACTGGGTGCTGACCCGCGCACAGGTCAGCGGGGGCCGCAGCGACGACGCGATCGCGACCATGCGGCAGGCCCTGGCGTCGGCCGAACTGCCCGCCGAGTGGCTGGCCCGGATGCTCGCCCTGATGGCGATGCTGCAGCGGGCCGCCACCGGCGACCTGGACGCGGCCGACGCGACCGCGATCCAGGCCCTGACCGCCGCCGAGCAGGCTGGCGATGCGTTCGCGATGGCGCACGCCCTAACCGATCTGTGGCTGACCCGTTCCGTCCGGCGCGACCATGTGGCCGCGCTTGATTACATCGAGCGGGCGCTGCGCGTGCTGGGCGACGATCCTGGCCACGCGGACCTGCGCTCGTTCGCGCAGGATAGCCGCATCTTCACGCTGCAGAACCTTGACCGCTGGCCGCAGGCCGAGTTGACCCTGCGGCGCGCCCGCGAGGCCTCCCAGCGCAGCGGTAACCCTGATCGCGCGACGTGGGTCACCGCGGCGGTGCTGCGGTACTGGCTCGGCGAGTGGGATGACGCACTGGCCGAACTGGGGCCGGATGACGGCGACGCTCCCGGGTTGACGCATTCCTTTCTGCGCGAGCGCTGGTCGGCGCTGCTGCTGCACGGCGTGTCCGCGCTCATCGCCGGCCGCCGGGGCGAGCGCACGGGCGCCGACCAGCAACTGCGTCAGGGCCTGGCGCTGCCCATCCAGACCTTGGCCGATCGGGAGAACCAGGACTTCCTGGTCGCCGCGCATGCGCTCGCGCTGGAACAGAGCGGGGAGACGGTTCAGGCCATGCTGAGGCTCGCCGGGATGCTGCCTCGGCGCGATGGGGAAATGACGCTGATCCACCAGTGGCTGCCGGATCTGGTCCGGCTCGCGCTGGCGACCGGCGACCGGCCGATGGCGCAGGCCGCGACGCGGGCCTGCCAGGCGGAGGCCGTGGCGGAGACCCAGCCGGCCCGGGCGACCGCGGCCAGCCTGCGATGCCGAGGACTCCTTGAGTCCGATCCCGATTCGCTCAGGGAAGCTGTCGCGCACTACCGGGCGCTCGGGCCGGCCGTGGAACTGCCTGCTGCGCTGGAGGACCTGGCCGTCGTGCTGGCCGAACGCGGCCGGGAAAAGGACGCCAGGACCGCCCTCACCGAGGCAGTCGGCCGCTATGAGGGCCTGCAGGCCGGCTGGGACATCCGGCGCGCCGAGGGGCGGCTCCGCCTCCACGGCGTCCGGCGCGGCGGGCGCGGCCAACGGCCCCAGCGGGCGGCCTTCGGCTGGGCGGCGCTCACCCCGACCGAGGTCAAGATCGCCGTCATGGTGGCCAGGGGCGATTCCACATCGGACATCGCCAGGAGCATGTCTTTGTCCCGGCGGACCGTCCAGACCTATATCTCGCACATCCTCGCCAAGCTCGGCGTGAAGGGCCGGGTGGACATAGTCCGCGAGGCGCTGCGCCAGGGCGTCTCGCCCTAGGCGTCACGCCTGCGGCCAGGCGCGTCACCGCCACCGGGCGATTTATCGTCAGATGACGATTGTTCACCGCCAGCCCAGCGGGTTCCCTGGACCTATGTCCACAGTGAGTCAAGTCCAGCCACCATCGCACGACGGCGTGGTACGCCAGCCACTGATCGCCCGGGACGATCTCGTCGCCTGCCTCGACCGCTTGACCGCGCGGAAGGTGACGATCATCTCCGCACCGGCCGGCAGCGGCAAGACGTCGCTGCTGCGCGCCTGGGCCGAACGTCCGGACCGAGCGCACCGGCTTGCTGCCGTGCAGGTGCGCCGCGACCAGCATGACTCCCAGCCTTTCTGGCTTGACCTGCTCAACGCCGTCCGCCAGCTGTTCGGCACGACCCAGGACGAACCGCCGGCCGCCACGCCTGACTTCAACGGGCGGGCCATGGTCGACCGGGTGCTGGTCGAGCTTGCCGAACAGGATGATCGCGTCGTCCTCGTTATCGACGATGCCCACGAGCTGGCCTCGACGGAAGCGCTCGCTCAGCTCGGCCGCCTGCTGGCCAACCTCCCGGCGCAGGCGCACGCCATCGTGTCGACCCGCCACGACCTCTGGCTGGGTCTGCACCAGCTGCGCCTGGCGGATGAGCTCGCCGAGATCCGCGCCGCAGACCTGCAGTTCACCGAGCGGGAGACCCGCAAGCTGCTCGATGCCTCGGGTGTCACGCTGTCCGAGGCCGGAACGGCGCTGTTGCACGAGCGGACCGAAGGGTGGGCCGCGGGCCTGCGGCTCGCGATACTGTCCCTGGCCGACCACCCGGATCCGGAGCAGTTCGTCGCGGAGTTTTCCGGCAGCGACCGCACGGTCGCCGAGTACCTGATCGCCGAGATGCTGGACCGCCAGCCCGCCGACGTCCAGGATCTGCTGCTGCGCACCTCTCTGCTCGATCGAGTCAACGGCGAGCTGGCCGACCTGCTGACCGGTCGCCCGGGGTCGGAACGGATCCTGCTGGAGCTGGAAGACGCGAACGCGTTCGTGGTATCGCTCGATCCCGAGCGCACGTGGTTCCGCTACCACCGCCTGTTCGGGGACCTGCTGCGGCTGGAGTTGCGCCGGGCGCTGCCCGAGGACCTGCCAGCGCTGCACCGGCGCGCTGCCGGAAGGTTCGTCCAGCATGGCGAGGTGGCCGAGGCCATCCGGCACACCCAGGCGGCGGGCGACTGGGCTGATGCGGCCCGGCTGCTGGCCGATCATGCGTTCAGCCTGACCCTCGACGGGCAGGCCCGGACCATCGAGGTGCTGGTGCGGGCGTTCCCGCCGGGCGCCGCCGCCGACCCCGAGCTGGCCCTGGTGCGCGCGGGAATTGACCTTGCCCAGGGACGCTTGGACGAGGCGGCCGCTCACCTGGCGGTTGCCGAGACGTACGCCGAGGCGGCACCGACCGATCGCCAGCGCGGCCTCCGCTTGGCGATCGCGTCGCTGAAGCTGTCGCTCGCCAGACGGCGCGGCCACTGGGTCGGCGTCATCGAGCAGGTTAAATTCCTGGCCTCGCCGGTAACCGAACACTCCGACGAGGACATCGCGCTGGGCAGCGACCTGCACGCGGTGGCGCTGATGAACCTGGGGACCGCCGAGGCGTGGTCCCTGGGTGTACCGGACGCTGAACGCCACCTGCGGGAGGGCGCGGCCCTGGCCCGGGAGATCGGCCGGCCTTACCTCGAGGTCGCCTGCCTCGCACAGCTCGGTTTCGCGTCGAAGATCCACCCGTTCGCCACTGCCCGGCGGCGCTGCCAGGAGGCGATAGAGCTCGCCGAACGGTACGGCTGGGGCGCCGAGCCCATCGTCGCGCCCGCGCTGGTAACGCTGGCCGGCGTCCAGGTGTGGACGGGTGAGTTCGACGAAGGCGAGCGATGGCTGCAGCACACCGAACGGGCTCTGCAAGCAGACACCGGGCCGGACATCATGCTGCTGCTGCACCTGACAACCGGGATACTGCACGCATGTCGCGGCAGCCACCGCGAGGCGCTCGAGGAGTTCAGCGCGGCCGAACGCCTGCGATCTCAACTCGAGGGATCGCACGCCCTGGCCAGCCAGGTAACCGGGTGGCTGCTGGCCACCCAGGCCCGCCTCGGGATGACCGGCGAAGCCCGCGCCTATCTCGCGACGCTCGACGACGAACGGGCAGGCTCGGGCGAAATCCACAATGCCTGCGCGGTGATCTGCCTCGCGGAAGATGATCCGGCCGCGGCTCTCCGCGCGGTGCAGGATGTCCTGGACGGCACGGCGCCGGTCATAGGTTACGTCACGGTGGTTGTGACCCATCTGCTGGCCGGGCTCGCCCACCTTCAGCTCGGTGATCAGCATGCGGCGAACCAGGCCGCCGAACGCGCCCTCGCCCTGGCCGAGGCGGACCGGCTGGTCCTGCCGTTCGCGATCACTGGCTCAGCGGAGCTGCTCGAGGCCCTGCCGCACCATGCGACCGCGCACGCCTCACTGCTCACCGACGTCCTCGACGTCTTGCACGGCTCATCCCTGGCGGCGGCCAAAGAGAAGTCCGCATCGCCGCCGGCCGAAGAGCTCAGCCCCGGTGAGCTCAGGGTGCTGCGATATCTCCCGACGAACCTGTCGCGGCTTGAGATCGCCGGCGAATTGTCCGTCTCGGTGAACACGGTCAACACGCACGTCCGTAACATCTATGCGAAGCTGCAGGTCGGTGATCGCTCCTCAGCCGTGCAGCGCGCCCGGGAACTGCGGCTCCTCTCAGCCGCCCGTACGCTGGCGCCCGCCGCTATGTGACAGGTGCCCGGCTGACGCCGACGGTCAGCCGCGGCGCATCGAGCTCAGCACTGTGATCGCCAGCACCCACCGCTCCGGTGCCGAGGAGTAAGTCAGGGCGGGACCAACCGCCGTAGCCACGTCAGGGGTGGACGTCCATCCGGTAGCCGAGGTCGAGGCGGATCGACTCCAGGATCGAGAAGGCGGTGGGGACGGTGAACACATCCACAGCTCCCAGCACGCCGGTGTACTTCTCGATGACGGGCGCGGCGGCAGCTTCCGCCACCGCATCCAAGTAGCCCCTGACCGCGGCCCAGAGGTTCTCCCCGTACTTCTGGAAGTACGCAGTGGGGTCGACCGTGCCCAGCGCCGTCCTGGCGCCGGCTTCGATGTCGGCGATGTACCGCTGATGCAGGGTGACGTCGTCGCGGGTGCCGAGCTTGCCCAGATGGCCCGCGATCAGGTGCTTCCAGGGGTAGGACAGCGCCGTGCCCGGCGCGTCTATGTAGCCGGGCACGTCCTCGCTGAGGTTGATGCCGTAGAAGGGGGCCCAGCCGGGGAGCACGATATCGACGAGCATGAGGGTGTCGTGGCCCGGGAAGTGGATGTAGATGTTGTCCGGCGAGTGGTTGGAGCCGTGCCACGCCAGCTCGATGCGTTCACCGCCGATCTCGAGGGTGCGGTGGTCGGCGAAGGTCTCTTCCGGCGGTGGCTTGGCCGGGTCGTTGTCCCGCAGCAGCAGCCGCCGGGCCTCCTCGTGTCCGATCCGGACCACCTTGTTGCCGAACAGCGAGGACGCGCCGGCATGGTCGGAGTGATGGTGGGTGTAGACGAGATGGGTCACCGTGTTACCCACCCCCTCGGCCGCGGCGATATCGTTCACCGCGCGCTGCAGGTTGTGGCCGATAGACGGGGGCGCGTCGAACAGCACCACGCCGTCTCGGGTGACCAGGAACGCGGAGTGATAATCGCCGTCGGTGACCCAGTAGAGGTTCCGCTCCACGCGTCCGACGTAATATCCCTGGTCGTTGACAGCGGGGCCGAGCGAGGACCGGGGAACCGGCGCGTAATCCGGCAGCTCGGCCGCGCCCGTGGTCGGCGATGTCATAGGTCCTCCATCTGGTTCCGGTGATTCGCGGTTCGGCTCGAGCAGGCGGACTTCGAGCAAGTCCAGGCAGAGCGCGTCCATCCCGGCCAGCACCCCGTACAGCGCCGACCGGTCCACGAGCCCGATGAGCACGGTTTCCGCGCCATGCCACTGCGGGGCCATCGTCGGGAACGCCGACAGAATCATGGCGTCGAGGTGCCCGTTGATCCGGATCGCGTACCGGGCGGGCGCTGGGTCCATGCGGCCATCGTCGGGCGCTGGCAGGTGAACCCTCATCACCAGGATCAGGTGATCGTGCTAACTCCCGAGGTCGGCCGCTAGCAGGCGCAGTTCCCCGGCGCGCTGCACCGCGCGAGGAGTGATCACCGACCTTAGCGGCCTGACTGCGCGGTCGGCTGCTGCGCCTGCCCTCCGCTATGAAGCTGGACTGCCGGTCTGCGCGCCCGGCTAGTTGAGGGTGAGGATGATGCGCTGGTGGACGGTGCCGGTTTCCAGCTGCTGATCCCCCTCGAGCCAGCCGCCGGCGGGCGCCGGATGGGCCTTGCCGTTAGGTGACATATCACCTGAGCTTACCGCTCGCGGCCGCCGCGCGCAGAACCGCACAACCTGTTTACGATCACGACAGAGATCGAACGGCCGCTGAGCAGGCAGGTCCCTGACCGGGACTGCTGAAAGCCCGGCGGCGCCAATGAAGTGGGCTAGCAGGGTTCAGCGAGGCGCGCTCGGGCGCAGGCTACTGGGAGTGTCCTGCCCGGGCGACACTGCGGCGTTATCGTCAAGCGCTACTTCTCGACGTAGAAGAGGCGCTTGTTGACGAATTCGTCGATGCCGAGAGGGCCTAGCTCGCGGCCGAAGCCGGAGCGCTTGGTGCCGCCGAACGGCAGATCCGCGCCCTCGCCTGCCGGGGTGTTTACGTTGGCCATGCCGACCTCCAACTGCTCGGCGACCTTGACTGCCCGCTCCTGGGCGGTCGACCAGACCGCGCCGCCCAGGCCGAAGTCCACCACGTTGGCGAGCTGGACCGCCTCGTCGTCAGTGCTGACCTTGTAGACGACGGCGACCGGGCCGAACAGCTCCTCGCGGTAGGCCCGCATTTCCGGGGTCACGCCGGTGAGCACGGCCGGGGCGAAGTAAGCGCCCTTACCGCCGTCGAGC
>Ga0070713_100003204_pt1 | contig 10773 bp, 7 predicted proteins | sample LARL82metaG_FD_65465 | JGI IMG/M metagenome (GOLD analysis project Ga0070713, IMG submission 65465) | Corn, switchgrass and miscanthus rhizosphere microbial communities from Kellogg Biological Station, Michigan, USA - LAR L8-2 metaG | ecosystem: Host-associated > Plants > Roots > Rhizosphere ... | reverse complement strand
GCGGCGTGGTACCGCGCGGCGACCGACCGGCGCGCGGTGTTCCACGCCTCCAGCCGCGTGAGCTTGGCGGACAGGACGGCCGCCTGGAGCGCGTCGAGCCGGCTGTTAGTGCCCACCTGTTCGTGCTGGTAGTGCGAGCCAGCGGAACGACCGTGATCGCGCAGCACCTTGATCCGGCCGGCCAGGCCCCCGTCCGCGGTGACCACCGCGCCCGCGTCCCCGAACGCGCCGAGGTTCTTGCCCGGGTAGAAGCTGAAACAGCCAGCAACCCCGATGGACCCGGCTCGCTGGCCGCGCCAGGCCGCGCCGTGAGCTTGCGCCGCGTCTTCGATGACCGCGATGCCTGCGGCGTCCGCGGCCTGGCAGAGCGCGGTCATGTCGGGCATCTGCCCATAGAGGTGAACGACGATCACCGCTCGTGTCCGGCTGGTGATGGCCGCTTCGAGGCAGCCGGGTGTGAGCAGGAGCGTGTCCGGGCAGACGTCCGCGAACCGTGGTATGGCTCCGGCAAGCACGACCGCTTCCGCCGTGGCCACGAACGTGTTCGCGGGCACGATCACCTCATCGCCCGGCCCGATTCCCAGCGCGGTCAGGGTGAGCTGCAGCGCGTCGGTGCCGTTGGCTACGCCCACGGCGTGGCCCACCCCGCAGTAGGCGGCCCACTCCGCTTCGAACTGCTCCACGATCTCGCCGCCGATGAAACGGCTCGACGCCAGCACGCGCCGCCAGGCTGGGTCGACAGCGTCCCGGACCTCGCGCGTCATCGCTGCCACGTCGAGGAACGGGATCTGGCCGGTCATGACGCCCCCCTGCCCGGGCCTGCGGCCACCCCGGCGGGCATAGTGCCGCGAGCCCGGGCCTTAGATGCATGCCCGTTGCCGTTGCTGAACAAGGCGAAGCGGCCTGCGGAACTGGTTTCCTCGAGCAGCACGGGGCGGCCGAGCCGCCGGGACAGCTCCGCGGCTTCCAGCGCCTCCACGACAGCGAGGCCGTTCTGCGCGTCGGTCAGCGGGCGGCTCCCGTTGGCGATGCACTCGACGAAGTGCCGGTCCTGCACGGCAAGCGGCTCGTCAGGAGAAATGAACGGGACCACGATGTCGCCGTAGCGGTAGGACATCGGGGGCTGGGTCAGGTTGTCACCGTCGGGCGGCAGGCAGACGCCCTTGTCCAGGACCCGGATCCGCTCGTCCACGGCGAGGTCGTCGTAGACCGCCATCTTCCGGCTGCCCACCGCGGTGACCCGCCGCACCTTGCACGGGTCGAGCCAGCTGACGTGGATGTTCGCGGACAGGCCGCGGTCGTCGAAGAAGTCGTCGTAGAACAGGCGCAGGTAGGCGACGTCCTCGAACCGGCGGTGCGCGTGCCGGGAGGCCCACGCCTGCGCCGCGACCGGCTTGCGGCCCAGCACGTGGTTGATGATGGAGATGTCGTGCGGGGCGAGGTCGAGGATGACGTTGACGTCGTTCTGGTACAGGCCCAGGTTCAGCCGGGCGCTGTCGATGTAGTAGATCTCGCCCAGTTCCCCGTTCTGCACCAGCTCGCGCAGCTTGCGGACCGCCGGGTTGTACTCGAACGTGTGCCCGACCATGAGGACCACGCCCGCCGCGGACGCGGCGCTGTCCAGCCGGCGCGCGCCCTCGGAGGTCGGCGCGAGCGGCTTCTCCACCAGGACGTGCTTGCCGGCCTCGATCGCCTGCAGCGCCACGGCCACGTGGGTGCTGGGCGGTGTCGCCACGACGACCGCATCGACCTCATCGAGGGCCGGCCCGAGTGCTGTGTACCAGGGGGCCGACTTGTAGCTGCGGGCCAGGCTCCGCACCCGGTCCTCGCGCGGGTCAACGACGGCTACCTCGTCGACGTCCTCAGTTGCGTGCAGCACGCGGACATGCTTCGAGCCCCAGTAACCACAGCCAACGACCGCGATACGGAAACCTCTGCCCTTGGAATGCGGCATCAATTTAGTCAGCGCCCCCAAGTTGCACCAGCCAGGCCGCCCGACGACAGGCCATTCTCAGCATTCGCCAGGAATTCACCCGGCCGTCACTAACCTAGGTGGGGAGTGGCTTGCCCGCATCCCCCATCTGTCGTAGCCTTATTCAGCATTCTTGGGGTTACCGACGACAGACTAATCCGCTGGTAATCCACTGGTAATCCGGCTGGCATCACGCCGGCGGCTTTACGTGACAGTTAGCCGACCCGGAATCGGTGAATGTGCTCTCACCGTTGTTGATGAACTGCCAGCTGTAGCTCCCATTGTGCAAGGTTATCTTGATGATGCCGTGCGTGGTAGCGTTCAGCACCTGGCTGGTCGGCGCTTCCGTTCCTGGCGGTTCAAGGCCAGCGCCGCCGGTACCCACAATGAACTCGCGTACGCCATACGTGTTATCGATAACGCCCGATGCGTTTTGCGGCGCGAATCTCTCGTACCAGTGGGAGTCACCGTTCAGCACGGCATCCGCGCCACCCTTGTACAGGTCCTGCCAGAGCTGCTGCATGGTGCTGTCGCCGCCCGAGCCGGACGCGGTCGACGCCCAGCGCGGGTTCTGGTAATAGGCCAGCGTGCAGGCGGACGTGTCGTGGGCAAGGTCGTTCTGCAGCCACAGGTCCTGCGCCGACCCGGCCGCGCAGAACCCCGGGTTATTGAGAACGCACGGTGCGGTGTTCAGCGCGATGATGTGCCAGCTGCCGAGGTTGTAGCTGTAATAGGCGGAGGTGTCGCTGGCGTTCACCACCGCGGGCACGGGGGAACCGAACAACCCACCGCTACTGCTGAAGTAGGTCTGGTAGCCAGCGCCCGGCGTGGCCGGGCAGTCGGTGCCGCCGCTGGTGGTCCAGTCCTTGTCGCCCGGCACCGGGTAGGTGATCGCCCGCTTCACGCCCCAGGTCGGGCCGTAGGACTGCTCGAAGGCTGACACGCCGCCGCAGTTGTACTGGTCGTCGCCCAGCGGCAGCACCGCGTCGATTCCGGTGAGCAGGCTGGCGGTGGAGGCAGCGACGCAGTCGCCGCCGAATCCGAGCCCGTTGTTGAACGCCGCGGCGGTGGGGTCGCAGGCGATGTCCCCGGCCGACCCGATGATGGGATCGGGGTTCGGCTGGACCTGCACCGTTTGGGTTGCCACGGCTTCGGTGTTGCCCGCGTTGTCTACCGAGAAGAACTTGAACGTCATGTTCGAGTTGATGGTGAACGGCTGGTTGTTCCAGACCGGGCTGGAGGTGGTCGGCGTGGAGCCGTCGGTGGTGTAGTAGGTCGCCTTCACCCCGGAACCGCCCGGGTCCTTGGGGAACAGTGAGACCGTGGTCGAGCCGTTGTAGGCGGCCGTCTGGCACGGCGACCCGTCACACTCCAGCGTGGTGATCGGCGCCTGGGTGTCGGGACCGTTGATGACCTGGGAGACGGTCTTGATCACGGTGCCCGCCGGCGCCCCGCCCGGCTGCCCGGCGTTCTGCAGCCAGTCCAGCAGGGAGTTGAGCGTGCTGAGCTCCACCGGGCCCCAGTCGGCGATGCAGTTGCTGTAGTTGGATGGGTCGAGGGCCTGCGAGCAGATCTCGTGGAAGGCCAGCTGGATCCAGCCGCCGCCGTTCTGCGAGGCCCCCGTGATGGCGCTCTCCATGTCGGACAGCTGCAACGGCGGCACGTTGGGCGGGTTCCCGGCGGGGGCGCTGTACACCGTCCGGGTGGCGAGGACGTCCTTGGGCGGGAGGGACTCGGCGTAGACCGGGCCGGCACCGACACCGCTGACATCGACGCCGCCGGCGGCCCGGCCAACGGTGTAGCCGCAGTTCTGCACGATGCTTTCCGCGTTCGCATCGTAGGCCCCGAACGGGTAGGCGAAGCTGACCGGGTAGAAGCCGTGGCTGACCAGGTTCTGCCGGTCCTGGCACACCTCGTTGACGCAGGTCTGCTGATTGGTGGTGCAGCCCTTGATGTTGTACTCGTCGAGGGTGTGCCCGGCGATCTCGTTCCCGGCGTCGTTCAGCGCGGTGAGCTGGGGCCAGGTCATCGCACTGTCGATGACCGAGGTATTCCCGGTGTTGATGAAGAACGTGCCGTTGACGTGATGCGGCTGGAGGGCGTCCTGGAACCCCAGCACGTACTGGTTCTCGATGCCGTCGTCGAACGTCAGCGACACGACGACCGTGAACGGGATCGCCTGGGAGTTCACATGCTCGGCGTTTCCCGCCAGATCGGTCGAGAAGAACTTCACCGTCGTGTTCTGCTTGACCGTGAAGGCACCGGCGTAGACCGTGCTCGATGTGGTGGGCGTGGACCCATCGGTCGTGTAGTAGGTGTTCGCCACGCCCCAGCCGCCCGCGTTGTCGGCCGCCGAGAGCGTGACTGTGACCGCCGCGGTGTAGCCGGTGGACGAGCATGGCCCACCGTTGCAGGAGATTGTCGTGGTGGGCGGTGTGGTGTCCGGCGGTTCCTGAACATTGATGGTCTGGGATTCGACGGGCTCGGCGTTCCCGGCGTTGTCCCAGGAGCGGTACTGCACCGTCGTGGTCGACGTCAGGGGGAAGGTGCCGCCGGTATAGCTGGGGCTGGACAGCGTGGGCGTCGTGCCGTCAATGGTGTAGTGCGTGCTCGCGGCACCCGAACCGAGGTCCACGGGCAATAGTGCCACCCGGACGGTGCTGGTGTAGGTGGTGGACGCACACGGTGAGCCGTTGCAGGAGATCGTCGTGGTGGGGGCGGCGGTGTCCGCCGAGATCGCGGTGGCTCCCATCGTCTGGAACGCCGCGCCGGCCGGCGCGCCGCCCGACTGTCCGGCGTTCTGCACCCAGCTCAGGAACGTGTTCAGATCGGCAAGGTCTATCCAGCCCGATGAGGCGGTGCAGGTGCTGTAGTTGTTCGGATCCGCGGTCTGGGAGCACACCTTGCCGAGCACGATCGGCACCCAGCCGCCGCCGTGCGCGGCCGCGCCGGACACCAGCGATTCCAGGTTGGACAGGCTGATCTGCCCGGTGGGAGCGTAGGCGCGCAGTGCCAGCCAGTTCTTCGGTGGCAGCGTCTCCGCATACACCGATCCGGTCGGGGACAGGCTCCCCGCGGTCCTGGCGTTCCCGTAGCCGCAGCCTTGCACCTCGGACTCGATCGTGGTGTTGAACGCTCCGCCCGGGAACGCGAACGTGTCCGGCTTCAGCCCGTGCTGCAGGAGGTTCTGGCGGTCGTTGCAGATCTCGGAGATCTGCTGGGACGTGGTCATGGAGGTCAGGCTGGTGTTGTCGACGGTCTTGCCGCCAAGGTCGTTGCCCGCCGCCGCCAGCGCCGACAGCTGCGTCCAGGTCATGTACTTCGTGGAGGAAGTGGTGGCCACGCTCCCGCTGCTGGCGTAGAACGTCGCGTTCACCCCGTGCGGCTGCAACGCTTGCTGGTAGCCGAGCGTGTACTGGCTCAGCGTGTTGTTATCAAAACTCAGCGACACAACGGTCGAGCCGGTGGCCTGTGCGGCGGGCGCGGCGAACGCGACCCCGCTGGCAGCAAGCAGGACGGCGAAGCCTGCCATGGCGAGTCGGCTGTGTCCCTGAAGCCCGCGGCGCGGCCGCCGCGTGCGGCTCCGCTGCCCCAACCCGGTTTGCAACGTACTCAATCCTTCCAGCCGTCCCCCGGCGACGGCACGGATGGGACAGCGGGGCCCAATGCCCGTGCGTGCCGACAAAGACAGCGCGTGGCGCCGCCATGACCCGATCAATCCTTGCGGGGAGCGGCCTGCCGGAACACCCTCATCGGTCGTAGGCGGCCTGCGCTATCGCCCCGGCGCGGACCCGCTGTCTGCCGGCCCGCACGGCGGAACGGCACCCGGTAGTCCTCAGGGCAGCAGCTGCTCCAGATGCGGCCGGCTCAGCGCCACCGCTTCGAGGGTGGAGTGGACGCCGAGCTTCGCCATCAGGTTCTGCAGATGGGTGCGAACGGTGTTGGCGGACAGGTGCAGCTGCTCGGCCACCTCCCGGCGTCCCGCCCCTTGCGCCAGGCAGGCCAGTACCTCTAGCTCGCGCGGCGTGAGCGCGGCGAGCTGCCGGTCGTTGTCCCGCCGCTGGTCCTGGTCCCGCATCAGGAGTTCCAGCACCCGGCCGGCCTCAGCCGGGGGCAGCCACGTCTCGCCCCGGGCCACCCCCCGGATCACCTGGAGCAGGTGCTGAAGAGGCTCGTTCTTCCCCACCCATGCGGCGGCCCCGGCCCGGACCGCATCGACGATCCGTTCCGGCTCTGACGAGAAGCTGAGCATGACGACGCGCGGGGGTTCGTCGCGGCCGCACAGTTCCTCGCACAGCCGCACCGCGGCACGCTCGGGGAGATCTGCGTCGAGCAGCATGAGGTCGGCGTGCCGCCCCACGATCAGGCACTGGGCCGGCGTCCCCGCGTGCACGGCCGCCACCACTTCGACATCGTCCTCGGCCTCCAGCCGGGCCGCGAGGACGTCGGCGAAGGTACGCTGCTGGTCAACGACGATGACACTTATTCCCATGCTTGCGAGCGTCGCTCACTTCCCATCCCGGCAGAACCCCCGCGTGCCGTGGCGCTGCTACGTCTATTGAGGGTGTCCTCTTCCCGCGCCGCGGCGCTGGTCATGCGGTGTCACCAAGTGCGTACAGCTAGGCGACCAGGCCCTCGCGGGCGGCCAGCGCCGCGGCCTGGAGCCTTGAGTTCGTCCCGAGCTTGCTGAGCAGGTTCTTCACGTAGGTGCGCAGCGTGCTCGCGGCGATGTTCATCTCGTTGGCCATTTGCACGGTCCCCTGGCCCGCGACGATCCGGCGCAGCACCTCATTTTCCCGCGGGGTGAGCTCGTACAGCCGTCCGCCTCGCTGCGGCGCCGCCGCACGCGCGTACCTGGACAGGGCCGAGCCGAACACCACTCCGCCCGAGGCGATCACATCGAGCGCATTCGCGATCTGCGCTACGTTCTGATCCTTGTCGAGGATGCCGGCCACACCGAGATTCTTCACCTCGCCCGTGGCCGAGAGGCCGGACGTGCTCGTGAGGATCACCACGGCAGTGGCCGGCTGGCGCAGCTTGATCGTCCGGACCGCATCGAGCCCGTCCTGTCCGTACCGGAAGTGCGGATCGAGCAGGCACGCATCGGGCTTCAGCGCGGTTACCGCGCTGAGGCACGCGGCTGGCGAAGTCGTGATCGCCTCGACCTGATGGCCGCGGGCGCCCAAGGCCGGAGCAAGCGCCTCACTGAGAATCAGGTTGTCATCGCAAAGTACAAGTCGCATCGAAAATGCCCCCAAGTAACGGTCCCGGGCCAAGCTTGCGGCTTGTTGGTGCCAGACCGCACCCTTATGCGGCGATTTGAGCGCTCAGGTCTCTAAGCGCTGCCCGGCTCACTCCTGGGCCAGGGAGCGCAGCAGCGCTCCAAGCAGCGCTCGCGGATAGGCAGTCTCCCCCCCTGCCACCGCGCGCACGATTTGGGGCAGCCGGTGCGGGTTCACGTCCTTGGCAAGGTAGCCGTGGGCGCCCGCGTGGGCGGCGGCCAGCACACCGTCCTCGTCGGGGACTGCCGTGATCAGAATGACCTTGATGGCGGGCAGCGCCCGGCGGATCGCTCTGGCCGCCGCTATGCCGTCGCCCGGCATGCGTACGTCGAGCAGGCACAGGTCTGGCCGTTCCCGCATGGCGCCCGCGATGGCCTCCGCGCCAGTACCAGCCTCGGCACAGACCTCGATTCCTCCGCGCTCGAGATCCTCGCGGAGATCGCTGCGGAACCGCGGGTGATCGTCCGCGATCAGCACCCGCAAGGACGTTGCTGGCATCTGATGCAGTGTCCCCGCCGCTGATCCCCGCAGCAAGCCCCCGGGGCGTTACTGACCGCTCAGAGGTCTGAGCGGTGGCGTGTGTTCCTGTGCTGCCGCCGTGCCCGTGCGCCAGCCGCGCACTTGCGGCTCAGTGACCGGAGTCCTTGGGGAACAACTTGATCGCCGCTGCCCGGTCAGCGACCTCAAGCTTGCGCACGATCGAGGTGATATGCGCCCGTACCGCACTGGCCGAGAGCACGAGCCTGTCCGCGATCTCCGCGGTGGAGCACCCTCGGGCGAGCAACTCGAGCACCTCCCATTCCCGGCTCGTCAGCCTGCGCTGGGCGGTGCTGCCGCCAGCGAGCGGCCGCCAGCGCGGCTCCCGCCCGTGGAACTGCTCGAGCACCCGCGCGACGAGCGGTCTGGGCATGGCCGCCTCGCCCTGGCACACCCCGTAGAGCGCTTCGGGGAGCCGCCGCATGTCCATCGTCTTCAGCAGGTACCCCTCGGCCCCTGCGCGCAGTGCGGTGAACAGGTCGTTGTCCTCGTCGGAAACGGTGAGCATCACGATCTTCGTCTGCGGCAGCCGCGCGGCGATCTCCCACGCGGCGGCAAGGCCGCTGCCGGGCATCTGGACGTCGAGCAGGCAGACGTCGGGGCGGTGGTGCACGGCGGCCCGCACGGCCTCGGGAGCATCCGCCACCTCCGCGCAGACGTCGAACCGACTGTCAGCGTCGAGCGCCCGCCGCACGTCCTGGCGGGTCGGAGCGTGATCATCGGCGATCAGCACCCGAAGTAGCTTCGTCTCAGTACTCAAACGGCAGCGTCCACCTCGCTTCCGCCGCCAGGCGTGGAGCAAATGCGCAGCTCACCCCCCACCGAGCGGGCGCGCTCCCGCATGGCGATGAGCCCGAAGCCGCTGCCCGCGATGGTGGTGTCGAAGCCGCATCCACTGTCCGCCACCCGCAGCCTTACCTGAGAACCGTCGCGCTCCAAGCGGAGCGTTACATCACTGGCGCCGCTGTGCCGGGCAGCGTTGGTGACGGCCTCGCAAGCGATCCGCACGAGCGCCTCGGCGCGCGCGGGCGGCAGCTGGATGCCGGGAACGACGTCGAGTTCGAGGTCGATCCTGGCTCGTTCCGCGATCTCGGATACCGCTTCCGCCAGCTCGACCTCCAGGGCCCGGTCCCTCGACGGGGCGAGGGCGTTGATAGCCCATCGCAGTTCCAGCTGAGCCCGCTCGACAGCCGGCCGCAACCGCGCCACCACGTCCCCGTTCGCCGCCCCGGTCACGAGATCGAGGTTGCGGGAGATGTAAGCCAGTTCCTGTGCCGGTCCGTCATGCAGGTCACGTGCCATGCGCCGGCGGTCCTCGGCGACCGCTGCCGCCGACAGCGCGGTCCAATACGACCAGATCTCCCGCAGGCAGCCGATAAGGAGAGCGATGTAGAAAGCGAACCGGAACATGTCGCCGGCGTACAACACGGATTGAGAGTACGAAGCCGGAAACACTGAGTAATTGAGGTGTGACACCGCCGCCAGGACCGCCGCGCCCGCCAGCCAGGCGAAGAAACTGTCGCCGAGCGACCTGGAGCGGTTGAGGAAGCCAATCGCGGCCAAGCCATAGAGCACCGCTATCAGCAACTCCGATGCGAACAGCGCCGGATGAGCGCGCAGGGCCGGCTGGGCCACCGCCTGTGGGGTGAGCGTGGTCGCGTATTTCGCCGCCCAATGCGCCGCGAATTTGTGAACGAAAATGGCGGCCAGCCCGATCGCGGTGATGACGGAGACGGCTGCCAGCGCGATTGTCAGCCCTGTCCGCCGCGCCTCTCGGCGCGGGACGAACGCGGCGAGAATGAACAGCAACCCGCCGAACGCGCGAGCCAGCGGCGCCGCCCAGACCGTCAAGTCGTCCGGTGCCCAGTTGGCCACCGTCGGCACCGTCACGAAGAGCAGATTGGACAGTGCGAGCACCGCCAGCGCTGATGCCAGCAGCAGCTCGTTCAGGTAGGTGCGTCGGCGCAACCGGCCGAAGATGAGAAACGCGGCGAACAGCGCGATGAGCGACCCGGCCGTCTCAACCGCGATCCGTACTGAGGGCCATTCGTAGTCCAAGTGCGGCTGCGGCAGCAGGGCGAACCCGACGGTGACCATGCCCGAGGCCACTGCCGTCACCAGGAACGTAGCGCGGGCATCGGCCAGCAGGCCGCGCACACCAGTACCCTGGGCATCTGGGCCGCTGTCCGCCCCGGCTGATCCGCGTCCGTTCACTAGGCCCAGGGGGGCTGGCAGGCCTGCCATGCTCAACCTGGCGCCCCGGGCGCGGCCTACTGCTCGGCCACGCGCCCTCACCATTTCCGCTGGCCGCGCACGTCACGGCGTGTCTGCCAGCGCTCCCGCACCGGCCCAGACGTTGCGCAGGCATCAGTGCTCGGCATCTGTGCCACCTATCCCCCGCCAGGCCAGAGGCACCCCAAATCACACGCCGCAAGCCCGGCCGTCCCCTAGCGTAATTCAGGCAAACTTACCTCAACGATGGAGTGGCGTGAAGGTTACCAGCCAGTAAACAGGCAGTCAGCGAGTCAGCCTGCCACGGCAGAGCCAAGGCTGCCGGTCTTGGGGCCGGCTCTCCCTGCCCACCCTCACGGCCAGGTAACGGCATCCCGGCTATGCGGGTCAGCCAACCCTTACCTTGACGGTTTTCACCCGCTCGGCATTCCCGGCGTTGTCCACGGAGAAGAATCTGATCCTTGCCGAGCGGTGCAGGACAAAGGGGGTCTGGTACCTCCTGCTGGAGGTACTGGGGGCCGGCCCGTCCACCGTGTAGTAGGTCATGGCCACCCCGGCACCACCCGGGTCAGCCGCCGGCAGGCGGACGCTCACCGGGCCGCGATACGCCGCCGCCCGGCAGGGTGAGCCGTCGCATAGTGCCCTGGTGGACGGCGGGGTGGTGTCGGGGCCGGTCGCGGTGTTCGCCGCCCGGCGCATCGTCTGCACCACTACCCCGGCCGGGGCGCCACCGGGATGCCCGCCGCGGCC
>Ga0070713_100003203_pt1 | contig 10774 bp, 10 predicted proteins | sample LARL82metaG_FD_65465 | JGI IMG/M metagenome (GOLD analysis project Ga0070713, IMG submission 65465) | Corn, switchgrass and miscanthus rhizosphere microbial communities from Kellogg Biological Station, Michigan, USA - LAR L8-2 metaG | ecosystem: Host-associated > Plants > Roots > Rhizosphere ... | reverse complement strand
TGCGGGCCGGACGGCCTGCTCGTCCGCATCGGCTGGCCCTCCCGCCTCATAAAACATAACGGCCCCGAAGCAAAAAGCTGACGAATTCGGCCAGCAGTCACGTGTTGTGTGCCTGAGGAGCACGATCCGTCGATATCCGCTTATGCGTCAGCAGGGAGCCACCGGCCTACTTCGGTGGGGCCCTGAGCTGGGCCAGGAAATGAAAAAACTGGGCGGGGAATGCGACGATGACCAGTAGGCAGATGACGAAGGCAGCGACGAGGGCCGTCATTACCTGCGCGCTGCGTGACATACCCTCGAAGACGGCGACGAAGCGTTCGGCGAACGCAGCGGCAGGTATAGCAGCGCCAACGAGAGCGAACAGCCTCGCTGCCAAGTAAGGCTGGTGATGGCGAGAGGCCAGGAACGCACCGATCGCCGCGAGGATGCAGAGCGCGATCATCGCGGTACGAAATAATGTAACGGCCAGGGCATTAGTCATTCAGTCGCAGTCCGGGTCATCCGCATCAGGCGCGGATGCGTCAGTGTCGTTGCAAACGCCCGTAACAGGCTGGGCGACATCCGCAGTTGTCGAAGTCAATCCACTCAAGTCGGTGAGTGTAGAGCCCAGCGTCAGACCGGAGATGAAATCATACGCGGTGATGGTCATGTTGCTGTAGTTGATGGACGGATTGCCGAGCGGGATGAGGACGTCGCAGGCACCTGTCTCGTCCGCGATATTTTGAAAGGCGACCGTCCCGTCGCTGATCTGGACGCTCGTCAGGCCAGACAGGATTGAGCCCTGGCTGTTTGTGACGAGCGTGGTGGTGTCGACCGTCCCAAAGCCGGTCTGCGGACCTGGGGTTAACGTCTCGATTTGCGTCAGGCCGTCCTCAGCCGCCTTCGAGTCCGCCGCGATCTGGTTCTGTATGTAAATGTTCGCGGTCGATGTCATAAGCCCCGCAGCCCCGAGCGTCAGGTCTGTCGCAGACACGTCGCCCCACAGTCCTTCGAACACCGACTGCGCCACCGTCCCGACACCCGCGTTAGCGGCAAAGGCCTTGACACCGAAGCCGGACAGCGCGGTGCCGACGACATCCGCCGCAAGTGCGGCCCCCGCCGACTGAAATGCCGAGTTCGCGGCCGCATCGTTGCCGCTCTTCTCGTAGGCGGCATAGCCAGATACGGCTACATTGTAGAGGTCGTTGCCTATCGAGGCCGCGCCGATCATTAGGCCGGCGATCGCCTCATATGTCAACGCGGCTCCCGCGAGAGCTGCGACAGCGGGTGCTCCTACGGCGGCGGCTCCGAGCGCCACGGCCGTCGTGCCAATCACCGCGATCGCCTGGTATTCCGACGCCGTAGCAAGAATGTTGTCGAGCGTGCTGCTGTCGGACTTCGCCAGCGTCTGCTGACCGGTCTTGAACGTCGCCCAGGATCCTGCGGCGGAAATGCCGGCGTTGATCGCGTTCAGAAGTCCCGGCGGGATCGAGACACTCTTGGCAACGGCCGAACGCTGCAAAGCCGCGTGAGCGCGGAGAGTCCGGTGTACAGTCGCCGGGACCATCGTTCCGCCGTTCGTACTCGCAAGCAAGTATTGTCCGATGATGCGGTCCTGGAGCTCCAGGGAATGCGCGGTAAACGCGACAGCCGTTCCATCGGACGACGTGCCCGCAACGATCGAAGTGGCGGGATCCGTGATGATGCGGTCGACATCATTGCGCGCGAGGATTGCGTTGCGCAGCTGCGTGGTAAGATTGGTTTGGATGTCCGAAGCAGTCAACTTGACATTCGGAAGCTGCGCCAGGGCTTGCTGCGCGTTCAAGTTTCCAGCAGCAGAAAGCGCCTGATGGATGTAGAACGCCCGCGAGATTGCGCCGAGGGTGGTCCCAAAATCCGCGAGCTGTGGCAGGTCGGCAACATTGATTGCAACACCTGCCGTAGTGACGCCGCCCTGTGTTATTGTCAACAGTCCACTGAATGCCTGCGTCGTGCCTGTAGCGGAGTCCAGACAGATCGGCATCGCAACGACAATCGTACCGTCGGCCTGGGTCCGGATCGGGGTCAGGTTCACCGAGCCCGTGCCGGATGCACTCGTGAGGGTGACTGTGAACGCGATCGTCGGATCGAGGCCAGCAGTCGAGATATTGACCGCGGTCAGCGCCTGTGGGCTCGCATTGGAGACGGAGTTGATGGCAAGCGCCGCCTTGATGCTGAGTGATAACGAAAACGTCGCGCTTCCGCCGGAATTGCTGGCCGTTATCGTGTAGAACGCTTGTGTTGCAGCAGCAGTCGGGGTGCCCGAAATGACGCCGGTTGTTGAGTTGAGCATCAATCCGGCTGGTAATGCGGGACTAACGGAATAGCTCGTGATGGTTCCAGTTACGGTCGGTGATAAAGCTGTTATTGCGCTGCCCACCGTGGCTTGAATGGGACTCGAGTACGATAGTGCGCTTGGCGCAGGGACACTTGGAGCTCCACTGCCGCCTCCGCAACCTACAAGCGTCGATGCGACTCCCACGGCCCCCGGAGCTACCAGAGAACGAGTGCCAAGGACACTCAATGTACCTTTAATAGCTTCTCTTCGATTTGTTTTCATCCATTTCTCTCCAGGGAAAACAGGCTCTCAGACACGTGCCCCCCGATAGGGCCGTGACAGTTAGTTTGGCTCCTCGCAAAAACTCCCCTTTGACGGTGCGTTCTTGGTGACGGCCCGAATCAGCGCACCGCAGCTACCTCAGTTGCAATGCAAAAACAATCTGTCCGGAAGAAGCGGTGCCTGAATAATCGGCGGAATGACTATCGTTTCTTCGTTTTCCCACTTTCTACTACGAAGGGTTTTCAGGTGCAATAGGAGTTTGGGTCCTCACTCAATTCAATCGAGACATAGTTTCACGACGCCGATCCGGCTCTATAACAGGGCGCCCGCCTGCGGATTGGGTTTGTCTCGTTCGATTCGGGGGACCAACCAACACCGTAACCCGGCTGATCATTCCTGTGCGCTCTGCGCCGGACGCCGGTCGAAATCCCGCCGCTCGAGCACCCAGTCGAACAGCTTGCTCAACGCGTTGCAGATCCTCCGTTTACATTCCACGAAATACACAGGAGTGCGTATGTTATCTCGGCACCCTGCAGCGACACAGGAAGAGCCTGAACCAACTCGCGAAAAGAACCCTAACGAGTGGAGACCACGCCGAATCGCGCTCTTTCGGCCCGTGCAGCGAATCGAGCGGCTGTCGATCAGACCGTTTCCGGTCCGATTCGTTGTTGCGACGCGGCCAAAGAGCCCCCTCCGGCCGTGTTGCATTGCGCGCGACCCAGGTGCGATCCCTATTGTGTACGCGACCAGGAACTGCTAGATCTGCTCGCGAATGGCGCGTTCCGCCTGATCCGCTGTCGGCACGTGACTCCGGCTTCGGCTCGAACAGCGCAAGATCCACGGCAGCTGCGGCGTCGTCAGGCTGCTTAAACATGGACATATCGACCCGCCGCGGTTCCTCGTGCAGTCGCTGGACAGCGTTCTTGAGGATCTGAGTCTCGTAGCTGCCGGGCACGACCGCGATGAGAACGCGGCGTGGCGACATGAGCTCCGGCGATTTACCAGAGCAGTGGAATTTGGCAATTTTCGCGATATAGTGTAGTGGTGGGTGCGAGTCATTGGGAGCGATGACCTTCCCACCGGATTTCGATTGTCTCGCGAAATCTATCCAGCGCTGGTTGAGCGCCGCAAGGCCAACTCACGGATGAGAGGAACAGAATATGGAAACGAGGACGGCCAGACTCACAATACTGTTTGTCCTGATTGGATGCCTGTCATTTGTTCAAGGACTGGCGCAGGTTCCATCGCAGATCAGCCAGATCAACGTCCTGATGATACATGGCCGCTCGGATTCGAGCGGTGAGCAATTTGGCTGGCTCAGCACGGACCAACACAATGCCTGGGGTGGTTTGAAGCCGGTTACCGGCGGCAACGTCTGGTACGTTCAATGGGACGCCTGGAATCGCCACTTTGACGACACGACCTGTCCCGGCGGCGAGTGCATCATCCATAACGCCGTCAATGCCCTCTGCAACAGCCTCAATGGGCAGGAGTGTTGGATCATCTGCCACAGTGCCGGCTGCGCTGCGTTTGAAAATTATCTGGCCAAGTCGGATTACGCGACCAATTCGCTTCTGTTTGCCCATGTGATAGCAGCCGATAGCGCCGCCGGAGGGTCGGAATTGGCCGATAACGGCGTCCTGAGCTTCATTGGAGGACTGACCGGGCTGAGCGGTACGATCGATGAGTCGCTAAAAACCAGCTATGCCCGAGGCGCCTACAACCACAACAACATGCAGGGCGTGGTAGTGCGGGGCGTGGGCGGAGCTACCGATAGTTACCCAAACCACGCTTTGATCGCGTGCAATTTTTTCCCTCGCCAGGGCGGCAGCGGAACCAACTCGCAATGCACTCCATGCGGCCTGATTAGTACGACATCGTGGGAATGTTCGGACGGAACGGTCGCCTTGCACAGCTCCTGCGGCCATAACCGCAAGGCATCCTTCCAGAATTGCAATAGCACTCTTGCCCCTCACACCGACACAGCCGGCACATTCGATTTCCATGGCTGGTGGGTCACGGATCATGAATGCAATCCCGCTCTCAGCGGTATTGTGGCAACCTCCTGCAATTGGTCAGGTCCGTACTCCTCCACGGGTAGCTCCAGGTGGAACCCCGGCTTCAATACCTATCACAACAACCACTCGGATGGTAAGCAAACAGCAGTCGACGAATACAGCTCCGCTCCTGCTGCGCTTTGTCCCTAGATGGATTGGAGTGATACAACATGATGAACATACGGAAGAATATTGTACGGTGCGCACTGGCGGCGCTTGCGCTCTGCCTCAGCGTCGGCACGCCGGCAAAAGGGCAGGCGCCACAGCAAGATGCGCCCAACCAACCCCCTTTGAACGACCCGTCGGGAGAGGGCGCCTTGACCGCATTCGAGCGCTTCGCGCAATACCCGCCCGATTCTCGGCCGCTGAATACCTGGAACTGGGACCTGCTTCATCCCTGGTCAACCGACACGTCTGCGGCTCCCATGATTCCTTCTCGAGTGCTGAGCCAAGCCAAGGCGTTACGGGCTTCGGGTGTCCCGGAAGATGAGGCGTGGCGTACCGTGATGCCGGCGTCCCTTCCTCAGTATCAATTTGAGTTGAACAAAACCATATTGGCGGGCACCGACGACGAGTTGCGAGCTACGCTGCGGGTTACGGCAGGTCCAGGCTCGAACACGCCCGTTCGCTTCCAAGTCGCCAAAGCCGAACTGATCGGAGATCAGCTCCTCGGATCGCCGCACTTGGGGTCGGTTGCCTATTCTTGTGACCCATCTGTGTCTGCCTGCACGTTTCGCTGGCGCGCTCCATCCACCAGCCGCCAAAATTGGGGCCTCCTGGAGCTGCAAGTAACGGTAACCGTGGACGGCGTGCAGGACGACTTCATAGCTCGCGAGTCCTTTTATTCTTCGCCCATGGTTGCGGGGAAATTCACCGGCGCCTTTCGGGAAAGGCTGGTCAACGGGTCGCTGGTGATCGACGCCGGGGTCAGCGTGCAGAGGCGCATGGCTTGCTTCCTGAGCGCCAACCTTTTCTCCGCCGACAAGGGGACACCCACTCATCATGTGGAACGTCGCCTGATCGTAGATCCCTCCATGAAAACGGTGAGCTTTACTTTCTTCGGCAAGATCTTCCGCGACTTCGGGCACGAGGGCAGTTTCCGGCTGCAGGATCTCAAGGGCCAATGCGAAAACCTGGCCTATCCGCCGGAGTGGTTTATCGACAGCCAAACCTACCACGCGGAGCTGTTGGAATTCGCGAAGAATCCTCCTCCAACCAGGGAGCCGGGGCGAATCTATTTCGCCTACAACCAGCTTACCTATACGACAAATCGCTACCGCAACGATGTGTTTTCCGACCGGGAATGGAGCTCTCCAGAGCAACAGTCGAAGTTGGAATTGTTGAGGAAAGCTGCCGCGGACCTGAACAGCGCGGCTCTGGAAGAACGGAAACAGCAGCGGCGATTACAGCAGCAATCGCAATAGCGTGGTATGGAGCGGCGAACCGCGTCACATGCATCCTGTGACGCGGATTGTCGCGGCTGCGATTCCTATTGCGTACGCGGCCTCGACTGCGCGAGCGCCTCATCGAGCATTTTCACCAACATGTTCCGATCGTAGGTAAAGGGTTGTCCTTCGTTGAGCTGCACGAGCTGCTCGATCTGCTTCCGGATGGTGCGTTCCGCCTGATCCGCTGTCGGCACGACGAGGTAGCGTCGCTTGGGCTTCGGCTCGAACAGCGCAAGATCCACGGCAGCTGCAACGTCGTCCGGCTGCTTGAACATGGACATATCGGCCCGCCGTGAGTCCCCGTGCAGCCGCTGGACAGCGTTCTTGAAGATCTGAGTATCGTAGCTGCCAGGCTCGATGACATTCACCTGCACGCCGAGTGGTTCCATTTCGGACGCCAACGAGTCGGTGAATGCCTCCACCGCATGTTTGCTCATGGTGTACGCGGCCAGAGTCTTGCCCGCCAGAATTCCCGACACCGAGCCGATGTTGACAATGCGTCCTTTTGACTGGATGACGAGCGGCCCGAATGCCTTAGTGATGCGGTACGGCCCGAGCGCGTTCACGCTCATCGCCAGCTCGAACTCTGAATCATTGCCGCCAATGACAGGCCCGGCGGTGCCGATACCGGCGTTGTTCACGATGCCGTAGAGTCCGCGCCCGCCTTTGGTCACCACACCCACGGCCGCAGCGATGTCCTGTGCGTTCGTCACATCAAGCCGCACCGCCTGCACGTTCTTGATAGCACCGAGGGCCTGCAGATCCGCGTCCTTGCGAGCGCCGGCGTACACGAAGTATCCCTCGCCGGCGAGCCGCTCCGTCACCTTGCGCCCTATTCCGGTACTCGCGCCGGTCACGAGAACGGCTTTTTTGCCGCCAGCCCCCGCATCGGCCGCTGCGGCGTGGAGCATCGGTAGTCCAGCGCCGAGAAAGGACAGCGTCAAAAGGAAAAGTCTGAAGCTTCTGAGACGGCGCATGACGGCCCTCGCGGACATACCCTACATCACCGTCCCTTTATCCGGACCGCTCACAGACATCAACGTTTATGCGATGAACTGCCCCTTCTGAGAGACAGCCGCTTGCTCAGCGTCGGGAAAGTTCTCGGACCTTCCGAAGCATCGAAGCCCTTCCCTCTCAGGTAGTTCCGGCGACACTCGCTTTTCAAGTATCTCCGAGCACCGCCAGCGCCTCTTCGATACAATCAACCGGTACGAGCAATTGCACACCAGCCGCCCCGCCTTCCATCCCCACACCGACACCGACGACCACTGAGGGGACACCGGCGGCCTCCAGTTTCATTCTCGCTATATCCGCTTCGACCGTTGTCGCATAGCTCTTGATGGACTTCATCGGTAGGTTCCCCGTACGGCCGCTTGGCTACCTCCGAGATCAGCTTTTGACCTGCCGCGTATTGCTCCAGATCACCTGTGCGATGCCGAACAGCGCCAGGATCGCTCCATAGAGGACCCAGTGCTTATCGCCGACCATGAACCCGACCCGGAACGCCAGGTTGAGTCCCTGCAAGATCCAAACCGTTCCCATGGCGATCATCACGACGCCAAGGAGAGTGCTGACGATTCGCATCATGACATTGAACGCGGCGCGCATCGTGTCTCCTTAAAGTAACCTGGCCGACGCCAAATCAGATATTCGGCAGTGACAGGGTACCGTATACGGCGAATGTCCGCTTACTAACACGCGTTTACGACTTCCGAATCTCCCTCGATGACCCAACGAGCTTACGCTGGGTCGCCTGCCAGTCCTGCCGCGAGCGGGCCTCACTCCGACTGAGGTACGCGGCTGCCGCAGCTGTCATCTCGCGATGACATCCCGGTCGCGTCTGACGGGCCCGCTCTGACGACGGTTAACCTATCACCCAGCAACAACAGTCCTGGCAAGAGACAAAAAAAGCGGGCCGCGGCGGAATCACACGACGGGTCCGCTGATCTCAGCGCCCGGAATCCCCAATCGTTGGCCCAATATGTTACCGGTGTCACCCTGGAATTCTACCGATCTATTGTGCCCCCTGGCGCACGTGCATTATCGTACTATCTGATACCGGTGTCATAGGCACCCTAGCCTCCGCGACCAGCAGCCTAGCCCTGATGGCCCGCCAGGATGCCGGTCGACTGGCGACAACAACTCGTGACGGAACACCTCAAAAACCCAGGGAGACTCCCATGATTCGCAAAACATTCTGCGCAGCAGCACTGCTTACCTTTGCAGCGAGCACCTACGCGGCTGGTGGCGGCAGCGTTGGTACCCCGATCGGATTCGGAAGGGCGACCACGGGTGGTACGGGCGGCGCTGTCGTGACCGCCCATACCGGCGCGGAAATCAACGCGGCCCTGTGCGCTCGAGCCACTGTGACCACGCCGCTCATCATCAGGGTCGACGGGACAATCAACGCCGGCAATACGACCCGCGCCACCGGCAACTGCGATACCACTGCTACCGAGATTCAATTCAAAGGCGTCAGCAACGTCACTCTCGTCGGTGTAGCCAATCACGCCGTGCTGGACCAGATCGGCGTGCACCTACGCAACACATCGAACATCATCCTCCAGAACCTGCACATCCAGAACGTCAAAAAGAGCGGCTCGCCCATCTCCAACGGGGGTGATGCCATTGGTATGGAATCGGGCGTCAACAACGTCTGGGTCGACCACAATACACTCGAGGCAAGCGGTGGCGAAGCCCAGGGATTCGACTCCCTGCTGGACATGAAATCGGGTGTCACGAACATCACGGTGTCTTACAACCACTACCTGAACTCGAGCCGCGGAGGCCTGATCGGATTCACCGACAGCGACGCTGCCAATACGAACATCACGTTCCACCACAACTGGTACGACAACCTCCAGCAGCGGACGCCGCTCCTGCGCCACGGGTTGGTTCACACCTTCAACAACTACTGGTTCAACGTGAGCAATAGCGACATGATCCACGGCATCAATTCGCGCATGGGCGGCCGGGTTCTCGTCGAAGGCAACTACTTCAAGAACTCGAACAATCCGCTCCTTGCTTCGGATGATTCCCCACAGCCCGGATGCTGGCAGACGCGGGCGAACACGCTGGACTCCATCACCTACGACCGTTCGGTAGGCCACGGCGCGCTGGTGATCCCGGTCATCACCAATGGACAGTTCGACTCAACGTGCACGGTGACAGTGCCGTACACATACACACTCGACCCTTCGGCGAACATTCCGGTCATCGTGACCGCCAATGCCGGAGTCGGAAAGATCTCTCCCTAGTAACAAGCACGCCCTTACAGAAACAGCCCCGCTCGAGGAGACCCGGGCGGGGCTCATGATGACTCTCCGAGACTGTATAAAGCCGCTGCCGCGGGCTGCCATCTCTCGATCAAGACGTCCTGGTCGATGCTTCACGTCTACCGAGACTAAAGCCCGTATTCCCGCACTTGGCGACGCGTTGCCTTCGCCGCGGCAGCAAGCTAAAGTCTTTCACATGAAAGGATGGCTTCTTCTCATCGTACTGGTCGGGACGCCCGCCCTCACGTTCGGCCAGTCTCTGCGTTGCTCGAACAAAGTCATCAGTGAGGGCAACACGAGCCAGGAGCTCGCAACCCTGTGCGGCGACCCGGCGCAAGTCGAGCACAAAACGATTTACAACCAGGTCTCCCTGCCCACGACAAATGTCGTAGCGAGCTCGACCGTCGAAATCCACATCGAAATGTGGATCTACAATTTCGGCCCGAACCAACTGATGCAGCGAGTCTGGATCCAGGATGGCGTGATTACCCGTATCGAATCCCTGGGCCGCTACGGGTCCTGAACGACCCAGATCCTTCGCCGGTCGCGCACCAAGCAACTTCTCGGCCGCCCCCGCGTCAGGCAAACATCAAACCTGCACTAGACCCGGGATCGGAACCTCGGGATTCACATCCTTGTCGTACTCCACCTGCCCGAAGCCAAAACCAAACAGCCGCAGAAACTCGGCCTTGTATCCCGCAAAGTCGGTCACCTCATGAAGGTTCTCAGTGGTGACAGAGGGCCATAGCTCCATCACGCGCCTTTGCACATCGTCGTCGAGCTCCTTGTCGTCGGCCCGCAAACGCCCTTCCTCATCCAACCGCGGTGATACACCATACAGACTGTCCCGGTAAAGCCGGTAAACCTGCTCGATGCACCCCTCATGAGTTCCCTTGCTCTTCATAACCTTGAACAACAGTGACAAGTAGAGCGGCATCGTCGGAATAGCCGAGCTGGCCTGAGTCACGACTGCCTTTAACACGGAAACCCGTGCATCTCCCCCGATCCTGGAAAGCTTGTCGCGAACTTCCCGACACTTCTGATCCAGATCCTTCTTGGCAGCGCCAATGGACCCGTTCCAGTAGATATCCTGCGTTATGGTCTTGCCCACATACGTAAAGGCGGTCGTCTTCGCGCCTTCCGCCAGGACCCCCGCACCCAGAAGAGCATCGATCCACATCTGCCAATCCTCGCCGCCCATCACCGCTACCGTCTGATCGATCTCGGCCTGTGTCGCGGGAGGCAGCACGACCTCCTTCACGACCTCCTTGTCAGTATCGATCGTCCGCAGCGTCACGCTCTTGCCGACAGGCTTTAGCGTCGAAGCGAAAACCGCGCCGGTTTTGGGATGAGTCCGCCTGGGCGCGGCAAGACTGTAGACCACCAGGTCGACCTTACCCAGATCCTGTTTGATCA
>Ga0070713_100003200_pt1 | contig 10780 bp, 9 predicted proteins | sample LARL82metaG_FD_65465 | JGI IMG/M metagenome (GOLD analysis project Ga0070713, IMG submission 65465) | Corn, switchgrass and miscanthus rhizosphere microbial communities from Kellogg Biological Station, Michigan, USA - LAR L8-2 metaG | ecosystem: Host-associated > Plants > Roots > Rhizosphere ... | reverse complement strand
GCCGCGTTCGTCACGGTGAAGGAAGGCACGAAGCCCTCCGACGAGCTCGCCGCCGAACTGAAGGATCATGTCGTGAAGAAGATCGGCGCAATCGCGCGGCCGGATCAGATTCTCTTCGCTGCAGATCTCCCGAAGACGCGCTCCGGCAAGATCATGCGGCGGCTGCTCCGGGACATCGCGGAGGGCAAGGCGATTGGAGACACGACGACCCTGGCGGATCCGGCCGTCGTCTCGAAGCTGAAGGCGGAGTACGAGGACAGGGAAGGCTAGCGCCGGCTCCCCTAACGGTTCAGGTTTACAGCGGCGCTCGGCTCATGCGTTAATGGGTTGTTCCAGTTCCAGTTCATGGCGAGCCTGACGGCGGTTGAACTCGGCGCCGATATGTGCGCACTCGCCCGCACGAACGTGCGGCATGGCGAGGTCGAGCTGCTCGCCGCGGACACGCTCGATCCCGCGGCGTTCCCAGGGATCGACGCGTTTACCGCCGCGCTGCGCCGCGCGCGCAAGACACTCAAGCTTCCGCGGCGCTGCCGCGCAGTCGTGTGGGGCCTCCCCGACGGCACCACGCGCAAGAACCCGGCCGTCAAGCCGCTCATCGCTCCGCTCGTCGGGGCGGGGTTCAGCGTCGAGCGCGTCATCTCGCCGTGCAACGCGCTGGCCGCGCTCGCACGCCTCAAGATGCCCCGCGGCGACGGCGCCACGTGCTGGGTTGCGATCAACCGGACGGGCGTTGCAATGGTCGTCGTCCGTCCGGGCCAGCAGCTGTACTCGCATTCATTCGCCTGGGACTCGAACGTCGGATCGTGCGGGAGCCAGGCACGGCTGCTGCAGCGGTATTCACTCGTAGCGTTTCTCGCGCCGGAAATCCGCCGGGCGATGAACGCCGCGCGCGAGCAGGGCACGACGGTGGACGCCATCGTCACCTGCGGCAATCTTCCGGAGATTCGCTCGCTCACGATGCCTATCATCGAAGAGCTCGACATCGAAGTCGAATCGCTCGACTCGCTCGAGGGGCTCGTCGTCAAACCAGACTCGACCGATCGTCTGGCGGATGTCGCGGCGTCGCTGCGCATGGCGTGCGCGGGAGCGCTCGCGCGTCCGACTCGGCATCGGGACGAATCGAAGCGTCCAACGCTCCCGGTGGGTCCGGTCGGACGCGTTGCTGCTGCGGCGGCCGTGGTCCTCGGAGTCGTGTTTCTCGTCTGGAGCTGGTGGCCCACGTCGTCCGCCACGTCGCCTCCGCCTCCCACGGCAGCGACGTCAGGTGCCGCTGCGCCGAAGCGGGCGACGGCGCCGCCGAAACAAACGCAGCCACTTCCGGCTCCCGTCCCCAAAGAGGACGCGAGCGCGAACGTGCCGTCAGGTACAGGACGGTCCACGGCCTCCCCGTCATCGTCAACGACACCGAAACAGCCGTCCGCTTCAACGAAACAGGTTTCACCATTGGTTGTCGCGCCGCCGAAACGCGTCGACCCGCGGCTCCAACCGCCTCGGGCGCCAGCAGCCAACGAGTCCCGAAAGCCAGTCCAGTCGGCCGGAGTGACGACTCCTGTCTCAACTGAGGGGCGAAGTGCCGAGTCGAAAGGACCGGAGCTGTTGAAGGATCCGCTGCCGCGCCTGACCGCCATCCTGATATCGAGCGACCGCCGTATGGCGACGATCGACGAGGGACGAATGGTGCTGGTGGGCGAGACGATTGGCAAGCGAGTCGTGGTCGCGATCGACGACCGCTCCATCGTTCTCCGGGAACCCTCCGGCGTCCAAATCCGTGTGGGTCTCGGCGGCAGGATGCTCGGAGTCGAACGGAGCGAACGGTAGGCCGTTTCTGACGATGTGAGAGACTGGTAGCGATATGGGATTGATAACGACTGAGGACCTCTGGAAGACCTACGTGATGGGCTCGGAAGAGATCCATGCCCTGCGCGGCGTGTCGATCAACATCGATAAGGGCGAGTATGTCGCGATCATGGGCCCATCCGGCTCTGGCAAGTCGACGCTCATGAATCTGATCGGCTGCCTCGACACGCCGACGAAGGGCAGCTATCTGCTGAATGGCAAGGAAGTCGCCGCCATGAACGACGACGAGCTCGCCAGGATCCGGAACGAGGAGATCGGCTTCGTGTTCCAGACGTTCAACCTCCTCCCGCGCGCGACGGCGCTCCACAACGTCGAGCTGCCGCTCGTCTACGCCGGCATCTCCGGCAAGGACCGCCTGGAGCGCGCGAAGCTGGCGCTCGAGAAAGTCGAGCTCACGCAGCGGGCCTCGCACAAGCCGAACGAACTGTCGGGCGGCCAGCGCCAGCGCGTCGCGATCGCGCGCGCGCTCGTGAACAACCCGTCGATCCTGCTCGCCGACGAACCCACCGGCAACCTCGATTCGAAGACGGGTGTCGAGATCATGGCGGTCTTCAAGCGTCTGCACGAGGGCGGCAACACGATCGTCCTCGTCACGCATGAGGCCGACATCGCCTCGCACGCGCATCGAGTCATTTCGATTCGAGACGGCCAGGTGGAGAAGGACGTGCGGCAGGCCGCGTGAACGCAGGCCGGACCTTCAGGTCCGGCGAAGCACCGCCGCCGGTTCGAGCCGGACGATTCGGTACGTTCCAAGCGCCAGGGCACCGGCGGAGACGACCGTGGCGCACGTCAAGGCGCCCATCCACGGTCCCGGAACGACAACGCTCAATCGCACCAGTTCGGCGAACAATGCGCGCGTGAGCGCCAATGTGAACACCAAGCCGACGGCTATCCCGAGCGCGATCAGCTTCGTTTCTCTGATGAGCACCATCCCGAGCACACGGGCCGGCGTCGCGCCGATGGCGAGGCGGATGCCGAACTCCCGCGTCCGCTGCGCGACCGACTGGCTGATCACGGAGAAGACGCCGCTCGCCGCCAGCATGAGCGCCAGCCCGGCGAACGCGGACAGCAGGTTCACGACAACCATGGCGCTGCCGATGTCGCGCCTTCCGAGATCTTCACTCAGGATGACAGGTCGTACCGGCTTCTGTGTCGAGGGGATTTGCGCCGCCGCGGCGATGGCGCGCAGCGTGGAATGGGGGTCGATCGACGTCCGGGCCAGCACGACCGCCTCGTTCGTTATCGCCGGCGGCTCGTATGGCACGTACAGCTCCGAGGGTGCGTATGTGCCTGCTTTCGAGAGCGCGCCGTAATCGACCGCGTCGCGGCAGATCCCGATGACAACCGCGGGCTTGCGCCCGAATGCTCTCACTTCCATCCCCAGCGCGTCGCCGTCCGGCGCGACCTGGCGGGCCACGCTCTCGCTCAAGATCGCCACACCGCCTGACGCGTGCATGTCGGATCGATCGAATCCGCGGCCGCGTAGGATTGCAATACCGAGCGCATCCAGAAAGCCGTCGCCGACGGGAACGCGCGAAACAATGGTTGAGCCTCCCGCGTTCGTCACGATGGTGACGCGTTCACCTCCGCCAAGCATTCCCGACGAGATTCCGGTGCGCGTGACGCCGGGAATCGCGGCGACACGGTCGGCGACGTCGGTCACGGTCGTCGCGGACACTCGCATGGCGACCACGTGGCCGGCGTCGAACGCGAAGTGTACCGCGCCGACCTGAGTGAACAACGTGTAAAGCATCGCCGTCCACACGATCAGCCCGACCGAGGCCGCGATCTCGGCGAAGACAATCGCGTCGCGCGCGCCGTAGCCGGCGATCTGAATCCGGTACGGGGTGGGGGCGCCATTGAGCGACGCAGCCACGTCGCGTTTCGACAGACGCAGCGCCGGCAGCGTGCCGAAGGTCAGACACGCGAGCGCGCTCGCGCCCACGACCACGGGCAGCAGAGACATGTCGATAGCGATGCGCGACGTCAAAGACGGCTGAATCGACGCGATCTCAGTGGCGATGACACGGAGCACGAATACAGACAGCCCCCCACCCAGGATTCCGCCGACGAGCGCGAGCAGGAGGTTCTCCGCGAGAAGCAGGCGGATCACGTGCGCGCGCGTCGCGCCCAGGGCGCGGCGCACGGTCAACTCCTTGTCTCGCTGGACTCCGCGCGCCAACAGCAGGCACGCGACGTTCACGCACGAGATCAGCAGCACGAGCAGCGCCGGGCCGAGCGTCCCGGCGTACGCGGTCATCGCCCGGGACCGTGTGTCGTCGCCGACCGGGATGACCCGCCACGACCACTGACCCTGATCGCGCGAGAGCGCGGCGAGCTCAGACTGCGCCGCCGGCCAGTCGACGCCATCCCGCAGCCGCGCGTACACACTCACGATCGCCGGCGTCCGGATGCTCGCGCGCCCGAGCGGAATCCACAAATCCGCAGAGATCCCGATGAAGCCGTAGTTGAACTCGGGCGGCATCACACCGACGACGATGCGCTCGACGCCGTCGACGACGATCGTCGCGCCGCCGACGCGGCCGTTCGGGAACGCTCTCCGCCAGAGCGCGTCGCTGAGAATGACCGGGTTGCGCGAATCGGCGACGTCGGTGGCGGTGAACACGCGTCCGTCGGCAGGCGGCACGCCCATCGCGGTGAAGAACGCCGGCGAGGCGTACGCGGCGATCGCGGGACGCACGTCCTGCCCGGTACCGAGGACGGCGTCGACCGCGGAATAGGCGCCGATGGCGGAGAAGGATTGCGCGCTCGAGAGCGTCGCGTCGAATTCGTTGAGCGCGACCTGCGAACGTTCGACGTGAAGTGCGCTGCTGGAGGCGTACACGCGGCCCAGACGAGCGACGTCGGCCACGCCGGACATGTCCGCCAGCAGCACCCGCACGAGCGCGTACAGAGACGTGGTCGCGCCGATCCCGATCGTCAGGGTCAGCGCGGCGACGACAGCTCCGCCGCGCCATCGCACGAGGCCGCGTGTTGCAGATCTGATCTCGGACAACAGACTTGTCATCGGCTACCGGGAAATCGCCGGGAGACGCCCGTGTATCGCATAGATCGTGCCGGACGATGGCCCCCCGGGCAGCGCCGCGAGCGATCAGAGGGCTGCGAAGTGTCCCGGTTCCATCTCTCTGAGCGGCGCGCCGCGATCGAACGAGTCCGCATCCAGCACGAGACGCTGACGCGGCGCGTCTGGATCCGGAACCGGGATGGCAGACAAGAGCGCCTTCGTATACGGATGCCGGGGCGCGTCGAACACTTTCGCCGTGTCCCCCATCTCGACGATTCGTCCGAGATACATCACCGCGAGGCGCGTGCAGATCGTTTCGACCAGCCGCAGATCGTGCGCGATGAAAAGATACGTCAGCTCCAGGTGACGCTGAAGACTCATCAACAGGCTGACGACCTGCGCCTGGACCGACACGTCCAGCGCCGATACCGCCTCGTCCGCAATGATGAACGAGGGATTGAGCGCCAGCGCGCGCGCCAGGCCGATCCGCTGTCGCTGTCCGCCGCTGAATTCGCTCGGATAGCGCTGCAAGTGTTCGGGATCCAGACCGACGAGTCTGAACAGCTCCTCGACACGGTGCCGCCGCTCCCGTTTCGAGCCCGCCCCGTGGATGACGAGCGGCTCCTCGACGATCGTGAAGGCGCGCATGCGCGGATCCAGCGACGAGTAGGGATCCTGAAACACCATCTGCATGTCGCGCCGCGCGCGGCGCATCTCCGCGCGCGAGAAGGACAGCACATCGCGTCCGTCGAAGATCACCTCGCCAGAGGTCGGCTCGATGAGCCGCAGGATGCACCGCGCAGTCGTCGTCTTGCCGCTTCCGGACTCGCCGACCAGGCCGAACGTCTCGCCGCGCTCGATTGAGAAGCTCACTTCGTCGACCGCGCGCCGAAGAGGAAACTCCTTCGTGAGCCTGCGAACCTCGACGAGTGGCATCAGCATTCATCCGAGGCGCTTCGCCCGGGAATCGCCTCGAGCAGTTGGCGCGTGTAGGGGTCCTGCGGCTGACGGAACAACTCCCGGACGGGTCCCTGTTCGACGATCCGGCCCGCGTACATCACCGCCACGCGGTCCGCCATCTCCGCAACGATGCCGAAGTCGTGGGTGATGAGGATCAGACCGAGCGCGAGCCGCGCCTGCAGATCGCGCAGCAGCTCGAGAATCTGCGCCTGAACCGTGACATCCAGCGCCGTTGTCGGCTCGTCCGCGACGAGGAGCGTAGGGTTGCACGCGATCGCGATCGCGATCATGGCGCGCTGCCGCAGGCCGCCCGAGAGCTGGTGTGGATACTCGCGGACGCGGCGCGCCGGATCAGGCACGTGCACGGCGTCGAGCAGTTCGACCGCGCGCAGCCGCGCCGCCCGCCCGCGCGCGACGCCGTGGACCGCGAGCGTTTCTTCGATCTGGCTGCCGATTGTGAACACCGGATTCAGTGCCGCGCCGGGCTCCTGAAACACGAAACCGATCCCGCCGCCGCGGACGCGGTGCATGTCGGATTCGCTCAGCGTCAGGAGATCGCGTCCGTTGAACAGCACGCGTCCACCGGCGATCCGGCCGGGCGGTCGCACCAGGCGCAGGATCGAGAGCGCCGTCACCGATTTTCCACTGCCCGATTCGCCCACGAGCCCCAGGGTCTCCCCGGGGGAGACCCCGAAGCTCACCCGGTTGACCGCCACCACGGGCCCGCCTGCCGTGTCGAATACGGTCGTCAGCTCCTCGACTGAGAGCAGAGGTTCCTCAGGCATCGATCTCGCGGTGTTCGCCGAAGACGCCCCGCATCGCATCCGAGATCTCGCCGACGGTGGCCTGCGCTTCGACGGCCGCGAGGATCGGCGGCACCAGGTTGTCGCGGCCGCGCGCGGCGGCGATGACGGCATCGATCGAGGATCGCCATGCGGCCTGGGCGCGCGAGGCACGGATCCGCGTCACGTGTTCGACCTGTCGCGTCTCGATTTCGGGATCGATCCGAAGGGTGTCGATCCCGGAGCTGCCGCCTGCAGCGGGACGGTCTTCGTACCGGTTCACGCCTACGACCACGCGCGTGCCGGCGTCGATCTCCTGCTGCGCCTTGTAGGCGGCGTCCTGGATTTCGCGCTGGATGAAGCTCGATTCGATCGCCTGGAGCGTTCCGCCAAGCGCGTCGATACGATCCAGCAACGCGCGCGCCTCACGCTCGATGCGATCGGTCTGCGCCTCGGTCTCGTACGACCCACCGACGGGATCGACGGTATTCGCGACGCCGCTTTCCCAGGCGATGATCTGCTGCGTCCTGAGGGCGATCCGCGCGGATTCTTCGGTCGGGAGCGCCAGCGCTTCGTCGCGGCCGTTGCAATGGAGCGACTGGGCGCCGCCGAGCACGGCCGCCAGCGCCTGCATCGCGACGCGGACGATATTGTTGTCGGGCTGCTGCGCCGTGAGCGTGCTGCCGGCGGTCTGGGTGTGGAACCGGAGCTGCTGCGCGCGCGGGTTGGACGCACCGAAGCGATCGCGCATGATGCGCGCCCACAGCCGCCGCGCCGCCCGGTACTTCGCAATCTCCTCGAAAAAATCGTTGTGCGCGTTGAAGAAGAACGACAGCCGCTGGCCGAGCCGGTTGACGTCGAGCCCCGCGTCCACGGCCGCCTGTACGTACGCGATGGCGTTCGCGAACGTAAACGCCACTTCCTGCACGGCCGTGGACCCTGCTTCACGGATGTGATAGCCGCTGATGGAAATCGTGTTCCAGTTCGGAAGCTCGCGATCGCAGTACGCGAAAATGTCGGTCACGATTCGGAGCGACGCGCGCGGCGGATAGATGTAGGTGCCGCGCGCGACATATTCCTTCAGGATGTCGTTCTGGATGGTGCCTGACAGCGACGCGGGCGCCACCCCCTGCTTCCGTCCAACCGCGACGTACAGCGCGAGCAGGATGATCGCCGTAGCGTTGATCGTCATCGACGTCGACACGTCCCCAAGCGGGATCCCGGCGAAAAGCGCCTCCATGTCGGCGAGCGAATCGATTGCCACGCCCACGCGGCCGACTTCTCCCTGGGCGAGCGGATGGTCGGAGTCGTAGCCCATCTGGGTCGGCAGGTCGAACGCGACGCTCAATCCGCTGACGCCCTGGCTCAACAGGTAGTGATACCGGCGGTTGGACTCCGCGGCCGTCCCAAATCCCGCGTACTGCCGCATCGTCCAGAGGCGGCCGCGGTACATGGTGGGCTGTATTCCGCGTGTAAACGGGAACTGTCCAGGGAGTTCATCCATTGACACTCGTGGAACCTGAGTCTACAATGTTCCTGCGTTCCCACGCTCCAACCCCTTCTGATGATTAACTTTGGCGCCCGAATACTGCCGCCGCACCCACAGGCTGGCCGTGTCGGGACACGCCCCCGGTTTCCCAGGTCCGGCGGCCGCTCACGGATGAGGAGGTCTCGAATGGATGACGTCGTGAACCGTATGGCCAAAGAGCTATCCGACGCCATTGCTGCCGCGGTCGGTGAGGATGCCCGGGTCGAGGCATGCCGTGAACGCGCGCGTGCCGCAGGTTTCGAAATGCGCGTTTCGCTCGAAGCGGTGATCGGGTTCGTCAACCGCACGCAGCCGGGTGCGCTCGCCCGCGCCGCCGCGGTGCCGCAGCAGAAGGCGCTTCCGCCCCAGCGCCGCGCCTTTGAGATCAGCGCGAACGATCGGCGGTTCCTGCGTTCGCTGAGAATCGCGTCGGACGAGACCCAGGAGAAAGAAGTCGAATAAGCGGCCGGCTATCTTTTTGCCGCCTGCTGCGCGACCGCGGCGGCAGCCGCGGCTGCGGCTGCCGCATCGCCAAGGTAGTCGTGCCGGACGGGTGTGAGCCGGTCGTCCAATTCGTAGACGAGCGGAATCCCGGTCGGGATGTTGAGCTCGACGATCTCCTGATCACCGACGTGGTCGAGATACTTCACGAGCGCGCGCAGCGAATTGCCGTGCGCCGCGATCAGCACGCGCCGGCCGCTCTGGATCGCCGGCGCGATCGTCTCATGCCAGTAGGGAAGGAAGCGCGCGACGGTGTCCTTCAGCGATTCAGCGGCCGGGAATTCGCCCGGCTGCAGTGACGCGTAGCGCGGATCGTTTCCCAGGTATCGATCGTCGTCCGGCCCGAGGGGCGGCGGCGGGATATCGTAGCTGCGCCGCCAGACCTTCACCTGCGCCTCGCCGTGTTTCGCGGCCGTCTCGGCTTTGTTCAGCCCCTGCAGCGCGCCGTAATGGCGCTCGTTCAGGCGCCAGTGCTTGATCACCGGAATCCAGAGCTGATCCATCTCGGCGAGCGCGATGCCGAGCGTCTTGATCGCGCGCGTCAGCACGGACGTGAACGCGATGTCGAACTGGAAGCCGCCGTCCTTCATCAACCGGCCCGCTTCTTTCGCTTCCGCGCGTCCCTGATCGGAGAGGTCGACGTCCTTCCATCCCGTGAACCGGTTTTCGAGGTTCCAGGTCGATTGGCCGTGCCTCAGTAGAACGACTTTGTGCATGTGCGATGTCCGATGGCCGGCTAGCGCAACTGCTTGAGGGCGCTGTTCCCAGCGTACGTCCCGCGCGCGCCAAGCTCCTCTTCGATGCGGAGCAGCTGGTTGTACTTGGCGACGCGATCGGAGCGGCTTGCCGAGCCGGTCTTGATCTGTCCGGCGCCGGTGGCGACGGCGAGGTCCGCGATCGTCGTGTCTTCGGTTTCGCCGGATCGGTGCGAAATGATGCTTGCGTAGCCGGCGTCGCGCGCCATGGCGACCGCATCGAGCGTTTCGCTCACGGTGCCGATCTGATTCAACTTGACCAGAATGGCGTTCGCGATGCCCGCGCGGATGCCTCGCGCGAGGATCTCGGGATTGGTGACGAACACGTCGTCGCCTACGAGCTGCAGGCGGTCGCCGAGCGCCGCTGTGATCGCCTTCCAGCCGTCCCAATCTCCTTCAGCGAGGCCGTCTTCGATCGACACGATGGGATACTGCCGCACCCAGTCTTCGTACATCGTCACCATTTCGTCGGCGGTGCGCGCCTGTTCGCCCGACTTCTTGAACTCGTAGCGCTTGTCGGCGTCCACCCAGAGTTCGCTCGCGGCGACGTCGAGCGCGAGGAACACGTCGTGCCCGGCCCTGTAGCCCGCCAGGCCGATCGCTTCGAGCACGACGTCGAGCGCTTCGCGGTTGGAGCGGAGGCTCGGCGCGAACCCTCCTTCGTCTCCGACGCCGGTTGAATACCCCTTCTTCTTCAGAATCCCGCGCAGCGCGTGGAAGATCTCGGCGCCGGCGCGCAGCGCCTCCGCGAAAGACGGCATGCCGAGCGGCATCACCATGAACTCCTGGATGTCGACGCTGCTGTCGGCGTGCGCGCCGCCATTCAGGATGTTCATCATCGGCGCGGGCAGGATCGACGCCGCCGCGTCGCCGCGCTTCTCGTACAGCCGCGCGAGATGGACGTAGAGCGGGATCCTGCCGGCGGCGGCGGCCGCGCGCGCGAGCGCCATCGACACGCCGAGCATCGCGTTCGCTCCCAGCCGTCCCTTGTTCGGTGTGCCGTCGAGCGCAATCATCTGCGCATCGATCGCGCGCTGGTCCGCGCTCCTGCCCGTGAGCGCCGCCGCGATCTCGCCGTTGACGTGGCCGACCGCCTTGGCGACGCCCTTGCCGCCGTAGCGCTTCTTGTCGCCGTCGCGCAGTTCGAGCGCCTCCCGAGTGCCGGTGGAGGCGCCGGACGGCACCGCCGCCCGTCCCGTCGCCCCTCCGTCGAGCGCGAGCTCGACTTCGACAGTCGGATTGCCGCGTGAATCGAGAATTTCCCGTCCGTGGATTCGTGTGATGAGCATCTCGCGTTATCTTGCGTCGAACTGCGCTTCGTTTCTGAGCGCGTCCTCGTCGATGGGGCCGATGAACGGCTCTTCGTCCTTCG
>Ga0070713_100003199_pt1 | contig 10780 bp, 9 predicted proteins | sample LARL82metaG_FD_65465 | JGI IMG/M metagenome (GOLD analysis project Ga0070713, IMG submission 65465) | Corn, switchgrass and miscanthus rhizosphere microbial communities from Kellogg Biological Station, Michigan, USA - LAR L8-2 metaG | ecosystem: Host-associated > Plants > Roots > Rhizosphere ... | reverse complement strand
GAGACGCTGAGAAAGCTGGGCAGAATCTGTTTGCCGAGAAGCTTGGTGAAGGTCTGGCCTTCGTCATCGCCGCGCTGGCGCTGGCCTTCGAGACGGTGGCCGAGGACTTCGTGAAAGAACACGGCCGAGGCGCGGCCGCTGAGGATAGCAGGGCCGTTGAAGGGCTCGGTGACGGGAGCTTCGCGGAGGGCCTCGAGGTTTTTGGCCATGGCGATGGTCTTATCGGTAAGGGTCTTCTGGTCGGGGAGGTGCCCGACGTCGTCGGCCTCGAAGGTCTCGGCACGGAAGAGGTCCATGCCGTCGGCAGCCCGGGTGCGAGCGACGATGATGAGACGGGCGACGTGGTTGGGCGTAGCGACTTTTGCACCTTCGGAGGAGACGAAATAATCGGTCTCGGCGGAGGCTTCGAGTGCGACGTTATTGAAGAAGACGTCGGGGTACTGCTTGAAGATGCTCGAGAGCTCACGCAGGCGATCCTGCCAGGCGGTGCGATCGACGGCTAAAGGGGAAGGTGACGGAAGCAGGTCCGTCGCGGGTTTCTCGGTGGAGAAGTCGGGGGAGGCGTCCTCTTCTTTGGCGCGGACCTGCTGCTCGGTCTTCACTTTCAGATAGCTGTCGAGCGCTTTGGCGTAACCGCGATTGGTGGCGAACCAGAGGCTGCGTGCGAGAGCCTGGCCATCGTCGGTGAGGGGGAGCGGGACGGTGGTGAGGGCACTGTTGCGATGGTCACCGTGAGTGTTGTCTTCAGCTGGAGTGCCCAGGCGAACCTGCACGTCGGCGATGCGGCGGCGACTCTCGTTCGAGCCTACGATGGCGCCGAACTGCGCCGACATCGCGATGCTGTCGGAGTCGGAGACAGCGTAGCTGAGGAAGTAGGGCTTGGGCTGCTCCACCCCAAGGGACTTGCCCGCTGGGGACCCCGGCTGCTGGGTAAAGTCGGTGGCCGGGTTGCCAAGAGAACTCATGGCGCGGTGAAGCTCGGACTCCAGGGAGTCGATGAGCATCGTTGTTGCGGGGGTGGGGTCAGGCTTTGGGGTTGCTGCGGCTGCGACGGGGCCGATGGACGTCATCGCCACCACTACCAGACCGGCGATACCGACGCCAGCAACTGCGACTCTTTGTCTCTTCATGGGAACGGGAACTCGTTTCGCTGCAAAAATACGCCTGTTGCCGAGTGTATCGGAAGTGCTGCCGGTTCACGAGACAGCTTTCGTTGCAGAAGACTGATAGTTGGACGAGCGAACCCGGGTTAAGTTGACACGAACCTAACGCAAACCGTAGCGCCAGACACTGATCCAGACGGTGAGTGCGACGAACTCGGCGAACAGGAGTGTCTCCAGAAGTCCCAAGGCATGAGCTGCAGGCTGCAGGGCCAGGACCAGCAAAGCAACCAGCGTGACCACCATGGCGATCAGCATGGCTCTTTGGCCGTAGTGGGTGGGAGTGGGCGAGACCGTAGGCCTTGCAGGGAGTTGGCTGGCAACTCGGGCTGCGAAACCGGTGGGGATGTGTGGTTGGGGCACGGTTTCAAGGGCGCGAAGGATGCGCTGGTCGAGGTTTTGGTCGAGGTGCTCCATCATGGTTGGCGACAAGTTGTTCTGGTCTATCGGTTGGTCGTGCATGCCGCTCTCCTCTGCTGTGTTTGACGCTGCTGAAGGGCTTCGCGTAACTTTTTTCGGCCTCGGTGCAGATGGGTCCGGATAGTGCCGATGGGCATGCCAAGGGCGTAGGCGATCTGTTCGTAAGAGCGCTCCTCCTGATGATAGAGGACGAGGATGGTTCGCTCGATTTGACTGAGGCGTTGGAGTTGCTCCTCGACGGACTGCTGGAACTCGCGTTCTTCGATTTGCTGTTCGGCGTTGCGGTCCGGGTGCGGGAGACGGTCCTCCCAGCCGGAGACGTCATCGGAGAGCGAGATGTGGGTGTTGCGGTCGCGGCGGCGGCGCTTCCACTCGTCCTGCGCGACATTGACGGCGATACGGTAGAGGTAGGTAGTGATCAGGGCCTCGCCACGAAAACTGGGCAGGGCGCGGTAGAGGCGGAGAAAGACATCCTGGGCGAGGTCGTCGAGGTGTTCGCGGCTGCCGGTGAGGCGCAGGAGGGTGCGGAAGACCATGTCCTGGTGGTCGCGTATCACATCCTCGAAGGTGAGATCGGTATTCAAGCAGGGTTAGACCATAGAGTGCGCCTTAAGTTTCACTCCGGCCAGTGAAACTTAAAGGAGGGCCGGGGGGTCTAACGCGGGCAGAAAGAGGAGGTAACGCTATGAACTTCGTATTTAGTCCATTTGTTGTGCCAGTTGCAGGTTGCCTGGTCGGTATTGTGGCCATTGTTGCCGGCATCTGGCTGGACGGCCATAAGCGCCGGATCAAGTCAGAGGAACGCATTGCGATGATTTCCCGCGGTGTGCCGCTCGCCGAGATTGAGAGGATGCTGGGCGCGGGTGACGAAAAGCCGCCGGTCAAGGATCCCTTGCGGAGCCTGAGTAATGCTCGTCGAACAGGCATTGTTTTGGTGTCGGTTGGAATTGGGCTGACTCTGTTTTTTGTCGCGTTGAGCTATATCGTGCAAGAACGCGATGTGTTGGCGGGAGCGGCAGTCGGGATTATTCCCCTGGCGATCGGGATTGGCTTTTTTATTGACTACAACCTCCAGAAGCGCGAGCTATCGCGCTTCGGGTTGGAGGTAGGAGCGGAGTCGCCCGGAGGCGGCGCGGACCGGTAGAGGTATTCCTGTGCAGGAATGACGCTTTGCGCTGATCCGTCGAAATCATGCACACTGGCTTCATAGTTCATGGAGCGCTGGTAGATGAGTTTGCGTTGGGTTCTGCTTCTGGTTACTCTCCTCGCGCTCGCCATGACGCCGCGCCGGGCTTACGCGACTACCCCTACTGAAGCCTTGGCGTTCCGGCAGGCCGCACTGAATCGAACAGCGTACACGCTGCCGCCAGAAAAGCTGAAGGTTGCGCAAGAGCTGTTTCGGAGGCGGACCGCGCTGCACTTTGCCGGTGGAGGCTGGGCGATTTTGCAACTCGTGCTGCTGCTTGCGCTCGGCGTTCCCGCACGGATGCGGGATGTTGCCGAGAATTTGACGACGAGCCGATGGAGGCAGTGCTTCGTCTTTGTGTTTCTTCTTCTCCTGGCGATTACGCTGCTGGATATTCCGCTGAGGGTTTATGGACACCATGTAGCGCTCGCGTATGGACTGTCAGTCCAGGGGTGGGGGAGTTGGGCCTGGGACCTGACGAAGAGTTTCCTGCTGACTTGGGTTGTCGCCTCGCTGCTGGTGATGGTGATGTTCTGGGTGATACGCCGTTCGCCGAAACACTGGTGGTTCTGGTTCTGGATTCCAACGATGGCGGCAGTGGTGTTTGGAGTCTTTGTTTCCCCGATCGTGGTCGATCCGCTGTTCAACAAGTTTGAGCCTCTCCAGCAACGTAATCCGGCGCTGGTGGACCAGTTGGAGGAGGTTGCGGCGCGAAGCGGCGTGAGCCTGCCGCCGGGCAGAATGTTTTTCATGCGGGCGAGCCAGAAAGTGACGGGCCTGAACGCGTATGTCACCGGGTTCGGGCCATCGAAGCGGCTGGTGATGTGGGACACGACGATTGCGGAGGCAACACCGGATGAGCTGTCCGGCATCTTCGGGCATGAGCTTGGGCACTATGTATTGCGCCACATTGTGTGGGGTCTGCTGTTCACCGCCGTATCGCTGCTGCTGGCGTTCTTTCTGGCGCAACGAATGACGCAGGGCCTGTTGCGCCGCTATGGGACGCGGTGGCGAATCGGTTCACAGAATGACTGGGCCTTCGTGGCGGTGTTGGCGCTGGTGCTGAATGTTTTGAACTTCTGCTCCGAACCGATCCAGAATGCCGTCAGCCGATCGATGGAACATGCGGCCGATGTCTATGGGCAGGAGGCAATTCACGGCATCGTTGCCGATCCGCAGACTGCGATGCAACGTGGGTTTCAGCGGCTGGGCGAGGCCTATCTCGACGATCCGACGCCTCACCCATTTGTCGACTTCTGGATGGACAGCCACCCCTCAACTGCGAGCCGAGCTGCATTTGCCGCGGCTTACAACCCTTGGACAAATGGACAGCATCCGAGGTATTTTCGGCGATGAAGACATGAAGACAAGACCAGGTCCTCCCTCCTCTCCCGACTGCCTTTTCTGCAAGATCGTCTCCGGCACCATACCAGCGAACCGCGTGTATGAGGACGAGTTGTCGATCGGCTTTCCCGACATCAATCCACAGGCGCCCTCGCATTTTCTGATCATTCCCAAGCAACACATCGGATCAACGGCGAAGGCACTTGCCGAAGACACTGCGTTGATGGGCCATCTGATGGCCACAGCAGCCGAGATTGCACGCAAAGAGAAGCTGCACAATGGTTACCGGATTGTCGTCAACACGGGGGACGATGGCGGACAGACGGTGAATCATCTACATCTGCACCTGCTTGGTGGGAGACATATGAATTGGCCTCCCGGGTAGACTGCGCGAAATCAGATTTCACGACAAAGGCCCGATAGAGTTTTTCTACCGGGCCTTTGCCATTGGAATCGAATTGAAATTGCTCGAGGAACGTATGATCGCTACTGGTTGTAGTTTTGTTCTTCTTCTTCTTCCATGCCATAGCGGCGGAGGAGGTTGGGCAGGTTCTGCGAGAAGGCGGCACGCGGCATTACCGTGTCGCAACCCGCTTCGACGGCCTTGGCCTTGAGGTCTCCCTGCAGATGCGACAGGAAGCCAACGATGGAGGTGCTGCGCTTCAGCTTGGCCTTGAGCTTGGGAATGAGTGTAAGGGGCTTGGCGTTTGCATTGTTGAGGTCGAAGACGATGAGGCCTGGTCGATCCTCTTCCACGCCGGCTGTAAGCGCAGTGACGGCGTCCTTTTCGTTCTTGACGAAGGCGACTTTGACTCCGAGCTTGCGCGCGGTTTCCTGAATCTTCGCGATGAAGAAGAGATCTTCGATGAAGAAGAATATCTTGGTGGGTGCGTCCTCCGGAATAGGAATGGCGCGGCCCTGCGAATAATCGATCGGTTGGGAGTCGCTCTGGTAGCTGCGTCCATGACCGTTGCTGCGGCCCTGGTAGTTGCCGTTGTGAGAATCGATGGTGGATGGCGGAGTATCGGCGAAGTTGCCGTTGACGGCGCGATAGCTGTGGTCCATGGGACCGACGAAGCTGCGCGGACCGCGTTGCTGTTTCCCGCCACCGCCTTTGCGTTTGAAGCTGGCATTGTTACCCGGTTGATGCGTGTCGCGGTCGCGGTATCCGCCGCCGTTGCTTCCACTGGCGACATTGCCGGGGTTCTCCTGCGAGCGTTGACGGTCGCGGTCGCGGAACTTTTTCTTCCAGCGCTTGCCACCGGAGCCGCTTTGCTGCTGCTGACCGCCGCCACCCTGGAAGTTCTGTTGCTGGGAGGTCTGTTGAGCGGCTGCTCCCTGAATGGAGGCAACCTGCTGCCCTGCGCCCTGATCGCCGCCTCCGGATTGCGCGCCTGGCTGGGCGTCGATGCCCTTATTCTTGCGCTTGCGGCGTCGGCGTCGGCTGCTCTTGGACTGGCCCATGCCATGCTGCACGTTTTGTGGTGTAAATTGCGCCTCCCCGTCCTGCTGGCCGGGTGACATTGTCGAACCCTGGTGGGACTCTACCTCGGGTACATTCTGCTCTGAAGTCATGCTTCCACTTCCTATTGCTATTGATCGCAATTAGCGGTTCACTCTCCATCGCGCAATGGTTTCTTCGTCCCCGTGTTAGCCACGAAGGATGAACCAAACCGGTATTGCAGCGTCGGAGGAAACGGTCTCAAGTTGTACTCGAACGGACGTCTTTACTGCTTTTGGCTGCGACCGAACCAGTAGTTTACTGGCTACGCACAGCCCAGAACGCCTGACAGCAGCGATCCTTTATTTTCACCCTCTACCTGTTTGCGACAGAGTCCGACAAATCCGGTCCACTGTAATCCTGCGTCTCTCCGCCAAACAAACGCAACAGGAATCTTTTGGCAGCCACACAGCGATCGGCACCCACAGCCGGTTCACAAGGCAATTATTAGGGTACGCGCAAAGAGACCGATTGGCAAGAACTCTCTTCTACGACTTCCCGGTGACTCCTATGGGGGGATGATTGGCAACGGAAGAAGGCCGCTTCATTGGAAGCGGCCCTTTCTGCTTTTGATGGCCAGTCACTGGCCTCCTGTAAAAAACTTCCCATGAGGAAGACTCCGGGTTGATGGGCTGCTCCGTCGATTGGGTGCAGCTTCATTTCGAGCCGGGGGCATACAACGACACACTCGGAATCTCTACCAGCGTGTTGCCTATGTAATCAATAGCAATCCAGTCGCCAAATGATTCGGGCATTTTTCAGGCCAAATCCCGTTTGAAATGGGTGAGCCGGTCTAAAAAACGGAAGACTTCCTGGCGAATGCTCCGTATTTTGGGATGCGGAAGGGGCAGGAGCCCCGCTTGGATTGACCCTTGAGGGGCTGGGTCCTATAATCTGAGATGTTCCGGCAGCTCTCTCGTTTTGCCGCCGACTTCCTTACACGGGAGTCGGGTGGACGAGGATAGACGGTGCGCGCTGCAAATGAGTGCGTCAATCCAGAATATCAAGGGTATGCAGGGAACGGCTGAGAAGGCACGCGATGGTGCGCCTAAGGCCGGATGAGTCAGGACAATCCCCGAAGGAGTACCACACACCGCATGAATCGTACCCTAGTATTAGTTGCCGCCCTTGCTGCGGGAATGACATCCGCTGCTAGCATGGCCCAGACTACTGGTTCACCGGCACCGGCACCGGCACCGGCAACCGCACCCGCCACCGCCACCGCACATGCTCCCGCAACTCTTCAGGTGGTTCCGGCGAAGATTGCCGTGATCGAATATGAGCAAGTGACTGCCGCGACGAACGAAGGTCAGCGCGCGCTCCAGGCGTTGCAGAAGAAGTATGAACCACAGAAGACGCAGTTGCAGGCTTTGCAGGCCGAGATTGAATCGCTTACGAAGCAGTTGCAGAGTGCGCCGGCGACAATGAGCGACGACGAACGCGCTTCGCGGGCAAGAACGATCGACACGAAGCAGAAGCAGTTGCAGCGCGATGGCGATGACGCCACGAATGCCTTCAATGCGGAGATGCAGGACACACTTGGGGCCATTGCGAAGAAGCTGGGGCCGATTGTGATCAAGTACGTGCAGGACAACGGCTATACGATGCTGCTGGATAACACTGGTCAGCAGGGCGGACTTTCAGTGCTTTGGCTGCAACCGGGCACGACCGATATCTCACAGGCGATAGTTGATGCCTACAACGCGTCTTCCGGAGTCGCGGCGCCTGCAGTGCCTTCTGCGCCCTCGGCAACTCGTCCGCGCCCGGCAACCACTACTCCGAAGCCAACCGCGCCAAAGCAGTAAAAAGTTACGAATTGGCCGTGACCTTTGGCTGCGATGAGGTGTCCTACATGCAGCCCTTCCTGCCTGAAGAACCGCAGGAACAATGTTGGCGCAATCTAATCATTTCGTTGTAACGATCTCTCGAAGGAGTACCACAAACCGCATGAATCGCACTCTAGTTCTTGTCTCCGCCCTTGGCGCGGGATTGATGACCGCAGCCGGAATGGCCCAGACACCCGCCGTCCCGACACCCGCAGCATCCCAGCCGGCGGCAGAGGCCCCTGTAACACCGCAGGCCATTCCTGCAAAGATCGCGCTGGTGGCGTTCGAGCAGGCTGTCTTCGCCACGAATGAAGGTCAGCGTGCCGTGCAGGAAATTCAGGTGAAGTACAAGCCGAAGAAGGACCAGATCGACAGCCTCTCGCACGAGGTCGATACGCTGAAGAAGCAACTTCAAAGCGCACCGGCTACTCTGTCTGATGCAGATCGAGCCGCGAAGATGAAAGAGATCGACGCCAAAGAGAAGCGTCTGAACCACGACGCGGAAGATGCGCAGACTGCATACAATACCGAGTTGCAGGAAGCCTATGGCAAGGTTGCGGCGAAGGTCTCTGTGGCACTAAAGAAGTACGTCAGCGACAACGGCTATACGCTGCTGCTCGATGTCAGCAACCAGCAGAGCAACGTGATGTGGGCGAATCAGAGCACGGACGTGACGCAGGCTGTCGTGACGGCGTATAACGCCTCCTCCGGCGTTGCTCCGCCAGTGCCGGTGGCACCAGCACCGTCCGCATCCACGCCTGCGGCGACTCACCCTCGTCCCGCGACGACGACGGCCCCGAAGGCGGCTGCACCGAAGCAGTAGCCTCCGATCAGTAGAATCGTAAGAAGGAGAGGCGACTGTGCCTCTCCTTCTTTTTGGCTCACCTTTCTGAGGCTTCAAGCGCAGGATACCTGTGGAAAAACTTGTGGATCGCAGGTAAAGAGACCTGTTGCACGGCTGCCTGTCGCCGATTTCTGCGCAATGAAGCGGCTTTATCTTGGCGGTCTAACCGCATGGAAATAAGAGAGTTGGCAAACATCTGTTCCAATTCTAGTCGCGTATCTTTCCAGATTCCGGCAACTATAGGTGTTTCAAGGGTTTCCACAGATCAGCGTTACGCTCAGGTTACAATTTCGCGCGTAAGCCACGCATGAAGTTGTGTACTGGACCGCGGATGATAGCTGATTCGCAGAGGCTCCTGCGTGCGCTCGCATATCTCTCGCGACACAAAAGGAATGTAACGACTACTCTTCACCTACTTTGAGAACTGCGAGGAAGGCCTCCTGCGGGATGTCGACCTTGCCGATTCGCTTCATGCGCTTCTTGCCTTCTTTCTGCTTTTCCAGCAGCTTGCGCTTGCGGCTGATGTCACCGCCGTAGCACTTGGCGATGACATTTTTGCGGATCGCGGTCACGGTCTCGCGGGCGATGATCTTGCTGCCGATAGCAGCCTGGATGGCCACCTCGAACATCTGGCGCGGGATGAGTTGGCGCATCTTCGAAACGAGAGCCTTGCCACGATCGTAGGCGAAGTCGCGATGGACGATGATGGAGAGGGCGTCGACGGGATCGCCGCCGATGAGGATGTCCATCTTGACCATGGGAGAGACCCAGGTTCCGGAAAGGACATAATCGAGTGAAGCGTAACCGCGGGAGACTGACTTAAGGCGGTCGTAGAAGTCCAGAACGATTTCATTCAGAGGAAGTTCGTAGGTGAGCATGACGCGGGTTTCGCTCACGTACTCAAAGTTCTGCTGGCGGCCACGTTTCTCTTCGACGAGTTTGAGGATGCCGCCAACATACTCTTCGTTGGTCAAAATCTTTGCAATGATCACGGGCTCTTCAACGGTTTCGATTTCTGAAGGGTCGGGCCAGCGTGAGGGATTGTCGACTTCAATGACAGAGCCATCGGTGAGGGTGATCTTGTAACGCACGCCGGGCGCGGTGGTGATGAGATCAAGGGAGTACTCGCGTTCGAGCCGCTCCTGAATAATTTCGAGATGGAGCAGACCGAGAAAGCCGCACCGGAAGCCGAAGCCAAGGGCGACGGAGGACTCCGGCTCAAAAGTAAAACTCGAGTCGTTGAGGCGCAGCTTTTCCAGAGCATCGCGGAGCATGGCGTGCTCATGCGAATCGACTGTGTAGAGACCCGCGAAGACCATGCTCTTGATGTCTTCGAAGCCCGGTAGCGCTTCGGCACAAGGGTTTTCGACTGATGTGATGGTGTCGCCGACCTTGGTGTCGGCTACATTCTTGATTGTTGCAACGAAGAAGCCGACTTCACCTGCCGTGAGTTCAGCCATTTCCACTGGCTTCGGAGTCATGACGCCCATGCTCTCCACGTCGAAGACCTTGCCATTGGACATGACTTTGATCTTCATGCCCTTGCTGAGCTTGCCGTTGATAATGCGCGCGAGGACAACGACGCCTCTGTAGGGATCGAACCAGCTGTCGAAGATGAGGGCCTGGAGTGGAGCCTCGGGGTCACCTTCTGGCGGTGGAAGCAGGGTGACGACAGCTTCGAGAATGGTGGCTACGTTAAGACCTGTCTTCGCGGAGACCGCAATGGCGTCGTCCGCGGGAAGGCCGACGGATTTTTCGATCATCTCCTTGGTGCGCTCGATATCGGCGCTAGGTAGATCGATTTTGTTGATGATGGGGATGATCTCGAGACCGTTCGAGATGGCGAGATAGGCGTTGGCGAGAGTCTGAGCCTCGACACCCTGCGATGCATCGACGACGAGAAGCGCGCCTTCGCAGGAGGCGAGTGATCGCGAGACCTCGTAACTGAAATCGACGTGTCCCGGGGTGTCGATAAGGTTGAGTTGGTAGGTATCGCCGTCATGCGCCTTGTACATCATGCGTACGGTGTGGGCCTTGATCGTGATGCCGCGCTCGCGCTCAAGGTCCATGGCGTCAAGTACCTGAGCCTGCATCTCGCGTGCGGTCAGCGAGCCAGTGAGCTCGAGAAGCCGGTCGGAGAGAGTGGACTTGCCATGGTCGATGTGCGCGATGATCGCGAAATTGCGGATGTGACTTGGATCCATTTTGTAGCTGGGTGGCCTCAGTATCCATGTTAACACCGGAGTGGCGCGGGATGGACGCGCAGGATGCGGACAAGTGTCAACGTGAGATGCTCAAGATTGTTGCGGTGAATACGTCTTACAATGAGCAGGGATGATGGCTCGACTACCCTTAGAGAAGATTGTGCGACGGTGGCTACTGGCGGCGGGCTGTTTACCCCTGGTGATGCTTGCGGGTTGTCCTAAGGATCAGGCGGCTGCACCCGGCAAAGTGACAGCAAAGGCAACGGCTCCGGCGATTCCAGCGGTGCCAAGTGTT
>Ga0070713_100003198_pt1 | contig 10781 bp, 8 predicted proteins | sample LARL82metaG_FD_65465 | JGI IMG/M metagenome (GOLD analysis project Ga0070713, IMG submission 65465) | Corn, switchgrass and miscanthus rhizosphere microbial communities from Kellogg Biological Station, Michigan, USA - LAR L8-2 metaG | ecosystem: Host-associated > Plants > Roots > Rhizosphere ... | reverse complement strand
ATCTTCGGCGCGCGGCCGCCCACGGTCGGCACCTCGATCGGATCATCCTCGGTGACGAGCGACGCCAGCGCGCAGCCGTAGCGCTTCTTGATCCGCTCGGCGTCTTCCATCGGCGTCCGCAGCACCACGCTGATGTCGCTGGTGAAATGCCCGGCGCCGACCGGCAGCACGTTCGTGTGCACGACATTCCCTTCCAGGAAGACCGCGTAGTCGGTCGTGCCCGCGCCGAGGTCCATGAGCAGCACGCCCATCTCGCGCTCGTCCTGCGTCAGCACCGCCTCGGCCGCGGCCAGCTGCTCGAGCACCAGCTCGTCGACCGCGATCCCGGCCTTGTTCACCGCCGTCAGCACGTTCTGGTTGTGCGTGCGCGCGCCGGTGACGATGTGCACGTTCGCCTCGAGGCGCGCCGCGGTCATGCCCAGCGGGTCGTGGATGCCGTCCTGGCCGTCGACGACGAACTCGCGCGGGATGACGTGCAGGATCTCCAGCTCGCCCGGCACGTTGATCGACTTCGAGGCCTCGATGACGCGGTCGATGTCCTCGCGGGCGATCTCGCGCTGCCGGCCGGCGATGGAGACGACGCCGCGCGAGTTGACGGAGCGGATGTGATCGCCGGCCACGCCGACGTAGACCGACTCGATCTGCAAGCCCGCCATGACCTCGGCTTCGTCGACCGCTTTCTTCACGGCGTCGATGGCCTGGTCGAGGTTGATGATGTTGCCGCGCCGCGTCCCCTTCATCGGCGACGTCCCCTTGCCGATGATCTCGAGCTGCCCGCGGTCGTTGACTTCGCCGACCAGGACGCAGACTTTCGAGGTTCCGATGTCGAGGGCCACGACGTACTTGTCTTCGGTCTTGGGCATGGATGCTCCTCTTAATCCTGGAGTGCGGCGGCCGCGCCGCCGTTGTTGTTCGAGGGCGGAGGCATGGCCGCCGCACTCCATGGCTTGACGATGATCCGGTCGGCGAAGCGGAGGTCGGCGTACTCGATGGCGCCGCGGGCGAGCTTCTCGCGCTCGACGACGGCGTAGAGGTCGCGCCAGCGGACCGCGAGGTCGTCCGGGCCGGCGTAGACGAAGGCGTCGAGCTGGCGGTCGAAGATGGCGAAGCCGCGCGGCGCGGCCGGCCGCACCTCGGAGACGCGCGCGTAGAGCTGCGGATCGCGCGCGCGGAGGTCGCGGAGCAGCGCGACGCAGCGAACGAGGTCGGTGTGCTGCGTGTCATCCCGAGCGGAGCGAGGGATCCCCTTCGCAGCAGGGGATCCTTCGCCGTCTTCGCGGCTCAGGATGACAGGCAGATCCGCATCCCCGACCGTCGCCGACAGCTCGGCGAACGTGACGCCGTCGTCGTCGACGTAGCGCACCGCCCCGTCGCTCAGCACGAGCGCCACCGGCGTCCGTTCGACGATCTTGATGCGCAGCGTGTCGGGCACTTTTTCCTCGATGTCGACGTGGCGCACCCACGGCAGCGCGCCGAGGTCGCGGCGCACGCGGGCGATGTCGATCTTGAAGAGGTTCATGCCGGCGTAGCGGCGGGTGATGGCGTCGAGCGCGGCGCGCGGCGTGTGCGTCGCGCCGTCGATCTCGATCGTCTTCACCGCGAACTGCGCGCCCGACTGCGTGTGGCGGTACGCGGCGAAGATCGCCAGCGCGGCGCCGGCGGCGACGAGGATGTTGCGGACGACGGCGAAGAGGCGCTGGACCTGGACCCGGCGGTAGTTGCGGCGGACGCGGCCGGCGTCGGGCGGACGGAAGAAGCGCTGGGCCGACTCGACGCTGCTCGACATCACGCCACCTCCCCCATCCCACGTACGAGCGCTTCGGCGACCTCGTGAACGTCGCCCGCCCCCATGGTAATGAAAATGTCGTTCGGTTGCAGCAATCTTCGGAGCTCGTTCACGATCTCGACGTTGCTGCGGTCGAGGAACTCGATGCCGCCGGCGGCGTCGGCGATCATCCGCGCGCTGATCCCCTCGATCGGTTTCTCGCGCGCCGCGTAGATCGGCGCGACCATGGCGAGGTCGGCCTGCGCCAGCGATTCGCCGAACTCGCGGGCGAAGTCTCGCGTGCGCGAATAGAGGTGCGGCTGGAAGAGGGCGACGATGCGGCGCTCCGGATAGCCGCGCCGGGCCGCGTCGAGCGTGGCGCGGATCTCCGTCGGATGGTGCGCGTAGTCGTCGACGATGAGCGCGCCGGCGTAGTCGCCGAGGATCTGGAAGCGCCGGTCGACGCCGAGGAACTTCGCCAGCGCGTTGGCGATGACGTGCGGCGCGACGCCGAGCTCGCGCGCCACGGCGATCGCCGCCAGGGCGTTGCGGACGTTGTGCTCGCCGGGCACGAACAGTTTGCAAAAGCCGACGCCCGGCACTTCGAAGGAGGAGCCGCGATGCTCGTACTTGATGTTGACGGCGGTGAGCTCGGCGTCGTCGCCGAGGCCGTAGCGCACCACGCGCTGCCGCACGCCGGCGAGCAGCCGCGCGACGGCGGGATCGTCGACGCAGCCGATGACCGCGCCCCCTTCCCGCACGCCCGCGCAGAAAATCGCGAAGGCCTCCTCGATGGCCTCGAAGCTGCCGTAGTACTCGAGGTGGTCGGCTTCGATGTTCGTGACGACGGCGACCTCGGGGCGCAGCTCGTGGAAGGTGCGGTCGTACTCGTCGGCCTCGACGACGACGACGTCGCCGCGGCCGCTCTTGGCGTTGCCGCCGAAGTTGCTCAGCATGCCGCCGACGAGGACGGTAGGATCGAGGCCGGCTTCCTCGAGGACGGTGGCGATCATGGCCGAGGTCGTGGTCTTGCCGTGCGTGCCGGCCACGCCGACGCCGCGCTTCTCGTTGACGATCTCGCCGAGGAGCTCTTTCCGCTTCATCACCCGGATGCCGCGGGCGCGCGCCGCGTCGACCTCGGCGTTCTCGCCGCGCACGGCGCTGGTGACGACGACGAGGTCGGCGCCGTGGACGTGCGCGGGGTCGTGACCGAGGGCGACGGGGATGCCGCGCTCGCCGAGGAGGTCGGTGGCGGCGGAGCGCTTGAGATCGCAACCGGAGACCGTGAGGCCGCGGTTGCGCAGAATCTCGGCAATGCCACTCATTCCGATTCCGCCGATGCCGACGAAATGAATGTTCTTAATCTGATCGAAATTCATTCTGATAGTGGCAGTGCTAATGATGAAGTTTAATCGCGTCGCTGAATTTTTTCGAGTAAATCCACAATCTTTTTCGTCGCCTCCGGCATGGCCAGCGAATGCGCCGCGGCGCCCATGCGCGCGGCCCGGTCCGGATCGTTGACCACTTCGGCGATGGCCAGGCCGAGGCGCTCCGGCGAGAGCTGGGCCTCGGTGATGACGATGGCCCCGCCGGCCTGCTCGACCACGCGCGCGTTCAGCTCCTGATGGTTGTTCGTCGCCGCCGCGAACGGGACGAGGATGGCCGCCCGCCCCACCGCGGCGAGCTCGCCGATCGTCATCGCGCCGGCGCGGCAGACGACGAGGTCCGCCGCGGCGATCTCGCCGGCGATCGGATCGAGGTACGGCACGACGCGCGCGTCGGCAAAGGCCGAATCGTTGTACGCCTTGCGCACCGTCTCCAGCTCCCGCGGGCCGGTTTGGTGCACGATGTCGAGCCGCCCCTTGAGCCGCGCCAGAAAGAGGAGCGCGCCGGCCATGGCCTCGTTGAGGACGTGCGAGCCTTGCGAGCCGCCGAAGATGAGGAGGCGTCTGTTCTCGGACGGCGGCTTCGTCGTCTCGAAGAATTCGCGCCGTATCGGATTCCCCGTCACGACCGCGTCCTTCCGATTCATCCGCGGCCCCGCGTCGGCGAAGGCGACGGCCACCGCCGTCACGATCCTCGCCAGGGCGCGGTTGGCGAGGCCGGGAAAGGCGTTCGCCTCGTGGATCATCGCCGGCACGCCGCGCAGGCGCGCCGCCAGGAGCACCGGCCCCGAGGAGTAGCCGCCGACGCCGAGGGCGACGGTTGGCCGGTGCTTGCCGATCAACCGCCACGCCTGCACGAAGCCGAGCGGCAGGCGCGCGAGGTTCTTCACGAGGTCGAGCGGACCTTTCCCTTTCAATCCGCCGACGGAGATGAACTCGATCGGAAAGCCCGCCCGCGGCACGATGGTCTTCTCGAGCCCGTACTCCGTCCCGACGAACACAACTCGCCGCGAAGCATCGCGCGAAAGAAACTCCTGAGCGATCGCAATGGCCGGATAGATATGCCCACCCGTGCCGCCCCCCGCGACGACCAACACCTGCCCCCTGCCCCCTGCGCCCTGCGTCCTGTTCATGATGAATGTTGTGAAAGATTCAGCAGCACCCCGACCGCCGCGAGGCTCGTCAGCAACGACGAGCCGCCGTAACTGACGAGCGGCAGCGGCAGGCCCTTCGTCGGAAGGAGGCAGAGCGCCACGCTGATGTTGATCAGCGCCTGCACGGCGATGAGCAGCGTGAAGCCGACCGCGGCGTAGAACTCGAAGCCCTGCGCGTAGCGCGCGACGCGGAAGCCGCGCCAGACGAGGAAGGCGAAGAGGACGACGAGGACGAACGCGCCGATGAAGCCGAGCTCCTCGCCGACGATGGAGAAGATGAAGTCGGTGTGCGGCTCGGGAAGGAAGAAGAGCTTCTGCCGCCCGTTGCCGAGGCCGAGGCCGCGCAGGCCGCCCGTGCCGAGGGCGATGAGCGACTGCATGGCCTGGAATCCCTTCCCCAGCGGATCGGCCTCGGGGTTCAGGAACGTGAAGAGCCGGTCGCGCCGGTACGCGGCGCTGTACGCCAGCGCGGCCGCGGCCGGAATCAGCACGACGGAGAAGAGCGCGATGCGCTTCCAGGAGATGCCGGCGGCGAAGATCATCCCGGCCACGACGAAGACGATCGTGGTGGCGGTGCCGAAGTCCTCGAGGACGATCAGGCCGCCGAAGAGCGCCAGGATGAGCGCGAGCGGCAGGAGCGTCGAGGTGAGCTCGTTGACGCGCTCCTCGCGCCGCGCGATGTACCACGCCGCGAAGAGGATGAGCACCGGCTTGGCGAGCTCGGACGGCTGCACCTGGAAGAGGCGCATCACCACGATCCAGCGATGCTTGCCGTTGATGGGCGGCTGGAAGAGCGCCACGACGAGGCCGATCATGACGAGCGCGAGCAGCGCCGCCAGCACGCGCGGATCGCGCAGGCGCGCGAGGTCGAGGTGCATCAGAAAGAGCATGGCGATGGCGCCGCCGAAGAGCCAGACGCACTGCCGCGTGACGAAGTAGTACGGGTTGTCGGTGCCGATCTTCTGCGCCGCGATGATGGCCGAGGCGGAGTAGATCATCACCACGCCGAGGAAGACGATGAGCATGGCGCTGGCGAAGAGCCAGGTGTCGTAGGAGAGTTTCCGGCTCATAGCGCGCGCACCAGTTCCTCGAAGTGTTCGCCGCGGTGCTCGAAGTTCCGATATTGATCGAAGCTCGCGCAGGCGGGCGAGAGCAGCACCGTCTCGCCGTCTTTCGCGTTCGCGCGCGCCCACTCGACGGCACGCTGCATGTCGTGCATCGCCACGATCGTCGCCGCTCCATCGAGCGCCTCGGCGATCCGCCCGGCCGCCTTGCCGATCGTGATCACGGCGCGCGTCTTCTCCGCGACGAGCGCGCGCATCCGCTCGAACTCGCCGGCCTTGTCCTTGCCGCCGAGGATCAAGAGGACGCTCGACCGCGGGAAGCTCTCCAGCGACTTCAGCGTGGCGTCGACGTTCGTCCCCTTCGAGTCGTTGATCCAGCGCACGCCGCCGAGCTCGCGCACGAGGACCATGCGGTGCGGCAGCCCGGTGAACGCGCCGAAGGCGATCTGCACGGAGACGTCGTCGGCGCCCGCGGCGCGCGCGGCGAGCCACGCGGCCAGCGCGTTCTCGACGTTGGCCGTCCCTTCCAGGCGCAGCGACGCGCGCGGGATCCGCCGCTCCTCGCCGTCGATGCGGAGCACGAGCTGGTCGCCGTCGAGATACGCGCCCTGCTCGACCGGCTGCGCCGACGAGAAGCGCCACGTGCGCGCGCCGCTGTCGCGCGGCGTGCCGCGCCGCTCGCTGGCGTTCACGATGGCCACGTCGCGCGGCGTCTGGTTGCGGAAGATCCGGTACTTCGCCGCGGCATACGCGTCGAAGCTCGGGTAGCGGTCCATGTGGTCGGGCGTGATGTTCAGCAGCAGGGCGATGTTCGCGTGGAACGCGTCCACGCTCTCCAGCTGGAACGAGGAGAGCTCGAGGACGTAGGTGCGTGCCTTCTCGAGGTCGAGCGCGGCGATGAGCGGGTTGCCGATGTTGCCGGCGACGATCGGCTGCCGTCCGGCGACTTTCAGGATCTCGCCGATCAGCGCCGTCGTCGTCGACTTCCCGTTCGAGCCGGTGACGGCGATGACGGTGCCGTGCAGATGGCGATAGGCGAGCTCGATCTCGCCGATGGCCGGGATGCCGCGCGCGGCGGCGGCCTGCAGCAGCGGGATGGTCAGCGGCACGCCGGGGCTGACGACGATCTCGGCGACGTCGTCGAGCGGCGGCTCCGCGCCGAAGACGCGCTCCACGCGCTCGTCGAGCGGCATCGGCAGCGCGGGGCTCGGGCTCGAGTCGGTCAGCACGACGCCGCCGCGCGCGGCGAGGAAGTTCGCCGCGGCCACGCCCGACTTGCCGGCACCGATGACGAGAGTCTTCATCGCAGTTTCAAGGTCGAGAGGCTGAAGAGCGCGAAGAGGATGGCGATGATCCAGAAGCGGACGACGACCTTCGTCTCGCGCCAGCCGGAGAGCTCGAAGTGGTGGTGCAGCGGCGACATCTTGAAGACGCGCCTCCCGGTGAGCTTGAACGACGCCACCTGGATGATCACCGACGCCGCCTCGAGCACGAAGAGGCCGCCGACGAAGACGAGCAGCACTTCCTGCTTGATGATCACGGCCAGGCAGCCGATCGCGCCGCCGAGGGCGAGCGAGCCGACGTCGCCCATGAAAATCTCCGCCGGGTGCGCGTTGAACCAGAGGAAGCCGAGCGATGCCCCGACCATCGCGCCGCAGAAGACCGCGAGCTCGCCGGCCTGCGGGACCCAGGCGATGCGCAGGTAGTCGGCGATCTTGAAGTTGCCGGCGGCGTAGGTGAGCACCGTGTAGGTGACGCCGACGACGAGCGTAGAGCCGATGGCCAGGCCGTCGAGGCCATCGGTGAGGTTGACGGCGTTCGACGCGCCGACGAGGACGACCATGATGAACGGCACGTAGAGCCAGTGCAGGTTCAGCTTGAAGAGCTCCGGCTTGATGAACGGGAACGTCAGCACGGTCGAGTAGTTGTTGTGGATCGACGGCAGCCAGGCGATGGCGATGCCGACGGCGGCGGCGATGAGGAACTGCGCGGCGAATTTCTGCTTCGCCGTGAGGCCGAGGTTGTGCTTCTTGATCAGCTTGCGATAGTCGTCGACGAAGCCGATGGCCCCGTACGCGAGCGTGACGAAGAGGACGATCCAGATGTAGGGGTTGAGGATGTCGGCCCACAGGATCGTCGGCACGAAGATGGCGATGTTGATCAGGATCCCGCCCATCGTCGGCGTGCCGGCCTTCTGCTGGTGCGACTTCGGCCCCTCCTCGCGGATGTACTGCCCGAGCTTGATCTGCCGCATCCGCTCGATCAGCCACGGCCCGAGGATGAAGGAGATGAGGAGCGCGGTGATGGCCGCCCACGCCGTGCGGAAGGTGATGTAGCGGAAGACGTTGAAGCCGGCGATGGAGTTGCGGAGGGGATAGAGCAGATAGAACAGCATTAGTGCGCGCCCTCCAGCTGCGTGACGATCTTGTCGAGGCCGATGCCGCGGCTTGCCTTGATGAGGACGAGGTCTCCGTCGTTGATGAAGGTCTCGAGGAACTGCGCGGCGCCGGCGGCGTCGTCGAAGTGATGCAGGCGGTCGTCGCCGAAGCCGGCCTCGCGCGCGCCGTCGAGCAAGGCCTTGCTCCGCTTGCCGACGCCGACGACGACGTCGATCGACTTCGGGATGTCGCGGCCGGACTCGCGGTGGTACTCGAGCTCGCGTTCGCCGAGCTCCAGCATGTCGCCGATGACGGCAATGCGGCGGCCGCGGACGTCGGCCTGTTCGAGCAGCGTGAGCGCGCTGTTGAGCGCGTAGGGATTCGAGTTGTAAGTGTCGTCGTAGAGCATCGCGCCGTTCGGCGTCTGCACGACGACGCCGCGGTGGTACGCGGGCTTGAGCTGCTGGATGCCGCGCATGATGCCGTCCCACGAGATGCCGACGACGCGCGCCGTGGCGATGGCCGCGAGGAGGTTGTAGAGGTTGTGCCGCCCCGGCAGCGCGAGCTCCATCGGGTTGTCCTTTAGCTTGAACGTGGTGCCGAGCAGGCCGCGCTCTTTGACGTCGGTCGCGTGAAACATCGCTTCGTGGTCGATGCCGTACGTGACCTTCTTGCCCGCGAAGCCTTCGCTGATCCGGACGACGTGCTCGTTGTCGACGTTGATGACGATGGTCCCGCCCGGCTTCACGTTCTCGAGCAGCTCCCGCTTGGCCTCGGCGATTTTCTCGACCGTGCCGAAAAACTCGATGTGCACCGGCCCGATGTTCGTGTAGACGCCGATGTCGGGATGGGTGAGGCCGGCCATGAGGGCGATCTCGCCCTTGTGGTTCATCCCCATCTCGCTGACGACGACTTCCGCGTCGTCGGGCGTGTTGTCGACGCAGAGCGGGCAGCCGATCACGTTGTTGAAGTTCCCCCACGACTTGAACGTGCGCCGCTCGGTGCCGACGAGCGTGGCGATCATCTCCTTCGTCGTGGTCTTGCCGGCCGAGCCGGTGATGCCGATGAGCGTGAACGGCTGGCGCTCGCGGATCGAGCGCGCCAGGTTCTGCAGCGCCTTCGTGGTGTCGTCGACCTTGACGATGCCCTTGCCGGGCGGCAGCGGATCGGGGACTTGCGAGACCACCGCGCCGCGTGCCGTGGCCAGCGCCTGGGGGAGGAATTGATGGCCGTCGAGGCGCTCGCCGCGGATGGCGAAGAAGGCCGAGTCGGGCTTGGCCTCGCGGGAGTCGATGACGACGGAGGAGGTGACGACGTCGCCGCCCTGCACGACCGTGCCGCCGGTCATCGCGGCGATCTCGGCGAAGGTCAGCGTCGGCATGACGCCTCCCGATCGAGGCCCCTCGCCCCGCTTGCGGGGAGAGGGTGGCCGAAGGCCGGGTGAGGGGCGAAGCTGGGACGAGTGGCGCCCCTCATCCGCCGCTTCGCGGCACCTTCTCCCCGCACGCTGAGAGAAGGATCGATGGAGGCATCTCTTGCTCCCTCCCGGCCCGTCCGCTCGGCCTCGCCGGCGATCGTTCCCTTCCCCGAAACCATCGCCGCCGGGAGAGAGCAATACGAAATAGAGTAGTTCATTGTCATGACGATTTACAGCAATACCTTCTCATGTCTCTTTTTCAAAGCGAGCTCGGCTTCTTCGCGGTCGTCGAAGTGGACGACGCGGTCGCCGATGACCTGATACGTCTCGTGCCCCTTGCCGGCGATGACGACGACGTCGCCGGCCGCGGCGCTCCCGACGGCGTGGGCGATGGCGTCGCGCCGGTTCTCGATCACCTCCGCCTCGGGCGCGCCGGCGCAAATCTGCCGGATGATCTCGTGCGGATCCTCGCTGCGCGGGTTGTCGCTGGTGACGACGACGCGGTCGGCCATGCGCGCGGCGATCTCCCCCATCTTCGGGCGCTTCCCCTTGTCGCGGTCGCCGCCGCAGCCAAAGACGACCCAGAGGCGGCTCTCCGGCGCGAGGTCGCGCACGGCGGCGAGGAGCTTCTCGAGGGCGTCGGGCTTGTGCGCGTAGTCGACGACGACGGCCGGCGCGTCGGGCGACTGCGTGCCGACATACTCGAAGCGGCCGCGCACGGTCCCGAGCGCGCGGATGCCCTCCTCGATGGCGCGCGTGTCGATGCCGACGGCGATGGCCGCGCCGATGGCGCCGAGCCAGTTGTAGAGGTTCGGCATGCCGAGGAGCGGCGACTCGATGCGCACCTCGCCGCGCGGCGTGTGCACGCGGCCGCGCAACCCGCGCACCGAGACGTCGAAGGTGTCGCTCGGGCGGATGTCGGCGTCGGGGTCGCGGCCGAAGGTGATCGTCGCCCGCGGACCTGTTGATTGGGCCAGGCGCTGTCCATATATGTCGTCAATGTTGACGACAGCGGTCTTGCGCGAGCGGTCGATCTGATCGAACAGCTTCCGCTTGGCGGCGAAGTAGTCCTCGAAGTCCTTGTGGAAGTCGAGATGGTCCTGCGAGAGGTTCGTGAAGACGGCCGCGGCGAAGTGGATGCCGTAGGTGCGGTGCAGCGCCAGGGCGTGCGAGGAGACTTCCATGACGGCGTGATGGACTCCGGCGGCGACCATCTTGGCGAACCACTCGTGGAGCATGACGGCGTCGGGCGTGGTGCGGTCGGCGACGAGGCGCTCGTCGCCGGCGCGGTACTCGATGGTGCCGATGAGGCCGACGGGGGCGCCGGCGGCGTCGAAGATCGACTCGATCATCTTCGTCGTCGTCGTCTTCCCCGAGGTGCCGGTGACGCCGACGAGGGAAAGCTTCTCGGCGGGACGGCCGTAGAAGTTCGCGGCGATGAGGGCGATCGCGATGCGGGCGTCGTCGACTTCAATATCCGCATCCGCGGTCTCGCCGACGACGACGGCGGCGCCTTTCCGGCGGGCCGGAGCGATGTACTTCGCGCCGTCCTGCTGCGTGCCGGGGACGGCCACGAAGAGTGCGCCGGGGACGGCCAGGCGCGAGTCGGCGGTGACGG
>Ga0070713_100003197_pt1 | contig 10784 bp, 12 predicted proteins | sample LARL82metaG_FD_65465 | JGI IMG/M metagenome (GOLD analysis project Ga0070713, IMG submission 65465) | Corn, switchgrass and miscanthus rhizosphere microbial communities from Kellogg Biological Station, Michigan, USA - LAR L8-2 metaG | ecosystem: Host-associated > Plants > Roots > Rhizosphere ... | reverse complement strand
CCACCATGCGTCAGTCCGGCCTTGTGCATGATGGCGTCCACCCCCACGGCATCGATGCCATGGCCGCGGAACAGTTCACCAGCCGCGGCGAGGATGCGCTCGCGCGTCTCCGCCTTCCGCTCACTTGTCGTCCGCATCCTCCGCATCCCTGTATTGCATGACGATCGTCATTTATTGGCTTGACCACGATATGACGATCGTCATGCTTGCACGTTATCGCACCAAGTTCACGCGCCGACCAGAGAGGCCCTTAGCTGGCCGAACATGCCTTTCATGAGGCCGAACATACGGGGTGACTGACCACGAAAGGAACGCGAAATGGAGCGAAATGTTCAGCTGCGGCGCGAACTGCTGGCGGAGGTCGAAGCAGTAGCGCCGACGTTGGCGGAACACGCCGCCGATTCAGAGGGGCTCGCACGCCTGAACACTCCGTCAATCGAAGCCGTGCGAAAAACGCGGCTGCTCCGCTTCATCTGTCCCAAAGAGCGAGGCGGCGACGAGGCAGACCCGGTTACGCAGCTCGAAATCATCGAGGCACTCGCCAAGATCGATGGCTCGGCCGCTTGGAACGTGGGGATCCTGGCAGGCGTGAGCATGATTGTTGCCGCATTCCTGCCCCCCGCTTCGGGCGAAAAGATTTTCGCCCGCGGTGTTCCTCCAATGGCTGGCATCGCGTCACCACGCGGCCGCGCGCGGCCCGTCGACGGCGGCTACCGTGTCAGCGGCACTTGGTCTTTCGGGAGCGGCATCCATCATGCGGATTGGGTTCTAGCGAGTTCGGTTGTGCCCGATGAGCCTTTGCCCGAAGCGGTTCGGCTCGTCGTCCTGCCTCGACATCAGGTTGTGGTTCACGACAACTGGCAGGTCGCAGGATTAAAAGCATCCGGTAGTTGTGACTTCAGCATCGATGACGTTTTCGTGCCGGAGGGAATGACGTTTCGCTTCACTGACATGCTATCGGGGGCTGCCGTCGCCGGCGGCACGGCACTCAAGGTAGGGGCACCCGCGCTCGTGATGCCGTTCCATTTTGGGATCGCACTTGGCATAGCACGCCGAGCATTGGACGAGGTCACGGTGCAAGCGATCGAAAAGAGTCGCGGCCGTCCGCCTTCACTGCTTGCCACACAAGCGCAGTTTCAATCCTTACTCGGGAAAGCCGAGCTCGAACTCGCGGCGGCGCGCGCACTGGCAATAGCCATCTTGTCGGCCGCGTGGGAACAAGCGGCGACAGGATCGGCGCCGCAGCCAGCCATGCAGGCCGAGGTGCGAGCGGCGGCCTGTTACGTTACCGAGGTGGCACAGCGTGTGACGACCGTTGCGTTTCAATCCGTGGGCGGCAGCGCACTTTTCGATACGAATCCGCTGCAACGCTGCTTCCGCGATATTTATGCGGCGGGACAACACTTCATGATGAGTCAGAGTTCCTTTCGGGCGCTCGGACAGTTCAAGCTCAACCAGCCAGATGCAAATCCCCTGCAGTAGAAGCATCGGTCGACTCCAGCGGTCTCTACACTTACGATCACGATGGCCGAGGCTGCCCGCAATGAATACACGATCCCGCCAAGTCCAGTGCCGAGGGTCGAAGCCATACCCTCCGCACGGCCTCCCGCAACTGCGCGGGCAGTGCCGTAGAAGATGCCGGGGCCCGGGTGTGATGGCGAGAGGCGTTCATGGTCTCCTGGCAAGCTACGATTGGCGGGGCGCGAGGCGGCGTGCCAGCGGATGATGCGCCTCGACCAGCCGCTGCAGCCGCTCTGCCAGCACATGCGTGTAGATTTGTGTTGTGGCGATATCCGCATGTCCCAGCAGCAGCTGCAGGCTCCGCAGGTCGGCGCCGTGCGCCAGCAGGTGCGAGGCGAATGAATGCCGCAGCACATGCGGTGACACGCGCGCCGGGTCGAGCCCCGCCTCCAGCGCCACGTGCCTGAGCAGCAGGAAGAACGCCTGTCGCGTCAGCGCACGACGCGGATCCCGGCCAGGAAACAGATACCGGACACCTTTGTCTTGTTGCGCTGCCAGGTCGGCGGCGGCCTGCTTCGCCAAATCGGACAGCGGCACGATACGTTCCCTGCCGCCCTTGCCGCGGATCAGCAGCACGGCAGCATCACCGGCCAGCGCCCGGCGCGGCAATGCCAGGAGTTCCGACACGCGGAGCCCCGTCGCATAGAGGATTTCCAGCGCCGCCCTCGCCAGCACGCCACGCTGCCCGGCCATGCGCTTTGCCGCGTCCAGCAGCGCTTCCACCTCCTGCTCGCTCAGGTATTTCGGCAGTGTCCTGGGCAGACGTGGTGCATCGAGCAACGTGGTGGGATCGTCGACGCGCATGCCTTCCCGCAGCAGGAACCGGTGGAACTGCCGCAGCGCCGAAAGCCGGCGTGACGCCGTGCGGGCGGAGAGGCCCGCGCGCTGCAGGTTCGCCATGTAGGCCTGCAGCAGCGCCGCATCGCACGCCGCCGGCAGCTGTCCACGTGCGGCGGCGAATGAAGCGAAATCGTCGAGATCGGCCTGATACGCCAGCAGCGTGTTGCGCGCCGCACCGCGCTCGGCGGCCAGCATTTCGAGGAACGCCTCGACGTGCCGGTCCACTCAGTGGCTCTGGAACTTGTCGTTCGGCAGCACCCTCTCCACCGGATGCGGTGACGGGTTGGGGGGATACACGCCAAAGAACACCACAGTGGCGCCGATAATCACCAGCCCCGCCGCGACGACGACCAGGAAGATGCGGATCATCGTCTGCTCCACCGACCCCTGCCACTCACGGATTCGCCGCCGCTATCTTGGCCCGTTTGGCGGCCGGTGTGCTAGCGTTCAGTGCCATGACACGCAACACCGCGCTCAAGGAAGCCGTGCCGCTGCCTGAGGCAATCGCTGGGCGCAGCATCGTGCTGGTCGGGCTGATGGGCGCCGGCAAGACCTCGATCGGCCGTCGGCTGGCCGCCCGACTCGGCCTGCCGTTCCGCGATGCCGATGCCGAGATCGAACTGGCAGCAGGCTGCACGATCCCGGAGCTGTTCTCTCGCTACGGCGAGAGTGACTTTCGCGCCGGCGAGCGCAAGGTGATCCACAGGCTGTTGTCCGGTGATCCGCTGGTGCTCGCATTCGGCGGCGGCGCCTTCATGGATCCCAAGACACGCGCAATCGCGCGAGAGGCGGCGGTATCGGTCTGGTTGCGCTGCCCGCTGGCGGCTCTGCTGCGCCGCGTTGCCGGGCGCGACAACCGCCCGCTGCTGGCTGACGGCAATCCTGCAGAGATTCTCGAACGGCTGATGGATGTGCGCTACCCCGTCTATGCGGAGGCTGATGTGATTGTCGATTGTGTTGATGAGAGCCCGGATGCAACCACCAGTCGGGTGATGAATGCGCTGCTGGACTGGCGCGCGCCGCAACGGCTGACCGTCGCACTGCCGAGTACCACTTACGACGTCGTCATCGGCGACGATCTGCTGGCGCGCGCCGGGGCGCTGCTGGCACCGCGTATGGAACAAAAGCGTGCGGTGGTGGTGACGGACGAAACGGTCGCGCGGCTGCATTTGCCGGCCCTGTTGCGCGGCCTGGAGGCTACGGCGGTCGCGGCCACCCAGATCGTTGTGCCGCCTGGCGAGGCGTCGAAGAGCCTGGCGAGCTGGCAGAACGTGATCCATCAGCTGCTCGAGGCGCGCGTCGAGCGCCGCACCACCGTGATCGCACTGGGCGGCGGCGTCATCGGCGACCTGGCAGGCTTCGCCGCTGCCACCACGCTGCGTGGCGTCCCGTTCGTCCAGGTGCCGACCACGTTGCTGGCACAGGTGGATTCTTCGGTCGGCGGCAAGACCGCAGTAAACACGACGCAAGGCAAGAACCTCGTCGGTGCGTTCTATCAGCCGCGCATGGTGCTCGCGGATACCGCAACACTCGCAACGCTGCCGCCTCGTGAGCTACGCGCCGGCTACGCAGAGATCGCCAAGGCCGGCTTGATCGGCGATGCGGCGTTCTTCGCCTGGTGCGAGGCCAATGGTGCGGCGGTGGTCGGTGGCAACCGCGAGGCTCAGGCTGAGGCCATTTTGCGCGCCTGCGCATTCAAAGCGGCGGTGGTCGGCGATGACGAACACGAGGAGAAGCCGAACGATGGTCGCGCGCTGCTGAACCTGGGGCACACGTTCGGCCACGCGCTGGAGGCGGAGTACGGCTATTCCGGCGGCCTCCTGCACGGCGAGGGCGTCGCTGTGGGGCTGGGGCTGGCGTTCCGGCTGTCGGCGCGGCTCGGACACTGCGCGGCGGAGGATGCATCCCGTGTGGTCTCGCACGTCGCCGCGATGGGGATGCCGGCAGAACTGCGCATGCTGAACCGGCGGTTCTCCGCGGCGACGCTGGTCGGGCACATGCGGCGCGACAAGAAGGTGCGCGATGGCGCGCTGAATTTCGTACTGGCGCGTGGCATCGGCCAGGCGTTCACAGCGGGTGATGTTCCGGCGGAGGCGGTGACGGAGCTGCTGCGTGATGAGGGGTGTGGGCCCTAGCCGCTGTTATCTGTCGGGCGCAATCACGCGCACCGAGGGGAACCGGGCACGACGACGCGTGTCGCGGGTGATCAGGGTCATTCCTTCCACGGCGGCATGTGCCCCGATGAAGAAATCGGGCAGGACACCGGTACGAACGCCGCCACGTCGGCGATATGCTCGGAATTGCCGTGCAGCCAGGAACAGTGCCGGGCGAGGGATTTGGCGCAAGTCCACCTCAAGAACCGCAAGTATGGCGTCCAGTTGCTCGATGTCGGTATAGGCCAGTGAGAACTCCGCGTAGATTACGGGGTTGATCGCCAGCAAGCCGTCATTCGCCGCGGCTTCGAGGTTGGCGCGTGACCAATCGAGCCAGATGGAGTCTCTTTCGGCGAGATCCAGCAGTACGCTGGTGTCGATCAGGAAGCCGGTCATTCCTCCGGGTCGCCACGTGTCAGCGCCATGATCTCGTCGGTCGTCAGCCTCACGGTGGCGGAACCGACCAGCGCCGCGAACCGGCCGCCACGGCGGCGTGCGCGCGGGCCAACCTTCGTGGCCACGATCCGTCGGGTGACGGGTTCGTACGTCCACTCGAGCTCGGTTCCGGGAACGACGTGTGCCGCTTCGCGGATGTCAACTGGTATGGTGACTTGTCCCTTGCTGGTGACGCGTGTGGTCATGCTGGACGCCTGGTATTACGAGTGTAATACCCGAGGTGCGACATTCTACAAGGTTGCGCGCCGAAATTCGTGCTGCCACGCGGCATCGGTCAGACGCTCACAGTGAGTGACGTCCCGGCGGAGGCGGTGACCGAGCTGCTGGCCGCGAAACGCGAAGAACACCGGCCTGTCCGGAGTAAAGATCGAACCGAATTCCCGGTCGGAGAGGCCATGAGAATGTTCCGTCACCGGGCCGTGCGATGACAAACAGCCGCATTCACCGATAGCCACTGCAATTCCGGCTGCTTGCCTGCCACGATGACATTGACGTAGTTGCGGCTGAGCAGTCGTGATCGACCGCTGCGCAGCACAAGAACCAGGAGCCCTGAATGCCGTTGAGCCCGCCCGAGCCGCGAGACCTGCTCCACTCGCGTGATATCATCTTGCGCGGCTATCGGCGAGCAGATGGTCTCTACGACATCGAGGCGCAGCTCACCGACATGAAAAGCTACGGCTCGGCCAACCGCGACCGCGGCTATATTCAAGCCGGCGAGCCCATCCACGGCATGTGGGTGCGCCTGACGGTGGATGAGGAACGCCGCATCGTGGCTTGCGAGGCAGCCAGCGACCATACCCCCTATGCCATCTGCTCATCCGCGGCGCCCAGCTTCACGCGGCTGGCGGGCCTGCAGATCAAGCCCGGCTTCCTGAAGGAGGCCGCCAAACGCGTCGGCGGCACGTTGGGCTGCACGCATTTGCGTGAGTTGCTGCAACAGATGGCGACCACCGCCTACCAGACGATCGACTCCGCAAGCGCGAAGCGCGAAGCGGACGCCGCCGGTGAGACGGACGAACCCGGCAGTGATCGACTTGACGTGCGGATCACCGCCAAAATGGGTGGCGCACCGGCAATCCTGAACACCTGCATCGCCTACGGCACCGACAGCCCGGTGGTTCGGCGGCGTTGGCCACAGCTCTACACCGGGCCGATCGATGAAGTCGCGCCGGCGGCAGAGCAGTCGAGATAAAGGGTTAGGTCCTTACGCTGCCTGGCGCGCGTATCGACCGAACGCGCCGCGATCAAGCGCGCCGTGGTTGACCGCCTCGTGGCCGGCCTCGATTGCGGCCTCCCGGAAATACTTCAGCACGAATACCCGTACGGCACTGGTACGGCCGCCACTGTGGCCGATCGCTTCGATCTGGCGGACCAGCCGGCTGATGTCCTGGCGCTCGCGCGCGCAGATTTCGGCGAGGGCGTCCCACAGCTCGGGCTCCAGGCGCATGCTGGTGCGGCCGCGCTCCGCCACGACATTCCGATTGATCAAGCGACTGCTCGACACCGCTGCCCCCTGTCTGGATCTCCCCCAGTGGAACACAGGCATGCTAAGAAATGGTTGTCGTGTCAGATCGGTAGCGGCGCCGCCTTCAGCCGCTCCATCGAAAACCGGCTGGTTACGTTGCGCAGCGGCACGGCAGCGATCAGCCGCCGATAAAAATCGTCGTATGCAGCAATATCCGCGACCACCACATGCATCAGATAGTCGACGTCACCGCTCATCCGCCAGGCATCGACGATCTCCGGCATTGACCGGACAACCTCCGCGAACCGCTGAAGCCAGTCGCCCGAGTGATCCGAGGTCTCTACCTCGACGAACACCGACACCGGCAGGCCAACCTTCGCCGGATCGATCGTCGCCACCCGGCCGCGGATCACCCCCGCCTGCTCCATCCGCCGGATGCGCTTCCAGCATGGTGTGGAGGTCAGGCCAACCCGGTCGGCAATATCGGCGAGCGAAAGCGAAGCATCGGCGGCTAGCAGGCGCAGGATCTCGCGATCCACCCGGTCCATGTCCTTGTCAGCGGCCATCGCTGTCACACCCTATTTGCCGCGCTTCATAGCAGAAAATTGCCGCGATGGGCCAGGATGCAGCACAACCCAGAAGGATCTTTCCCGCCCGCGGGTCAGCCGGCAGCGCCTGACCCTGCTTCCTCCGGTGAGCGCAGCGTCAGCGACAGCGCGTGCATTCCTTCTGCGAACTCCGCCGCCAGGGCTTCATGGACCGCACGCGACCGCGCCACCCGATTGATCCCGCGGAAGGCCGCGGACACCAGCAGTACGTTGAAATGCGTCTCGCCGCCGGGCCGCGCGCCCGCATGCCCGGCGTGACGCGCACTGTCATCCACCACACGCAGGAGCGTGGGAGAAAATGCCTGGGTGAGCACGGCTTCGAGTCTTGCGGCGCGGGACTGCATTGCCGACATATCGTCCGTTCTTCCAACCCCGCCAAGAGCCAGTTGCCAAGCGCCCGTCAAGCTGCCCATAAGGGCACCATGAGCCGACGTGTTTCCCGGTCCAGAGCCTACGCGCCCGACCCCACCGCGCCGGGCCAGCCGTGTGACATGCCCGGCTGTGAGGCGATGGGCCAGTATCGCGCACCGAAGTCGCGGCGCAACCTGAAGGAATACTGGTGGTTCTGCCTGGAACACGTGCGCGCGTACAACTCGACCTGGGACTACTACAAGGGCATGTCGCCTGGGGAGATCGAAGCGCAGCTCCGTGCCGACACCGCCTGGCAGCGCCCGTCCTGGCCTCTCGGCAGGCTGGGCAAGACAGCGGCGTGGGACGAGGAATTGCTGCGCGATCCGCTGCATCTGCTTGCCGCCGGACGCGTGAGGCGCGGCTCCTCCCAGCCGCCGGGGGAGACGCCACCGGAGCTACGCGAGCCACTCAAGACGCTGGGCCTCTCCTGGCCCACCACGCTCGACGCAGTGAAGACGCGCTACAAGGAACTGGCAAAGCGGCACCATCCGGACGCCAATGGCGGCGACCGTGCCGCCGAGGAAAGACTGAAGACGATCAACCTGGCCTACGCCGCAGTGCGGTCGCGCCTGATGCCCGCGCCTTCCAATATGGCGGCTGCGGGGTGAACCCGCCGCTCTTGCGCCAGCGTCAGCCCAGGTTAGACTTTTCGCTGATCAAACAGGAACCGCCCAGCCGATGAACAAGGTTGCCACTCTGGCCGAAATTCGCCCGACCTCCGCCATTGATCTGCCGGACACCAAGGTGTCTGCGCGCGAGGCTTTCGAGATTGAGACGGACATGGTCGTGCCGGCTTTCTCGGTGCGCACCGAGCATGTCCCTGATATCGACAATGCGTACAAGTTCGACCGTGAGACGACGCTCGCGATCCTCGCAGGTTTTGCATTCAACCGCCGCACGATGATCCAGGGCTATCACGGCACCGGCAAGTCGACGCATATCGAGCAGGTGGCGGCGCGGCTCAACTGGCCCTGCATCCGCGTCAATCTCGACAGCCACATCAGCCGCATCGACCTGATTGGCAAGGACGCCATCGTGCTGCGCGACGGCAAGCAGGTGACCGAGTTCCGCGAGGGAATTCTGCCGTGGTGCCTGCAGCATGCCTGCGCTCTGGTGTTCGACGAATACGATGCCGGCCGCCCGGACGTGATGTTCGTGATCCAGCGCGTGCTGGAGGTGGAGGGCAAGCTGACGCTGCTCGACCAGAACCGGGTGATCCGGCCGCATCCGTCGTTCCGGCTGTTTTCTACCGCGAACACGGTGGGACTGGGTGATACAACCGGGCTCTATCACGGGACACAGCAGATCAACCAGGGCCAGATGGACCGCTGGAATATCGTCGCCACGCTGAACTACCTGCCGCATGCGATGGAGACTTCGATCGTGCTCGCGAAACTCGGCGCCGATCCGAAGGATGCCGCCGTGAAGAAGCGGATCGAGGCAATGGTGGCGCTCGCGGACCTGACACGCGCCGGGTTCATCAACGGCGACATCTCCACCGTGATGTCGCCGCGCACGGTCATCACCTGGGCGGAGAACGCGCGCATCTTCGGCGATGTCGGGTTCGCGTTCCGAGCGACGTTCCTCAACAAGTGCGACGAGGCGGAGCGGGCGACGGTGGGTGAGTATTACCAACGCTGCTTCAACGAGGAGATCCCGACCGGCGGGTTCACCACGAGGAAGTTCAACTGATCTCCGCCCGGACCTGACTCCTGGTCCCCTCGCGGGAGGGGACCGCGGAAAAATGCAATGAGCGCCACAAGCAAAGACAACACCCGGGCCGAGGAATTCAAGCGCGCCACTGCGGGCGTGCTGCGCGCGATCGCCGACGTGCCAGACGTTCAGGTGGCTTTCCAGCCAGGCCCATCCGGCCTCTCCGGCAAACGTGCACGCCTGCCGCTGCCGACGCGCGCCCTGCCGCCGGCAGAGATGGCACGTTTGCGCGGCGCCTCCGACGCCCTGGCCCTGCGGCTCCGCCACCACGACGACACGCTACACGCAGCGCGCATGCCGGCGCGGCGCGAGGCCAAGGACGTGTATGACGCGCTGGAACAGGTGCGCGTTGAAGTGGTCGGCTCGCGCCATATGGCCGGCGTGGCCGCCAACCTGCAGACGAAGCTGTGCGAGGAGTGCGAGGCGGAAGGCTACGACCGCATGACGCGCAAGGACCAGTTGCCGATCCAGGCGGCGCTATCGCTTCTCGCGCGCGAGCAGATGTCGGGCGAGAAGTCCCCGCAGGCGGCGCAGCGCATCCTGGACATGTGGCGCGACACGCTGGGCGAATCGGCGGACTCGGCACTTGTCGAGATGAACCGCGCCAAGGACGATCAAAGGGCTTATGCACGCGCCGCACGCAAGCTACTGGCGGCGCTCGATCTCGCCGAGGCGGAGAGCGACGCCGAACCCGAGGACCAGAACGAGGACGGGGAGGAAGGCGGCGAGCAGTCCGGCCAACAGGACGAGCAGCAGGACGGCTCCGGTCAGAGCGAGGCCGAGCAGGACAGCATGCTCGGTGCCAATCCCGAGGAGATGGAAGGCGACGCAGCCGACGACGAAGGCACCGAATCGGATGAGGATGCCGCGATCGCAGAGGGCGACGATCGTCCCGGCGGACCGCAGCCGCGGCGCGAACGGCCGAACCCAGATCACGAGGCGGTATATCGTGCATACACTCGTCTACACGACGAGGAGATAGACGCGGAAGAGCTGTGCGATCCGGACGAGCTGACGCGGCTGCGCCAGCAATTGGATCAGCAGTTGCAGCATCTGCAGGGCGTGATTTCCAAGCTGGCCAACCGCCTGCAGCGGCGGCTGCTCGCGCAGCAGACGCGGGCCTGGGAGTTCGACCTCGACGAGGGACTGCTGGATGCCGGCCGGCTGTCGCGCGTGGTGGTGAACCCGATGCAGGCGCTGTCTTACAAGCGCGAACTCGACATGGAGTTCCGCGACACGGTGGTGACGCTGCTGATCGACAACTCAGGCTCGATGCGCGGACGGCCGATCACCGTTGCGGCGATGTGCGGCGACATCCTGGCGCGCACGCTGGAGCGCTGCGCAGTGAAGGTGGAGGTACTCGGCTTCACCACGCGCGCCTGGAAAGGCGGGCAAAGCCGGGAAAAATGGGTGCAGGAGGGCAAGCCGCGCAATCCGGGCCGGCTGAACGATCTCCGTCACATCGTCTACAAGGCGGCCGATTCACCTTGGCGTCGCGCACGCAAGAACCTCGGACTGATGCTGCGCGAGGGGCTCTTGAAGGAGAATATCGACGGTGAGGCGCTGCTGTGGGCGTATCGCCGCTTGCTGGTGCGGCCGGAGCATCGGCGCATCCTC
>Ga0070713_100003196_pt1 | contig 10785 bp, 10 predicted proteins | sample LARL82metaG_FD_65465 | JGI IMG/M metagenome (GOLD analysis project Ga0070713, IMG submission 65465) | Corn, switchgrass and miscanthus rhizosphere microbial communities from Kellogg Biological Station, Michigan, USA - LAR L8-2 metaG | ecosystem: Host-associated > Plants > Roots > Rhizosphere ... | reverse complement strand
TCCAGCCTTCATGCCACGCCACAATTTGATACGTCCCCGGCGGAACGTCGGTGAATTCGAATCGGCCACTCTCGTCTGTGACCGCATAGTATGGGTGCGGGACTACCATCATTTCCGCGTTCATCCAAACATGGCCCCCGTTGCAGCGCAGGTGGACAAGTCCCGGTGTGGACATGGTGCGCGATATGGGGCGATCCGTGAAAGGAAATGGCAGGTTGAATGACGCGGCTCCTTCCATGTGAACCGTGTGCAACGTGGCGTCGGAACTCATGATGCTGAGGCTCCCGTTCGCCGGGACTAGAAGGATATGAGGAATGTAGCGGCAATGTTTCTGATCGAGATGCCGCCGCTGTTCCGGCAGGTCCATGGCTTTTCCCCGGGAAATATCCTTCAAGTAAACGATGGTATTGGCAACCCCGCCCTGCGGCCCCACGATCAGGCGCTCCAGGTCGGCACTCTTCCGGGAGTCAGGGTCACAAATCTGAGGATCCTTGGTTATGGGAAAATCGAGCGCGTGGGGAGCGGCTCCGGTCCATTTAACTGTTCCGGTAATCGTGCCGCCGTCGGCGACGGAAACCGTTTTGTAATCAGTTTGAGCGAGGCCCTCGCTAATACTGGCAAGCAGGAAAGCCAACAAAATATGGTGCGAAGCAACCCGGCGCATTACTTGTCCCCTGTAGCTCGTAGCCACCGCCGTGGCTGGTGTCTGTCGGCCCGAGCTAAGATTCGGCTGTACGACTTGCGCGCCAGCGCACTAAATCCATCCCATCCGTGCGAACGTGCTTCGCAGGCGGATCCGTTGCTGGTTAGAACTCGGTTTTACAGGTCTTGCTTATGCTGCCAAGGGGAGGGCCGCGGACGATCTTGTGATTGAAATCACCTTTAGACTGAACCTGCTCAGTAAGCCCGTCGAGATTACTAAAGTGCGGGACCGGCTCAGCAAGCAAGGCTTTTTGTTTCCCGCCGCGTCGTAAATTCCCAACCAAAGAATTTACAATCATCCCGCCATGAGCGTGACAGTGCGATCATTCGCGAAGATCAATTTAGGACTACGCATCGGCGCCGTGCGGAAAGACGGGTTCCACGAATTGCGCACCGTATATCAGACGATTGCCCTGCATGACGTGATCCGGGTGCGGGTGGAACGCGGCCAGGGAATCGATATCCGGTGCGAAGACCCACGAGTGCCCAAGGACGAATCCAACACATGCTTCCGCGTGGTGGAGAGGGCAATGCGATCGATGCGATCGAAAGGAAGGGTGGTGCTCGAAATCGAAAAGCGGCTCCCGGTGCAGGGAGGGTTGGGCGGCGCGTCTGCGAATGCTGTCGCCAGTTTGCTGGGTCTGGAACGGGCGATGAAAAAAGCGCTTCCTGCCACAGAACGACTGCGGATTGCGGCGGAAGTAGGCTCGGATTTGCCCTTGTTTCTCATCGGCGGCACGGTCCTCGGCGTAGGACGTGGGGAACAGGTTTATCCGCTGGAAGATCTGCCGTCGATGGCTTGCGTGGTGGTCACGCCGCAAGTAGGCGTTTCTACCCCGAAAGCCTTTGCGGCATGGGACGGGTTGTGTCGCGCCAGTGCCCTCGAGGGTTTCGATGAACACATGCTCTCCAGTCCGAGCCAACATCCAGCCGAATTAGGCTCGGCCGGACCGGCGAGGGCGGCGGTTCCCGCACAGGCGAAAGCAGCAACATCCGCGGCATCGAAATTGACGGTCCCCCATGTCTCCGATAGAATGAATGAGCTTAGCCGTGGCTTGTCGGCATGGCTGAGTGAACCCTACTCCGGTGCTCCTTCTGGAAGGGGCCGGCCCGAGAATTACCTTCTCGAGCTTGTCCGGGCCGGGATTGAAAACGACTTCGAACGAGTCGTCTTTCCTGATTATCCCGAGCTGAGTGATGGCAAGCGCGCGCTTTTGCGCGCGGGCGCGAACTATGCGTCGTTGTCCGGTTCCGGGTCCACGCTGTATGGGCTGTTTGCTTCGCGAAAAGCGGCCCTGCAAGCGACCGTGCGGCTCCGGAAGCAAGGTTGGGCGGTGCAGTCGACGGCAACGCTGCCGAGGCGAGCATATTGGTCGAGAATTTTTGATTGTTGATTTGAGATTGTTGAATGACAATGTGGTTGTCCCTGCACAGGGGTCACTCAACAGCCTTCATCGATCGTCAACGTGGTACTGGGCCGTCGACTAATGGTAGGTCAAGTGCCTTTGGAGCACTTTGTCTAGGTTCGAATCCTAGCGGCCCAGCCAGAAAATGAGCTTTTGGCGAAAAGGTCCTGGCTCTTGGCTCAAGCGAGCAAGGAAGTCCGGGCTCGAAAGCCGGAGGCCAAGAGCCAAGAGCCAAGAGCTAAGAGCAAAAAACTATGGCTACCTTAGTCACGCCGACCGACAAGACCGTAGAAAAGAAGAGCCCGCCGGTGACTGACGAAAAGCTCGAGCGGAAGCAACGTCCGCGAGTAGACGAGAAATTCAAGATCTTCAGCGGCACTGCGAACGAGCCCTTAGCCGATGAAGTCTGTCAATTTCTCGGAATGCAGCGCGGACAGGCGCAGGTCATTCGTTTCCGGGATGGCGAGTGTTACGTGCAGATTCAGGAGAATGTGCGCGGCGCCGACGTTTTCGTGATGCAGCCAACCTGTCGGCCGGTGGACGAGCACTTGATGGAATTGCTGCTGATGATCGATGCGTTGAAGCGTGCTTCGGCCCGGCGTATCACCGCGGTGATTCCGTACTTCGGCTATGCCCGGCAGGACCGCAAGGACAAGCCGCGCAGCCCGATCTCGTCGAAGCTGGTTGCCGATCTGCTGACCACGGCGGGAGCGCACCGGGCTTTGATCGTGGATCTGCATACGCCGCAGTTGCAGGGCTTCTTCAATATTCCGGTCGACCACCTATTCGCTTCACCGGTCCTGGTGGATCACTTCCGGAAACTGGCGCTGCCGAACCTAACCGTAGTCTCGCCCGATGCAGGCGGCGTGGAGCGAGCCAGATTTTTCGCAAAGAAGGTGGATGCTGCCCTGGCCATCGTCGACAAACGGCGAGTCGAGATGAATGTGGCGGAAGTGATGCATGTGATCGGCGATGTCGATGGGCGGACGTGCCTGATCATCGACGATTTGATTGACACCGCCGGGACCCTGGTGAAAACCGCTGCCGCTCTTATGGAGAACGGGGCAACCTCGGTTTACGCCTGTGCGTCGCACGCGGTCTTATCGGGCCCCGCGGTTGAGAACATCCGGAATTCGGTGATCAAGGAGGTGGTGGTGACGAACACCATCCCCCTTACCGCGGAAGCCAGCGCCGCCCGTACGGAAAAGGGAGGCAAGATCAGCGTCCTCTCGATTGCAGGATTGATTGGCCGCGCGATTCAGGCCAATCACGAAGAAACTTCGGTTAGTAAATTGTTTACGTAGAACGGCCGCCCGGCGGCAGAACTTTTCAGACAGGAATTGACATTATGGCAACAGCATTGGAACAGAACACACTCGAAGCCCAGCCGCGCGAGGCGGGAACCAAGAATCATGCCCGGCGTGTACGGCGGGAAGGGAAGATTCCAGCCGTAATTTACGGAGCGGGCAAGGAGTCGCTTCCCATCAGCGTCGATCCCAGACAGGTCACCCGGATTCTGAACTCGGAGACCGGGCACAATACGATTTTCGATCTTGCTCTGACCGGCGGCGAGCGCAGCAAAGCGATGATCGTGGACTGGCAGTACGAGCCCATCAAAGGCAAGCTCCTGCACATCGATCTGAAGCGGATCGCGCTCGACAAGGTTCTCCGGGTCAGCGTGCCGATCTTCCTGGTGGGCGAGGCGGCGGGCGTGAAGCAGGAAGGCGGCATCATGGAACAGATGCTGCGCGAACTCGAAATCGAGTGCTTGCCAGGGGACATTCCCAGCCACATCGACGCCGACGTAAGTCAGCTCACGTTCGGCAAGGTGCTGCGCGTGGCAGAACTTTCGCATTCGGACAAGATCAAAGTTCTGACCGATGCGAACCAGCCGGTGGCCCACGTCACGTCGGTGAAGGAAGAAGTGGTGGCGACGCCTGAGGCGACGGCGGCGGAAGCGGCAGCTCCGGCCGAGCCTGAAGTCATCAAGAAGGGTAAGCAGGAGACCGAGGAAGAGGGTGCCGAGGGTGCTCCGGCCAAGCCAGAGAAGGCTGAGAAGAAGGAGAAGAAGTAGATTCCCGGGCAGAGAGCCGAGCTGCGCTCGGCCGGACAGCCGAAGGCGGCTGTCCCGGCAGGGATCGGGATGGTGGCGTGAAACTGATCGTCGGTCTCGGCAATCCCGGCATCGAGTATCAGTCCACGCCGCATAACGTGGGCTTTCTGGCGGTCGATCGGATTGCCCGGAGCCTGGGAGTGGAAGTGAGAAACCGCCAGTGTCGCGCCCTGACGGCGCGGGCGGTGATTGCCGAGGAAGCCGTTCTGCTGGCGAAGCCAGAGACGTTCATGAATTTGAGTGGCGTCTCGGTGCGGGAGTTAGTGCAGGAATACGAACTGCAGCCGGAGTCGGACTTGATTGTGATTCAGGACGAACTGGATTTTCCGCTGGGCACGCTGCGGATTCACATGCGGCGCAGTTCGGCGGGGCACAACGGGATCGAGTCGATTATCGGAGCTTTAGACACGCAGGATTTTCTGCGCATCCGCGTGGGCGTGGCGCCGGATCGGAAAGTATCGGATGGCAAAGAATATTTGCTGGCGCCCATGCGTAAGGCGGATCTGAAAGTGGTGGACGGGATTCTCGAGACCGTGGAAGAAGCAGTCAAGGTGATTTTGAGGGACGGTCCGGCGGCGGCCATGAACCGCTTCAACCGGAAAGAGGAAAGTGGCCAGTGATCGGTGGGCAGTGGCCAGCGGGCGTTCGCGAATTTTCTGGTCATTGGTAACTGATCAACGACCACCGTTTGGAGAAACGAATGAATCGTACTTATGAATTGATGTTCATCGTCCGGCCCGATATGACGGACGAGGATCAAGACAAGCTGATTTCGACCTTACAGTCGGTGGTGCCCACCTCGGGCGGCAACGTGCAAAAGGTCGAAAAAATGGGGAAGCGCCGTCTGGCCTATACCGTGCGGCGGTTCCACGAAGGAATCTACATCCTGATGGTGCTGGAGGGGCCGGGCGCGGTGATCCACGAACTGGAGCGCCGGTTGCGCGTGACCGAGCCGGTCATCAAGTTCCTGACCATCCGCGTCGACGAGGAGCACAAGCGGCTGGACAAGATTAAGCAGCTTCGCGAGTCGCGCAAGAAAGTAAGCGCCCAGCCTGCTCCCGCTGCTGCTGCCGCTTCGCCGGCGGAGACTCCGGCAACGGCGTAAGGGGCCTATGGGTAAAGACAGACGGCTCGCGCCAGTGTCCAGTTCCTGGGCCTGGTGAAGATGGGTCCACTCGCCACTGATCCCTGATCACTGGCCACCGATTTTCGAGGAGAGTTATGGCTGACGAAACGAAAGCACCAGAAGCAGTAAGTGAAAGGCCGCGTTCCAGCGAAGGCCCTCGGCCCGGCGGAGATCGCCCGCGCTTTGGCGGCGGTGGACGCGGACCGGGAGGTCCTCCGCGCGAAGGCGGCGGACGTAAGTTCTTTCGGCGCAAGAAGGTGTGCAAGTTCTGCGTCGAGAAGATCGAAGACATCAATTACAAGGACTACCGCATGCTCGGACAGTTCGTGGCCGAAAGCGGCAAGATTGTGCCGCGGCGGCTGACCGGCGTATGCGCGCCTCACCAGCACCGGCTGTCCTCCGCCATCAAACAGGCGCGGAACATCGCTCTGCTGCCCTTCGCCGGACGGGCATCCTAGACGGCGGCTTTTGGTTCTTGGCCCTTGGCTCCCGGCTCGTTAGAGCCGACGAGAAGGGTTGAGCCAAAAGCTAAGAGCCAAAAGCTAAGAGCTTAGAGATCGGAGCTAATTATGGAAGTCATTCTGAAGGAAGATGTCGCGAAACTGGGAGCGCGGGGCGACGTAGTAAAGGTCGCCGAAGGATACGGGCGGAATTATCTCTTGCCGCGCAAATTGGCCATTCAGGCCAATGAAGGCAATAAATCTGTGATCGCCCAGATGAAGGGGGCGGCCGTGCGCCGTTCCGCCAAGGAAAAGACCCAGGCTGAAGAACTGGCCAAGCAGTTTGAGGGCGTGTCAGTGTCGTTCCAACGGCGTTCGGGAGAAAACGACCAGCTTTTTGGTTCGGTGACCTCTGGCGATCTGGCCGACGCGCTCACCAAGAAAGGTTTCAATGTGGATCGCCGCAAGATACAGTTGCACGAGCCGCTGAAGACGGTTGGTGAGTTCAGCGTTCCGGTGAAACTCCACAAAGACGTGACCGCACACTTGAAGGTGGTCATTGAGAAGGAAGCGGTCGCGCAGTAAACGCCAGGCCTCCCGGTGCGGACGAAAACTGAAGTCCTCGCTTGCGCTCGGTGACGAAATGAGTCCTCGCCGGCTTTCTTGACGGCCTCCATGGGGGGGCCGTCTTCATTTTTGCGCCTGGTATTTGGGTCTCTCAGGCAGCGCGAATTGTTGGTGCGACCTTGGCGAGCAAAGATTTGGAAGTCATCGCGACCAGTGACCCGGGGAACCGCGCCAATAGGAGTCCTTAAGGTCTGCCTCATATTTGGGGCATTTCCGGTGCCAAACCGGTTTCCCATGTTGTGGACGATTGTTCTGTTTCCTCCTAAGGCTTTGTCCCTGAATCACCTAGCTACCCTAAAAATCTCCGGCCAGCCTATAATTCCTGCTCACGGTTCCATGGATTCCGCGTCTATCCCTATGCAAGCCCGGATAGGATACCGAATGCCGGGCGTAGAGGACACGAGACGAAATGCCGGCCGGTGTATGGGCAGTATCAATGGCGGTTGGCGGACGGGCCCACTCGAGAGAGAGTGAGTTGACGGCAAGAGTCAGCAGAATCCAGGACCCCGCGCGGGGCCGCATGGCTGGGCAAGAACGCCGTATTGATGACACGATGTTGATTCGCGAAGCGCAGCGGGGAAACCGCGTTGCCTTCGAAGAGCTCGTGCGTCATTACGATCAGGCCGTTCTGCGGCTGGCTCTTCATCTCATGGGCACTGAGCAGGATGCTCAGGACGTCTACCAGGACGCCTTTCTCAAGGCCTACAAAAACATCGGCAACTTTCGCTTCGAGTGCTCCTTTTACACATGGATTTATCGGATCGTGACCAACTTGTGTCTTGATCATTTGCGCAAGAAGACGGTGCGCAAAGAAGACGCTCCGGTGGCCAAGGATCCCGATGGAGGCGAATACGACCTCCTCGATCAGGTGCCGGACGCGCGCGCGGGAGCCAATCCGGAGCGCGATTTGATGCGTCGGCAGCTGGGAGCCCGTATCGCCGGAGCCCTGGAAAAGTTGACGCCTCGGGAGCGCATGGTATTCGAGCTGAAGCATTACCACGGATTGAAGCTGAGAACCGTGGGTGAGATTTTACAGACGACGGAAGAGACCGCCAAAAACACTCTCTTCCGCGCTACGCAGAAATTGCGCGGAGCGCTGGCGGATATGCGGTGAGGAATCGGGAGTAAGCGACCAGGCTTCCGCGCTGGCCGGACAGCCGAAGTTGGCTGTTCCCGCATGGATCGATGAAGGTGAATGCATGAACTGTGAATGGGTGCGAGAGAATATTGTGCTTCAGGTTTATGGCGAACTGGCTGACGATGCCCGCCATGAACTGGAGCAACACGTGGCCCGCTGCCCCGAATGCGCAGCCGAACTGAAGGCGGAGGAGAGCTTTCACGCAATGCTCTCACAGGATCGCGCTGTCGATCCGACGCCGAATCTGCTGGCGGCTTCCCGGATGCAGCTGCAAGAGGCCCTGGAGACAGCGGAACAAGGCAGCTTCTGGAATCGCCTGGCCGTTGACCCAGCCATCTGGCTGCGCCAAGTGCGCTTCTCTCCCGCTCTCGCCTCGGCCATCCTGATTCTGGGTTTCGCTGCAGGAATCGGAACCACCTACAAAATTTACGGACCACGCCCAACCCAGACTGCCGCATCGACGACAAGAATCTCTCCCACCTCCCCAAATCCCGACGCTTCAATCGCGGGCATCGACTCCATTACACCCGTCCCGGGCACGGACCAGGTCACGATCAAATACAACACAGTCTCCACCCAGGAAAAGCAAGGGTCCCTCAACAATCAGGAAATTCAGCAACTGCTGCTGTACGCGGCCCGCAACAATTACAACTCGGGGGTCCGCGTGGACTCCGTCGATCTGCTGGCGCAAAAAACCAGCGATATGCAGGTGCGCGAAGCTTTGATGTATTCCATGCAGAACGACAGCAATCCGGGCGTGCGCTTGAAATCTTTGGACGCCCTGGGTAACTACGTTAAAAACGACACTAACGTCCGCGATGCCGTGCTGCGCGCCCTGGTGAACGATTCCAATTCTGGGGTGCGCATCGAAGCCCTGCGTTTAATCGAGCCCGTTAAGGCTGATGGCAGCGTGCGCGGCGTGCTCATGGCACTGGCCGCCAAAGATCAGAGCACCTATATCAAGTCGCAGGCTCGCACCATGCTGGCGCAGTTGCCGGAGATTGATTAAGCGGGGCGAGGCAAAGTTTGGTTTGAGGAAAGTTGTTGAAAGTGAAAGACCGCCGAGGTTAGGCGAAAAGTGAGGCTATTTTGAAACGCGCGCTACAATTCGTCGGGCTGGCCGGTGTGCTGGCTCTACTTGCGCCACTCGCACTGGCGCAGGAATCACACATATCCCGCGACGGGGGGTCCTGGAATCAGGAGATCACCGGCTCGCTGGCTGCAGTTAAAAACTTACGAATCAAAGTGGACATGGGCTCCGTAGTCGTACGCGGCGGGCAGCAGCAGGGCATCAATTACGTGGTTCATACTCGTTTCGGCAATTCTTCAGAGCAAGACGCCCGCCGGCAGTTCGAACAGTTCAAAGTCACCGCTTACGTGAAGGGTGACACAGCCTGGATCGTCGGCGACTGGCAGGGTGGAAGACATCCGCGCCAATTTTCGGGAGAGTTCTCGGTGATGGTTCCACGCGAAATGGCGCTGGTGAAACTCGAAACCGATGGCGGCAACGTGGATGCCATGGGAGTTGCCGGGCGCGTGGAAGCCGAGAGTGGCGGCGGCAGCATGCGCCTCGATGATATTGGCGGCGGCGCAAACGCGGAAACCGGAGGCGGATCCATCGATGTCGGCACTGTCGGCGGCGATCTCGGTCTGCACACCGGCGGAGGCTCCATTCGAGTGCGGCGTGCCAATGGAAAAGTGGTGGCAGAAACCGGTGGGGGAACCGTCGAGATTGAATCCGGAGCGCAAGGTGCTTCCATTGAGACCGGCGGCGGGAGCGTAGAAGTGCACCAGTGCAACGGCAAGGTGAAGGTTTCGACGGGTGGCGGCAGTGTAGATTTGAGCGACGTGGGCGGCCCGGCAGAAATCGAAACTGGAGGCGGTAGCATCCGGCTTACCTCGGCCAAGGGGCACGTGCATGCCGAAACCGGCGGAGGGGGCATCGAGCTCTACGGCGTACCTTCTGCTCAAGCCCAAACCGGAGCCGGCGGCATTACTGTGAAGCTCGTCAATACCGGGGGAGAGAGGAATAGCTCTGATTTGGAGACTGCCGCCGGAGACATAACGGTCTATATTGCCTCGGACGTGGCGGTGGACGTGCGCGCCAGCGTCGATATGGGCAACGGCCACCGGATCAGCTCGGACTTTAACGACATCCACATCGCCAGCGAAGGCGACAAGTGGGGGCCGAAGACGCTCACCGCCGAAGGCAGGCTGAATGGCGGCGGTCCTACGCTCAAGGTGCATACTTCGTCCGGAGACATCTGCTTCAAACGAGCCAGCCACTAAAGCTTGAACCAGCCCGCGGCCGTCAGCCGCGGGCACTATGAAAAGCAGGGGGATGGGCCAATGCGCAAACACGTTGTGGCAAGCATCGCCGTACTGCCATTGCTGCTGAGCTGCTCCCAGGCAGCGCAAACCTTGTCGATCGACGGGCCGGGTCAGCCGCTCATATTTTCCAGCGAAGAGACCAGCACCAGTTCCTACCTTGGGGTCGACATCTCCGACGTGACGACGGAGCGGCTTAGCGCCTTGAAATTGAAAGAAGAAAAAGGCGTCGAAGTCACCATGGTCGACCAGGATGCCCCGGCAGGCAAGGCCGGACTCAAGGAGCATGACGTCATCCTGACCATGAACGGAAGCGCCATCGAAAGCGGCGCCCAGTTGCGCCGCATGATCCACGAGACGCCTCCGGGCCGCATTGTGAGCCTCGGGATCAGCCGGGATGGTCAGCCCATGACCGTAAAGGTGCAATTGGCGGATAAGCATAAAGAGTTCTCCATGAACGACCACAACATGAAGAACTTCCATGTCCAGATCCCTGAGATCCACATCCCGGATATCGATATGCCTTCCATCAACATGGTGGTTGTGACGTCATCGGCGCGAAGCGGCCTGACCGTGGAGAACATCACTCCACAACTGGGCGAGTTCTTTGGGGTAAAGAACGGCAACGGCGTCCTGGTGCGTGCGGTGGAGAAGGGCAGCCGGGCGGAGAAGGCCGGATTCCACGCGGGAGACGTTATCGTGAAAGTCAACGATGAAGCCGTGCACGATACCGGAGATTTCACCCACGCCGTCCGGTCGCGCAGCAGCACTTCGGTCAGCGTGGGAGTGATTCGTGACCGCAAAGAGCAGAATTTGAATCTGACTCTCCCCAGTCGCAAGGAGTCAGGCGACCTTCTTCTGGAGGAAAGCCTGCAAGGGCCTCTTATCGATGCCGAGTCCGCCGT
>Ga0070713_100003195_pt1 | contig 10785 bp, 13 predicted proteins | sample LARL82metaG_FD_65465 | JGI IMG/M metagenome (GOLD analysis project Ga0070713, IMG submission 65465) | Corn, switchgrass and miscanthus rhizosphere microbial communities from Kellogg Biological Station, Michigan, USA - LAR L8-2 metaG | ecosystem: Host-associated > Plants > Roots > Rhizosphere ... | reverse complement strand
CCGGTTCTTGCGCTTGCCCCCGCTGACGATCACGCACCCGACGTGAAGCCGTTCGCAGTTCGAGCGCGAGGCCATCAGGACCGCGGTCGCCATGAAATACTCGTCCCACGAGGGACGATGCGGGAATTTCCGCGCCGCTTGCGCGATTAGATCGACGGGATTGCGTCCTCGGCTCATGGTGATCCGGCCAATTTGGACGGAAGGCCCGTCCCGGGCAACCTTTCCTCAACTCCGATGCGGCGCGTCCTCGAACCCGAGATCCTCGACTCCCTGCCCGTCGATCATCCGGAGGCCCGCCGGAATCGGCGCGACCTGGCGCTGATCAACCGGATCACGGGCAATTTCGGCTGGCTCGCCGACACGATCCCTCTCCTCGCCCGCCCAGGCGAGCCGGTCCTCGAAATCGGAGCCGGAACGGGCGATCTCAGCCGGCGCCTTCACGGCCTGGGCGTCGCCGCGGACGGGCTGGATCTCTGGCCCCGGCCGGCAGACTGGCCCGAAGCGAGGGCCTGGCGGACCGCGGATCTTCGCGAATTCGACGGATTTGACGGCTATCCGATCCTCGTCGCCAATCTCATCCTGCATCAATTCAGCGCCCCGGAGCTTGCCGTGATCGGGCGCAGGGCCGGACGCGCGGCCCGGGCGATCGTGGCCTGCGAACCCGCACGGTTGCGGCGCTCCCAGCTGCTTTTCGCCGCCGTCAGCCCTTTTTTCGGCGCGAACTACGTCACCCGCCATGATGCCCGCGTCAGCATCGCCGCGGGCTTCATCGGCGGCGAATTGCCGGAACTTCTCGGCCTGGAGCGAGACCGTTGGGAGTGCCGCTGCTCGATCACTCCGCTCGGAGTGTACCGGATGCTGGCGATTCGCCGTCCATGAGCCTCTTTCTCCAGTCCCTCGCAACCGCCCTGCCCGAGGCTTCGTACACGCAGGCCGAATGCTGGGAGATCGCCTCCCGCTCCAAGGTCCGCGAGCGGCTGAGCCGCCGGTCGATGCTGATCCTGCGGAGCATCCTCCGCGGCGACCACGGCATCGCCACGCGGCACTTCGCGATGACGGAGATCGACCGCATCTTCGACCTCGAACCCGACGAGCTCAATGCGGTCTTTCGCGAACAGGCGCCCCGGCTTGCGGGCCGGTCGCTGTCGGCCGCCCTCGAGGCCGCCTCGATCCGGCCTTCGGAACTCGACGCGCTCCTGGTGTGCACCTGCACGGGCTACCTCTGCCCCGGGATCACGAGCTACGTCGCCGAGCGGCTGGGCCTGCGGTCCGACGCCTTCCTGCAGGATCTGGTCGGCCTCGGCTGCGGCGCCGCCATTCCTTCGCTGCGCGCCGCCGGCCACATCCTGGCGGCGCACCCCGAAGCGACCGTGGCGTGCGTCGCGGTCGAGCTGTGCTCCGCGGCCTTCTACCTCGACGACGATCCGGGCGTGATCATCAGCGCGTGCCTCTTCGGCGACGGCGCGGCGGCGTCCGTGTGGCGCTCGACCCCCGGCCCCACCGGCCTGCGCTGCTTCGATTTCCGCACGCTGCACCTTCCCTCCGAGCGCGACAAGCTGCGCTTCGAAATGCGGGGAGGCAAACTGCGCAATCTCCTCGACCGCTCGGTTCCGGATGTCGCCGCGGGCGCCGTCGGCCGCCTCTGGAACGAGCGAGGGGACAGGCCGGTCGTCGCCGTGGTTTCCCATCCCGGCGGCCGGGACGTGCTCGAGGCCCTCGCCGGCGTCGTGCCCAATCACTCCCTCGACGCAAGCGCCCGGGTGCTGCGCCGGTGCGGCAACATGAGCAGCCCCTCCGTCCTCTTTGTGCTGGAAGAAGCCATGAAGTCGGCCGGCTCCGCCCCCGCCGGCGATTTTTGGCTCGTGAGTTTCGGCGCCGGCTTTAGCGCTCACAGTTGCCGGATGGGCCTTTGACCGGTCCCGAACGGCGCCCTCCCACATGCCGGACCTCGAAACCCTCGTCGAATACTGCGACCGCCGCACCCGGCGGGCCGAATTCAAGGACGCGCCCGGCGCCGCCAACGGCCTGCAGGTCGCCAACAACGGCCGGGTGTCCAAGATCGGCGCCACGGTCGATGGAGGCGTGGCGCCCTTCGAGCGGGCGGTCGCGGCGGGCGTCGATTTCCTCATCGTCCACCACGGCATCTTCTGGGACATGCCTCGGCCCGTCACGGGGTCCGCCTATGGGCGGCTGGCCGCCCTGATCCGGGGCAACTGCGCCCTCTACTCGAGCCACCTGCCGCTCGACGCCCACCCGGAGATCGGCAACAACGCGCTTCTCGCCCGGCAGCTCGGCCTGGCACGAACGGGCGGATTCCTCCCCAACGAAGGCGGCGACATCGGGTTGATCGCGGCCAATGACTCACCCCGCTCCGCGCTCCGCGCGCGGCTGGAGGCCCTCTACCCGCGCGTCACGGCCGTGGAGTTCGGAGCGGCCGTTCCCCGTGCGGTGGCCTTTTGCAGCGGCAGCGGCAACAGCGCCGTGCCGGCGCTCACCGGCGCGGGGTCCGACACCCTGGTGACGGGCGAGCTGCGCGAGGAATGGTTCAACGTCGCGCAGGAACAGCGGCTCAACCTCTACGCCTGCGGCCACTACGCGACGGAGGTGCACGGCGTGAAAGCCCTCGCCGCCGAGCTGGCGGCAAAGTTTGGATTGCCGTGGGAGTTCATCGGGACCGACAATCCGTTTTGACGCCGGCGCCCATCCAGCCCAGCATGCCCTCTCATCTCCCCCTGCTTCCGTGAAAAAAATCGCCATTCTCAACGGCCCCAATCTCAACCGGCTCGGAACCCGCGAGCCGGAGATCTACGGGCGCGCCACGCTGGCCGATCTCGAACGGGCGCTGCGTGCCGAATTCGGCGCCGCGGCCGAATTGGAATTCTTCCAGACGAACCACGAAGGGGCGCTGATCGACCAGATCGCCGCGCTGGCCGATCGGAAAGTCGACGGGATCGTCATCAACGGCGGCGCGCTGACCCACACGAGCGTCGCCCTTCGGGACGCGCTGCAGGGCGCGCACCTCCCCACGGTCGAGGTGCACATCTCCAACATCTATCTGCGGGAGGAGTTCCGGCGGCACTCGCTCACGGCCCCCGCCTGCACCGGGATCATCGCTGGCCTCGGCATGGAGGGCTACCACGCCGCCGTCCGCTTTCTCCTGAAGAAATAGCCGGAGGAATGACCGCCGATACCGAGGCTTGGTTCGCCTGCCACACGCGGCCGCGGTGCGAGAAGAAGTTCGCGGCCCTCATGGCCGCCGAGCATTTCGAGCATTATCTGCCGCTGGTCCAAAGCGTGCGGCGTTATGCGAAGCAGGTGAAGCGCTTCACCAAGCCGCTCTTTCCCGGCTATGTCTTCGCCCGCGTCCCCCTCGAGTCGAAGGCGCGCATCTACCAGCAGGAACTCCTCGCCCGTGCCATTCCCGTCGACGACGAGACCCGGTTCCTTCGCCAGATGGACGATGTCCGGAAGATCGTGGCTTCGGGCTGCGAGCTCTCCGTGATGCCGCTGCTCACCCGAGGGCGCCGCGTGAAGATCGTCGGCGGTCCGCTGCACGGCCTCGAGGGCTTCATCGACGACCCCTCGAATCCGCAAGGGATCATGATCTCGGTCGATGTCCTGAGGCAGGGGCTGCTGGTCAAGGTTTCGGTGGAAAGCCTGGTCGCTCTTCCATAAGAACCGCGCGGACCCGGCTTAGCCGGCATTGTGATGCCGGCTAAGAATGCCCAAAAACGGCCCAGAGAACGTGGAGGAGATGGAGCGTTACGCAGGTGGCCAAGGCGGCCGCCGTGTCATCGATGACGATCCCCCAGCCGGCGGGCAGATCCTGCAGTTTTTTTATCCCGAACGGCTTGATGATGTCGTAAACACGGAATAATCCGAAACCGGAAAGGAAGATCGCCCACGCGGGCAGCGGGCCCAGCATCCCGGGCCAATCGAGGAAGCACAGCGGCATCGCCACGAATTCGTCGAGAATCACCTCGCCCGGATCCTTGCGGCCAAGACGGAACTCGGCCTCGCCGCAAAAAGCCACCGCCGCATAGGCTCCGAGGGCGCTCAGGATCAGGTTGCCCGCCGTCCCTTCAAAAGGCGAACGGTTGAAAAACACCGTGAAATAGAGCAACCCCGCCGCCGATCCCCAGGTCCCAGGGGCCGGCAGCCGGCGCCCCAGGGGGCCGAGCGTCGCGCACGCAAGCACGGTCGAGGTCGGCAGGAATCGCGGCCAGATGGGCTGCCGGAGCTTCATCCCGCTTCCTCGAAAACGATCGCGGCGTGCCGGGCGATGTAGCGCCAGCCCGACCAGACCGCGAGGAACGTCCCGATCGTGAAGGCGGCCACGCCGATTTTTCCAGCCACCTCGACGAAAACCGCCATGTTCCACGGCACGAAATGAGCCCAGTCGCGCCCGGCCATCGGCGCTCCGATCAGAAAGCCGATCGCGATCAATTGGGTCACGGTCTTCGATTTCCCGCCCTGGTCGGCGGCCACGACGACCCCCTTCGAGGCGGCCACCATCCGCATTCCGGTCACCAGGAACTCGCGGCAAAGCGTTATCAGCGCCAGCGAGACCGGCAGCTGATGCTTGTCGACCAGGACGATGACCAGCCCCAGGACCATGATCTTGTCGGCCAGCGCGTCCATCAGCTTTCCAAAACTGGAGACGAGCCCCCGTTTCCGGGCGAGGTGTCCGTCGAGCCAATCGCCGCAGGCGGCGGCGATGAAGAGCCAGAAGGCAAACGAGGCCGCGCCCAGCCAATCGCAATACATCAGCCCGGCGATGGCGAACATCAGCGGGATGCGCGAGAGGCTGATCGCGTTCGGCAGGTTCATTCGATGGCCTTCAGATCACCCGCCGGCGGCGGGAAGGCAACTCCGCAAACTGTGTTCTCGCCAGACGGCCGGTTTCGGTCTTGAATGGGGCCGGTCATCCTTATGCGGCACTGCATCTATCCCGGCACGTTCGATCCCATCACAAATGGCCACCTCGACGTGCTCGCGCGGGCCGCCCGGCTCTTCGACCGCATCACCGTGGCGATCGCCCAAAATCCGGGCAAGGCCCCCCTCTTCACCGCCGAAGAGCGGCTGGCCATGGTCCAGCCCAATCTCGCCCCCCTTTCCAACGTCGGCGCCACGATCTTCGGCGGCCTCCTCGTGGACTTTGCGGTGGAGCAGAAAGCCGTCGCCATCATCCGCGGGCTGCGGGCCCTCTCCGACTTTGAATTCGAATTCAACATGGCGCTCATGAACCGCCACCTCCAGCCGCGGATCGAGGCGATCTTCGTCATGCCCAACGAGCAGTTCAGCTACACGAGCTCCAGCCTCGTGAAGCAGGTGGCCCGCTACGGCGGGGACGTCGGGCATTTCGTGCCCCCGAACGTCGCCGAAGCCCTGCGCAAGGCGTTTGCCGCCTGACGGCCGCCCCGATCGCCGCCCCCACCCCCGCACGCCGCTTTCCCAGCCATGAGATCTTTCCTCAAATGGACCGCATTAGCGGTCATCCTGACCGCCGCCGCCGTCTGCTGGCGGTACTGGACAAAACACAACGAAAAGCCGATCGAGTTCTACACGACATCCGTGACGCGCGGGGAACTGATCCAAACCGTGACGTCCACGGGGGTGATCAAACCGATCCTCGACATCCTGGTGAGCAGCCAGGTTTCGGGCTACATCAACAAGATCTTCGTCGACTTCAACTCGCCGGTGAAAGCCCATCAGGTGATCGCCACGCTCGATCCGGCCTTTTATCAGGCCCAGGTGCAATCGGCGACGGCCGATCTGGAGAACGCCAACGCCAATTGGACCCTTCAAAAGGTCACGGTCCTCCGCGACTCCCAGCTGCTCGCCAAAAGCCTTCTCAGCCACTCGGACTACGACGCGGCCGCCGCCCTGCTCGGCGAGGCGGCGGCCCAGGTGAAGATCAAGGAGGCCTCGCTCCAGAGCGCGCGCACGAACCTGTCCTACACCACCATTTACTCGCCCATCGACGGCATCGTCATCAATCGCGCGGTCGACGTGGGCAACACCGTCGCCGCGAGCCTCAGCGCCCCGACGTTGTTCGAAATCGCCAACGATCTCTCGAAGATGCAGATCGACGCCTCCGTGGCCGAGGCGGACATCGGGAACGTGCGCGACGGGGAAGCCGTGAACTTCACCGTGGACGCTTATCCGAGCCGGGAATTTCACGGCCGGGTCTACCAGGTGCGCAACGCGCCCCAGACGCAGCAGAATGTCGTGATCTACGATGTCATGATCAATGTCTCCAACGACGAGCTTCTGCTGAAACCCGGCATGACGGCCAATGTTTCGATCGTCGTCGCCCGCAGGGAGGCCGCCCTCCGCCTGGCCAACAGCGGCCTGCGCTTCCGGATGCCCGAGAGCGTCGCGTTCACGCCGGCGGCGCCCGACGAGACCGCGGCCCCCGCCGTAAAGAAGTCCCTGACCCGGGATGAGCAACGCAAGGCGATCCGTCAGATCATGCTGGATTCCGGCTACACCCCCGGAGGGACGCAGCCGCCCGAGGTGATCCAACGAGCCGTGGCCCTCGCAAAGGAACGCGGCGTCCAGCTGCCCGACCGTTTCCTGAACGCCGCGCACCAGCCGGGAGCCGGCCGCGCCGACGCCCCCGTGATCCGCACCGTGTACGTGCTCCCCATGGGGAATCCGCTGGAGAAACCCGTGGCGGTCCACGCAAAACTGGGGATCACCGACGGCACGAGCACCGAGATTCTCGGCGGCCTCAAGGAAGGCGACATCGTGATCACCGGGCTCAACCTGCCCTCCGACATCCCGCGCCCCGCCTCGAGCCCCTTCGGCGGCGGCGGATTCCGCCGCGGCTTCTGAGCGGCCGGCCGGCCCTAAATTCCCGCGATGGCTGCCGTCGTCCAGTTCGAGAACATCCACAAGATCTACGACTCCGGCGAGGTGAAGGTTCACGCTGTCCGCGGAGTCTCGGTCGCGATCGGAGCGGGCGACTTCGTCGCGATCATGGGGGCGAGCGGCTCGGGAAAATCGACGCTCATGAACCTGCTCGGCTGCCTGGACCGGCCCACCCGGGGCCGCTACCTCCTCGACGGAACGGACGTGTCCCTCCTCGATCGCAACGCCCTGGCCGACATCCGCAACAAGAAGATCGGCTTCGTGTTCCAAGGCTTCAACCTCCTTTCCCGCACGACGGCCCTGGAGAACGTCGAGCTGCCGATGCTCTACGGCCGGCGGCGCGTCACCCGTGCGCAGATGCGCGACCGCGCGATGCACTGCCTTGAGATCGTCGGCCTGGCGAACCGCGCGGGACACTTCCCCAACCAGCTCTCGGGCGGCCAGCAGCAACGGGTGGCGATCGCGCGAAGCCTCGTCAACGAACCCCAGGTTCTCCTGGCCGACGAACCGACGGGCAACCTCGACACCAAGACCTCCATCGAGGTGCTGGGCGTTTTCCAGAAGCTCAACGACGCGGGCATCACGATCCTCATGGTGACCCACGAACTCGACATCGCCCGATTCTGCCGCCGCAACCTGATCATGCGCGACGGAGAGCTCGTGAGCGACGTTTCCGTCGCCGGCCGCTCGATCGCCGAGGTCGAACTGCGGAAGATTCACGACGCGGAAGCCCTCGCGAAGCTGACCGGCTGAACCCGCTCCGCCCGATGCGCCTTCTCTCCATCATTCTCGCCGCCGCCCGCGCCCTTCGCCGCAACACGATGCGGTCCATTCTCACCGCGCTTGGCATCATCATCGGCGTCGGCGCCGTCATCGCGATGGTGAGCATCGGCAACGGCGCCAAGGCCCAGGTGGAGGCCCAGATCGCCGGTCTCGGCCAGAACATCATCCTGGTCTTCGCCGGGACGGCGAACTCCGCCGGCGCCCGAAGCGGCTACGGGGGGGCCGGGACCCTGACCGTCGAGGACGCCCTGGCCATCCAGCGCGAGGTGCGGGATGTCGAGGCGGTCAGTCCCGAGGTTCGCACCGGCTCCCAGGTCCTCGCCAACGGATTGAACTGGGGCACCAATGTTTCGGGCGAAGGACCCGATTATTTCTCCATGCGCCAGTGGCCCCTGGCGGAAGGCGCCGTTTTCAGCGACCAGGATGTCCGCGGGGCGGCCAAGGTCTGCATCGTCGGTCAGACGATCGTCAACCAGCTTTTCCCTGATGGCGGCGCCCTGGGAAAGACCCTGCGCATCCGGAACCTGCCTTTCAAGATCGTCGGAATCCTCGCGTCGAAGGGATTTTCGCTCCAGGGCAACGACCAGGATGACATCGTGTTCGTGCCCTACACGAGCGCCATGAAGCGCATCACCCGCCAGACCTTCCTCCGCGTCATCGATGTCCAGGCGGGCGACCCGAACCAAATGGGCGTCATCGAGGACGAGATCACGAATCTCCTCCGCGACCGCCACCACATCGCCGAAGGCCGCGACGACGACTTCAACGTGCGCGACCAGCAGGAGATCGCTGAGGCGGCCACGGCGACGACCCGCGCGATGACCTTCCTCCTCGGCGCGATTGCCGGCGTATCGCTCGTCGTCGGCGGCATCGGGATCATGAACATCATGCTGGTGTCGGTCACCGAAAGGACCCGGGAAATCGGCATCCGGATGGCCGTCGGAGCCCATGGCCGCGACGTCCTGCTGCAATTCCTCATCGAGGCGGTCGTCCTGAGCCTCATGGGCGGGAGCCTGGGCATCCTGCTGGGCATCGGAACCTCCGAGCTTCTGTCCAGGCTGAACCACTGGCCGACGCTGGTGTCGCCGACCGCCGTGGTCGTCGCCTTCGTCTTCAGCGGCGCCGTCGGCGTGTTTTTCGGCTTCTATCCCGCGCGGAAGGCCGCGCAGCTCGATCCGATCGACGCCTTGCGTTATGAATGACGCCGCGTATGAATCGCAGGCGTGGGAATGCCGTTTGTCCGTTCAGGCTGGTATCTCGCCGCTTGCGTAGGATTCGCGGCGGCTGCGGCGGGATCGCCGATCGACGATGCCGTCTCCCTCTTTCGGACCAGGCGTTATTCCGAGGCGCGGGCCGCACTGGAGCCGCTGGCCGAAGCAAACCCGCCGAATCCGGCCGCCTGTTATTTTCTCGGCCTGACCCTCCTCCGTGGCGGCGATCCGGCCGCGCTGGACGGCGCCGCAGCCTGGCTCGAAAAAGCCGTGCGGCTCAAGCCCTCGGACGCATCCTACCTCGCCGACTACGGCGACGCCTGCCTTTCCCTCGCCAGCCGGCGCAATTCCTTCGTCATGGCGGTCCGGGGCCGCGACGCCCTCGAAAAGGCGGTCGCGCTCGATCCGGGAGACCTGGCCACCCGCGAGGGCTTGGTCCGGTTTTACGGCGAGGCGCCGTTTCCGCTGGGCGATCCCGGGCGGGCGCGGGCCCAGGCCGCGGCCATCGGCGCGCGCAATCCCCTCCGCGGCGCCGAAGCCCTGGTGGCCCTCGGCCGTATCTTCGAGAAAAAGGGCGAGCGGCCCCAGGCCCGTTCCGCCTATGCGGCCGCCCTCCAGTTCGATCCCGGCAGCCGCGCGGCCATCACGGCGCTCGCCCGGCTGGGCCCCTCCTGACAGCATTTCCAATTTCATCCCATGCCACATCTCCCGCTTGAAGACTCCGTATCCGACGTCGTTGCCAAGGCCCAGCGCGGCCTGAAGATCACCGACGAGGAGCTCTGCGCCCGGGCCGAAGTCAGCCCCGAGAGCTTGGCCGCCGTAAAATCCGGCCAGCCCGACGCCGCGGTCATCCGCCGCATCGCCCGGCATCTGCGATTGGGGCCGCAGGCCCTTGAGGACCTTGCCTTTCACCGTTGGTATCCCAAGCAAGCCGCCTTTCCGCACGGTTTCGGAATGTTCGTGACCCGCTACGGGGAGATGGCCGTAAACAGCTACCTGATTTGGGACGGCCGGGCCCGGATCGCCGCGGCCTTCGACACGGGCGCCGATTGCGGTCCGATCCTCGACCTCGTCCGGTCCGAAAAACTCCGTTTGTCCTACGTATTCCTCACCCACACGCACGAGGACCACGTGGCGGACCTGCCCCGCCTCGCAAAGGAAAGCGGCGCGGAGGTGTGGGCGAGCGAACGCGAACCCGCCGACTATCCGGGCGCCCGCACTTTCCGGGAAAACGCCCACTTCCATCTCGGAGCCCTGGCGATCAAGACCCTGTCCACCTGGGGACATTCGCCCGGACAGACCACCTACTACGTCACCGGCCTGAGCCATCCCCTTGCGATCGTCGGCGACTCCCTTTTCGCCTCGTCGATCGGCGGCAGCCCCGACCACTTCGCGGAACAGCATCGGCATGACGTGGACAAGATTCTCACCCTCACCCGCGACACGGTCCTGGCCAGCGGACACGGTCCCCTGACGACCGTGGGGCAGGAAAAAAAGCACAACCCGTTCTTTGCTTCCTAGATCGCCGCCATGCCTTGGATCATCGGGACTCGACTTGACCGACGGCATCCACAGTATGAGGTGTCGAATTTCAATGAAATGAATCGAAAGACCGCGCTCATCCTAGGGCTCGCCCTGAGCCTCATCATGGCCCTTTTGGCCATCATCCTTGACGAAGGAATGAGGGACCGGCTCGGGAGCGCTTATTACATCCTCGGCCTGGCCATCATCGGCTGCGTGCTGATGATTCTTGCCGGGTACGTGTGGGATCGCGCCCTGATCCGGACCTTGAAGACGGTGCGCGACACCACCCTGGCCGCCCGATTGCCGGGTGACCCTGAAGACGACGCGGATCCCGATGAGATCATCGGACTGGCCCGCAAGATCGAGCGCATGGCCCGCTCGCTCCAGCAGG
>Ga0070713_100003194_pt1 | contig 10786 bp, 4 predicted proteins | sample LARL82metaG_FD_65465 | JGI IMG/M metagenome (GOLD analysis project Ga0070713, IMG submission 65465) | Corn, switchgrass and miscanthus rhizosphere microbial communities from Kellogg Biological Station, Michigan, USA - LAR L8-2 metaG | ecosystem: Host-associated > Plants > Roots > Rhizosphere ... | reverse complement strand
GCTGGGACGAGGAAGACGTGCGTGCGTGGCACCACGGTGCCGGCTTCGACGCGGCGTACATCACCGATCACGCCACGTTCGAGGGCGCGGAGCGCGGCATCGCCGCCAATCCGTCCCAGGCGGGAGAAGGCACGGTACTGCTCCAAGGCCTCGAGGCGGTCGACCGCGGCGAGCATGTGAACATTCTGAGCGCCGGCCGTCGCTATCGCGGACTCACCACGCCCGATCTGAGAGACGTCGACGACCAGGCGCTCGCGATGGCGGATCTCATTCCGGGCACGTCGCCGATTGTCGTCGAGACCATTCCTGGAAATTTGAGCAAGCTCTCCGCGACGCCGCCGAAGGCGGCCCCTTCGATCGACGCAATCGAAATCGTCGACGGATCGCCGCGAGGGCTCTCGCAAGGACGGCGCGAGCGCGCGCGCATCGTTCGGTTGGCCGACAGCCTCAACCTCGCGCTCGTCGCGGGCTCGGACAATCACGGTTGGGGCCGCGCCGCGCCGGGCTGGACGCTGTTTCGCATTCCGGGTTGGCGCGGCATGCCGACGGATTCGCTGTCGCGCCGCATCGAGGACATCATCCGCGTTGGGCGACGACAAGCCACGCGCGTCGTCGAGCGCCGCGTGGCCGACGGAACGTCTCCCATCTCGCTCCTCTTCGCCGGCCCCGTGGTGACGTGGCGAATGTTCACCACACTCGGCGCCGACGAGCGGGTGATGTGGCTCGTTTGGGCGTGGGGACTCGTGGTCATCGTGCGGGGCGTTCGGGCGTATCGGCGGCGGCCTACGACGGCGGTGTGAGGACCACGTCGACTCCGACCGATCGTTCGGAGGATCGCGACACCCGCTGGTCGCGCGCGCTCTACATCGTCACGATCACCGCGATCATTCGGCTCGTCTTCGCGGCGCTCATCCCCATCTTTCCGGACGAGGCGTACTACTGGGACTGGTCGCGCCATCTCGCGGCCGGATACTTCGATCATCCGCCGATGATCGCGCTGCTCATTCGCATGAGTGGCGAGTCGTCTTCCCTGGGCATTCGATTCGGCCCGATCGTCGCCGGCTTCGTCGCCGCGATGACGACGGTGGCGATCGCCCGGCAGTTGGGCGGGCCGCGCGCGGCGCTGCGTGCGGCGATCGTCATCACCGTGCTGCCGCTCGCCGCCGCTGGACTCATCCTCGCCACGCCGGACGCGCCGCTGCTCGCCGCGACGGCACTGAGTTTGTTCTTCCTGATCCGCGCGCTGCACGAACCGGTTGGCTCACGGACGTCGTTCGGCTGGTGGATTGCGACCGGCGTCGCGCTCGGCCTCGCCTTCGTGTCGAAGTACACGTCGATCTTCCTTCCGATCGCCGTGCTCATCGCGGTGCTCATGCGCCCCAAGCTCCGCGCGCGCCTACGCGAGCCGGGACCGTACGCGGCGTGCGTCGTCGCGACGCTGATCTTTCTGCCTGTGCTCCTCTGGAACGCGGACCATCACTGGATCTCGTTTCTCTTCCAAGTGCATCACGGGTTGTCGGCGCCGCAGGGATCGGCGCTCGTTGCGGCATGGAAGCACGAAGGCGATTTCTTCGGCGGCCAAGCCGGGCTCGCGTCGCCGATTTTGTTCATCCTGTTCGCCATCGCAACCGGCCGAGCGCTCAGACGCCGCGCGACGGACTCGCAGTTCGTGTTGGCGATGGTGGCGCTGGTCTCGTTCGCGTTCTTCATCTACAGTGCGTTGCGACAGCGCGTCGAGCCCAACTGGCCGGCGCCGGCGTACATCCCGGCGATCGCGCTCCTCGCGACGACGTCCTCCAAGCGGATCGCCAAGCGATGGTTCAACGCCGGCGTGGTCCTCGCCGCCGCGATGTCCATCGTCATCTATGCTCAAGCGGTCGTGGCGTTTCTTCCGATTCCGCCGAACAAGGATCCCGTCGCGCGTGCCTTTGGGTGGAATGATCTCGCCGTTGCCGTCGATAGCACGGCGCACGAAACGACGAGCAAGACCGGAGCGACAACGTGGCTCGGCGGCGATCGATATCAGGAGGCGGCGGAGCTCGCGATCCTGCTCCCGGCGCATCCGACCACGTTCGCGATGAATCTGTCGGGCCGCCCGAATCAATATGATTTGTGGCCGAGCTTTGCCGACGTCGCGCACACGGGCGACAATCTCGTCCTCGCCCTCGATGATTCCGACGAGCCGCATGCGGCGGTGCGGGCGTTGTTGCCGTCGTTCGCCGCGGCGCGGCGCGGGGATCTCGTAGTCCTGCGCCGCGGGACCGGCGCGATCGCAACGCGCCGGCTGTGGGTGCTACTCGGCTGGAAAGCCGGGGTGCCCGCCGTCCGTTAACGAGCTGTCGATGGGCGTGTCACCGCGGCGCTGACCGGCGCGCACACCCTCGAGCAGTTTGAGCAGCTGCCGCTGCTCGCTGTCGGTCAGGTTTCCGGCGGCCGTCTCGTCGGCGAGCTGCATGTCGACGTCCAATTGCCGCAGCACGTCAAGGCCGGTGTTGGTTATGTAGCAGAACACTTGGCGGCGGTCCGGCGAGCAGCGCTCGCGTCGAGCGAGCCCGGCCTTTTCCAGCTTGTCGAGCAGACGCGTGATTCCCGGCGCCGCGTGGATCATGCGGTCGCGGATCACGAGCGTCGGAAGGCCCTCCGTCCCGGCGCCGCGCAGAATGCGCAGCACGTTGTACTGCTGCACGGTAACGCCGCTTCGCGCCACCACCTGCGCGAAATGACGCTCGAGCAACGCCGCCGTTCGGAGAATGCTGACGGCGACTTCGGCCTTGACCGAGTGAAACGGCCGCCGCTGCACGATCTCGGCTTGAACGCCCGCTCCGTCCTCGTCATCCAAATGACCGCTCACCACGCCCCCAATTCGACCGGGTCCATCTTCCACATCCGTTTCCCTCATAGTTGCAGCGTGCTTGATGATAGACATTGGACGCGGGTCGCGCGAGGCATGCCACGGTGACGCGAAGCAAATCGCGCGGGACCGTGTCCAGTTCCTTTGACGACCGTGACGGGTCGAAAAGCGCCTGGCGCGCGGCTTTCGGCCCGTGCAGCTTTTCCGGATGCCACTCGCAAAAGACCTCGATTCGTTCTTCGCCGCCAACCAGGCGCGCGCACGTGAGGAGCTGTTTGACCTGCTCCGCATCCCGAGCGTGAGCGCCCGCTCCGAGCACAACGCCGACACGGCGCGCGCCGCCGACTGGGTCGCCGCCGCGCTCCGAAAGGTCGGACTCACCGCAACCGTCCACGCGACGAAAGGGCATCCGATCGTGGTCGGCGAATGGCGAAAGGCCCCCGCCGGCGCGCAGACGGTCCTCGTCTACGGCCATTACGACGTCCAGCCCGCCGAGCCCCTCGACCTGTGGGACAGCCCGCCGTTCGAGCCGACGGTGCGCGACGGAAAGATCTTTGCCCGCGGCTCCGTCGACGACAAGGGACAGCTCTACCTGCACATCAAGGCACTCGAGGCGCATCTCTCGACGCGTGGCACGTTGCCGGTCAACATCATCGTGCTGGCCGAGGGGGAGGAGGAGGTCGGCAGCGACCATCTGGCCGACTTCATCGAAGCCCACGCCGATCAGTTGAAGTGCGACGCGGTCGTCATCTCCGACTCGGCGATGTTCGCTCCGGGGTTGCCCTCGATTTTGTCGTCGCTGCGCGGCCTCGCCTACTTCCAGATCGACGTGCAGGGTCCGGCCACGGATCTGCACTCCGGCAGCTATGGCGGCGGCGTCATGAATCCGGCGATGGCGCTCGCGCGCATTCTCGCCACGATGCACGACGCCAACGGCCACATCGCGATCGCCGGCTTCTACGACAAAGTGCGCGATTGGGGCGACGTGGCGCGCAAACAGATTCGCTCCCTGCCGTTCGACGACGAGCACTTTCGTGCCGAGACCGGATCGCCGGCGCTGTTCGGTGAAAAAGGCTACTCGACGCTCGAACGGTTGTGGATGCGTCCCACCTGCGAGGTGAATGGACTGCTCAGCGGCTACACGGGCGAGGGCGCCAAGACCGTGCTCCCCGCGGCGGCAATGGCCAAGGTGAGCTGTCGCCTCGTGCCGGATCAGACGCCGGGCGAGATCGAGCATTTGATGCGCGAGCACGTGGCACGCGTCGCGCCACCCGGCGTTACCGTCACGGTCAATCATCTCCACGGTGGCGCACCATGGCGCGCCGATCTCGATGGCCCGTTGTTCGACGCAGCGCGTCGCGCGCTCGCCACCGCGTTTGCGCGCGAGCCAGTCATCACCGGCGAGGGTGGATCGATCCCCGTCGTGGGCGACTTCCAACGCATCCTCGGCGCGCCGGTGCTGCTCGTGGGGTTTGGACTCCCCGGCGAGAACGCGCATGCGCCCAACGAGTGGATGAGCGAAGAGAACTACTTCAAGGGCATGCGCGCGATGGCCGCGCTCTGGGAGGAGCTGAAGTAGGGGCGGTCGTCGGACCTCTTCGCCGAATCAGAATCTCCATTCGCGAAGAACGAATCCTCCGTACGAGGTGACTGTCCGGTACGGTTGAGTATTCAGTGTTGGCTCGCTCAACAGAATGCGCGGCTCGACGCTGGCGCGAAGCAGCCAGCCGTCGCCCGTGCGATGCTCGACCGCAGCGCCTGGACGCATGGCTTGCTCCTGCACCGTCACGAACGTACGCGAGTTGACGTACTTGCCCGCCTCGAACTTGGTCTGCGTCAAGAAGTTTCCGATGCCGCGACCCCCGATCTCGGTCGGTACGTCCGCCGGAGTGATGTCGAACACGTCGGTGCCAAAGGCGCGTCCCGCCTGCTGCTGCAGTTGCTCGACCGCGACGCCGAGCGCCACGCTCTCCAGACGACGAACCGCGAGCTGCGCGCCGGCGCCGAACAGGTCGCTCGTCGCTGCGTTGCCCGGAATGCTCGATGAGTTGAACGCGAGGAGCGATGTCGCCGATTGGCCGAATGCGAGAAGGCTCAGCAGCTCGGACTGCGTGCGCGGCGGCTGCGCGTCGCTCTCGAGCGAGAGCTTTGGTTTTCGCATCGTGCCGCCGATGAGGACGCGAATGTTGATCGCGCCGCGCGACGGCACCTGGACCTGATACTCGCCGGTGATCTGTAGCGTCGGGTTCAAGTCCGGGCTGCCGATGAACATGGCCGATCCCCGGCTGATCTGAAATCGTTTGCTCAGGAAGCTGTACTCGCCGCGGTCCGTCGTCACGGCACCAACCAACACCAACGCTTCCTGCTCCGCGTGCACCGAGACCGGCGCCTCGGTGTAGATCTCGACGTTCGCTTCGCGGTTTCGCACCCACGTGTCGTGCCTCACGCTGAGCGCGATGTCCACGCGAAGATTGGCCAGCAACGGCGACTCCGCGGGGAACAAGTCGCGGTCGCTCGTCTGCGTCGTATCGAGCACGTTGAACAACGCGGGATCGCCGGCGCCGATCAGATGCCGGCCGGTCGGCTCTGGCGCGTAGATCACGCCCTTCACGATCGTCACCGCGCCGCTCACGTACGCCGCGCGGAACGGACCGCTGATCGCGAGGCCCGCGTCGACGAGAACGTTGGCGTAGTTGTTCTTCATGAGCTGCGCGCCGTTCGACACGAGATAGAGATCGAACGACGGTTCGCGCCAGCTTCCGACGGCCATCGTCCCGCGCACGCGCAGCGGGCCCTTGGCCGAGCCGACGATCGAGTCGACGTAGACGGTGTCGTTCGCCATGTGGATCGACGCCACGATGTTGTCGATTGCCGCGCCGGTCGATACCACCGTCACCGACCCGTGGTCGAGTGCGAATGCCCCGGTGAGCGTCGGCCGCCGCAGCGTTCCGCGCATCGTGACCTTGCCTGCCGCGCGCCCATGAAATCCTGATACGAGATCTGTAAACTGCGGAACCAGCTCGAGCGGCAAGCTGTCGGCTACGAGATCGACCGACATGGGTTCCGGCAGCAGACGATCGGCCGGTGCGCCGCTCAACGCCAGATCGATTGGCAGGCGGGCGTCGACCGTCGCCATCGCGATCCCGTTGCGGCGCACGGCGTCGAGGTGCGTCACGAGCTGCCGGTCGGCGTACCCGAAGCGACCGCGCAGATCGGGCACTGGAGTGTTGTTGTACGTTCCATCGATCATGCCGAACGCGCCGCGAAAGGCCGGGTTGGCCAGCGTGCCGTTCATCGTGCCGTGCAGCGTGACGATACCCGTCGCGTCGACATCCGTCTGAATCAAGTCGACGACGTTCGACACCGGAAAATTGTCGACGTCGAGGGCGAAATCGCCGACGCCGTCCGTGGGCAGCAACCCGTTTGCGAGGATGCGGCCGTTCCCGCGGTTGTGCAGCTCGAGATTCGTCACGCGAAGTCCCGGCCCGCCCCATTGCAGCGTCGATTCGTGCGGCATCGACCAGAACGCGGTGTCGAAGCGGAACGTCATGTTCGCGAGTCGCAGCTCCTTGCGGTCCGCGTACAGCGCATAGTCGCCCTTGGCCGCGTATTGGCGGCTGCCGGGTTGCTCGACAACGACCTCGACGTGCCCGCCCGGCGACGCGTACGTCGCGCGCACGTTCGCCGTGTCGAACGCGAATCCCATCACGCTCACGCCGCCCGCGTCGACTCCGACCGCGAGCTTCGACCGCGGCGTGCGCGCGTGCGTCCACGCGTACTCGCTTTGCAGCAGCCGCGCCGCGTTGCCGCGGACGACGATGTTGTTGCCGCCGGCCCGACCGCGCAGATCGAAGTCGTACACGTTACCCCGCAGCGTTCCGGCGGCGATCAGCGCGCCGCTCATCGTGTCGCGCGGAACCGGTGCCGGCGTCGCGACGACGAGCGTCGGCCCCGGACGCCCGGAGATGAGCCGCTCCATCTCGGTCGCCCGATCGATGCGCGTCGAATCGTCCCGCGCTTGTCGGACCGCTCGTGCGACGACGCCGGGTCGCGCGGCGACCGCCACGCTCCGCGTCGGTGCCGCGGTACGCGGCAACCAGCGATTGAACGCACCCAGCGAATCCACGGCGACTCGATACGTCAGCTCGCCGGTCTGATCGCGCACGAGCCCGAACGTTCCCGACACCGTCGCGGTGCTGTGCGCGCCGCTCGCGTACAACTTCTGAATGTCGGCGACGCCACCGGCTACGCTCGCCCGCACCGACATCGTGTCGACCGCGATGCTGTCCCACCGCGAGGTCGACAGATCCGCCGCGATCGTGGCATGCATGGTCGCGAGCTGCGTTCCGCGCCCGCGCACCGCCACCTCCGCCGTCAGCGACGTGGCCGGCGCCTTGGCGTCGATCGTCCGCAGATTGAGCGTGTACAGCGACGACGACAGGTTGTAGCTCTTCTCCACGCTGGCGACGTCGAGCGTCCCATGCGTCGCGAAGCGGCCGCCATCGGGAAGGCGCAGATCCGCGCGCAGCCGCAGATCGCGCAGCGGGCCGTTGAGACGCACCGGCCCTTCCACGCTTCCTTGCAGCCCGACCGACGGGAAGAATCGCCCAACCTCGACGAGCGAAACCGGCTTTGCCGTCACGTCGACGTCGAGCCATTGCGCGTTGCCGATGCGAACCGTCGCCCGCCCTCCAACCGCTGACTGCGTTCCGCGATCGCGCAGATCCGCATCGCCGGCCACCGTGAGCTGTGTGCTCGTCGATCCGTTGAGCGTCGCGGCGCCGGTTACGATGCCGTGGATCGGCAAGTTCGGATACCACGTCTGTGCCATGTCGACCTGCACGGGCAGCAGCTGCACGCGCAGATCGCGCGCGCGCATGCCGCGACCCGGAAATCCCACTTCGCCGACCGCGACGAGCCGGCTTCGCCCGGCGCGGCTGTCGTCGAACGTCACGTCGCCGTTCAGGGCCAGCGCGTTGCGTCCGCCGCTGACTGACGCGCGTCCTGCGAGCACGCCGCGCCGCGGCGATTGCAGGTGCGGAACGAGCTGCTCGAGCGTTCGCGTCTCGATGCCAGAGAAGCGAACGTTGGTGTCGTGAATCATGATCGTGTCGGCGAGGGTGACCCCGATCGATCCCGTCACGTGCGCCGCGCCCATCGTGATGTCCGCCTTCGTCAACGCGTAGTCTTGCACCGCGCCGCGCCATGTGAGCTTCAAGTCGAGTTTGCCGCGTCCGTCCGGTGGGAGGCGCGGGTACACCCAGCGCATGTCGGCGAAGCTCGCCGGATCGCTGTGAAGCGACACTGTCAGGTCGCCGCTGCTCAGCACATAGCTCCCGTCGCCCGACGCTTTCGAGTGCGGCATCGCGGCGTACGCGCCCTTCCACCACACGGAGTCGTTGTTGAACGGAAACACGCCCTTGAGATCGACGACCACCGCGGCGGGCGGTCGAAATGGATACGCGACCATGGACAACGACGAGACCTCAGCCAAACGATCGGGATGGCCGGGTTCGGAGAGCCGCAGGAGCGGCACGCTCGCGGTCATCGAGTCGAGCTGAACGATCTTCTGAAAACCACCGGCCACGCGCTCCACCATGAGGCGCGAGCCGCCGCCCAGCGTCGCGCGAATCGCGCTGTCGCGCGCCACGGCGCTCAGCCGCGCGCTCGGCATCCAGGGCGTGCGGACGATCAATTGACCGTTCACCATCGTTGCAAAGGTGAAGCGAATCCAGTCGCCCCACTTCGTTTGCTGCGACGCCGGCTTCGGTGTCGTGTCGCGCGGAAAGATGCGCTGCCAATTCCACGGCCCGTTCGGCGGGCGATCGAGCACGACGAGCGGGCGCACGACCACCGCGTCTCGAATCCAGACGCGTTTCCGCAGCAGACTCACGATCTCGTAGTTGCCGCGGAACGACTCGACGGCGATGAACGGCTGACCCGCGCTGTCGGTGATCGTGAGATTGTGCACCGTCATGCCGGTGAGCAGGTTGCCCGACAATCGGCCGATGGTCGCGCGTCCGTGGATCATGCCGTTGATCGTCGACTGCGCGTAGCGGCGGACGCGCTCGCGGCCCCAATCGGTGCCGGTGATGACCAGCACCGCGATCACGGCGAGCAGAATGAGCGCCGCGATCAACGACGCACCGACGAGAATGCCGCGGCCCCAGTTGAGCGGCTCGCGCTCGGGCGGTATCACCGCAAGCCCGTCGCGCGGCGTGACGCCTGGCTGGCCGTGCCGCCATGCCGCCACTAGTACGCTTCTCCTATCGAGAAATGCAGGATCAGGTGGTCGAGCACCGTCTTGCCCGGCGAGTAGCTGCGCGGCACCACGAGGGGTACGATGACGCGCTGGCCGGTGTTGTCGCGCACGGCCGTCACGACGGCGAGGGTCTCGGTACGATCGGGGCCGATGCCGAAGTCGACGCGGATCGGGCCGACCGGCGACATGTAGCGAATGCCGAACCCCGGCGTGATCGCGCCCGTCCCTTTCACGATGTTCGTGATGGTCTGGAGGCCGCGAATGCTCCCCTGACCCACGACGCCGCCGTCGACAAACACCGCACCCACGAAGTTTCGAATGTGCGGGCCGAGCGGGAGCGGAACGCGATATTCCACGCTCCCCTCGATCAACGATGTGCCGCCGACCGGTTGCACGATGAAATCGCCGTTCGTGAGCTTCGGTGAATTGGGATTGCAGAACTGCACGGTCTGGGGCGTGAGCCCGCACCTCCCGCCGCCGATGCTCGTCGCGCCCCGCAAGAGTGTCGAGTCGTCGATCGTGAGGACCCGCGGACCGAGCTGATTTTCGGCGTAGCCGCGCACGGAGTTCGCGCCGCCGGCGTAAAAGCGTTTGCGAGGGTGCAGCACTCCGCTGTCGGCCCCGCTGTTGATCGGCCGCACCCAGCCAAGGCGAATGTGCGCCGAGTACACGTTCTGCGTTCGGCTCTTGTGGCCGTACACCGCGGCGTCGACGAACAGCCGGTTGTACCGATAGTCCGACGCCGTATATGCCGACGCATGCTCGAGATCGACGCGCGCGACGTAGCCTTTGGTCGGCGAGAATGGAATGTCCGAGCGGTCGATGAAGCCCGTGAGCGTGACGGGCGACAGCGACTGGTGCGAACGCAGCGTGTTGATCGTGAGCGAGTCGCACACGCCGAAGTTGACGCAGAAGTAGACGTCGCTCGCCTGCACGCGATTGATCTCGTAGCGGTAGTTCAAGCTCACTGGCGCGCGACTTCTGATCTGGTGCGTCAGCGTCGTCGTGCCGCCGAATCCCTGATCGATGAACACGCCCGGATTGATGTTGCGGTGCGTGAACGCGCCGATCCCCGCCGCGTCGGCCGGCCGATCGAACAGCGACGGCTGCTTGAAATCGACGCTCGCCGAGTACGTCGGTTGCAAGAACGGCGCGATGTTGGTGTCGGGCGGGGCGAGGGAGTTACGAATATTCAGGAACGTGCCGCGTCCTTGCAGCGCTGACGCGAACAGATTGCCGACCGTGGCGTCGACGTCCAGCCGACGCGCATCGCCAAAGAGGTTGTAGCTCGTGTAATGCGCCTGCACCTGCAGAAAGTCGATGTTGTTCAAGCCCGGCCCCACGCGCGCTTGGTGCAGCGGCGCCTCGGCCACGTCGATATTGACGTTCTTCACGCTGTCGTATTGCGGCGGGACATCGATCGCCGCGAGCCGGAACAAGTTCGACTCGTAGAGATTGCGCTGGCTCTCGAGGATGTCCGACTGCCGGTACAGATCGCCCTGATGGAACGTGATCGAATTGCTGATCGTGGCCACGTCGATGCGCTGCGTCCCGGTCACGGTGATGCGGCCCACCGTCGTCAGATGGTTCGGGATGAGGCGGAGGCCCACGTCGGCGTAGTAGGCGGCCGTGTCGACCACGACCGACGTATCGACCACCCCGTCGCCGTAGCC
>Ga0070713_100003192_pt1 | contig 10789 bp, 9 predicted proteins | sample LARL82metaG_FD_65465 | JGI IMG/M metagenome (GOLD analysis project Ga0070713, IMG submission 65465) | Corn, switchgrass and miscanthus rhizosphere microbial communities from Kellogg Biological Station, Michigan, USA - LAR L8-2 metaG | ecosystem: Host-associated > Plants > Roots > Rhizosphere ... | reverse complement strand
CCGCCACCGACACCGAGGAACTCGGCCAGAACGCGCTGGTGTTCCGGGTGCAGCCGGACGAAGGCGTGACGGTCAGGTTCGGCTCCAAGGTGCCGGGCTCGGCCATGGAGGTGCGCGACGTGAACATGGACTTCGCCTACGGCGAGTCGTTCACCGAGTCCAGCCCCGAGGCGTACGAGCGGCTGCTGCTCGACGTGCTGATCGGCGACCCGCCGCTGTTCCCCCGCCAGGAGGAAGTGGAGCTGTCCTGGCAGATACTCGACCCGATCGAGGAATACTGGGCTGGCCACGCCAAGCCCGAGCAGTATCCGGCCGGCACCCAGGGCCCGGCGGGCGCGGACGCTCTGCTCGCGCGCGACGGTCGTGCCTGGCGCCGGCTCTAGCCTGACCGCGCCCGGGGCGCGGCACGCGGGCGTGCACCGGGCAGGCCAGGCTGAGAGGGAGAGGCGCAATGATGATCGACCTGACTGACACCACCACCCGGGGAGTCCTCGACGCGCTCACCAAGGCGCGCGAACAGCTCGGTGGGCCGGCCACCGGCATGGTGCTCAACCTGATCATCATGACCGACGAATCGGCCCAGTACGACGCCGTGCGGGCGGCGAGCCTGGCGGCCAGGGAACATCCCTGCCGGGTGCTCGGCGTGATCTCCAGGGACCCGAACACCGTGTCCCGGCTCGACGCCGAGATCAGGACCGGCGAGGGCGCCCCGGGCCAGACCGTGCTGCTGCGGCTGTACGGGCCGATGGGGCTGCACCCTGACTCCGTGGTCACGCCGCTGCTCGTGCCGGACACCCCGGTCGTCACCTGGTGGCCGCGCAACGGCCCCGCGGTGCCGTCGGCCGACCCGCTCGGCCTGCTCGCGCAGCGCCGGGTGACCGATGCCGCGTCGGTCGCCGAGCCGGTCGATGCCCTGGCCGGGCTGGCCCGCGGCTACCGTCCCGGGGACACCGACCTGAGCTGGACCCGGGCCACGCCGTGGCGTTCCCTGCTCGCCGCCACCCTGGACCAGCCGCACGGCCAGATCACCGGCGGCTCGGTAGCCGCGGAACCGAAGAACCCGACCGCGAACCTGATCGCGTCCTGGCTGACCTCCCGGCTCAAGGCGCCGTTCTCCAGGGACGACTCCGGCGGCCCGGGCATCACCGAGGTGCGGTTCACCACCGCCGACGGGGACATCACGATCACCCGGCCGGACGGCAGGACGGCCACGCTGGCCCGGCCCGGGCAGCCGGAGCGCCGGGTCGCGCTGCACCGCAGGGACACGGCCGAACTGCTGGCCGAGGAGCTGCGCAGGCTCACCGCGGACGAGATCTACGGCGAGACGCTGGCCCGGTTCTCCATCGGCGCGGGGAGGTAGACCCATCGCTGCCCCACCCCAGGTCCTGATCCACCGCGACGCGGAGCTGCTGGCCAAGGCGGTGGCCGCCCGGCTGGTGACCAGGCTCGTAGACGCCTCTGCGGCGCGCGGGCACGCCTCGCTGGTGCTGACCGGCGGCGGCATCGGCACGCAGGTGCTGGTCGAGCTCGCCGCCGCGCCGGCCAGGGACGCGGTGGACTGGCGGCACCTGGACATCTGGTGGGGCGACGAGCGCTTCCTGCCGGCCGGGGATCCCGAGCGCAACGAGACCGGGGCTCGGGCCGCGCTGCTCGACCACGTCGACGGCAGCCCGGACCGGGTCCACGCGATGCCCGCGTCCGACGGGCCGGACGGGCCGGATCCTGAGGCGGCGGCGGCCAGGTACGCCCGGTGGCTGCTCGACGCCTCGCAGCCCGAGGATCACAGCCAGGTGCCCTCCTTTGACGTGCTGCTGCTCGGCATCGGCCCGGAGGGGCACGTGGCGTCGCTGTTCCCTGGCATGCCGGCCCTGTACGAGGAGCGGACCGCGGTGGCCGTGCACGGCGCGCCCAAGCCGCCGCCAACCCGGCTGACCATGACGCTGCCCGCGATCACGGCGGCCCGCGAGGTGTGGGTCATCGCCTCGGGGAAGGACAAGGCGGGCGCGATTCGCCTGGCGCTGTCCGGGGCCGGGCCGGTCCAGGTCCCGGCGGCGGGTGCCCGGGGCCGGCAGCAGACGCTGTTCCTGCTGGACCGGGACGCCGCCGCCAAGGTCCCGCCGCAGCTCGGCCGCCTCGCCTCACCCTGATCGGGCGGGTATGACCCGGCCTGGCTAAGATCGCGCCGTGGCCAATCCCCCTGTGCGTCCCGGCCGCGATCACATGGTGCTGTGCGGGGACGACGCGCTTACCTCGCGGATGGCCGAGGAGCTGACGCTCAGGTACGGCGAGCAGATCACGGTGATCATGCCGTCGGCGCAGCGGGGCCACGGCCCGGCGATCGCCCGGCTGCCCGGGGTGCGGGTGATCGAGCGGGCCGAGGTGGACCACGAGGCTTTCCTCGCCGCCGACGTACCGTCCGCCCGGGCCCTGGCCCTGCTGCGCCAGGACGACCTCGGCAACTTCCACGCCGCGCTGCGGGCCCAGGAGCTCAACCCCGACCTGCGGCTCGTGGTTTCCATCTTCAACACCAGTCTCGGTGAGCGCATCCGCACCTTCTTCACCGACTGCGCGGTGCTGGCCGAGGCCTCGATGGCGGCGCCGTCGTTCGTGGCCGCCTGCCTGGGCGAGCCCACGCCCAGCCACGTGCGCCTGGCCGGCCGCACGCTGTACGTGGCCAGGCGTGAGGACACCGACCAGGGGCACGTGATCTGCGGGTTGCGACCGCAAGGGAAGGGGGGAGGGGAGGCGGGCGGGGGTTCGCCTCACCTGGTGTCGCCGCGGGACGCCAGCGCCGAACTGGTGCTCGCGGTGGCCGACGGCACGCCGCGCAACCCGCTGACCCGGCGGCGCAATCCGCTGCGCGCCGCCGCCCGCCTGCTCCGGGTGCTGTTCTGGCACCGGATCGGCGTCGCGTTCGCCTGCCTGATCGCGATACTCGGCGTCGGCTACGCCCTGCTCGCCACCGAAGTTCACTACTCCCCCGTGAACGCGCTGTACCTGACCTTCCTGGACGCGGCGGGCGCGGCGGTCAGCAACCCCGGGCTGAGCGGCCCGGAGAAGGTGGCTCAGTTCCTGCTCACGTTCACCGGGCTGGCTTTCCTGCCGCTGGTCACCGCCGCGGTGGTGGGAGCCAGGCTGACCGGCTCCATGCGCGGCAGGGAGCGCCCGCTCAGGGAGCACGTGATCGTGGCCGGCCTGGGCAACGTCGGCACCAGGGTGGTCGGCCAGCTGCATGACCTCGGGGTCGACGTGGTGTGCGTGGACAAGGATCCCGGTGCCGCCGGGATATCAATGGCCCGCCGCCTGGGCCTGAAGGTCGTGATCGGCGAGACGTACCGCGAGGGCACCCTGGTGGAGGCCGGCATCGCCACCTGCCAGGCCCTGGTCTCGGTGACCGACAGCGACATCGTGAACCTGGAGACCGCGCTGCACGCGCGGTCGCTGGCCCAGGACCCGCGCGTGGTGGTCAGGCTCAACGACGACGACCTGGCCGAGCGGGTGCAGAAGACCGTCGAGAACACGATCTCGCGCTCGGTTTCCTACCTGGCCGCGCCCGCGTTCGCCGCGGCCATGCTCGAGCACCAGGTGCTGCGCACGATCCCGGTGGGCCGGCACGTGCTGCTGATCGCCGAGGTGCCCGTGGGCGAGGGCTCCGCCCTGGCGGGCCACCGGGTCGACGACGTGCACGACGGGAGCGACCTGCGGCTGATCGCGCTCCGGCGCCGGGGCGGGGCCGGGGTCGGCTGGTCGCCGCGGCCCGGTGACGTACTGCGCCCGCTGGACGGGCTGGTCGTCCTGGCCACCCGGGCCGGGCTGAGCCGGGTGCTCGCGCGCAGCCAGCCGGGCAAATCACCAGGATCACCGGAAACTGGGTCTCCCTAAAGCATTCCGGTGGAGTTACGCTCAGAAACAGATCTTCCATCTGGTTCTGCTGAGCCATCTGTGAAGAGCAGGAAGGTCCACATATGGCCACAGAGTTACCTCTGGCCCCGTTAGCGCGGCTAGAGCTGCCCGGACTCCCCCGGCCCGGCAGCAGCTTGCGAGGCCGGCCACGTGCTCCTTCCGTCCATCCGAGCGCCTGCCCTATCCCCGCGGGCGAATTCGTGCGGGTGCGGGCTGCGCAAGCAGATCAGGAGGAGTCTCTTGAGCACAACCGATGATGCTCCCGCAACCGCAGCGCCCGTAGTCACAGGAATCGCGGATCCCGCACCGCTCGGGCTGGCCGCGTTCGCCCTGACCACGTTCCTGCTCTCGGCGGCCAACGCGGGCTGGATGAACAGCGCCACCGGCAACGCCTGGCTCGGCTACGCGTTCGCCTACGGCGGCTTCGTCCAGCTGCTCGCGGGCATGTGGGAGTTCCGCAACAGGAACGTGTTCGGTGCCACCGCGTTCGCCACCTACGGCGGCTTCTGGATCGGCCTGGCCATCTGGGTCCTCCTGGTCGCCGAGGCGGGTCCCACGAGCGGGGTAGCCGCGTTGGTGTACGCAGGAAAAGCGGACAAGGACCTCGGCTGGATCCTGCTGGCCTTCGCGATCTTCAACACCTACATGCTGCTGTGGAGCACCCAGCTCAACGTGGCGGTGTTCCTGGTGTTCCTCACCCTGGAGGCCACCGAGATCATCCTGTTCATCGGCTTCTTCGCCAACAGCAGCGGCGTGCACAAGTTCGGCGGCTGGATCGGCGTGCTGACCGCGCTGGTGGCCTGGTATGCCTCGGCGGCCGGGGTGCTCAACGGGATGAAGGGCAGGCCTGTGGTGCCGGTTGGCGGGCCGCTGTTCCGGCTCGGCGACTGACACCGCTTAGCCCCGCCCTCCCTCCCTCCGCCCACCCTCCCCCCATCCCCTGGCCCGGCCTCAGGGCCGGGCCAGCCCCGATCCCGGTGACTCGCCCGAGTCGCCGGGATCGGGGTTTTTGTCCCTCGGTAGCGTAGGCGTGTGGATCTGCAGGAGAGGTATCAGCTCGATGCACCCCACCTCCAGGCGGCCAAGGAGAAGGTAAAGGCCAAGGCCAGACCCTGGCGGTACATCTTTGCTCTCATCCTCGCCCTGATCGCGGCGATCGTGTCCGTGCAGGCCCGCCACGTGGCGTCGGCCGTGGCCATCGCGGAGACCCGGGGTGTGACCCCGCGGTCACTTGGCCCGCTGCAGCCCCTGGGCCACAACGGGAACATGGTCCTGTCCTACGCCGCGGCTGTCGCGTTTTGCCTGCTGGCGAGCGCGGCCGTGATCGGGGCCGGCAACAAGGCCAGGGTCTCCCTGCAGGAGTCGATCGGCTCGGCGCACGCGGCCGTGATCCGGTTCACGATTGTGCTGGCCGGGGGCCTGGCCACCATTGTGCTCACCTTGCAGCTGCTGCATATCCCGATCACGCAGCTGGTCGTCGGCGGCGCGCTGACCGGGGTGCTGGTCGGCATCGCCGCCCAGCAAAGCCTGGCCAACGTGTTCGCGGGCATTGTTCTGCTCATGGCGCGGCCGTTCCGGGTGGGCGACCAGATCGGCATCAGATCCGGGGCGCTGGGCGGCCTTATCGAAGGGTTTGTGACCGAGATCAGCATCACCTACGTGATGCTGGACACCGGGAACGGCGCGGTCCACGTGCCCAATTCCCAGGTGCTGGCCGCGGCGGTCGGTCCCGCGGGCTCGGTGGCCGCCCCGCCGGGCGCCATCCCCTGGCCCGCACCGGCGGGGCAGGGGGCGCCGCCCGGCCCCGGAGAGGCTCCCCCGGCCGGACAGGCGCCGCCGCCCGCTGGCCCCAGCGCGGTACTGCCGCCCGGAACTCCGGGCACGCCAACGGATCCTGCGGGGCCAGCGGCACCGCAGGATCCGGATGCGCGTGGTGCTGAACGCGACACCGGCCGCTAAGCTCCCCGGCCATCGCGGCCGGGAAAGATCAGCGGTGGCTCGCTTCGTACCTGGCGATGACCTGCGTCGGTATCCGGCCGCGGTCGCTGACTTCGATGCCGTTGTGCTTCGCCCAGGCGCGGATGGCGGCGCTGTGCTGCCGGTGAGCCGCTGTTCTGCGCTTGGTCCTGGTTACCTTCCCGGTGACCTTGCGTGCCTTGTCGGCGAACCGCCTGAGCGCCTCATCGAATTTTTCGCTGTGCTTCTCGCATAGGTCGATCTCATAGTCCCGGCCGTCCAGGCTGAACGCCCGCGTCAGGTGCTCGCCTTCCGGGATCTCTTTTGAGTCGTAGTCGCACGCGAATGTGACTGAGACCTTCTGAGCCACTTGTACTCCCCCTTCCCCCCGAGGCGAATATATCCCCAGGCACATCCATCTGTAACGGCACCCTGGTCACAGTTTTCACGACCAGGCTTTGGATTGCCGTCGCCGGGGGGAAAGTTACCGCCGCCTCGCCCTAAGGGCGATCAGGGCTGCTGAGCCGAGCTCACGCCCTGCGATTGCCTGGCGGCCGACTGTAGGGAGAAGTTTCGCGGCGTGGGGGCGGCGCGATGTCATCGGTAACAGCACCGCCGTAATGCGCCTGGTAATCGGTATCACTTCGGCCTCCCGCTTCACGGTGAGCGGGTGCAGAAGTACCGGGTGGGTAATAGGCAGGCTCCGCCTCGTCCTGATAATCCATCAGGCCCGTGCCGTAAGGATCGTCGGGATAGCGGTCTGGGTCAGCGGCACCGTGATTAGCAGCACGGGGGTTAGCCGCCCGGGGACTGGGCGGAAGGGGCGGCGGGTAGCCGGCCTCCGGGCCGGGACCGGGCAGGTCGGGCGGGTACTCAGCCCGGGGCCGCGGCGGCTCGGCCTGGTAGGGCGGCTCGGCCTGATAGCTGTCCGGCCCGGCCAGGAACGGCGCGGATCCGGTCCGGTCCGCGTGCCTGGGCCGGTCGGGCAGCCCGGCCTGGCCCGGCAGCCCGGGCAAACCGGGCAGCCCGGCCTGGTCCGGCCGGCCAGGTGGCACCGGCCGCTCCGGCTGGTCCGGCAGGCCAGCCTCGCGAACCGACCCGGTCAGGTACGGCCTCGGGGTGGGCGGATGGGCCTCGTACTGCCCGGTGCCCGGCAGGTAGCCGGGGGGCTCGCTGTGCCGGGCGGCCGGTGCGCTGTGCCGCCCGGCGCCGGCCGGGACGGCGGGCCCGGGCTGGTAGGCGGTGTGCGCGAGGTCGTAATCCGGCAGGCCGCCGCCGGGCAGCGGCCCCATGGCCGGCGCCTCGAGCGGGTCATCGACCCCAGGCCGGTGCGCAGCCGGGGGCTGGGCGCGCTGCCCATCCGGGCCCCGCTGCAGCGTCTCCACCATTCTGGGCAGGTCGTCAATGGCCAGGCGGAACGTGCCGGTGCACATCCCGCCCTGCCAGATGCTCAGGACCGCCACTCCGGTGTCCGCGTACCAGCTGAGCCGCATGCTCCGAGAGTTGCCCCTGACGTCGAAGAAAACCTCGCCGAGCCGGGGCAGGGGGGCTGCGTCCGATGCCGACATGGCCCCCATGGTTACCCCGAACCATCGTCCGTGTCCAGATAATGGCCAGTTGCGTGCCGATTCGATTGGCCCCGCGGGCGCCAGAATGCCCCACCGCGTCCCTGCGAAACGCCCGGCCCAGTTTCCTGATCTTGCCTGCGCGGGCGCGGGCCCCGGTGGCATGATGTTGCGTCGGCTCGCCCCGGGGAGCCCGGTGCTCGGGGAGCAACGCGCTCGTGGGAACACCAAGACGATGTAGCGCGTTGCACCTTGCGACGGGGCGAATGCCACATCAGCGAGATTTTGTGCGTCCAGCGAGCCGAATGCTCAGCTAGGCGAGGATTTACACGGTGAGCTGTCGAGGAGAGTTATCCATGTCTGAGGTACGCCGTCAGGCCGTCCTGCCACGGCCAAACTGGGGGTGGCAAGATCAGGCTGCGTGCCGCGGCAAGGACGTCGTGCTCTTCTTCGGTCCCGACGGCGAGCGGCAGCCAGAGCGTGACGTCAGGGAGCGGAAGGCCAAGTCCCTCTGTGCGGCCTGCCCGGTCCGGGCCGAATGCCTGAACTACGCCGTGGGCCGGCCGGAGAAGTACGGCACCTGGGGCGGGCTTAACGAGGACGAGCGGTCGGCCGAGCGGCGGCGCCGGATGCGCCGGGCGAACGCGGCCTGACCGGGCGCCAGGGCCGCACGGGCGGCCAAACCGGGGGTTCGTGGCGCAGCCGTCCCGGCGAAACGGGACAATGGACGCATGATCTGCTTGTCCTGTCGCCAGCGGCACCACGAGGACTGCCCGGGCGGGACCTGGTGTGATTGCCAGCACCGGCCGCCGGACCCGGTGACCGAGCCCCGGGTCGGCTGGATTAGGCAAGGCTGAATGCCGGTGGACGGAATAGATGTGCAACGCGCGAGGTTCGGACGTTACATGAGAGCCAGCGCCCCGTCCCCGGCGGGTGGGCGAGAGGTGGGTTCTGCAGTGCTGAGCGCGGCCGATCCGCTGCTCGTCGCCCGCAGGCACGTCGATTTTCTCCGTATCAGGAGTTCTCTCTGTCTTAGCGGCCGCTAGCCACAGCCCGTCATTCGTGACGCGCGTGCCGCGAGCAGCCTCCCCCGCATGACCGCGAGGTGATCCTGCTCGTCCAGGCTGCCGCCGCAAGACTCTGGCACGCGCCCCTAACCGAAGGGACGCCCCCGATGCCGCCTCAGCTGGGCAGCACCACGATCAGCAACGAGCCAGTCACCCCAGATTCAGTAGTCACGGCGCTGCCGCCTGCCGCGCTGCGCAGCCCGCGCCGCCGCCAGAACCGCGGCGACGGCCAGTGGGCGCTGGGCTACCGCGAGCCGCTGAACAAGAACGAAGAGCTCAAGAAGAACGACGACGGGCTCAACGTCCGCAACCGGATCATCGACATCTACTCCAAGCTCGGGTTCGACTCGATCGACCCCGCCGACCTGCGCGGCCGGTTCCGCTGGTTCGGCCTGTACACCCAGCGCCGCCAGGGCATCGACGGCGGGAAGACCGCCACGCTCGAGCCCGAGGAGCTGGACGACAGGTACTTCATGATGCGCGTCCGCATCGACGGCGGGCAGCTGAGCACCGAGCAGCTCAGCGTCATCGCCGACGTGTCGCGCCGCTACGCGCGGGGCACCGCCGACGTGACCGACCGGCAGAACATCCAGCTGCACTGGGTGCAGATCGAGGATGTCCCCGCGATCTGGGAGGCCCTGGAATCGGTCGGGCTGTCCACCACCGAGGCGTGCGGCGACACCCCCCGGGTGATGCTGGGCTGCCCGCTGGCGGGCATCGACGCCGAGGAGATCATCGACGCGACCCCGGTGATCCGCGAGACGGCGGCCAGGTTCGTGGGCGACCCCGCGTTCTCCAACCTGCCGCGCAAGTACAAGTCCGCGCTGAGCGGCTGCGCGGTGCAGTGCACCGTGCACGAGATCAACGACGTCGCGTTCGTGGGCGTGCCCGGGCCGGATGGCGAGCCCGGCTACGACCTGTGGGTGGGCGGCGGGCTGTCCACCAACCCCATGATCGGCAAGCGGCTGGGCGCGTTTGTCCGGCCGGACCAGGTGGCCGAGGTCTGGGCCGGGGTCACCTCCGTCTTCCGCGACTACGGCTACCGCAGGCTCCGGCACCGGGCCCGGCTGAAATTCCTCATGGCCGACTGGGGACCGGACCGGTTCCGTCAGGTTCTTGAACGTGACTATCTCGGCTACGCGCTCGCCGACGGGCCCGCGCCGCAGGCTCCGGCCACGGGGCGCCGGGACCACGTCGGCATCCACCGGCAGCGCGACGGGCGCTACTACGTCGGCTTCGCCCCCCGGGTGGGGCGGATGTCCGCCGACTCGCTGGCGCTGGTCGCTGACCTGGCCGCCGAGTACGGCACCGGCCGGGTCAGGACCACCACCGAGCAGAAGATGGTGATACTCGACGTGCCCGAGGCCAGGACGGCCGAGCTGGCCGCCGAGCTCGACCGCGCAGACCTGCCGGTGACACCCAGCGCGTTCCGCCGCCACACCATGGCCTGCACCGGCATCGAGTTCTGCAAGCTGGCCATCGTGGAGACCAAGCACCGGGCCTCCGACCTGATCGCCGAGCTGGAGCGGCGGCTGCCCGGCTTCACGGAGCCGATCACGATCAACGTCAACGGCTGCCCCAACTCCTGCGCCCGGATTCAGACCGCGGACATCGGGCTCAAGGGCACGCTGCTGACCCTGCCCAGCGGTGAGCAGGTGGAAGGATTCCAGGTCCACCTGGGCGGCCGCCTGGACGGCGGGGACGGCGAGAGCTCGGGCTTCGGCCGGAAGGTCAGGGGCCTCAAGACCACGGCCGAGGGGCTCCCCGACTATGTCGAGCGAGTGCTGCGCCGCTTCGACGACAGCCGGCTGCCCGGCGAGAGGTTTGCCGCCTGGGCGGCCAGGGCAGCAGAGGAGGACCTAGCATGAGCATTCAGTCTTTTCCGGCAGAAAGGGCAGTTCCGTTCTATTGCCCCTACTGCGGGGAGGAGGACCTTGAGCCGCAGGAAGCGGACGGCGGGTGGCGTTGCCGCAGCTGCGCCAGGTCATTCCGGCTACGCTTTGCGGGAACTGGAGCAATCCGGTGAGCCGTAACATGATCAGGTTTCCAGTCATGGGACGCTCAGTTCCGGGAAGTACACCATCGGGGAGATCTGCCGCCCCGGCACCGACCGACCAGACGGCATCCGCGGGCCTGGAGGACGTCATCCGCATGGAGAGGCTGGCCGCTGAGGCGGCTGAGGCGCTGGACGGAGCCCCCGCCGAGGACGTCATCCGGTGGGCGGCTGAGACGTTCGGCGACCGGCTCTGCATCACGTCGTCGATGACCGACGCGGTCATCATCCACCTGGCCGCCCAG
>Ga0070713_100003190_pt1 | contig 10794 bp, 7 predicted proteins | sample LARL82metaG_FD_65465 | JGI IMG/M metagenome (GOLD analysis project Ga0070713, IMG submission 65465) | Corn, switchgrass and miscanthus rhizosphere microbial communities from Kellogg Biological Station, Michigan, USA - LAR L8-2 metaG | ecosystem: Host-associated > Plants > Roots > Rhizosphere ... | reverse complement strand
GGCACCTATTCGTCGGGATGCGCCGCTCCCGGCTACCTCGAGCAGCCGGGGACGATGAACATCACGCAGACCGCTTCGGGCATCTCGATGGACGTGACCTCGTCGGCGGGAACCTGCACGTACAGCGGGGACTACACGCAATACGGAAGGCTCGGGACGTCCAACGGCACGTTCTCGTGCACCAACGGCGGCGGCTCCGGAACCTATTCGGCCTTCGAGATCGAGGGGACCTTCTCGGCCGTCACCTTCCGGGCGGCCGAGACATTTTCGGGGAGCTGCACCTGGAACGGGCGCATCGGAGGATTGCGCCGCGGCAGCTGAGGCGATTCCTACTTGCGGAGGTGCGCGAGGCTCGCGCGCATCTCGTCCACCTTGCGGTGCAGCTGCTGGATCGCGAACTCCGCCTTGATGTTCACCCGGTAGTCCTGGTCGGCCTGCAGGCGATCCTTCGACGCCTGGCGGTTCTGGCTCATCATGATGACCGGGGCCTGGAGCGCCGCGAGGCAGGACAGGATCAGGTTGAGGAAGATGTAGGGGAAGGGGTCGGGCGGCGCGGCGAGGAGGATCGCGGTATTCACCGCCATCCACGCCAGCAGGAACACGCCGAACCAGATGATGAAGGTCCACGAGCCGCCGAAGCGCGCGACCATGTCGGCGACGCGCTCGCCGAAGGTCATCTTCTCGTCGGCCACGTCGTTGATGTTGCGGATCTGCAGCCGCGAGAGCATCTCGTCGGCGCGGCGCAGGCGCTCGACCACCACGCTGATGAACTGCCGGGCGGCCGAGGGATGCTTCTCGATCAGCTCGGCCACCGCCGAGAGCGGCACGCAGATGAGGGTGGTCTCGCAGTTGGCGCGCGCGGTGGCCGTGCGCGGCTCGTTGTCGAAGACGCCCAGCTCGCCGAAGAAGGATCCCGCCTCGAAGGTCGCGGCGATGATGTCGTCGGCGACCGCGGGCAGGACGATGTCCACGGCGCCCCGGTCGACGATGTAGAGGTACTGCGGGATGTCGCCCTGGCGGAAGATCGCCGCGTCCGTCATGTACGTGAGGCGCGTGGCGGCCCGCCGCAGCGGCTCGAGCTGTTCGGCCGGCACGTTGCGGAAGATCGGAAGCCGTTCCAGGCCGAGGCTCTCGGCCTTGTCCGTCGCGAGCATGGCCGATTTCACGACGAATCGCCCCGCGCGTCAATCGCCCGGGGGGACAGCTTGGCGTCAGGAACCCGGCGGCGCCCTTAGGGGCCGGAGAGCGCGGCGCCGTTGCTCGCGATGACCCGCGAGTAGTAGCGCGCGCTCTCCTTGGGAGTGCGCTTCTGGGTCGCGAAGTCCACGTGGACGATGCCGAAGCGCTTGGAGAAGCCGAGCGACCACTCGAGGTTGTCGAGGAGCGACCAGGCAAAGTAGCCACGGATGTCGCAGCCCGCGTCCATCGCGTCGCGAACGGCCGCGATGTGCCTCCTCAAGTAATCGACGCGCCGGGGGTCGGCCAGCACCTTCCCGCGGGCCCGGGGCGGATCGGGGAAAGCGGCGCCATTCTCGGTGATGTACACCGGGGGGTTCCCGTAGCGCCGCTTCACCCAGACCAGCGTGTCGGTGAAGCCCTTCGGGTAGACCTCCCAGTCGGTCTCGGTATAGACCGCGCCTTTCTGCTTCACCCGGGAGGCGCGCAGCGGATAGGCGTTCGCGTCGTGCTTCATGACGTTGCGCGTGTAGTAGTTCACGCCGAGGAAGTCGAAGGGCTCGCGGATGAGCGCCAGGTCCTCGCCGGGCCAGTCGGGCCACGCTTCCCCGAACACGTCCCGCATCTCCGCAGGGTAGGCTCCCTTGTAGACGGGGTCGAGGTACTGGCGGTTCATGTAGGCGTCCGATCGCGCCGTGGCCGCGACGTCGCGCGCGCTCCTCGAGGCCGGGTACTTGGGCTCGATGTTCACGACGAGCCCCACGCGGTGACGCCCTTCGGCGCGGTAGGCCTGCACCGCCATGGCGTGGGAGCGAAGGAGGTTGTGGCTCGCGATGGGCGCCTCGAAGCGGTTTCGGTGGCCCGGCGCGAGCGCGCCATGGAGATAGCCCCCGTCGGTGACCACCCACGGCTCGTTCAGCGTGCTCCACATCTTCACGCGGTCATCCAGCGCCTTGAACATCGTGCGCCCGTAGTCGGCGAACCAGTGGGCGATGTCGCGGTTCAGCCAGCCGCCCCGGTCGTCGAGCGCCGCGGGCAGGTCCCAGTGAAAGAGCGTGGGGACGGGCTGGATGCCGGCTTCCAGGAGCGCGTCCACCAGCCGCTCGTAGAAGCCCAGCCCCGCCGAGTTCACGCGCCCCGTGCCCTCGGGTAGCACGCGGGACCACGACACGCTGAACCGGTACGCCTTGAGGCCCAGGTCCTTCATGAGCGCCACGTCGTCGCGATAGCGGCGATAGTGGTCGCAGGCCACGTCGCCGGTGTCGCCGTTCCTCATCATGCCGGGCGTGTGCGCGAAGCGCTGCCAGATGCTGGGCCCCGCGCCGTCGGCGAGGGGGGAGCCCTCGACCTGGTAGGCCGACGTGGCCGCGCCCCAGAGGAATCCCCTGGGAAACTCGCGTCCCGCCGGCGTGGTTGTCTTTTTTTCGCGCACGCGCTTGCCCACCCTGCCATGTAAGCGATTACATCATAAGCACTCCCGGCGGGCCTCCACAAGCCTCCCAAGGCCTCGGGATCATGTTCGTTTCACTCTTGCGAAGTCTTGCGGTTCTTGACAGCGAGTGATGGAAACGCTTACATTCCGGCAAAAATTCGGTCCGATCGCGGCACGCAACGGCGGAGCGGGGGATGGCAATCACCATCAAGGATGTCGCGAAGGCGGCGCGGGTGTCGGTCGCGACGGTCTCGCGCGCCCTGAACGCTTCCGGCAAGGTCACGGAAGAGACGCGCCGCCAGGTCGCCGCAGCCGCCGCGAAGCTGGGCTATGTGCCCCACGAGGCCGCGCGCAGCCTCTCCAGCCGCCGCACGCGCTGCATCGGTGCGGTCCTTCCGGACCTGCACGGTGAATTCTTCTCGGAGCTCATCCGCGGCATCGACCGCGCCGCGCGCACCCACGGGCTGCACCTGCTCCTTTCCTCTTCGCACGGCGACGCCGACGAGCTCGCCGCGGCGCTCCTCGCGATGCGCGGGCGGGTGGACGGGCTGCTCGTGATGTCCGCGTATGCCGACAACGAAGTGCTGGACAGGAACCTTCAGCCCACGCTGCCCGCGGTGCTGGTAAATAGCGGCGAGGGCGGCGCCCGCTACTCGGCGCTGCTGATCGACAACTTCGGCGGCGCCGCCGCGATGGTGCGGCACCTGGCGGGGCGCGGCCACCGGCGGATCGCGATGATCAGCGGTCCCGAGGACAACTTCGACGCCCGCGAGCGCCTCGCCGGGTACACCGAGGCGCTTCACGAATTGAAGCCCGGCGCGAGCGCGCACGTGCTGCGCGGCGACTTCAGCGAGGAATCGGGCTACCGGGCCGGGCGCCGGCTGGTGTCCATGTCGGAGCGGCCCGACGCGATCTTCGCCGCCAACGACATGATGGCGATCGGCTGCATCTTCGCGCTCACCGAAGCGGGGCTGAACGTGCCGGGCGACATCGCGGTCGCGGGCTTCGACGACATCCCGATCGCGCGCTACGTCTCGCCCGCGCTCACCACGGTGCGCGTGCGCATCGCCGAGCTGGGCGAGCTCGCGCTCGAGCGCCTCGTGCTCGCGATCGCCGAGCGCGGCCAGGACCGGCATTCCGTGCAGACGTTGCGCACCGAGCTCGTGGTGCGCAGCTCCTGCGCGCGGCAGTCTTCGATGATGGCGATCGTACCTAGAAGCAGGCGGTAAGCCTGGGAGCTACCAAACAATGGGGCGCGTAAGAGCGCCCCGCGAACGACGGAGGGGACCTCAAATGGCACGCAGTCTCATGGCCCGCAACACCCTGTCAGCATTGGTGAGCAGCGTCTTCGCAGTGGGCGTTCTCGTCTCCTTGCCGGCGGCGGCGCAGCTCAGCACTTCGACCATCCGCGGCCACGTCACCGGCCCGTCGGCGCCGGGGGCGCGCGTCTCGGCCACCAACGTCGCGACGGGCTTCAGCGCGCGCGCGACCGTCGGCACCGACGGCGCCTACTCGCTCACGGGGCTGCCGCCCGGGACGTATCGCATCGAGGTCGCGGGGCAGGGCTTCGACCAGAAGACCCAGGACTACACCGTGCAGGTGGGCCAGACCGCCGAGCTCGACATCTCGGTAGGCCCCACCGTCGCCAAGGTGGACACGATCGTCGTCTCGGGCAATCGCCTGCTGGAGACCAAGACCTCCGAGATCGCGACGTACATCACGCCGCGCCAGATGGAGCGCCTGCCGCAGGTCACGCGCAACTTCCTCGCGTTCGCCGACCTCGCTCCCGGCGTGCAGTTCGTGACGAACTCCGACGGCAGCACGCGGTTGCAGGGCGGCGCGCAGAACGCCACGGGCGTGAACGTGTTCATCGACGGCGTGAGCCAGAAAAACTACGTGCTGCAGGGCGGCATCACGGGCCAGGACTCGAGCCGCGGCAACCCCTTCCCGCAATCGGCGATCTCCGAGTACAAGGTGATCACGCAGAACTACAAGGCCGAATTCGACCAGGTCTCGAGCGCGGCAATCACCGCGGTCACGCGCTCCGGCACCAACGAGTTCCACGTCGACGGCTTCTACGACCACACCTCGCAGAGCTGGCGCGCGGCCACCCCGGCCGAGCTCAAGGCGGGCGGCAACAAGACCGAGAGCAAGCAGGACCAGTACGGCCTCACCCTGGGCGGCCCGATCATCCAGGACCGGATGCATTACTTCTTCTCGTACGAGGGAAAGGACAACAAGGATCCGAAGACGGTCGTCCTGGGCGGTGGAGCATCGCCGAGCTTGCTGCCGCCCGATGTCGCCTCGCAGGTCGGCCCGACCAACGCGCCGTTCAAGGAAGACCTGGTCTTCGGCAAGATCGACTGGCAGGTGGACGATTCCCAGTACCTGGAGCTCACCGCCAAGTACAGGAAGGAGCACGAGCTCACCAACGTGACCGGCCAGAACGCGCAGTCGTGGGGCACCCTCAAGGAAAACAACGAGACGCGGCTCGACCTGAAGCACCAATGGACCACCGACCGTTGGATGAACGAAGGCCACGTCACCTACGAGGACGCCTATTGGAGGCCTCGCCCCAATTCGAGCGGCAACGGTTCCATCTTCGAGACGGGCGGGGGCGCCGCCATCATCAACGTGGGCGGCGGCCGCGATTTCCAGAACAAGGGCCAGAAAGGCTGGTCGCTCCAGGACGACCTCACGCTCACGCCCATCGACTGGAAGGGGTCGCACGTCTTCAAGGTGGGGGCGAAGGTGAAATGGGTCACGCTGGACGCCCAGGAGCTCTCGCCCGTCAACCCGCAATTCCACTACGACGTCGCGTACAGCACGACGGTCCCGTACCGCGTGGAATGGGGCGTGCCGGTCGGGGGCGTGGGCAACGGCAAGGCGACCTCCAAGGACACGCAGTTCGGCCTCTACGCCCAGGACGACTGGGAGGTGAACAGGAACCTCACCCTGAACGCGGGCGTGCGCTGGGACTACGAGAACTCGCCGAGCTTCAACGACTACGTGACGCCGCCCGACGTCGTGGCGGCGCTGCGCGGGTGGAGCAACATCAACAACTCGAAGGCCGGCTTCAACGTCAACGACTTCATCAGCACGGGCTCCAACCGCAGCTCCTACAAGGGTGAATTCCAGCCGCGCCTGGGCTTCTCGTACGACATCGGCGCGAACCAGCGGCAGGTGGTCTTCGGCGGCTATGGGCGCTCCTACGACCGGAACATCTTCGACTACCTGCAGCTCGAGCGCACCAAGAGCACGTTCCCGACGGCGAATTTCAACTTCAGCGGCGACCCGAACCATCCCTGCTCCGGGGCGACCTGCGTGCCGTTCGACCCGAGCTTCCTCACGCCCGCCGGGCTCGCGGGCCTTGTCGGGACCGCCACCGGCGCCGGGCGCGAGATCGACCTCATCAACAACGACATCAAGATGCCGCACTCGGACCAGTTCACCCTGGGCCTGCGCCAGGTGTTCGGCGACTGGAACACCTCGATCGCGTATTCGTACATCGAGAGCAAGGACGGCTTCGCGTTCCTGCTGGGCAACCGCCTGCCCGACGGCTCGTTCTTCGCGCCGGGCTCGACGTGGGGCTCGCCCTTCGGCTCGCCGATCCCGGGCTTCGGCGCCCTCATCCTCGGCGTGAACGGCATCGAGACGCGCACGAACGCGGTCTACGCGACGGCGGAGAAGCCGTACTCGCGCAGCAGCGGCTGGGGCGTGACGGCGACCTACACGTACAGCGACGCGAAGGAGAACCGTCAGTTCGGCGAGCACTACGCGCTCGACTACCCGGACCTGAGCGGCTACGGCTGGAAGCGTTCGGGGGGCGTGTACAAGCATCGCCTCGTCGCGACCGGGCTCTACGACTTCCCGTGGGGCATGAACGGCTCGGCCAAGCTCACGCTCGCCACGGGGCTGCCCAAGTACGGCCAGAATTGCCTGGGGGGCTTCAACAACTGCGTGTTCGACCAGTTCAACGCGAACGTCTTCCGCCAGCTCGATCTCGCGCTCTCGAAGGAGTTCACGTTCGCGAACCGGACGACGCTTCGCATCCGCGCGGACGTGCTCAACGTCTTCAACTGGTACAACTGGGACGGGTACGACACGTGGTCGGGCGCGCCGGGCGACCCGAACCTGAACAAGGGCCATCCGGACGGAAGCATCATCCTGCCCACGCGCGAGTTCAAGCTCTCGGTCGGGTTCACGTTCTAGGAAGGTCTTGGTCGACGCGTATCGCCGGCGGCTGCTGCTCGCATTAGCCGCCACCGCCGCCGGCGCGGTGCTCCCGCGCGGGGCGTGGCCTCAGCCGGCCGCGCCTCGCGGGGCGCTTTCCCCGCTCATCGACGAGCTCGAGCGGCGCACCTTCGACTGGTTCTGGGAGACCACGCCCGCCAACGGCCTCACCTACGACCGCTGGCCGTCGCCCTCGCCCTGCAGCATCGCGGCGGTGGGCTTTGCCCTCACGGCGTACGGGATCGGGGCCGAGCGCGGCTGGGTCCCGCGGGCGGACGCCGCACAGCGCTCGCTCGCCACGGTGCGGTTCTTCCGCGATGCGCCGCAGGGACCCCAGCCCTCGGGGATGGCGGGGTATCGCGGCTTCTTCTACCACTTCCTCGACGTGCGGACGGGCGCGCGCCACGAGGATTGCGAGGTCTCGACGGTGGACACGGCGCTCCTGCTGGGCGGGATGCTCTTCGCGCGCTCGTACTTCGGCCGCGACGATCCCGCCGAGGCCGAGATCCGCAAGGCCGTGGATGCCGTGTACGCGCGGGTCGAGTGGGACTGGGCGCAGCCGCGGGCCCCGCTCATCTGCCACGGCTGGACGCCCGAGGAGGAATTCATCCGCTACGACTGGCAGGGCTACAACGAGGCGATGATCGTGTACCTGCTGGCGCTCGCGGCGCCCGAGCATCCGGTGGGCCCCGAGGCATGGGGCGCGTGGTCGCGCCGCTATGCCTACACGTGGGGCTCGCTCTACGGATTCGAGCACCTCACCTTCGCGCCGCTCTTCGGCCACCAGTTCACGCACACCTGGTACGACTTCCGGGGCGTGCGCGACGAGTTCATGCGCGAGCACGGGATCGACTACTTCGAGAACTCGCGGCGCGCCACCTTCGCGCAGCGCGCCTATGCGATCGCCAACCCGATGCACTGGCGCGATTACGGCGAAAACCTGTGGGGCCTCACCGCGTGCGACGGGCCCGCCAACACCTCGCGCCTCTACCTGGGCGACACCCGCCGCTTCCGTGGCTACAGTGCCCGCGGCATCTCCATGGAGCGCTTCGTGGACGACGGAACGATCGCCCCCACGGCCGCGGGTGGCAGCATCGCGTTCGCGCCGGAGATCGTGGTCCCGGCGCTCCAGGAGATGCACGACAAGCTGGGATCGGTGATCTACGGCCGCTACGGGTTCCTCGACGCGTTCAACCGGAGCTTCCATTACGATGGGCGCCTCGCCTACGGGCACCGCGTCCCGGACTTCGGATGGGTCGACAACGACTACCTGGGGATCGACCAGGGCCCGATCGTCGCCATGATCGAGAACCATCGCAGCGACCTCGTCTGGCGCACGATGCGCGCGGACCCCGCGATCCGCCTGGGGCTCGAGCGCGCGGGCTTCACCGGAGGCTGGCTCGGCGGCTTCGCGAAGGCGGCATGAGGCGCGCGGCGGCATGGCTCGCCGCGCTCGCGTTCGCCGCGTTGGCGGCGGGCGGTTGCGCGGGCCGCGGCGAGCAGCCCGTGGAGCTGCGCTTCTGGCTCATGGGACGCGAGGCGGAAGTGGTCTCGCAGCTGCTGCCGGAGTTCGAGCGGCGCAACCCCGGAGTGCACGTCGCGATCCAGCAGCTTCCCTGGACCGCGGCGCACGAGAAGCTCCTCACCGCGTTCGCGGGCGACACGCTGCCCGACCTTTGCCAGCTGGGCAATACCTGGGTCCCGGAGCTCGCGGAGCTGGGCGCGCTGGAAGCCCTCGATGCCCGTGCGGCTTCGTCCAGGGAGATTCGCCAGGACGATTACTTCCGGGGCATCTGGGACACGAACCGCGTCGACGGCGTGCTGCGCGGCATCCCGTGGTACGTGGATACGCGGATCCTCTTCTACCGGAAGGACATCGTCTCCCAAGCCGGGTTCGGCCATCCGCCGGCCTCGTGGGACGAATGGGCGCGCGAGATGCAGGCGGTCAAGGCGAGCGTGGGGCCCGGGCGCTACGCGATCCTCTTCCCGCTGAACGAGTTCGAGCCGCTGCTCGCGCTCAGCCTGCAGGGCGACAACGCGCTCCTCGCCGAAGGCGGGCGCGCGGGCGATTTCCGCGGCCCCGCGTTCCGGCAGGCGCTCGCCTTCTACGTGGCGGCATTTCGCAACGGCTGGGCGCCGGCGATGAGCAACACGCAGGTCTCGAACGTGTGGACCGAGTTCGGGCGGGGATTCTTCTCCTTCTACGTGTCGGGGCCCTGGAACATCGCGGAATTCAGGAAGCGGCTTGCGCCCGCGCGCCAGGGAGATTGGATGACCGCGCCGCTCCCGGGACCGCACGGGCCGGGCGCTTCGAACGCGGGCGGCTCGAGCCTCGTCGTGATGGCGAAGTCGCATCACAAGGACGAGGCGTGGAAGCTCCTCGAATACCTCTCGGAGCCCGCGGTGCAGGAGCGCTTCCATGCGCTCACCGGGGACCTGCCGCCGCGCCGCTCGACCTGGGCGCTGCCGACCCTCGCTTCCGATCCGTATTCGCGCGCCTTCCGCGACCAGCTCGAGCGCGTGCGCCCCACCCCGGCCGTCCCCGAGTGGGAGCGCATCGTGAACGAGATGCAGCTCGTGGCCGAGCAGGTCGTGCGCGGCGGCATCTCCATCGGGGAAGCTCCCGCGGAGCTCGACCGGCGCGTGGACGCCATGCTCGAGAAGCGCCGCTGGATGCTCGACCGCCGGGCCCATCCATGACGGTGCGCCTCGCCGCCTGGAGCTTCGCCGCCCCCGCGCTCATCGTGATCGGCGGCTTCTTCCTGCTGCCGGTGGCGGCCGCGTTCGCGCTGTCCTTCACGGACTTCGACCTCTACGCGCTCGCGAGCCTCGAGAACCTGCGCTTCGTGGGGTTGCGCAACTACCTCGACCTCCTCCAGGCGCCGCTTTTCTGGCAGGCGCTCGGCAACACGCTCTATTTCGTCGTGGTGGGCGTGCCGCTCTCCCTCGGGCTCTCGCTGGGGGCCGCGCTCCTGCTCAATTCGCCGCTCGCGCGTGCCCAGGCGTTCTTCCGCACCGCGCTCTTCGCGCCCGTGGTGACCACGCTCGTGGCCGTGGCGATCGTCTGGCGCTACCTCTTCCACACCCGCTACGGCTGGGTGAACCAGGGGCTCGCCGCCGTGGGCATCGATCCCGTCGACTGGCTGGGCGACCCGCACTGGTCGATGCCCACCATCATCCTGCTCGCCGTGTGGAAGAACTTCGGCTACAACATGGTGATCCTGCTCGCGGCGCTGCAGGCGATCCCGCGCGAGCTCTACGAGGCGGCGCGCATCGACGGGGCCGGAATCCGGCAGGAATTCGTGCACGTGACGATCCCCTCGCTGGGGCCGACCCTCTCGCTCGTGTCCATCCTCACGATGGCGGGCTACTTCCAGCTCTTCGCCGAGCCTTACGTGATGACCGAAGGCGGTCCGCTGCGCAGCACCTTCAGCGTCCTCTACTTCATGTTCGACCAGGGCTTCAAGTGGTGGAACCTGGGCGTGGCTTCCGCGATCGCGTTCCTGCTCTTCGCGCTGGTGCTCGCCGCCTCCGAGGGGCTGCTGCGCTTCGCCCGCTCGCGGGGGATGGCGTGAGGGGCCATGCGATCCTCGTGAACGCGCTCCTCGCGGCGCTCGCGTTCGTGAGCCTCTTCCCGCTCGCCTGGATGCTTTCGGTGTCCTTCATGCCCGCGGGTGCGGCGAGCACGTTGCCGCCGCCGTTCCTGCCCTCCGCGCCGACGCTCGACAACTACCGCGACCTCTTCGCGCGCATGGGCATGGGCCGCTATTTCTTCAACAGCTTCCTCGTGGCCTCGGCGGTGACGCTGGGATCGGTCGCCTTCAACGTGATGGCGGGCTACGCCTTCGCGAAGCTCCAGTTCGCGGGGCGCGAGCGGGTCTTCCGCGGGCTGATCGGCGCGCTCGTGATCCCGGCGCAGGTGGCGATGATGCCGCTCTTCCTGGAGCTGAAGG
>Ga0070713_100003188_pt1 | contig 10795 bp, 10 predicted proteins | sample LARL82metaG_FD_65465 | JGI IMG/M metagenome (GOLD analysis project Ga0070713, IMG submission 65465) | Corn, switchgrass and miscanthus rhizosphere microbial communities from Kellogg Biological Station, Michigan, USA - LAR L8-2 metaG | ecosystem: Host-associated > Plants > Roots > Rhizosphere ... | reverse complement strand
GCCAGATTTCTTGTTGAGCGAAAGAACTAGAATCCACCACGGAGACGCTGAGGCACGGAGAAGGAGAGAAATCACGGTGCCTCCGCGGTGAAGTGATCTGTGGTACAAGTAGGTAAGGGTGATGGAGTTCGCCATAACCGCCTGCCAGGACGCGGGCTGATAACTCCTACAGAAGTGAATTTCATTTTTGTAGGAGAGACTGCTTGAAAGATTTCCTAGCCATCTCTGTCGCCGCAGTTCTGGGCGCAAATCTCCGTTACTTACTGAGCCGGTTCGCGATGAAAGAGTTCGGGCCCGTGTTTCCTTACGGAACGCTCATCATCAACATTCTAGGCAGCTTCATCGTTGGCCTGTTCGTGACCTGGACAACGGAACGAGTTCTGGTCGACCCGCGCTGGCGCTTGCTGGTGGTGGTCGGCTTCTGCGGATCATTCACGACATTTTCCAGCTTCGCCTACGAATCGATGTCCTTCTTCGAGCAGGGCCAGTGGGGTCTCATGCTGGCCAATATCTTCAGCAACAACCTGCTTTGCCTGGGTGGAGTGCTGGCCGGCATCGCGCTGGCACGAGCCCTGTAGGTAAGGGTTCACTCCTTCATTTTCACCCTGGATCTATTGCGTTTCACAGCGGAAATGACAGGCACACGAGTAAAATGCCAAATGCTATGGCGGTACAGGTCACGATGTATCTCAATGAGGCGGACCAATGGCGTCACCGTCCGCTGCATATGGAAGTCCTAAAGTATCTTCGCCAGGAAAACGTCTATGCCGCCACAGCGGTGCACTGCGTTGCCGGATTCCTGGGGAGGCAGCAGGTGGAGAATGCACATCTGGTCGAGGTGGGAGGCAAGCTGCCAGTGATCATCATCTTCGTGGACACAGATGAGCACGTGAACCGTGTTTTGCCGACGCTGAAGGAGATGGCGGCGCATCGGCTGATTGTTAGAGAGAACGTGGTGATCGAACAAGGGAATCTCGACTGAGCATGACTGCTTCCTCGCAAGAACAATCCCTGGACATCCTGGCCATTGCTGCTCATCGTGATGATGTGGAGCAGACTTGCGGCGGCACGCTCCTGAAGGCCGCCCAGCGAGGGCAGAAGACCGGCATTCTCGATCTTACGCGCGGAGAGATGGGTACACGCGGGACTGCGGAAGATCGCGAGCGGGAAGCGAATGACGCGGCGAAGATTCTGGGCGTCTCGTGGCGGCGGGCGTTGGATATTCCTGATGGGCGGGTCGAGAACACCTTTGAGAATCGCCTGAAAGTAGCCTCCGCGATTCGCGAGACGAGGCCGAGGGTAGTGATTTTGCCGTACTGGAAGGGACGGCATCCGGATCATTACACGGCGTCGCTTTTGGGGTATGAGGCGTGCTTTCTGGCGGGGTTGGCGAAATTAGGGGCTAGGGGTCAGGGGCTAGGGGGTAGCACTGGCAATCATGCGATTTCGGAGTTGCCTCCTCACAGGCCTTTCAAAATTGTCTACGCCACTCTCTATTACGACATTCGGCCTACATTTGTCGTCGACATCAGCGATCAGTTTGAGGGGAAGTTCGCGTCCATTCTTGCTTATAAGTCGCAGTTCGGTAATCAGGAGGCTGGCAAGGACATCTTCCCTGCTCAGCAGGAGATCCGGTCGCGAGTTGACTCTATGGCTCGCTTTTACGGCATGCTGGGCGGTGTGACCTACGGCGAACCTTTTCTGCAAAAAGAGGTTGGACTTGTCGACGACCTTTTGGCGATTCCCGTGAAATCCATTTAGGATTGCTGAACTCTATTCCCGAAGGAGATCGTCTACTTATGTCCCGTTTTGTCTTTACAGCAGTCATCGCCTTGGCATTCTCGGCCGCAGCAGCGGCACAAGCTGGTACCTGGCAGATCGACCCCAACCATACTGCGGCGCAGTTTGCCGTGAAGCACCTGGCAGTCTCGACGGTGCGCGGAGCATTCATGAAGGTGAGCGGCTCGGCCCAATATGATCCCGCTGATCCGAGCAAAGATTCTGTGGAGATCACGATCGACGCCAGTTCAGTCGACACGCGCGTGCAGATGAGAGACAACGACCTGCGCAGCCCCAACTTCCTCGATGTGCAGAAATACCCAACGATCACGTTCAAGTCGAAGCAGGTGAAATCGGCAGGGGCCGGGAAGCTGCAGATGGTGGGCGATTTGACGATTCACGGCGTGACAAAAGAAGTCGTCCTGGACGTGGATGGACTGTCTTCTCCAATCAAAGCTCCTTGGGGTAACCAGAGAATGGGAGCATCGGCGACCACCAAGGTCAATCGCAACGATTTTGGAGTAAAGGGCCTGCCGGGAGTAGTCGGCGATGATATTAACATCACCATTGACACAGAATTGATTCAGCCACCGCCAAAGTAGCGTAAACTTACGCGGCTGCCTTGACGGTAGCGGGTTTCACCGTGTTGGGGAGGCGGGTATGAGGAGCAGTCTGCGCGTAACGTCCCTTCTTTTGACGCTTGGTTCCATCCTGAGTTTTGATTCGTATCTGGCCGCGGCGACCGTAAAGGTTTCGCCAGCGCTTGCGGCGGTGACAGCCACCACACAAACGCAGCAGTTCACGGCATCGGTGCAGGGTGTGACATGGAGTGTGGATGGAATCGTAGGCGGAAACTCGACGGTCGGTACGATCAGTTCCAGCGGACTGTATACCCCTCCGGAAAAAGCAGGTGTTCATACGATCACCGCGAGTGCGAGCGGCACATCGGGAACGGCGCACATTGCGATCACCGATCTGACCGGGGTGCAGACATTCCACAACGATCAATCGCGGGATGGTGTGAATTCCAGAGAATTCGCGCTTCAGGCCTTGACGGTCAAGACCAACTCATTCGGAAAACTGTTTTCCTGTCCGGTTGATGGTGCGGTTTACGCTCAGCCGCTTTGGGTAAAGGGCGTGAATATTGGCGGGGGCACGCACAACGTTCTGGTAGTGGCGACTGCGCATGACAGCGCTTACGTTTTCGATGCGGACGCCAGTCCCTGCGTGACTTACTGGCATATCAACCTACTCGACACGTTGCATGGAGGGACATCTGGAGAGGCATCGGTCACATGGAACGACGTGGGCAATTGCTTCGGCGATATCTATCCTGAGGTCGGCGTAACCGGTACGCCTGTGATCGATCCATCGACGAAGACGATCTATCTGGTGAGCGCATCAGAAAGCAATGCGCACAACAGGGGCAACTGCTCTGGGACGACAGGTAATTTCTACCATCGCCTGCATGCGCTCGATCTCTTTACGGGAAGCGAAAAGTACAACGCTCCAGCGACCATCGCTGCTCAGGTGCCGGGAACGGGCGATGGCTCGGTCAATGGACTCGTTCATTTCAACTCGCAACTGCATCACAATCGCGGCGGACTGGCTGAGAACAGTGGCAGGATTTATGTTCCCTTCGCCGCTCACGAAGACGCGAATCCGTATCACGGCTGGGTGATTGCGTACAAAGCGACGAATGTGCAACAGCAACTTGCTGTTTTCAACACAACGCCGAACGGAGTGGGCGGAGCTGACGGCGGCATCTGGGGTGGAGGAAGTGCTCCCGCCATCGATAGCGGCGGCGATCTCTATGTTTCGACAGGAAACGGGATATTCGATGAGTTGCCTCCACCGCCGAATGACGATTACGGTGACAGTATTCTTCGACTGCATTATGTCGTCGGAAATACGTTGAACGGCGTGAATCTGAGCATTTCTGGATATTTCACGCCCTACGATCAGGGCACTCTGGCGCAATACGACGCGGATTTGGGATCGGGCGGCGTGGTGCTTTTTCCGAAGCAGAATGGCTCTGGCCCAACAAATCTGCTGACACAGGTAGGCAAAGAGGGCGTCATTTATTTGATCGACCGCGACAATATGGGGCAGTACAACTCCAACAACAACAATCAGATTCTGCAGAGCTTCAAGGGGCCTTCGTTCGGGCTGTGGGGATCACCGGCGCTGTGGCAGAACAATCTGTATGTCGGCGGACCATCCGATAGCGTGCGGCAGTTCACATTTAATCCCAGTACCGAGCTGTTTAACGAAACAACAGCTTCGCAGACGACGGGAGGATTCGGCTATCCCGGTGCCACTCCGTCAGTATCATCACAGGGTGCATCGCATGGGATCGTGTGGACGATCGATGAGTCGTTGTATGGATATGCCAGCCCGAATGCGGGCGTGAACTGCTACGTTGTGCCCGTGCCACCCGCATGCAGCGGACCGGCGATCCTGCACGCGTACAACGCGACGAACCTCGCACAGGAATACTGGAACAGCACGCAGGCGGCGAACAATCGTGATCAGGCAGGATATGCGGTGAAGTTTGTTCCACCGACTGTGGCAAATGGCAAGGTGTACGTCGGGACTCGGACGGAAGTTACTGTCTATGGATTGCTGCCGAACTGACGTTTGAAGCCGCTGTCTGCTGGGACTGTGATGGTACGGGCAGACAGCAGATTCCTCCGTTCTCGCCTGCGCGAATCGTCGGAATGACAACCAGTTCGGTAGATGAGCGTGCTAGGAACGTTACTTTTTCAAGGCCACGGCGAGCCCATCGCGAATTGGAAGGATCGTCGTGTAAAACTCCTTCGAATCATAGAGCTTGCGGTTGAACTCGAGGATGGCTTTTGTTGTGGCGTCCGGGTTCTTCTTAGCGACTCGTCCGCTCCATAACACATTGTCGGTAACGAACAGGCCGCCTTTGCGCAAACGAGGCGCGACAAGGTGTAGCACGCGCGGATAGTCGTCTTTATCGACGTCGTTGAAGATGATGTCGAATTGCTCTTTCTGTTCCGACAGGACTTCCAGAGCATCACCGATCTGCAGCGTGATTTGTTTGGAGACACGAGCACGGGAGAAGTAGCCGCGAGCGCGCTCGGCGTTCTTGGTATCGCTGTCGGTGTAAATGACTCGACCCTGTTCACCAACCGCCTGTGCCCACCAGATTGTGGAATATCCGATTGCCGATCCGAGCTCGAAAACGGTGCGAGCGTTGATCATCAAGGCCAACTGGTGGAGCACATTCGCCACCGCCGGACCTACGATTGGGATCTTGTGCTCGGAGGCGTATTGCTCCATTTCGATCAGAACGGGATCGCGCTTGGGTAGCATGGAATACAGATAGTCATCGACCGGGCCGGCTGTGGTGAAGTTGTAATGACGCCAACTGGGCGGTGCGCCCTTCTTCCTGTTCGCTGTCACCTTGTTCGCTGTCAACTTGTTTGCTGTCACGCGATTCCTTTCCAGATTGCAGTTCCTTCAGGGGCTAAAGCCCGGAGTTCTTGTGCATCCCAACGGCGCGGCTGAAGCTGAGCCCTCTCAGAAAAGACTCCCTATGAGGCTTCTTTCAGCCATTGATCGTTTGGCCCGGTTTCATCTCGACCACTTCGACTCCAGGAACGAGTTTCTGCAACTGGTTCGGACGTCCGGTCAGTACTGGGAATGTTCCAAAATGCATGGGGATCACAGCCTTGGGCTTGAGCAGATTGCAAGCATAGGCGGCCTCGCGAGGGCCCATTGTATAGTGATCGCCGATGGGAAGCATGACGATGTCGGGAGCATAAAGGTCGCGGATGATAGCCATATCGCCGAAAACATTTGTATCCCCGGCGTGGTAGATCTTCTGCCCGGTGGAGAATTCGACGACATAGCCGCAAGCCTCACCGCCATAGATGGTTTCGTCTCCGTCTTGAATACCGCAGGAATGGTCGGCGTGAACCATGGTGACTTTGATGTCGTCGATGGTTTGAGTGCCTCCCTTGTTCATCTCAGCAATCTGCTTGGCACCTTTCTTGCCGAGCCAGCGCGCTAACTCAGGAATGCCGATAACCACCGGGTTGTGTTGCTTGCAGATCTCGACGGCATCGCCGATATGATCTCCGTGGCCATGCGTGCAGAGGAGGATGTCGACCCGCTTGACTTTCTTTTCAGAGTCCGGACACATAGGATTGCCCATGATCCAAGGGTCGATGATGACGGTCTTGCCTGCCGGAGTCTCGATGCGGAAGGTGGCGTGTCCCAGCCAGGTGAGTTTGATGTCTTTCAGATTCATGAAGCTACTGGCTCCTAGCTACTGGCTCCTAGTTCGGCAAAGTGATTTGATCCCGGGCCCCGGGGCTAAAGTCTGCAATTTTTGCTGCTCTTGACAGCTCGAATTAAGCCGAGCCCTTTCAAACCGGACCTATGAGATTGCTTCTGCTTCCCCACGACTTTTTTAGTTTAATATGAAACGCCATGTCAGAACTGAAGGTGCTGATTTCGCGCGATGAGATTGCGAAGCGTGTGAGCGAATTAGGTGCGCAGATCACGAAAGACTTCGCGGGACAATCTGTGAACCTCGTTGGAGTTCTGAAAGGAGCAGCAATTTTCCTTTCCGATTTGGCACGGCAGGTGAGGCTTGACGCCACCTTCGATTTCATCGGAGTTTCCAGCTATGGCAATCGCCCGACTCCGACTCAGGAACTGAAGAGCGGATGGGATTCGACCGGGGAGGTGAAGTTGACGAAGGATGTTGACCAGAGCCTAAAGGATAAGAACATCATCCTGGTGGAAGATATTCTCGACACTGGGCTCACGATGACCTACTTGAAGCGCCTACTTCTGGCTCGCCAGCCGAAGGCTTTGAAAGTCGCGGCGCTGCTCGACAAGCCTTCCCGGCGGAAGTTGCCGCTTGAAGGGGATTACGTCGGATTCAAGATTCCAGACGAATTTGTGGTTGGTTACGGACTTGATTACGCCGAGAAGTACCGCAATCTAGCAGATATTTGCGTTGTCCCAAGAGAGTAGTGACCGATAAAGGCTGGTTTCTTTGTATCCTCAAACAGCTTTGGGCTAACAGAAGGCCGCAACGCGGCTGCTATCATAACTTGCGATGGATTCAGTGATTTCCAAGTCGGATCGCCTTCCAGTCGAGTCGCTGCTGCTCGATGTGGCTGACGTGTTGGCGACCTCGCTTGACCTGGATACGACTCTGCGGCGTGTCGCGGAAGTAGTCCGAAAAGTAATCGATTACGAGATTTTTGCGATCCTTTTGTTGAACGAAAAGACGCAGGAACTTCGATTTCGATTTCAGATTGGATATCCACCGGAGTTCGCCGAACGCGCTCGCGTCAAGGTTGGCGAAGGAGTCACCGGCATAGCGGCCCAGTCCCGTCAAGCAGTTTTGATCAATGATGTGCGCGAAGATGCTCGATATATCGAAGCGGTACCAAACGTCTGCTCGGAGTTGGCGATTCCTCTGATCACAAAGAACCGCGTCATCGGCGTGATCGACATCGAAGGCCGGGAGCCAGACGCCTTCACAGAAGAACATGTTCGCATTCTCACGCTCGTTGCTTCGCGCATGGCTGCAGGCATTGAAAATGCGCAGCTCTACACCCGCACTACGAAGCAGGCGCGGATTCTGCTGCTGCTGAACGAGATCGCGCGAGAGCTGACGTCGATTTTGAACTTCGACGAACTGCTGGGCCGCATCGCCGAGCTTGTGAGGCGCCTGATTGATTACCAGATGTTTAGTATTTTGCTGCTCGATCCGGCCGGGGAGAAGCTACAGCATCGTTTCTCTCTGCGGTTTAACGAGAACATTCATCTGAAACATGAGATCCCGGTAGGACGTGGTGTCGTCGGCTACGCGGCAGCGCAGAAGGAGGCTACGCTTGTGCCCGACGTCAGCAAAGATCCACGATACATCCAGACCAATCCCGAGACGAAGTCTGAACTGGCAGTGCCTCTGATCTACAAGAACAAGATGGTGGGCGTGCTCGATCTGGAGCACACGCGACGTGGATTCTTCACCGAAGAACACAAGCGGACCATGACGACGCTGGCGGCGCAGATTGCGATTGCCCTGGAAAACGCTCGACTGTATGAGGAGATCGAACGGCAGGAGCGAAGGCTGGAACGCGACCTATCGCTGGCGCGCGAGTTGCAGGTGCGACTGCTGCCGCAGGCGAGTCCCAAACTCGCCCATCTAGACGTTGCGGCGAAGTTCGTTCCGGCAAGAGCCATCGGCGGCGATCTGTACGATTTCATTCCGTACTCGATGTCGCGGCTCGGCATTGCCATTGGGGATGTGAGCGGAAAAGGCGCGCCGGCTGCCATCTATGCTGCGCTGGTCAGCGGCATTCTGCGGTCCCATGCCCCGATTGAGCCATCGCCTTCGGAGATGCTGTCGGCCGTGAACCTCTCGTTGGCAGAGCGCCGGGTCGAGGCACAGTTTGTGTCGATCATTTACGCTGTCTGGGACGACGACCAGCGGACGCTGACCGTCTCGAACTCGGGACTTCCACGTCCCATTTTTGTTCATGGCGGAAAGAACGAAGTGATCGAGGCGACCGGGCTTCCGTTGGGTTTGTTTGATGAGGCCGAATATGACGAGTTGCACTTCAAGATGAAACCTGGCGACTTGTTTGTGTTCTTCAGCGACGGCATTCTTGATGCACGCAATCGGCAAGGAGAGCTTTTCGGCCGCGGACGAGTCGAGCGAATCATCGCAGAGAACAGTGAGAGCACAGCGGCACAGCTTGTGGACACAATATTTAAAGCCGTGGCCGACCACTCCGCAGGCGTCGAGACGTTTGACGACCAGACGGTCGTTGCCATTCGGGTCCGGGGGAGCACGCATGCTTCCTCTACACACAGTTCCTCAAAGAAAAAATGATCTTTGGTAAAGCAACTCAGGCAGGACGCCCACCCGGATTTGTGTATCAGCGCGCAAAGGCCCAGCGATCGCACACACAATCAGCGGTAAGTCTGCATTGTGAAGGTGTGCCGCTGACGAACCTTGCAAGGAAGTTCGGAACGCCACTTTACGTCTATTCTGCGCGGACAATTCATGAACGTTACGATCAGTTTAATCACGCCTTTGCCGATTTATCGCACACCGTGTGCTATTCGGTGAAAGCCAATTCGAATCTGAGCCTGCTGCGTTTGTTGGCGAAAACAGGGGCAGGGTTCGACATTGTGTCCGGCGGAGAACTCGAGCGTGTACTGGCAGCGGACCGCAGAGCCGCAAAAAAAGTGGTGTTTTCGGGCGTCGGTAAGACTCGTGAGGAAATTGCTGCGGCTCTAAAGGCGGGGATTCTCCTTTTTAACGTGGAGAGCGAGTCAGAATTGTCCGCTGTGGGAGAATGCGCGAGTCGTTTGCGAAAGTCAGCCCCGCTTGCTCTGCGGGTAAACCCAGATGTTGCGGCCGAGACGCACCCTTACATATCCACTGGGCTGCACAAGCACAAGTTCGGCGTGCCGATCGCTTCAGCAAGATCGCTGTACGCACAGGCCGCGAAAGAACGTTATCTGAAAGTCTGCGGAGTCAGCGTTCACATTGGCTCGCAGATTACGGATGCAGCGCCGTTCGGCGAAGCGATGTCGCGTGTGGCGGAACTTGTGCGACAACTGCGCGGTGACGGGCATCGGATCGACTTTGTTGACGCGGGTGGAGGGCTGGGAATTTCCTATCAGGAAGCAAAGGTGGATTTCTCGAGGCAGGTCCGAGAATATGCAAAACATTTGACGGCGCCCTTGCGCGGGCTTGGGATTCGGTTATTGCTTGAGCCCGGCCGGTCGATAGTCGGGCCGTCGGGCGTCTTGTTAACGACGGTGATTTATCGGAAATCGAATAACGGAAAACGATTTTTGATCGTGGATGCCGCGATGAACGACCTGATCCGGCCCGCACTGTATGGCGCGCATCACGACATTCAGCCGGTCGTCCAGAGAAAAGGAGCGAGGGAGACGACAGATATCGTTGGGCCCGTATGCGAAACAGGAGATTTCTTCGCTCGCGATCGAGAATTGCCGGCTGTGAAAGAAGGCGAGTTGCTGGCGATTATGGACGCGGGAGCGTATGGGATGGCGCTTGGGTCAAACTACAATACGCGGCCCAGACCGGCGGAGGTGCTGGTGGCCGGGAGAGCCGTGAAAGTCATTCGACGACGGGAAAAGATTACGGATCTTCTACGGGCGGAACGGTAATTGGATGCCAATATGTTTTGGCTTATCCAGACTTCCTTCAGCGCCTAAAGCGGCAGGAATTCCGGATTCTTCGGGCTAGGCTTCGCGTTCTCCCCACTTCAGTTTGCTTCGCAGGACCTGGAAGAAATCGGAACCGGTGCGGAACAGGTTCACATGATGTTGGGAACGCCGGCAGCGAACACAGTCTCCGCTGCGCAGATCAAGGCCAGGCTGGCCGTCAAGGCTGAGATACGCGGCTTCATCATTACTGCGCAACAGAATCTCGATCTCGGCAGAGTCCGGCACAACGATCGGGCGATGGGTCAACGCATGCGGTGCAACGGGGGTAATCAATAAGGCGGCGACACTGGGCATAAGCACCGGTCCGCCAGCGGACAGCGAATACGCGGTCGAGCCGGTCGGGGTGGCAACGATCACGCCATCGGAGCTGTAACTCGATACGAATACTTTGTCGATGTACAGTTCGTAAGTATTCAGGCGAGCGAGGGTCGTCTTATTGACGACAGCATCGTTCAAGACAAGGTGACTCCCGATGACTTCATTGTCACGGACTAGCTCGCACGTCATCAATGCGCGGCTCTCAATTGTCGCCTGGCCTTTGGCAATTGCATCCAGGGTCCTATACATCGCTTGGGGCGGGACATCGGTCAAAAATCCGAGGGAGCCGAGATTTACGCCAAGCAGGGGCACATCAATGGCTGCCGTTGCGCGCGCGGCCGAGAGCAGTGTTCCGTCGCCGCCGAGAACCACTACGAGGTCCAGTGGTCTCGCTCCCATCTCTGTGCGAGAAACGATCCCCTTCCCAGGACAGTAC
>Ga0070713_100003187_pt1 | contig 10798 bp, 9 predicted proteins | sample LARL82metaG_FD_65465 | JGI IMG/M metagenome (GOLD analysis project Ga0070713, IMG submission 65465) | Corn, switchgrass and miscanthus rhizosphere microbial communities from Kellogg Biological Station, Michigan, USA - LAR L8-2 metaG | ecosystem: Host-associated > Plants > Roots > Rhizosphere ... | reverse complement strand
GTCGTCAACGGGCAGAATTTCTACTACCACAACTACCAGAATCCGGGCGCGCCGCTGAAAGACCCAGTGATGGTCTATTACAAGTTCCGGAATCAAGAAAAAGCAGGGCTCGGCATGCCGCTGCCTGCGGGCAACGTCCGGGTCTATCAGAAGGATTCAAAAGGCGGCATCCTCTTTGTCGGCGAAGATCGCATCGACCACACTCCTAAAGACGAAGACGTCACCGTCCACATCGGCAACGCTTTCGACGTCGTCGCCGAACGCAAACAGACCGACTACAAAAAAATCGCCAGCAACGTCTACGAAATGGAATTCGAAATCACCCTGCGCAACCACAAAGACATTCCCATCACTGTCCAGGTCAACGAACCCATCGGAGGCAGCTGGGAAATGCTCTCCTCCAGCTACAAATTCACCAAAACCGCCGCCTTCGCCGCCCAGTTCCAGGTTCCAGTCGACAAATCCGGCACTTCCGTCCTCAAATACCGAGTCCGCGTAACCTACTAGCGCTTTCTTGGGATTCGATTCCACAGATCCCAACTCAATCCGCCAAGCGCCCTCGCATCAAAAAAGCGCCGGATCGGTCCGGCGCTTTTCCATTTTGGGGCTAGAAGCGAAGAAAAATGTCACCCGCAACCCACCCCAAATCAATATCTTCCAGACCCCGACACAAAACCGCGATCCGCCCTCCTCATAGCTCCGCAAAAATGGATGGCCCCCAAATCTCGAACCAAAATGAAACCCCTACCCCTCCACCACCGCCTCAGCCTCAATTTCCACCAGCATCTCCGGCGAAATCAGCTTGCTGATCTCAATCATGCTAGTCGCCGGACGGATCCCCGCAAAAAACTCCCCGTGCGCCCGCCCAACCTTCTCCCACTCCGCAATGTTCGTAACGAAAATCCGCGTCCGCACCACATCCTTCAATCCCACGCCCGCCTTCAGCAGTGCCGTCTCGATATTCCGGATCGTCTGCACCGTCTGCGCATACACATCGCCGACGCCCACGATCTTCCCGTCCGGCCCAGTAGCCGTCGTCCCCGAAACCGTCACCATGTTCCCGATCCTCACCGCCCGCGAATACCCCACAATCGGCTCCCACTGCGTCCCGCTAGAAATGTTCTGCCGTGGCACACGCATCTCCTTCGCCGCCCTTGCGTCCCGCAAGCGCATGCTAAACTGGAGGAAGTATCGCACACGCCCGTCCGCCGCACAGGACAGTGTAGAGTCGGGCATCAGCCCGGCTGGCTGGGACGCAGCACGAATCGCACAACATCAAGAGAGCGCAAACGGACGCTGGATCCACACGATGAAATGTAACAACATCCTCGAAGCCATCGGACGCACCCCGCTGGTCCGCCTCAACCGGATCAATCAGGGGCTAAAGCCCCAGATTTTCGTCAAGGCCGACTACATCAACCCGGGCGGCTCGGTAAAAGATCGTATCGGCATCACCATGATCGACGAAGCCGAGCGCAAGGGTCTGCTCAAACCCGGCGGCACGATCATCGAAGGCACGAGCGGCAACACCGGCATGGGACTTGCTCTCGTCGCAGCCGTCCGCGGCTACAAGATGGTCTTCACCATCACCGACAAACAGTCGAAAGAAAAAGTCGATCTCCTGAAGGCGCTCGGCGCCGAAGTCATCGTTTGCCCCACCGCTGTCGAGCCCGAGGATCCGCGCAGTTACTATTCGGTTGCGCAAAAGCTCGCGAAGGAAATGCCGAATTCCTATTACCCGAATCAGTACGACAATCCCATGAACCCGGAAGCGCACTACCAGACGACCGGCCCGGAAATCTGGGAAGACTCCGAAGGGAAAATAACGCACTTCGTCTGCGGCATGGGCACCGGTGGCACCGTCAGCGGCGTGGGCAAATATCTGAAGGAAAAAAATCCCAAGGTTCAGATCATCGGCGTCGATCCGATCGGTTCGCTCTACTACGATTTCGTCAAACGTGGCGAAACCGTTAAAGCGAAAACCTACGTCGTCGAAGGCATCGGCGAAGACTTCTTCCCAACGACGATGAACCTGAAAATTCTCGATGATGTGATTCAGGTCAACGACGATGAATGTTTCGTCGTGGCCCGGCGCCTCGTAAAAATGGAAGGCCTCTTTACCGGCGGCTCCGGTGGCGGCTGCATCTCCGCAACATTGCGCCTCGCCAAAGATCTCGGTCCCGAAGCGTTCGTGGTCGCATTCCTGCCCGACACGGGCATGCGCTATCTCAGCAAGGTGTACAACGACGAATGGATGCGCGAACGCGGCTACGTCGACGCAGCCGTAAAAATTACCGCGGGTGAAGTCGTAAGCGCCAAGCATAGTTCCGGAAAAGTTCGCGAGATGGTCATCGCGCGTCCGTACCACACCGTGTACCACGCACTGAAAACCATGCAGCAACAAGATATTTCGCAGATTCCTGTTTTTGAGGAAAAGACTCCGATCGGTACGATCTACGAAGATCAGATCCTGAATCTGGCGCTGCAAGGGAAGGATCTGCACAAGCTCGTTGTTCGCGAAGTCATGAGCAAGCCGCTGCCCCAGGTTCCGCGCACTGCTCCAGTCGAGCGCATCACGCACATTTTGAGTCATGAGAATCCGGCCGTCTTCGTCGAAATGGGCGACGCGCGCTTTGAGATTCTCACCAAATACGACCTCATGAGCACGGTCGCCAGCCTCATGGAAAACAAACGCTGAGCGAACGTCCCTCGCGAAAATCAGCAGACAGGATGAACGGTTTTGAAGATCCAGGATTTCAATGAACGTCTGAAAAATTCGATCCTGATCGCCGATGGGGCGATGGGCTCCTATCTCTACGAATCGGTCGGAGTGCATCGCTGCTTCGATGAACTGAACGCCATCGAGCCCGAAGCCGTCTTCCGCGCGCACCAGGCGTACATCGAAGCAGGCGCGCAAATCATCGAGACCAACACATTCGGCGCGAATCGCTTCAAGCTCGCGCCGCTCGGCCTCGGCGACGACGTGCAAAAACTGAATAGTCGCGGCGTAAAAATCGCCCGCGAAGCGCGCGAGTCCGCATCCCGGGAAGTGCTGATCGCAGGTTCCATCGGTCCGCTCGGCATTGGCGTGCAGGCACGCCATCCCGAGCCCGACGAAATCCTGGCAATTTTTCACGAGCAAGCGCTTGCTCTTGAAGAACGCGGCGTCGATCTCTACATTCTCGAAACGTTCACTTACATTGAAGAGCTCACACTTGCGATCGATGCGATCCGTTCATTCTCCGGCCTGCCGATCATCGCGCAGCTTACGTATTCCGAAGAGGGAACCGCTTACGGCGACCTGCGCCCGATTGCGGCCGCCGAGCAGCTCAAAGCGAAAAACGTCCAGGTCATCGGCGCGAATTGCACGCTCGGTCCGCAATCGCTGCTGCCGATCCTCGGGCAACTCGCGAGCGTGGACGATGTTCGCGTTAGCGGCATGCCCAACGCCGGAATCCCGAAGCGCGAAGGCGACCGCATCGTTTACCCGAAATCTTCGCCGGAATATTTCGCGTTGTTCGCTCGCGAAGCCGCGGCTCTGGGCGTTCGCATTCTCGGCGGATGTTGCGGCACCACCCCCGCCCACATTCGCGCGATGGCCGACGCCGTGAAGTTGCTGCACCCGATGAAGCCGGTCTCCGCTCCGGTCGATACAGCGACGCTGGCAAGACCCGTTGCTGTCGTCGAGCGCGACCCGGAAAGCAAATTCTGGAGAAAACTACAGGAAAAACAATTTTCAATCAGCGTAGAAATCGATCCGCCAAAAGGTTTGTCGCTCGATCGTATCTTTGAGCAGGTAGACAAAATCATGGCGTCGGGCAAAGTCGATGCCATTGACATCAACAGCGGCGCGATGGCGCGCGTCGGCATGGACGCGCTGATGACCGCGGGCGCACTCGAAGCGCGCGGTGTCGAAACTGTGCCGCATCTCACTACGCGCGACTACAACATCATCGGCCTGCAGGCGATGCTGCTTGGCGCTTGGACGGTCGGCGGCGTGCGCAACGTTCTCGCGATCACTGGCGATCCGCCGTCGGTCGGCGACTATCCCGAAGCGAGCGGAGTTTATGAAGTCGATTCCGTCGGCCTCGTAAAAATTCTCCATCGCCTGAACCAAGGCACCGACTGGGCCGGAAAAACTTTGGGCGGAGCGACGAACTTCGCGATCGGTGTTGCCGTAAATCCCGTAGCCGACGATCTCGACGCCGAGATCGAACGCTTCCACGCGAAGGTTGAAGCGGGCGCCCATTACGCGATGACGCAGCCAATCTTCGATCCCGAACACTGGTACTCGTTCGTGAAAAAGCTAGGCAAGAAGCCGGAGATTCCCGTGTTGATCGGCATCTGGCCGCTCAACAGCTACAAGCAAGCGCTGCGGCTCAACAACGAAGTCCCTGGCATCGTAATTCCGGAACCGGTTCTGAAATCGATGGAAGCCGCCGGCGCCAACGCCCGCGAGCGCGGCTTCGAAGTCGCCCGCGAAATGCTGCAATGGTCACGCACCGAACTCGCCGGCGCGTACCTGATCCCCCCATTCAAACGCTACGAGGAAATTCTCGACATCCTCTGAGGGGGCGAGTCAAAAGTCGACAGTTGAAAGTCGAAAGAAAAAGAGAAGGAGCAGGCTCCAGCGGCGTCATGAGCGAGCCTCAGTTTTCTTGGGAAACCACGGGATGAAGGAGCTAGTCGTTCGTTGATACTCGCGATATTCGTCGCCGCGGCTGCGCAGGGCTTGCGCCTCGGTGGCGGGAATTCCGGTTGTGCCGAGTAGGAAATACAAAATCAGCGCCGGCGAAATCAATCCGATCCAGCCCCACGGCGAACCGACCGCAAAAACGGCGTAGCCGACCCAGATCATCCAGTCGAAGAAATAATTGGGATGCCGCGAGTAACGCCACAATCCGGAGCGGCACGTTTTTCCGGCATTCGCGGGATTTTTCTTGAAACTGTGGAGTTGCTGATCCGCAATCGCTTCGCCCAACATACTGACGAGCCAAATTCCCGCGCCGATTTTCTCGAGCAGGCCGAGCGGCGCCTTGATGTCGAGGCAAGCGATCAGGAACGGCGCCGAAAGCACGACGTCGAGCAAGGCCTGAAACTCAAAAAAGAAAAGAAAGCGCAGCGCGAGATGGCGCTTCCACTCTTTGCGAAGTTGCACGTAGCGGCCTTCCTCGGGATGACCGAGCACCCGCGCAAATAAGAGATAGGTTGCGAGACGAAATCCCCAGAAGCCGGCCATCACGGCGATCGCATATTTGCGCGCGACATAGCCTGGGCCCGCCGCCGCGTAGTAGATCGCGAGCGTCGCAAGGCCAGCGGCCCAGCCGACATCCACCATCGCGGCGTTGCGAATCAGAAGGTGGATGAGCCACAGCGCGAACATCATGACGATCATGACGGCGGCGCCTCTCGATCCGAGATGTACGGCCTGCTGAGCGATCATCCGGCCTCGACTACAGCAACGATTTTGCGGCGCGCGACCCGGCGCAACGCTGGAATCAAAATCAGGTACACAACGGATGCGCCCAATGGCGCGAAAAAACACCAGACGACGATGGCATGCCACGTCGTAGTCCACAAGGCGCGCACCGCGCCCGAGGTGCTGACGCGAATCATCGCATAAATCTGAGGGACCGAGAGGGGCAGATGATCGGTGCGAAATAACTTTTCGCCCAGGCGATAGAAGGGAATCAGCAGGGCAATCTGCAGCGGGTAGACGAAATAATTCACGATTTGAATCGCGGGAAGATTCAGACGCAACGCTACCGCGGCAAGCGCGCAAAGCAGCGTCGTCGATCCAGTCACAGGGAAAAGGCCTAACGCGACTCCGAGAGCAATGCTGAGCGCAATTTTCTCCGCGCTCACGCCTTGCCGCAAGAGTTCGACAACCGGTCGAACCAAGCGGCGCTGAAAAAATCCTTCGTTCATTTGGCGGCTTTCGAATTGGTACTCGGTGGCGGCGCTTTCTTCCCGACGCTCATGCTGGATTCTCACGAAACAACGCTGAGGTAGACTCGCCGTCGTGCAGGCCAAAGAGCTGCAGCAGGACGCGTAGCGACAAGGCGATGTTGCCAGCGGCTATCATCAGCGCGAAGCATAGGAGTTTGATGGACGATCCGAGCCTAGCGACGGCGGCTACTTCGCAGGCGTTTCGGCGCTGGTGTGGTCGTGGATGATGAGCCAGCCTTCGGGGAAGCGCTGCCAAACCAGTGAGAAGTTGCCGCCAATGTCGCCCTTCTCGCGCGTCAGGTGCCAGTGGCCAAGAACCACCGCGCCGTCGTTGCCGACGAAGTGAAATTCGATGCCCGAGAAGGCGAGATGGCCCATCGCCGCCTGGTCCGGGTAGGTCTTCTTGTATCGTTCGCGGACAGCGTCCCAACCTCGCTGGATACCGCCGGCACCCGAGAAGGTAAGATCGGGCGACTTCCAGTAGCCGTCCATGAAGGCATCGGTGTCCCCTTTGTTCCAGTTAAGTACCTGAGTTGTAAGGACTTGAAGTATTGCGGCACGGTCCTTTTCGTGTTCGGCGGGGGCTGCGCGCAGGGGCGTCGCCGCGGCGGACACCGCAGCAGTTGCTAAAGCTATTGTAATCAGTTGGATACGATTGCATTGGCGGGCGAATGGGGCGCTCATTGGGCCGGCTCCTCGACTGGGGCGGCAGAATACGGTGCGCTGGGTGCCAGTGCAAGTCGTAAGTTATTGGTCGGAATCGCCTTCCCGGCGTGGCCTCTACCGACGTTGCTTGTTTGCCCGACAGGAGGCCGCACTCCGTACAAATCGCGCCTGGATCGGGCTTATCGGTCGAAAATCTATGGAAGAGCGCTATGGACCGCGAGCGGTCAAGTTCCAGTTCGGTGGTACGGGGGGACTATTGGTGTGATAGAGATGCGCGGGGAAAATGAAGCTAGAAAGAGGGGATGATGTTCGCCGCCATGCTACTTGCGATCTCGATTGTGGCGCTCTCTCAATTCGCGCTGTACTACTGGCGCGCCGTCCTGGCTGCTGTCGCGGGGCAGACGGTATCCGAGGGTGTGCTGGCGGCTGCCCGTGTCGATAACCGCAATGTGACGGGCGAGGACTTCCCGACATTTGCCACCTTGCACGATCTGACGCCGACGCTCGATCCCCGAGCCGGAGGGTTGGGCTTCGTGCGGCTCTACTACCGGATCGTGGACCACTTGTCTGCGATGGCTGCCAAGCGTCTGCCCGGCCTCGCTGCGTGGTGCGATCAAGAGCGTGCGATTTGCGCGCGTTACGCCGCGGTACAGATCGATGTTCGCCTGCAGATGAACTACGAACTGGCGGCGTCGCTTCGTTCCTGCTAGTGCTTTCCCTCTCTTCGAGTTCTTCCTTCTTACTCGCTGCAAGGGTTCACGGCTTTCACCGGCGTGAACTTTTGCGCGAGGCAGACCGTTCCTGCTAACTTTTAGTGGTTATTCCCAACGAGAGGTTCTGGAGAACTCATGCCGACTTTTCCGCTGATCGAGTATGGCGATGCGAGCGCGGAAGTGCGCGCGATTTACGATGACATCATGGCGACGCGCAAGACCGACTGGATCAACAACTTCTGGAAGGCCATGGCGCACGATCCCGCAACGCTGAAGCGGACGTGGGAAGGTATCAAGCAGATCATGGCTCCCGGCGCGCTCGATCCGCTGACGAAAGAGCTGCTGTACGTGGCCGTGAGCGTGACGAACAATTGCCACTACTGCATCGCGTCGCACACGGCGTCGGCGCGAAACAAAGGGATGACCGACGCGATGTTTCACGAACTGCAGGCGGTGATCGGGATGGCGAACGAGACAAACAAGCTGGTCACCGGGTATCAGGTGGAGATCGACGAGAGGTTTCAGCAGCCTCTGGCGCCGCTGGCAAAGTAGCAGTCCGGTCGAAGCGAGTTTCTACGACAAAATTTGAATCTGTCTTCTTCATCGTGCCGCGACAGGTACGCGCCAATCCGCTCTGCCGTGCTGATTATCCGCGGTTACAAAGCGCGAACACCTGTACGGAAGGCCAGTATATTTCGTCGCTTGCAGGCTCGTAGGATGACTCAGTCCTCAAGCGGACCTCTCTCGCCACGATTGTGTCTTTCAGTCCTGCTTGCGCGACAAATTTTCAGCTTTAAGTGAGCACACTGATGTCGCCAACTGCCAAAGATCTTGAAGTGAGCAACGCTGGATCGAACTCGGCCGGAACGCGTCCCGCGCCAGGAGCGGACGACGCCAACAAGCCGCAGCCCGTGCCACTGGAAGTACCGGTGACGGTGAACGGCGCGCGAACGGTGGAGGGTAGCGACAAGCGCGAACCATTTTCGGAGTCGACGCAGACGGTTTTGGTGTTCGCCAACGGCGCGGTGATTCGGCTGAGTTCATCGGTCGCCGCGGGACAGCTGCTTTTTCTGACCAACGACAAAACGAAGAAGGAAGTCGTTTGCCAGGTTGTGAAATCGAAGAATTACAGGAATGTCAGTGGATACGTAGAGTTGGAGTTTACAGAACCGGTCGCGGGATTTTGGGGAATGCGATTTCCCGGCGAGCGAGCGGCTGCGCCGGCGGGGGCCCCGGTTGCAGCGCGTCCGGCAACATCGGTCGTCGTGCCCGTCGCGCCAGCAGCTCACAAGGTTGAGGCGCCTGCGGCAACGAGTGTTCCTCAGCCGCAGCGCGTCGAACCGAAGCCGGCGCCGCGGCCCACTGCGCCAGTCGCACAACAGCCTGCGGCTGCTGCGCCGACGCTGCCTCTCTCTCAGGTACGACCCGAAACGTCGACCGCGAGTTCGTTACACGTCGCGACAAAACCGGTTGCGTCAGCGCCGAACTCGGCGCCGCAAATCGTTACGTCTCAGCCGAAGGCCCCGGGATTGACCGATAGATGGGGAAGCGGCATGACTTCATCGGCGCCGCCAGCGACTACATCGAAGATTCCGACGGCGACGCCTCAGGCACCGGTCGCGCCGAAGGCGCCTGGGCCGAGCGTTGTTGCTCCGAGTTCGCAGGTGGCTCCTCCGGCGTCGCAGGTTTCCGTCAATTCGCAGGCGGCGACTCCCGATGCGCTGCGCCGCGAAACCGACAAGCTGCATGAGCAGCTCGCGTCCATGTTGCTGGGAACAGAGGCACCGAAAACAGTTCCAGCCTCGCCTGCACCGGTTGCGTACAAGCCGTTGGTTCAGGAACTGAGTTCGAAGGTGGTCGAAATTGCGAAGCCGCAATCGCACGCGCAGAAATTCAACACGCCGGCGAAGAGCGCTTCGGAGAGTTCGCTTGATCAGGACGAAGTGAAGATTCCCTCGTGGCTCGAGCCACTGGCGCGCAATGCGGCATCACATCCGCAAAATGAATTCATCGCAAAGGAAGATGCGGCACACAACGATCCCGTGATCGAGTTTGAAGTGCAGGATTTGTCGGTGCCGACGACCGCGACCAAAGATGAGACAGCCGAAGCGGATCCAGTATTCGAGACCCATTTCGATGGGCAGAGTGATCTGGCCGCGGCAGACGCGCCGAAGAAAAGCAACAAGGGCATTTTGATTGGCGCGATTGCGGCGGGCCTGGTGCTCGCGGTTGCAGGCGGAACGTGGTATTCGCGGCGTTCGTCGGCTGAGCCGGCGCAGGTCGCCGCAGCGACCTCGTCGCCGGAAACGGCTCCTGCCGCGGCAGCGCCAGCAGCGCCTGCTCCGAGTGCGAATGCGACGCAGCCCCCTGCGCGCTCGACGGACAAGGCGACGCCCAATCGATCGAACATCAATTCGGAACCGGTGCCCGTGCAGCAGACGCAGGCCGCACAGCAACAAAACTCGCAGCCGTCGACGCCTTCAACGCAGCTCGTGAAGGGCGTGGACAAGAATGTTTCGGCGGAACTTTCGGCGTACAAGAGATTGGCGGAGCCGGCGCCTGAGCCGGTGAAGAAGCCGGGCCTCGGCGAAGTACACCTCGCGGCGCCGAAGGCGACGCGCGCGACGGGCGCCGTCGTCGGCGAAGCGGAAGCGCTGTCGTTGAACTCGAGCGAAGCTACGCCGGGTGGTGATGCGATGAATCCAGGACTCGGCGGCGGGAAGCAGCCGGTCGCTCCCGCGGTACCGTTGCCGGTGGGCGGTGATGTGACGCCTGCTCATTTGATCGCTTCGACCGCTCCGGTTTATCCGGCCTTGGCGAAGGCGCAACATATTGAAGGCGCGGTGCGCGTCGATGCGTTGATCGAGGCCAACGGCAAAATTTCCGCGATGAAAATTGTATCGGGCCCAGCGCTGTTACACCAGGCAGCAATGGAAGCACTACGCCAGTGGAAGTATCAGCCGGCGACGCTCGACGGCAAAGCCGTGTCGATGCACCTTACCGTAACCATTCAGTTCCGGTTGCAATAGCTCGCGAATATCGGGTTTTGTGATGCGTGGGCTAGCTTGAGGCTGCCGCTGCGACTCGTTTGCGCGCCAACAATTCGGCGCTCTGCTGCGCGGTTTCGTTCACCAAAAATCCCATCTTTGGATGCGAAGGCTCGAGGTCGACGGCGATGCCGTGACTTCGCAATTCCTCCGATGTCATCGGGCCGATCGAACACACAAGGATTTTTGAGAAGGCGCGGACGACTTCCTGCTGCAGGTTCATCTCGGCAGCGATTTTCAACAAGTGAATGATCTGGATGGACGTCGTGAACAGCGCGACGTCGATTCCCGCGCCTGCCAGTGCCGTGACTGCATTGCGAAGCGGCTGCACGTCTTCCGGTAGCGCCCATTCATAGACAGGAACTTGCGTCACTCTTGCGCCGCGTTGGGCGAGACCCGCGAGCAGTTCGATATTGGGTGCGC
>Ga0070713_100003185_pt1 | contig 10802 bp, 6 predicted proteins | sample LARL82metaG_FD_65465 | JGI IMG/M metagenome (GOLD analysis project Ga0070713, IMG submission 65465) | Corn, switchgrass and miscanthus rhizosphere microbial communities from Kellogg Biological Station, Michigan, USA - LAR L8-2 metaG | ecosystem: Host-associated > Plants > Roots > Rhizosphere ... | reverse complement strand
CTCTATCACAACAATCACGACGGCACGTTCACCGACGTCACGCACAAAGCGGGCCTCGACATCGAAATGTACGGCATCGGTGTAGCGGTCGGTGATTACGACAACGACGGCCACGACGATCTCTTTATCACGGCGTATGGCCAGAGCCGGCTCTTTCACAACAATGGCAACGGCACCTTTACCGACGTCACGCAAAAAGCCGGACTCAGCGGAGTGAACGAATTCAGCACCAGCACCGCGTGGGTCGACTACGACAAAGACGGCAAGCTCGATCTCGTCGTCGGCAATTACGTACAATGGACGCCGGAGACGGATCTTTATTGCACGATGGACGGCAAAAACAAGTCGTATTGCACGCCGGAATCGTACAAAGGAACTTCCGTGCGGCTATGGCACAACAATGGTAAGGACAGCAAAGGAAACGTGACGTTCAGCGACATGACGCAGAAAGCCGGGCTCGGCGAACCAACCTCGAAGACTTTGGGCGTCGCCGTCCTCGACTACGACAACGACGGATGGCCCGATCTGCTCTTTTCCAACGACACGCAACCCAACAAGCTGTACCACAACAACGGCAACGGTACGTTCACCGAAAAAGCAGTGGTCGCGGGCGTGGCATTCAGCGAAGACGGCGTGGCCCGGGCGGGCATGGGTGTGGACACCGCGGACTATGACCGCAGCGGAAATACCAGTTTGCTAATCACGAATTTTTCCAACCAGATGCTTTCGCTTTATCACAACGAAGGCAAGGGATTATTCGTGGATGAAGCGCCGCGCAGCGAAGTGGGCCGCGCTTCCCTGCTCACGCTGGGGTTTGGATGTTTCTTTTTCGACTACGACCTGGATGGCTGGCCGGATATTCTGGTGGCGAATGGCCATATCGATCCGGACATTCAAAAGGTACAAGTAAATGTCAAATTCGCGCAGCCGCCGCATCTTTTCCGGAATTTAGGTAAAGGAAAATTTGTAGAGGTCACGAAATCGGCAGGAGCGGAATTTGCTTCGGCTCGCGTAGGACGGTCCGCTGCCTACGCCGATGTTTTCAACGATGGCCGGCTGGACTTGCTGCTCTCAACGAATGGTGGCGCGGTACATCTTTTCCGGAACGTTGCCGGCAAAGGTGCAGCAAACCATAGTGTGCGATTTAAGTTGATCGGCACAAAATCAAATCGCGATGGCATCGGCGCCGTGGTACGCGTAACCTCGCCCGACGGAACACAAACGCAAATGCTCAAGAGTGGCTCGAGCTATCTTGCGGCAAACGAACTGGTGCTCACGTTCGGTCTGGGCCAGTTAACCAAAGCTGATGCGGTGGAGATTCGCTGGCCCAGCGGCCAAGTGGATCGCCTCCCGAACGTAAACGCCGGGCAGACGGTAGTGGTAACGGAAGGTATGGGCGCCACGAGCGCGGCACCCTACTCAGCGAAGTAATTGACGCGACTAGTCGCGAATCGCGGAGAATACTCGATCACTGCGAGTATTCGCGTGAGAGTATTCGGGGAGTCCGAAATCAGGCTCGTTGAACCATCGCCAGCATCTCCGGCGTGTAGCGTTCCCCGACGATTTCGAATTCAGCCAGACGGGCAGAAATCTTTTTCAGGTCAGCTTCGGTCAATCGAACGTTAGTGGCGCCCATGTTTTCTTCCAGATAGCGAACGCGTTTCGTTCCCGGTATCGGCACCATATCCCGACCTTGTGCGAGCACCCAAGCGAGCGCCAACTGCGCCGGCGTAATTCCCTTTTCGGCCGCTAGTTCCATTATAGCCGCAGCGAGTTTTAGGTTGGATTGCAACGCTTGTTCCTGAAAACGCGGATAGTTGGTGCGCCGCCAATCAGTGGAGTCGAGTTCATTCACATTCTGAATCGCGCCGGTGAGGAATCCTCTCCCAAGTGGACTGTACGGAACAAAGGTGATGCCGAGTTGGCGGCAAGTGGCCAGAACGCCATTTGTTTCGACGTCACGGGTCCAGAGCGAGTACTCGCTTTGCAACGCCGCAATCGGGTGGACCTTGGCAGCGCGACGCAAGGTTTCGGGCCCGGCTTCCGATAATCCAAGCGTTCTGACCTTGCCCGCCGAAACCAGTTCGGCCATAGCGCCCACAGTTTCTTCGATGGGGACTTTCGGATCGACGCGGTGCTGATAGAAAAGATCGATGGTCTCAATCCCGAGCCGGCCAAGGCTTGCGTCGCAGGCGCGGCGCACGTTCGCGGGCGAACTGTCCAGTCCTCTGGCTCCATCGGGAGCGAAGCGGAAACCAAACTTGGTAGCGACCACAACTTTATCGCGAGGAACCTGCCGCAGAAATTTTCCGAGCAGCTCCTCATTCTTATAAGGCCCATAAACTTCGGCGGTATCCAGGAAATTACCTTCAAGTTCCAAATAGCGGTGCAGAACCTGAAGCGATTCCTCATCATTGGCTGGACCATAGGCGAAGGACATGCCCATGCAACCGAGTCCCAACGCAGAAGCTTTTATACCGTTTTTGCCCAATTCCCTATATTCCATATCTCCTCCACATCGTGGCTTCAGAATCTAAGATGTCTGGGAATTGACGAACGATACGCCTGAAACGAAATACAGGGCAAATCGCGAATTTCGACTTCGTCCGATACATGGGATAGATTCGATGCGATGGGCGTTGTGGCAAACGATCGTGGCAGACGGGATATCGACTTTCTCGTTGCGAGCCTATGCACCCTTTGAGGCGCTTTGGACACTTAATGGTTTCTGCTCCTCCAACCGCGACGGCTGCCAACAGTGAACGGGCGCGGGCCCCCCAGCAGAACAATCCCGGCCGAGCGCTGTGGGGCATTCTGACTCGCATTGATCGTTCCAAGATAAACGTCTGGCAGGCGCTGAGGAATACGGCGGGAGTGGTTGCGCCGCTGATGGTGGGGTATGCGCTCGGAATGCCGCGAGGCGGGCTGGCCATGGCCAGCGGCGCTCTGAACGTTTCGTACTCGGACGGCAGCGATCCGTACGCTTTGCGTGCGAGGCGCATGCTGGCATCCACAGTGTGGTGCTCGATCGCGGTGCTGCTGGGGGGTTTAACCGCACATAGCGACGTGTTTGCACTGGTCGTGGCCACGTTCTGGGCATTCACGGCGGGCATGCTGGTTTCCCTGGGAACGACTGCGGCGGATGTAGGCGTGATCAGCACTGTCGTGTTGCTGGTGTACTCGGCACAGGCGCTCTCGCCACTACAGGCTTTACAAGCGGCAGGGCTGGCCTTGTCTGGCGGACTATTGCAGATTGGGCTGTCGGTGGCGCTATGGCCTGTGCGGCGTTACGAGCCGGAAAGGCGTTCCCTGGCGGCTGTCTATTTTGAGTTGGCGCGGATTGCGATGCGCGCAAGTGAAGCAACCGCCGCACCATTAGGAACCCGCGAGATCGCACAAGCCCACGATGCGCTGTCAAACCTCACAACAGATCTGTCGCTTAGCGCGCTGCGTTACCGATCGTTGCTTTCGCAAGCAGAGCGAATCCGGCTGAGCCTGACAACCCTGGCACGATTGCGGTCTCGTTTGATGCGCGAGAATCCCTCTCATGCAGCAATTGCGCCGCTGGATCAGTACCGCAGCAACGCTGCGTATGTGCTGAATGCCATCGCCAGAAGTCTGGAGACTGGAAAGGAGATCAAGCTCGATGCCGACCGGCTGGCTCTTGGTGTCGCTCTTACGGAGCAAACTGGAAGGTTGATAGCGGAAGGCGAGCAGAGCTTTTCTAACGCCGTGGTAAGGGATATAAAGTTTCAGGTAGACGCCCTCGGCGGGCAACTGCGTGCCGCCATGGACCTTGCGGGCAATACGACAGTGATAGGTGAGGCTGAATTCGAAAAGCATGAAGCCTCATTGCCCTTGTGGCTGCGGTTTACAAGCCGGATTGCAACGCTGCGAGCAAATTTAAACCTGAACTCTGTCGCGTTCCGGCACGCGATCCGGCTGGCGGTTTGCGTGGCCCTCGGCGACGCGCTTGGCCGCGTGCTGCATCCAACGCGCGCATACTGGATTCCGATGACCATCGTGCTGGTGCTGAAGCCGGAATTCGCGGTGACCTTCAGCCGCGGAGTGTTGCGCATTTTTGGAACGCTGTTGGGGCTGTTACTGGCTACGGCGCTTTTTCATTTTCTTCCCATCCTTACTGCCACGCAGATCGCTTTGATCGGAGTGCTTACGTTTTTATTGCGCTGGATTGGCCCGGCAAATTATGGGATTTTTGGCGTGACGATCAGCGCCCTAATTGTGCTGCTGATCGCGCTGACCGGCGTTGCGCCCAAAGAGGTGATCGTTGCGCGCGGTCTGAACACCATCATCGGCGGCGCCTTTGCGCTGCTCGCTTACGTCGTGTGGCCAACCTGGGAGAGGAACCGATTACCGGATTTGTTCGCGGCGCTCCTTGACGCTTATCGAAATTCATTTCTTTCGATTAGCCGGAAGCTGATCGATCCGGCAGCTTCCTCCGTCAGGGAGAGGGAGCGCACGCGGCAGGCCGCGCGCATCGCGCGCTCTAATCTGGAAGCTTCGCTCGAAAGGCTGGCGGCGGAGCCAGGGGTCACGGCGGAACAGATGGCGCAGGCCAATGCGATGCTCGCGTCGTCGCACCGGTTCGCGCATGCGATGATTGCGCTGGAAGCGGGAATTCCGCAGAACCCGACACTCGTACCGGAACCCGAGTTCAAGATGTTTTGCGATGCCGTCACAAAAACTCTCGAACTGCTCTCAGCCGGTGTGAAAGGACAGCGGGTTGCCGAACGAGAATTTCCTGACCTGCGGGCGGCTTACATGAGACTTACGCAGGCTAGCGACGCGCAACGGCACCGCAATTCCTTTGTTTATACAGAAACCGACCGGATGACCAATAGCCTAAATACGCTGCGCGAACAGATACTGGCGTGGCGCCGGACCACAGGGGAATCCAGGTCGACGAAAGCAGAAATCGGTTCTGGAGAAGCTCAACCTTGATCTACAGTTTTGGAAAACAAGAACACGCAGGAGATGCAAAACTGGCACGAAAGAAATTGAGGATTGTCCGGAAACAATTCCGGAGGCCTCGAGGGAGGTGCACGTGCAAGAACTACGACGACAATTTCTGTTCGGTGCAGTTGGCATATTGGGAGCCGTTGCGTGGAGAATGCGCCTGTACGCGGAACCTCAAGCGCGTAAAATGCCAACTCCCCCACAACCCGCGGAATCGCAATCGAGCATTCCTGACAATGCAGGCAGAAGACCTTCGCAGCGGGCGATGCTGCAGCAACACGAGAAAGAGTTCCGCGATTCCCTGGCTGCTCTTTTTGAACGGGTCAGCGATCTCAAACGCGAGGTCGATCAGTTGCATTCTTCAGACATCTTTTCCGTTAAGATTTATAAACGGACCGGCGAGATTGAACACCTCGCCAAACAGTTGAGGACGCTTGCAAAGACTTAAACGGGGCTCATATGGCGGACAATCTTCCCACTTGCGACTTCGACAGCAAGCAGTTGCTTCTTAAGATGCAAAAAACGATGAAAGGCAGCATTGAAGCTATTCCGCCATTTGTCGACGAGATTATGAAGATTGTTGAATCAATGGGCTGCGCGGCAGGGAAAGAGCGCGAGGTGGAGATGGCGCTGCTGGAAGCGCTGGCCAATGCGGTCCAGCACGGGTGTAAGAACGATCCAAACAAAAACGTGGAGGTCTGCGTGGCCTGTGATGAAGCGCGCGGGCTTTTAATCGTCATTCGGGATCCGGGCGAAGGATTCGATCCTTCTTCAATTCCCAGCCCGGTTGTGGGACAAAACCTTTTTTCCACGCATGGACGTGGTGTTTTCCTGATCAACCAGCTTGTAGACGAAGTCCATTACGAAAAGGGTGGAACCGAAATCCACATGAAAATCGCCTAACCGCGCTCGTTTTCACAGCTCGATTTTGGTGCCGAGTACGGCCAGGAATTTTGCGAGCCATGCAGGATGCGCCGGCCAAGCGGGTCCAGTCACCAGATTGCCGTCCGCAATCGCTTCCGTCATCGCAAGATCCACGAATGTGCCGCCTGCACGGGTAACATCCGGACCCACCGCCGGGTAACAACTGCATTTCTTGCCGTCAAGCACGCCTGCGGCGGCAAGGATCTGCGCAGCGTGGCAAATTGCCGCAATGGGCTTATTTTCATTGGCGAAGTGGCGCACAATATCCAGCAGCCTTGGGTTGAGCCGCAGATATTCCGGCGCACGGCCGCCCGGAATCACCAGGGCGTCGTAATCTTCCGGCTTCACGTGATCAAATGTCGCGTTAAGCGAAAAATTGTGGCCGCGCTTTTCCGAATACGTCTGATCGCCTTCAAAATCGTGAATGGCGGTGCGCACCTGCTCTCCGGATTTTTTCCCCGGACAAACCGCGTGCACTATGTGGCCCACCATCAGCAGCGCTTGAAACGGCACCATGATCTCGTAGTCTTCAACATAGTCGCCGGCCAACAGCAGAATTTTTTTCTTTCCCATGGTAACCCTCGCGAAAGCGTTGAACTGCGATCCCTCAGTCCAGTATTCATTTTAACGCTTTACGAATACAAAAAGTTCGGGCACGGCTGCTTCCGCTTTCGCGAAAACTCCGTGCCCACTGAATTAAAAAGCTGTCTGTTAGTGGCTGACTGGCGTATGGGCCGGCGTCGGCTCGTCAATTTGTGCGACATCGATCTGTGGCGATTCGATATGGGGGACTTCCGGCGAGACCTCAATGGTGAGGTTGTCGGTACGGGTCTTGCCCCATTCGCGCAGCATCAGTCCCTGCGTGGCGAAGTAGCGGCGAATTCTTGAGGAATCCCAGCGCAGAACTTCTTCCAGCACGGGTATCAGCACGCTCATCGCGTTGTCGCTAAGCACAGTCCTGCGCGCAATGCGTGTAATGAATTCGGCTTCGCTGACCGCAATGGTCAGGCCGTCATACTGGTTGACGTGCATCATCACTGGCAGGTCCGAGCTGCCGTCGCCCATGTAAACGATATGGTCATGGCTGATGCCAAGCTGCGCGCGGATTTCTTCCAGTACGGTAACTTTGCCCCAACCCGCTGAGGCACGGATAATCGCTTTCACCTCGCCGTTGGAGGGTTCGTAATAAAACTTGGTCCCGTGAATATTTTCAGGCGGAACGATGCCTTCAAGCGCCGACTGAATAATCTCCTGTGGCGCAGCCGAAATTACATGAAAATTGAATTTGTATCCGTCCGCAAGCGCCTCCAGCGTTTTTGCGAACAGCTTCACATCGTGTTTCAGGCGGATGAGTTTGCCCGCTTCGATCAGGTGTTCGCGCCGAATCCGGCGGAATTCCGGATCATGCAGGATCAGGTACGAGAGTTCCGCGCCCTGCTGCACCAGGTTGATTTGAGCCAACCCCCGAACTTTGTCATGGAATCCGTGTACGCCCACAAGTTCCGCAAGCACCACGCCGGAATCGTTGAAACTTAATGTTTGGTCAAAATCGCTAGCCAGAAGATACTGCACCATTTGAAATACCCCTTTCTAACTGCTCGCCATCGCGAGCTTTGCGCCGCTCTCTGCGGCCTTGTCGCCCCTACTCATTACACCTTAACTGTGTTCACGGTCTGCGGGTCACGAATTATTTTAATGGGTGCTATGCATAGAAACGTGAACAGTTCATTGAATGTTGATTAGATGCTGTGAAGGGGTAAACGGTTAAAAGGAAAGAATTTAAGAACTTTAACGATGACTCAGGCATGTTCCAAAGCGAAACCTGTACGAAAGAGAATGGCGAAACAAAAGCGAATTACTTTTTCTCCGCCGAAACCCGAGAGTTAGGTGCCTGGGAATGCCGCAATACGGACCCATCCGGGTTGCGAAGCGCTGACTTCATGGAATTGCGAACTTCCTGGGATTCGTCAGCCACCCTATACGGCAGGCCATTGCGAAGGTAAAGCGCCTGCGATTCCGCAAGATTCAGCGGACGGGCGCCGCGCCTGCCAAAGACGGAAATCTGGTTGCCGGATTCGTCCACCGCGCGGTCGCGGTCGATGCCTTTGGAGATGGCGAGTGCCGGCCCTTTTGTCTTTGCCGTGGCGATCAATTTGGGATTCGGGCGAGGACTGAAACCGGAGAAATGCGCCGGGTCGTCCCATGGAGAAACAATTTGTAGCATGCGGAGACCGTTTCGGCCATCAGCTACGAATGCGAACACGCTTGCATCAACCATGCCGATTTTTACGTCGTTTACGTCATTCATCTGATTCTGCGCGTTGAAAAATTGCTCGAGACGAGGAGCCTCCGGATTTTCCACGTCGAGAATGGCCACGCCGTTTCTGCCCGCGGAAACGTAAGCGTAAGTGCGGGCGACATAAATGTTTCGCGCGTCATCGACCGCGACATTTGCGTGTGCGACTGGTTTTGGATGCGCGAGATCGGTGACATCCAGAACCTTCAGGCCAAAGTGATCCACGACGAATGCATAGCGAAATTGCACGGCAATGCCGTGAGGATCATCAAGAATCGGTGAACCGACGGTGGCAGTAATTTTTGGCGCCAGCGGGTTCTGCAGATCGACAACCACGAGATTCGTTTTTGTTAGGATGTACGCAAAATTGCCGGCAATCGTGATGCGGCGCGCTCCGGTGAGAATACCGTCAGGATTGAACGCCAAAGCGCGCTGCAGAAAATTGTTGGCGGGATTCCCGTCAAGCAAGGTCCCGACGCCGGGACTCTTCGCTTTTAAATTTGGATTGCCGATGACAACAAGACCCTCTTCCCTGTCGGCGACATAAAGAAATCCGTACAGCAACGGAATCGGCTGCTCTTCGTTTTCGGGCAGTTGGACGCGAAGCGGATCGATAGCCAGAGTGGATGGCGTCGCAACAGCAACAGCCTCTTTCGTCGGAACGAAAAACTTCTGCCCGATGGGAGAAACGGGCGAAGTGGTGATGCGCTCGGAAAAACCCTTGTTATCGATGTTGGCGATGTCGAAGGCACGGAAGCCGCCTTTGCCCTGAGCGGCGTACGCATATTCGCCGCGAGCCTGAATATCAAGGACGGTTCCCGCATGTTCAATAGAAGTGGTGAGCTCGCGCTTCTTCGCGACAAATTTCTTGTAGTCGCTCGGATATGCGATGCGCTGCAAATCGCTGCCATAGATTGCCGGCGGCTCGTCGTGTTCGGCAACGGCAATCGCTTCCAGCCCGTGATTTCCGGTTGCGACATAAACATAACGTCCCATGAAGTTCATGAAGTTGGTGCCCTGGAGCAAAAGCTGCGCCATCCACGCGTTGTTATCGTTCTCGGCAGATACGTGGCAATCGCTGCATTGCCGGGTTTCCCTGGCGCGCACGGTGTGCGGTACGAAGGTGCTAAACGCTTGCCCGGAAAGTCCCGGCGTCGAAACCGTTTGTTGCTGGTAGTAAAGCCATTCGCGAGTCGCATTCTGCGAACTCACCAGCACCGCGCAGGACGAGCGGGCGGGCGCAACGCGATGCCCCGTGACGGTGCCATCCACACCAAGCATATAAATATCGTCTCGTAAGATTTGAAAGTTGTAGCTTGTGTAATTGCGCGTAGTCAGGCCTTCGTTGTGCAGCATGTCGCGCTTCACGTTGGCGGTCATCTGCAGATGGCAACCGAAGCACGTAGGCGTCCATGAGGTGTGGCAGGAGTAGCAGGTCATGGAGCTGTTCGCGTGCGCGAGCATGGTTTCATCATTCGGAAAAGCGGTGAGCACTTCCCCGGACTTGCCCATCAATTTTGCGCGATACGATTTCGGGCTGTAGTGAACATTTCCCGGCGTGACGGTGTCGCGCGTCTGCACAACTCGCCATTCGGTTTTCGCGTCGCTCATAGAGCGCTGGATCAACGCGTCAGCTTGCCACTCAAACCGCCGCAAGCCCCACGGAGTTCTCAATGCATCAAGATGGCGGCCGCCGGCGGGCGCTGCCGGCCCCGAAGTAACCAGGCTGGCCCGTGCGCTGATCGTGCCATGGCAATCCACGCAATCAATTTCGACTGCCGCACGCGGCTCACCATAAACTTTTCCGTTTCCATGATTGTCCTGCCCGAAGTGACAATCCGTGCATTGCATCCCTTTTTCCAGGTGAATATCCGCAAGATGTACGGCTTTGCCAAAGCGTTCGGGATCGTCGAAAGCAATCTGTTTGCCCTCTCTATCGAGCCAGTTCCCTTTGCGGTCGTGCGCATATACCCCGCGATAAAGCCAGCCGTGTCCATGGAAATCGGCAAATTGCGTAGTTTTCAGTTGCTTGTTGAATTCGGGAGTGCCCGTCTGCTCCAAAAATTTTTCATCGCTCCACAGTCCGCGCGCCGCGGCGGCTTCCGGATTTTTCAGTGATGACCGATAGCGTTCTTCCTCACTAGGATTTTTTTGCTTCGCGGGATACATTTTCTCCCCGTCAATTTCGTTGTCCCACCAGGTGAGCCCGAAATATGTAGTGAGCATGTTCGTGCCGGGATGCATGTGGCACACCATGCATTGGCTGGACGGAATGGAGCGCGTGAAAACGTGCTTGATCGGGTGCCCGGACTGCGATTTATTGATGGTGGGATCAACGGTAGCGCTCGTACCGGAATGGCCAAAGGCTGCGTATCCCGCGGAATGCGCCGGGTCGCGGTCGTTTGCGTACACGACATGACACGAGGAACAGCCGCTAGCTCGGTAATCGCCGGGATGATCGTTCGTCCCCGGCAACGACATCACTGGATCGACCAGACGAGTTTTCTGTAAACCCAGAAACACCGGATCGGTACGAACTTCCGTGCCGAATCCGCGGTCGCTCAATTGGTCGTCTGGCTTGCCCGGTTCTTCACTCCGGGTCGGA
>Ga0070713_100003184_pt1 | contig 10802 bp, 10 predicted proteins | sample LARL82metaG_FD_65465 | JGI IMG/M metagenome (GOLD analysis project Ga0070713, IMG submission 65465) | Corn, switchgrass and miscanthus rhizosphere microbial communities from Kellogg Biological Station, Michigan, USA - LAR L8-2 metaG | ecosystem: Host-associated > Plants > Roots > Rhizosphere ... | reverse complement strand
CCCATCATCGATGGAATCACCATTGGTCTTGAAGTGCTGCTCACGTTCATCGGCACGCTGACCCTCGGCATCGGCGGCGTTGGAGTGATGAATATCATGCTGGTGTCAGTGGACGAACGCATTCGCGAAATCGGCTTGCGCCGCGCCCTCGGTGCCAAGAAGGGTCACATCAAACTTCAGTTTCTGGCAGAAACCCTGCTCATCATGCTGCTGGGTGGTGCGATCGGTGTGTTGGTGTCCTACGCGGTGGCCGCGGCGGTCGGCACCCTGCCCATGATGGGTCCATTGTTCGAAGATGATTCCGGCAAGGGTGACATCCACCTGCGAATTTCCATGATGACTGTTCTGGTCTCCACACTCGTGCTACTGCTGGTCGGAGTGATCAGCGGGCTCCTCCCGGCAATGAAGGCTTCCAAGCTCGATCCGGTTGAGGCGTTGCGGTACGAGTAGCGGAGCCTTTGAAGCTCCTGTCCTGAGTCTCTCATTTACAATGAACTCGTGGCAGACGCCGTACGCATTGGCATCTTTGGAGAGTTCGATCCGGCATCTCCCACCCTTCCTTGGGTCGAGAAGTCCCTACAGCATGCCGCCCAGCAACTGAAAATCTCCCTCGAACCCAAGTGGCTCCCCACCGATTCCTTGCTCGACCCTCAATTGGACAAAAAGCTCGAAGCCTTTGACGGTCTTTGGGCCGCGCCTGGTAGTCCCTACAAAAGTTTCGACGGTATGTTGCGCGGAATTGAGTTCGCCCGCCGCCGCGACTGGCCCTTTCTCGGCACTTGCGGCGGTTTTCAATACGCTCTCATCGAGATCGCGCGCAACGTCGTCGGCATGGCCGACGCGAACTCCGCCGAGAATTCACCCGGCTCTGGGCAGATCGTTATTACGCCGGTGGATTGTGAAGTGCCCGACCGTGCACCTGGAGCGCCCAAGTTGTCGGGGAAAGTGCGGGGTCTCCGCATTCGCCCAGGATCCTATCTGAGTACGTTTTATGGAAAGGACGTCGTCGAAGAAGGCTTCTTCTGCAACTTCGAAGTCAATGCAGATTTTGAGTGGGCCTTCATCGAAGCAGGTTTTCCATTCGTCGCCCGCGGCGAGCGTCACGAGCCTCGCGCCATTGAGTCCCAGGCGCACCGATTCTTCCTTGCGACTCTCTACCAACCACAGCTATCTTCGGAACCCGGCAAGCCCCACCCAGTTATCGTTGCGTTCCTGAAAGCCGCTGCCGAGTGGAAAACACAAAAGGGCGAAGACGCGGTGCTAGGCTGAATGAATCGGGTCATCGGATGATTGGGTCATCGGGTGAACTGACGAGAAGATCGGGTGATTGAGTAATTTTGTAATTGGGTAATTTAAGACTCCGCTCAAATTGCTGCTGTTTCAAATTTCCCAATTACTCAATTTCAAATTTCCCATGCCTTAGATAGCCAGATCACCCGATTCCTATGCTCCTGGCTTGCTCTCGAACAGTGGCCACAACCGGTCGCCAATCACGCGATAGATCGCGTACCCCGTTCCTGAATCCCCAACTTGCTTGAACAGAAGTTCGCCACGGCCGTCACCATCGGCGTCTACTGCGTCGATAAACTCATAACGAGGCTGCATATCGAGGTGGTTGTTGTCGGCCGTGTGCGCAAAGACTTTATGCAAGTCGCCGTAAATGTCCTGCCGCGCGACTACGACTGTACTGAACTGTAGATCACTGCGCCACGCGACGGTCGCCGTGGCCGAGAAGATCAACACTGCCTCGTTTGTCCCGGAGATGTCCAACACCTTGAGCTGCTGATCGTGAAACTCTGGCGGGGTGCCGCTGCTCTTTGTCTTCTTGCTAGCATCGCTGGACAGCATCTCAGCCCGACGCTTGACCTCATCCGCCGCCATTGCGGTCATCTTTTTCATAAAGTTCTGATCTTCCTCAGGCTTCGTCTCATACGTGTACGGATGTGGCTGCGGCCCATCAGCATCCGAAATCGCGGGAATCACGTTCAGTTTGCCCTGCAGAGGCTTCTCGTCAGGCTCAATCTTAGTTTGCTCGCTCACTTCCCCAGGCTGCTGCCGCCGTAGCATTGGGCGATCTGAATCATCTACCGCTGACGATGGCGCCGCTTGTGGTGGAGGCGTAGGCTTTTTGAGCACAGGGCGGTCGGAATCCTCTGAAGCAGGTTTCTCCGAAGCGGACTCTGCGGGTTTCGTCGTCTCGGCGGCCTGAGGATGGGCACCTTCCGGTGTGCGGCTTAGGCGGGGTGGTCCACCAGCCTTGAAATCGTCTGCTGGTTTTTCCGCCAGCTTCGCGGAGCGGGCTTTGGCCTTCTCCTTTTCTGCCGCGATCTGCTCGTTACTTTTCCAGGACCCCAGGCCCAGCCAGCCATGCTGCGGAACGGGATTGCTAACCGTGAACAGGCCCTGCGACACGCCAGCCTTCAGTCCTTCGTAAACCGTGCCCGGCTGCAGTGCCATGGGTATGGGATCGGCCTTGTATACGCTAGCATCGTAGAACTTCCCGTCAATCATGATCGCGACAGGCGCGAGATGTCCTCGACCTTGCGAATCGACCTCGACCAATCCAAGGGCCCGGGGTCCCTTGCTGATGGCGCGCCGTTTGGCGACTTGTGCGGATGATGCGTTGAAGAGTGACGCACATAACATCGCCGCCATCAATACGCGCCCATAGCCCATACTCCGGTTGGATGCGCCGTTGGCGCTTTTGCGGTATAACGATTGACGTTCAGGAGAGAATCCCATGGAAATCAATGATAAAGCCCCGGAGTTTACCTCGGTTGATCAGAATGGCGAGAAGATCGCCCTCAAAGACTACAAGGGCAAGTGGGTCGTGCTCTACTTTTATCCTCGCGCCGATACGCCAGGGTGCACCATTGAGGCTTGCAGCTTTCGCGATTCCTTCAAGCGTGTCGAGAAGATCGGTGCGGTTGTGTTGGGCGTCTCGCCTGACACCGCTAAGGACCAGAAGAAGTTTGCCGACAAGTTCGACCTGCCGTTCACGCTTGTCGAGGACGACGACAAGAAGATCTGCAACGCTTATGACGTGATCCAGGAAAAGAACATGTACGGCAAGAAAGTGATGGGGGTGGCGCGGACCACATTCATCATCGGCCCAGACGGCAAGATCAAGCACATCTTCGAGAAGGTGAAGCCCGAGGGCCACGCCGAGCAAGTGCTCGACTGGCTGAAAGCCGCGCAGAAGGGCGCGGCGTAGTCACTAGTCAGTGCTTGCCAGCATCTACATACGCAGGATGCAAAGTGTTCGAATGCTGGTCTGTTTAATGTGGGCTAGCACAATCTTCTGTGTTGGGCAGAGTCGTCCTGATGCGTCTGTGCTCTACTCCGGGGCGGACGTAGTCTTCACTGGGAGACTCGAGAGGCTCGACTCAACCTCGAACGATTTGTCGGGTCAATTCGAACGGGAGTTGTTGATCAAAGGGCAGGAGTTCAGTCTCAAGACCCTCCTCGTGCACCTTCCTTTTCAACTCGAATGTCACAAATTCGAAGAACGCCATATCTACCTCATCTACGCCCACAAAATAGGCAATCAACTTTGGGCTGACCCGTGCGACAGCAAGCTCAAGTCACAAGCGGAAGCTGACCTGAAATATCTGCATACCGTTAACCCAGCAGTCTCGGAGGAATGTAATCCCGCTCGAGTGCGGCAGCTTGCAAAGAAGGCGCCCGTCGTTGCTAGGGCAGAACTTGTTGCCACGGAGGATTCCCTGCCAGGAGCGCAACGTGTATTTTTTAGACCGTGGTGCGGGATGGTGGCGACTACCGAGGATGCCTATTACAAAGTTTTGGAAACTCTGAAGGGTGATATCTCGGCATCCAAAATAACTGTGGAACACGTTATCTGCTGGGATACGGTAACCGTAAATGGTTATTACCCGGATCTTTCGCCTGAACTATTTAAGGAAGGCAACACTCTCCTTTTGTTTCTCAACCCGGGATCTAATGGGGAACGTCTGCAGCACGTACCACCGCAAGAGTTTCCGATGGTCTTCGAGGATGTGGATGAAAATTGCGGTGCCATAGATGCTAATGACGAGGCTGCTCTCGATCTAATACACGCCTTAAGGTCGGATCCACAGAGGTTCAGGTCTAAGGGGAGAGTTCCAGGCAAACACTAGGATCCGCGCGCAGTCTGTTCGAGTGGATTTCTCATACAATTGATCGGAAACATATGAAAGCAATCCAAATCCAGCAACCCGGCGGCGTGGAAGCGCTGCAATTCGTCAACATCCCCGTACCGAAGCCGAAGCCGAATGAAGCGGTGGTGAAAATCGCGGCGGCCGGTGTGAACTTCATTGACGTTTACCTCCGCGAAGGTCGCTACAAAGCCCCCCTTCCGTTTGTTAACGGGCAGGAAGCGGCTGGCGTGGTCACCGAAATCGGCGCGGAAGTGGAGACGGTTAACCCCGGCGATCGTGTGGCATATGCCGGACCGCTTGGTGCTTACGCCGAATACGCTGCCGTTCCTGCAGAACGTTTGGTTCCGGTGCCTGCAGGAGTTAGCGATCGCAATGCCGCCGCAGCCATGTTGCAAGGAATGACCGCCCACTATCTCCTCTACGACACATTTCCGTTGAAAGCTGGCCAGACCGCTCTGGTTCACGCCGCGGCAGGAGGTGTAGGCCTTCTTCTCGTGCAGATGGCGCACAACATCGGCGCGCGGGTGATCGGAACCGTCTCCACGGAAGAAAAAGCCAAGCTGGCCCGCGAAGCTGGAGCCGACGAGGTCATCCTGTACACGAAAGCCGACTTCGACACGGAAACCCAGCGCCTCACCGGCGGCAAAGGGGTCGATGTCGTTTACGACTCGGTCGGGAAAACCACCTTTGAAAAAGGCCTGAACATCTTACGCCCGCGCGGCATGATGGTCCTCTACGGGGGATCGAGCGGAGCGGTGCCCCCATTTGATCTGATTCAGCTCAGCGCCAAAGGCTCGCTATTTGTCACCCGCCCGAAGCTCGGCGATTACGTAATCACGCGCGAAGAGTTGCTGGCCCGCGCCGAAGCTGTGCTTGGAATGATTGCTGCGGGTAAGCTGAAACTCCGGGCTGAGCACGTTTATAAGCTCGAAGACGCGGCTCACGCGCATCGCGACCTGGAAGGCCGGAAGACAACAGGGAAGTTATTGCTGATCCCGTAGTTGCGCCAGGTTCGAGCGAGCTTTCTGGGGTATTCGACCGCACCGCTGGAAGCAATTGACTCCCACTCTGCCCAGCAGTAGGCTTTTTACAGAATTGTTATCTACCTACTTCATGGGGCGAAGTACAATCCGGAGCAGGGCCGCGAAGTAGCGCCTCCGGCTGCTCTTAAGCATCTAATTACTGCCCGAACCGGCGCTTCCGGCGCCCAGGAGTTTCCATAGAAGCTGAATGAAGAAAAGTATTGAGATTAGCCCGAATATCGAAGCACTGTTTGGCACCCGGGACGAGAACCTGCATGTGCTGGAAGATGGCCTCAACATCAATATTGACCTCCGCTCCGACTCGGTCGAAGTCGAAGGCTCCCCTCGTGACGTAGCCCGTGCCGAGCAAGTTTTTTCCGACTACAACGATCTGCAGCGCTCCGGTCACGTATTTAACAATGGCGACCTGAACAGCATGCTGCGTGTATTGGTCGCCGACCCCAAAGTCACCCTGCGCGGTCTGGCGGAAGCGGGTCGTCAGCGCGCCTTTGGCCGTCGAACCGTCCAGCCGAAGAGCACCAACCAGCGGAAATATCTGGATGCGATCGAATCGCACGATATGGTGTTCGGCGTTGGCCCCGCCGGAACAGGGAAGACTTATCTCGCGGTAGCTATGGCAATCTCGGCGCTGATAGCCAAGAAGGTGAATCGTATTATTCTGGCGCGACCCGCGGTCGAAGCCGGCGAGCGGCTGGGGTTCCTGCCAGGAACCTTGCAGGAGAAGATCGACCCGTATCTGCGTCCGCTATACGACGCGCTCTATGACATGCTCGATCCCGAGAAGGTGGACCGCTACCTCGAAAAGAATGTGATTGAGATTGCGCCCATAGCCTTCATGCGTGGGCGAACGCTGAACGATTCGTTCGTCATTCTCGACGAGGCGCAGAACACCACCTCCGAACAGATGAAGATGTTCGTCACGCGGCTGGGATTCAATTCGAAAGCTGTGATCACGGGTGACATAACGCAAATCGACCTGCCAAATGCGCGCCGAAGTGGATTGCTCGAGGCCATCGACGTTCTCAAGAACGTCCAAGGCCTCTCATTCGTTTACTTCGACGAATCGGATGTCGTGCGTCATCACTTGGTGCAGCGCATCATTCGCGCGTATGACGAACACAAGACCAAGATAGAAGAACAGCAGCAGTTGGAACTCTTGGACGCAAAGATGGCTGGCAACGGGAACTCTGCGAAGAATGTCTCCACACCAGACGAAGGGGCTTCAACTGAAATTGCACAATAGACTCGACTCTAGGCAGGGGGCGTTTGCGCCCTCTTTTCTTTTTCTGGAATGAAGATGTCACCCACCGTGGTTTTAAGCCGGCGGATTCCGGGGCTGAGTGAGAGGGCATTGTCGAATTTCGTCGTGAACGCATGCCGAGTAGCCGGACTGAAAGGTGCTCCCACGCTTCTGGTTACCAACAGCCGGCGCATGCGTCAACTGAATGCGCAGTTTCGCGGCAAGGACTATGCCACCGACGTACTGTCCTTTCCATCGCCGACCTTTGTAGAAGGTTTCAGTGGCGATATTGCCGTTTCCGCCGACATTGCAGCCCGCAATGCCCATTCATTCGGCCACTCAGTAGCCGATGAGGTGAAGATCCTGGTTCTGCATGGAGTTCTGCACCTCGCAGGGTATGATCATGAAAGCGACAACGGCCAAATGGCCGAGAAAGAATTGCGCTTGCGGCGGAAACTCGGGCTTCCGGCAGCTCTCATCGAACGTGCCGCGGTGAAGCGCCGCGGAGCAGTGAACGTCCGATCACGAACATGAACCTGGCAATCGCCATTTCGCTATTGGTTCTGCTCGCCTTACTTACACTCTCGTCTTATGTCGAACGGGTCTACACCGAGATCGGCAAATTTCTTTCCCGCGAATTCCAGGACAACATCGATAACTTCGAGCAGATGGTCGAGCCGAAGTTGAAAGTCAGCCGCTCGCGGGCGGCGCTTTCGTTTGCGGTATTGACTCCATTGCTGATGGCCGCGATTGCCCTGCTGGTCGGCTTCAGTATCTTTCGACACGGGGACTGGTCGGTGGACGAGGTCCTGGAAGCTGCGTTGTCGCTGTTGTTGATCGTGATCATCTTTAACCGATTTCTGCCATTCGTCTTTTTCTCGCGGACCGATGGCAAGTTTCTGGTTCCCTGGACTCCGCTCTTGCGCGCGCTCATTTATTTGATCTTGCCAATCACGCTTGTGCTCGGGTTCCTGCAGTCGGTCACTTCTTTGACTCGAGAGCACGCTGATCAGGAACCCGAAACCCAGGCCGAAGCTGTCGACGCGCTTATAGAAGCCGGCGCCGAAGAGGGAATTCTCGACGAGAGCAATCGCGACCTCATTCAATCGGTTGTGCAGTTCAGCGAAAAAACCGTTCGCGACGCCATGAAACCGCGTCCAGAGATGGTGGCGGTTCCCGTTGATACGACCGTGGAAAAGTTCATAGAGCTGTTGCGCGTGCGCTCGTTTTCGCGAGTACCCGTCTTTGAAGGAAGTATCGACAACATTGTCGGCCTTGCTTATGCCAAAGACGTGCTGCAGGTGGCCGATTCCGACGCGCCCGCCCGCCGCGTCGATTCCCTGATGCGCAAAGATTTGTATTTTGTGCCGGAAACCAAGCTGGCTGTGGATCTCCTCCGCGAGATGCAGAAAAATAAGATTCGCATGTCGCTCGTCATCGACGAATATGGCGAGGTCGCAGGCCTGGTCACGATAGAAGACCTCGTCGAGGAGATCGTGGGCGAGATCAGCGACGAACACGAGGCGTCGCAAGTTGTTCGCGAGACCGAAACGTCATATGTTGTGCCCGGCAACATGGACGTTGACCGGCTGGAAGAATTGCTCGGGGTTCGTCCGGAGCGGCGGGGAGCGGCAACGGTTGCAGGCTTCGTCAGCGAACTAGCGGGCCGTATCCCTCAGAAAGGCGAAGTGATTACACAGGATGGCTTGCGCCTTGAAGTGCTGCAGGCCAGTGAACGCCGCGTCGAACGGGTGCGGGTGTCGTTGTCGCATCCCGAGGAAGTGAAGTCCGCTTAGCCATGCCATTCCGCTCTGGTTTCGTCTGCATCCTTGGCCGCCCGAACGCCGGCAAATCCACGCTGTTGAACGCGCTCGCAGGCGAGAAGCTTGCGATCGTCAGTCCTAAGCCGCAGACCACGCGCAACCGCGTGCTTGGCGTCATTCACATTCCTAAAGCAAAGGGGAAGTCTGGCGCGCAGGTGGTGCTGATTGACACGCCCGGAGTGCATCGCCCTGACTCCAGTTTAGGCAAGAAGATGATGTCGGAGGTGCGCGAGGCGCTGAATGGCTGTGACCTCGTCCTGTTAATCGTGGACTCGACGCGAAAGGATGAAGCTTCGGACCAGTTCTTATTCACCGTGCTGGCCAAGTCACAAACGCCAATTTTCTTGCTGCTGAACAAGATCGATCTTCTTGGCGGCGAGAAGCGCAAGCTTCTTCCCTTGATCGAGCAGTATGCCAAGCTGCACGGTTTTCGCGAGATTATTCCGATCTCCGCAAAGAAGCGCGAAGGGCTCGATCTGCTGCTGGAGAAGGTGGTCGGGGCGCTTCCGGAAGGACCGCCGTACTTCCCGGAAGATCAGGTTACCGATCAACCAGCCAGGTTCATGGTCTCAGAGCTCATTCGCGAGCAGGTGCTACTCAATACGGCGGAAGAAGTGCCGCACTCGGTGACAGTGCTGACCGAATCTTTCGAAGAATTGCCAAAGCTGACGCGGATTGCGGCAGCAATCTACTGCGAGCGCGAAGGGCAGAAACGGATTCTGATTGGTCGCCAAGGTCAGATGTTGAAAAAGATCGGCACGTCCGCGCGGTTGGAAATCGAAAAAATGCTTGGGACGAAGGTGTATCTCGAGCTTTTCGTCAAAGTTCGCGCCAACTGGCGCGAAGCCCGCGGCTTCGTAGAGGAACTCGACTGGCGCAAACAACTCGAACACCTGGTCGCACCCGAATCAGAAGACTGAAGCCAAGAGCCTACAGCCGACAGCCAAGAGCTTCTCTACGCTCCCGCCGCCTTCTGTTGTCCCCGGTACCATTCCACGGTTCGCCGCAAGCCTTCCTCAAAGCTCACCAGAGGTTTGTATCCCAGGTGCTTTTCAGTGCGCGAAAGATCGGCTAGGGAATGCTTCACATCGCCTGATCGCTCCGGCCCGTATTTCAATTCCCCTTTGTACCCGATAATTTTCTTCAGCAGTTCGAAGGTCTCGTTCAGGTCGACCCGGGTCCCCGTCGCCACATTGAAGACCTTGCCTGCAACTTCGGAAGCGGGCGCCTTCGCCGCCAGCAGATTGGCAGAGACGACGTTGTCTATATAGGTAAAGTCACGGCTCTGTTTGCCATCCCCGAAAGCCGTCGGTTGTTCGCCCGCCAGCATCTGTGTGATGAACTTGGCCAGCACTCCAGAGTAAGGCGAACTCGGGTCCTGCCGCGGTCCAAAGATGTTGAAGTACCGGAGGCACACTGTCTCCAGTCCATAGCAACGACAAAACGACGTCATGTAATACTCACTGGCCAGCTTCGCCACCGCATACGGCGAGATCGGATTGGGCGGCATGCCTTCGTGCTTGGGAAGAGTCGGCGTATCCCCGTAGGCCGATGACGACGCCGCATAGGTCACGCGTTTCACCTTTGCGTCTCTGGCCGCGATCAGAAGGTGTACGGTGCCGTCCACGTTGGCGCGATTGCTGCCCAGGGGGTCGAGTACCGACTTCGGCACAGAAGGGATCGCGGCTTCGTGATAGATGTAATCCACTCCGCGGCAGGCCTGGTGCAAGCCGTCGAGATCCGCCAGATCGATTTCACGGAAGTCAATCTTACTAAGGATTTCGGCGATATTTTCGCGCCTACCGGTCGAAAAATTGTCGATGCCGCGTACCTGGTCGCCCTGTGCCAGCAAGCCACGCGCAATGGACGAACCAATGAATCCCGCAATCCCCGTGATCAGATATTGAGCCATGCCTTCACTATACCGAATCGCCGCCGCAACCCCGCAATTCCAAAAGTAATTTGCACGCTATGCAGGTCTTTCACCCAACCGCAATCAAACCTTTGCAATCTGCAATAAGATCGCCTAAATCCACGATTGACACGCGTTGCCCCAGCCCTTAGCATGCCCTCTCATACGCGCAACTTGCGGCCGTTAAGTCTGCGCGAAGAGTGTACCCATGAGCCTTCGTGATTTCATTTCCAAGCAGTTCATCGATGTTATTGAATGGGTCGAGCCCGGGGACGGCATTCTTGCCTACCGCTATCCCATGCAGGACCGCGAAATTCAGAACGGCGGCAAACTCACCGTCCGCGATTCGCAGATGGCCGTGTTCGTGAATGAAGGCAAAGTGGCCGACGTTTTTGGCCCGGGCCTGTACACGCTTAACACGCAGACCCTGCCGATTCTCACTTATCTGCGCAACTGGGATAAGGCGTTCAAGTCTCCCTTCAAGTCGGACGTTTACTTCTTCTCGACCCGCCTGCAGACCAACCAGCACTGGGGCACACCGAACCCGATCACGATTCGTGACAAGGAGTTCGGCGCGGTGCGGTTGCGCGGCTTCGGCATTTACACCTATCACATCGCCGATCCCAA